>Ga0114954_1000145_pt1 | contig 26430 bp, 19 predicted proteins | sample Porto_4metaG_FD_87299 | JGI IMG/M metagenome (GOLD analysis project Ga0114954, IMG submission 87299) | Marine algal microbial communities from Porto, Portugal - Porto_4 metaG | ecosystem: Host-associated > Algae > Red algae > Unclassified | place: Portugal: Porto | collected 2015-02-02
CCGTGGCCAGCGTTTCGGTGGCGGACCTGTTCATCGGAGGCATCGTCCCCGGCGTGGTCCTGGCGCTCGCCCTGTCGCTATTCATCTTCGTTCGCGTCAGCCTGCGTCCTGCCGATGCCCCCAGAACGGAGCAACGCTTCAGCTGGCGTGAACGCTTCGCGAGCCTGGCCAATATCTGGCACGCGGCACTGCTGGTGGTGGTCGTGCTCGGCTCGATCTATTCCGGCCTCGCGACACCAAGCGAGGCCGCCGGCATCGGCGCCTTCGGCGCCTTCGTGATCGCGGCGCTGATCTTCAACAGCCTGACCCTGGCGAGCTTCGGTCGGCTCCTGATCAGCACCGCTCGCATCAGCGGCGCCATCCTCTTGATCATCGGCTGCGCCAAGATCTTCGGTGACTATCTCAATATGGTGCGGGTACCGCAGCTTCTGACCGAGACCCTGACCGCCTCGGGCCTACCCGACTGGGCCATCTTGCTGGCGGTGATGGGGCTGCTGATTCTGCTCGGCATGATCGTCGATGCGGTATCGCTGATCGTGGTCACCACCCCGGTGCTGCTGCCGCTGATCATCAGCATGGGCTACGACCCGCTGTGGTTCGGCATCGTACTGGTGCTGAACCTGGAGATCGCGGTGATCACCCCGCCGGTGGGGCTGAACCTCTACGCGCTGCGCGGAGTGTGCCCGGAGCTCTCGGTGGAGGAGATCATCAAGAGTGCCCTGCCCTTCGTGGCGGTGCAGTTTGCGGTACTGATGCTGTTCGTGCTGTTCCCGGCGATCAGCCTCTGGCTGCCGGGCCTGATGCACTAAGCTGCCGGGCCACAGGCCGCCCGGCACCGGCCACCCCCCAAGCGACAAGACTGGAAAACACAACGACAACGAACGGAGAACGCTGCCATGACCTTAACCCGTCGCCATGTCCTCAAGACCGCCGCCGGCGCATGCGCCGGTGCCACCCTGTTCGGCACCGGCTCGCTGCTGTCGCGCCCGGCCCAGGCTGCCCAGACCTTCACCGGGGTCACCTACCTGCCGCCGTCCTACAAGGCGTTGACCTACGGCTCCGCCGGTTTCGTGGATTTTCTGCGCGACAACGGCGGGGATGCCCTGGAGGTCGACTTCTACGATTCGGGCCAACTGCTCAAGGTCGATGAGCAGCTTCCCGCGCTGCGCTCACGCAACATCGACTTCATGTTTCACACCACCTCCTACATTACCCGTTCCTTGCCGATCCTCGGCATCACCGGACTGCCCGGGGTGGTCGGAGAGCTGTATCGCAACCCCGAGCGGTTGGCACTCGGTAGCCCGCTGTTCACGCTGATCAACGAGGAGCTGGCCAAGGAAAACCTCTACATGCTGACCTCCGGCGGCGGCATCCTCGAGCCCGAATACATCTGGAGTACCGCGGCGAGTCCCGTGCGCTCACTCGAGCAACTACGCGGCAAGAAGGTTCGCGTGGTCAGCTTCGAAGCCACCTCGGCGCTGGAGGCCTACGATATCGGCGCGGTGCGCATCCCCTCGTCGGAGACCTACATGGCGCTGCAGCGCGGCACCGTCGATGCCGGGGTCTTCAATATCTCGACCATCATCGGGCGCAGCCTGCAAGAGCAGGTCAGCGTCTGCTATCAGCTACCGATCACCGGCTTCTCGGTCGCGCCCTTCATGCTGCGCGATCGCTGGGACGGCCTCGACGACGCCAGCCGCGAGATATTGACCCAAGCCGCCCAGTGGTACGACACGAATTTCATCAGTCACTGCAACGACGATATCTACCCCAACGAGTACTGGCCCCAGGTGCGCGCCGAGAACGTCGAGGTGGTCGATCCAAGCGACGAAGACCTGGCGGCGTTCAATGAAGCCACCCACCGGATCTGGGAAGAATGGAAGGGCGAGGTCGGCGCGGACGTCGGCGAGCGAGCCATCGCCCTGGCCCTTGGCAAGGCGTGAGCACGATCATGAGCGCTCACACCACGGCTTGCATCGCGCTGAAAGGCTGGGACGGCGTCCTCGCGGTCCTGCGCCTGACCGCCATGGCGGTGCTGGTGTTCATGATGGTGTCGATCTGCTACGACACCATCATGCGCTATGCCTTCTCCGCCCCGACCCACTGGAGCCTGGAGATCAACTCCTTCCTGCTGGTGTACCTGGCGGTGATGGGGGCCGCCGAGGCCCAGCGCTTCGATGCCCATATTCGCATCACCTTCTTCAAGGACAAGCTGCCCGCTGGACTCAAGCGCGCGCTGGAAGTCGCCACTGGCCTCGCCGGCGTGCTGTTCTGCGCCATTCTGACGTGGCGCGGCGCATTGATGGCCGCCCAGGCCTACGAGTACGGCGAGCGAGTCTCCAGCGCCCTTGGCACGCCAATGGTGATTCCCTATGCGCTGATGCCCATCGGCTTCGCCGCCCTCGGCCTGCAGTTTCTGATCGACACCCTCGCCAGTGTCACGCGGGGCGCACCGCTGGCGCCGCCAGACGCGGCCGAGACCCACGAGGATGTCCCGCTGTCGTAAACGCTAGGCATATGAACGCCAAACAGATGAACGCTAGACAGCCGAGCGACAGGCAGCCGAGCGCTAGACAGTTGAGCGCTAGACAGATGAGCATCAAACACCGGCCTCGCGCGGTGCCGGCACAACGTTACAAGCCAAGGCGCCGCTCCTGTCGACAGGCGGCCGACCACCGCCTGGCCAGCAGTCGCCAAACCTTCCCCGATCAGGAGCCATGCATGTCCCTCTCATCCCCGCTGTCGCCTCCCGCCCGCGTCGAACTCGTCGAAGTCGCTCCTCGCGACGGCTTCCAATCGATCCGTGATCCCCTACCCACCAAGGACAAGAAGGCCTGTATCCAGGCGCTGCTGGACTCAGGCATCACGCGCATGGAAATCGGCTCCTTCGTCAGCCCTAAGGCGATTCCCCAGATGGCCGACACCGGGGAACTGGTGCGCGCCTTCGCCCACCGCCAGGACGTACGATTTTCGGCCCTGGTGCCTAACCTCAAGGGGGCACGACTGGCCCTTGAGCACGGCGTCGGCGAGCTGGTCTTCGTCGTTTCGGTGTCGGAGTCTCACAACCAGAGCAACGTACGCCAGAGCGTCGCCGAATCGCTGGACGAGTTGTCCCGAGTGGTCGCGGCGCTGCGCGACCAGGGCGGAACAGCGCTGCGTCTGGACCTTGGCACCTCGTTCGATTGCCCGTTCGATGGCACCATCACCTGGCAGCAGGTCGACGACGTGCTGTCACGTGCCCTGGCCATCACCGCCGACCTGCCGCTGGAAGTGGCACTGTGCGATACCACCGGGCGAGCCACGCCCTATCGAGTCGCCGAGCACTTCACCCAGCTGCGCCAGCGTCACGCCGCCGATACCTTAAGCTGGGCCTTTCATGGCCATGACACCTTCGGCATGGGCGTGGCCAACGCCCTGTTCGCCATCCACCACGGGGCCACGGCAATCGACGCCGCCGCGGCGGGCCTTGGCGGCTGCCCCTTCGCCCCCGGCGCCACCGGCAATACCGCCAGTGAAGACCTCGTCTACGCCCTCGATGGCGGCAACGTCACGACCGGCATCGATCTGCCTCGACTGCTGGAGGCCGCAGACCGCATCGCCGCCCTGCCCGGAGCCAAGACCGAGAGCCACTTGCGCCGCGTTCCCCGGCAGCGCCTCCCCGGGCCAAGTCTCCCGGCGACGACCGACGAGGCGCCCCGTGCATGATTGACGCCCCCGGCGAGGAGCCAGGGAGCCGCGAGACCGGCATTGCCCTGCTCGCCACCACTCTGGTGCTGGCCTTCTCGTCTCTGGTGGCGCTGTTTCCCGCGGCCATTGCGCCACAGCTCGCGGCAACGCTCGGCGTTTCCACCGCCACTGTCGGTATCCAGATCAGCCTGATCTTCGCCGGCGCCATGCTGACCTCCCTGATTGGCGGTCCCTTGACCCGCCGCTTCGGGCCTTGCCGTGTGAGCCAGATCGCGCTCGGCCTGCTCGGTGGCGGCGCGGCGCTGCTGAGTGTCCCCAGCTTGGCAAGTTTCGCCATGGCCTCGTTGATCGCCGGATTGGGCTACGGTCTGACCAACCCGTCGGCCTCGCTGCTGCTGGTACGCGTCACCCCCAGCCGACGCCGCGGCATGGTCTTTTCGCTCAAGCAGACCGGGGTACCTCTCGGCGGCGTGTTGGCCGGCGTGTGCGCACCGCCACTGGCGCTGGCGTTCGGCTGGCAGACGGCGATGGGCTGCCTGACACTGGTGGCGTTAGCCGGCATCGTCATGCTGCAGCCCAGACGACGGCGGTGGGATTTCGCGCGGGATCCTCGCACGCCCTGGCTGACGACGCCCCTTGCCGGGCTGCAGGTGGTATGGCGCCAACACTCGCTGCGCTACGTGGCGCTGCTTAGCCTGTGCTTCTCGGCCATCCAGCTTGCGGTCTCGGCCTTCAGCGTGGCACTGCTGGTGGAGGATCTCGGGGTGGGGCTGGTCACCGCGGGGCTGGTAATGGCGGCGATTCAGGTGTGCGGGATCGTCGGGCGTATCGCCTGGGGCCTGGTCGGCGATGCGCTCGACGATCGCCTGCTGGCCTTGGCAATACTGGCCTGCTTGAGCGCGGGGGCTGGCGCCACCATTGCCCTGATGACGCCGGCCTGGCCATTGTGGCTGGTGATTGCCGTGCTGTGCGTGATGAGCTTTTCGGCGCTGGGTTGGAACGGGGTGTTCATGGCCGAGATCACCCGTCTCGCCCCCATCGACCGAGTCGCCGATGCCGCCGGCGGCTGCCTGGTGCTGACCTACAGTGGCGTGCTGTTGGGCTTGCCGCTGATGGGCGCTGTGCATGGCGCCATCGGCAGCTACACCGGCCTGTTCGCCCTGCTCGGCGGCGTGGCGCTGGCGAGCCTGGGCTGGGTCATCCTGGCCCGACGTGCCGCCGGCGAAGAGCTCGACGAGCCGTCCGACTAGATACCGTAGTCTCGCTCGACCCGGCAGATGCGGGTGCGAAAGCTCGCGTACCAGCGCTCATGCCCGAGCCGCTGGGCTTCGCGATGCTCGACGTTGGCCTTCCAGGCGCTGATGGCCTCGAGGCTCTGCCAATAGGACACGGTGATACCCAGGCCTTCGCGGGCCGACTCGACGCCGAGAAATCCGGGCTGCGCACTTGCCAGCGCGACCATGCGCTCCGCCATCGCCGCGTAGCTCGGCGTATCGCTGGCGGCGTCTGCGTGCTGGTCGGGTGTCAACAAGGAGGTGAAGATCACCGCGTAGTAAGGGGGCGAGGGCGTCGCCGCCAGCCCCGACACTTTCCCAGCATCGCCAGCTACCATGGCACTGTTCGACATGCTGCACTCCTGATTGAACTTACAAGAATCTAGCCGGACGTCGCCGTCCAACGGATATCCCACCCGGCTCGACGTGCCGCCATCGCAAACCTTGCCCGCACGATCGCTGCCAGGGTAGCGCCTGCTCGAACGCGTGGCCTTCAAGCTTCGCTCCCTGGCGTGAACCACCCCTCCGGGGTTACACCGCTAGATGAATCGCCAGCGTTTAAGCAGCCACATTTCGACCGTCACCAGCACCACCATAATGCCGCAGAACGCGGCAAACGCCATCGGGCTATCGACGCCAGGCATGCCGCCGATATTGACGCCCAGAAGACCGGTCAGAAAACTGATGGGCAAGAACACACCGGAGATGATCGACAGCAGATAGGTGTTACGGTTGACCTTTTCGGTGTGCCGATGCGCCTGATACTGCTGGACCATGCCGATATGCTCGAGATAGAAATCCACCGATTCGTTGATCCGGCGGACCGTGTCGCTGGCATTGGCCAGGTCGAAGCGATCGTCGCCGAGTAGCGGCGGGAGCGACTCGATCAAGGCATCCAGCGCATAGCGCTGGGGTTTGAGGAAGCGCCGGAGCTTGATCAGACGCTTGTTGAGCGACATCAGTACGCTGTTGTCGGCATCGGGCTCCTCTTCCTGAGCCGCGATGATGGCATCGAAAGGCTCGACGAAGTCTTCGATACGCTCATGCAGCTTTTCGATGATCTCGACCACCACGGCACCAAGATCGTCAGGCCCCTTGCCGTCGACTAGCTCTCGGCGAATATCGGCAATGGCGCGGGAGGGCAGCTTGCGCGTCGATATCAGCACCCCGTCATAGAACAGAATGCGAATGCTGAGCATGTCGTCGGGCTGTTCCCCCTGGTTGAGATTCACCCCACGCAGGATCAGCAGGAAGTTGCCGTCACCCAAGGACTCGAAACGCGGCCGCGTATCGTCGGCCAGCACGCTGTCGATGGCAGACGCAGGGATATCCGCCTGCGCCAGTCGACGCTCGGTTTCCTCCAGATCACGTTGAAGGTGATACCAGGCACCGGGCAATAGCGGACCGGGTTGCGGCTCGGCTAGTTGAGTGACGCCATCGACAAAGGACCAGGCGTCGATAAAAAAAGATGGGGGCATGGCCTCTCCGTCAGCCGAGCCATCGCGCCTGCCGCTACCTGGGTTGCTCCAAGATCCAGCGACCGACACTCAGGACGAGGTGGGGGTTCGTTCCACGCGGCGATACCGTGGTGGGGTGCGGCCATGGCGCCGGCCTGGCACTGCTCTGGGCACCAACAATCGCCGCGTGATCAGACTATGCCAGGGTCCCGATCGCGAAAAAAGCTGTCGACACCATCGACGTCAGGCCGGCCGAACAGGTAGCCCTGGAAAGCCGTGCAGCCGTGCTCGATCAACCAGATCCTCTGGGCCTCGGTCTCGACGCCTTCGGCGATGACCTCGAGATTCAGGCTATGGGCCAAGGTGATGGTACTGGCGACAATCGCTGAGCTTGTGGTGTTGTCGAGCACATCGCGGACAAAGGACTGATCGATCTTGATCTGGTCCAGGGGCAGGCGCTTCAAATAGGACAGCGACGAGTATCCTGTCCCGAAATCGTCCAGCGCGAAAGTGACACCCAGGGCCTTGAGCCTGAGCATCGTGACGCGGATATCGTCGCGATCTTCCACGAACAGCGTCTCCGTCACTTCGAGCTTTAGCCGTGCAGGCGGCGCCTTGGTCTGCTTGAGTATCGCCTCGACCTCCTCGACGAAGCCCGGCTCTCGGAATTGCTTGGGGCTGACATTCACCGACAGTGAAAGCACTGCCCGCGCGGGGTCCTTTTCCCATTCGACCAGGCGCTGGCAAGCCTGCTCCAGGACCCACAAGCCAATCCGGGAAATTAGTCGCGACTCCTCGGCCAGGGTAATGAACTCCGGTGGAGGCACCAGACCGAGCTCGGGATGACGCCAACGCAGGAGCGCCTCGGCACCGGTCAATCGCTCCTCGTCATCGACCTGGCGCTGGTAGACCAGAAACAGTTCACCGCGTTCCAGAGCCTGGCTTAGGTCCGCCTCGAGCCGGGTTCGTGCCTTGAGTCTGGCCTGGAGCTCGGGGTCGAAGAACGACGCCACATTGCGGCCCAGTGACTTGGCCTGGAACAGCGCCATGTCTGCCTGCTGCAGCAGTTCATCCAGCGTCGTCACGCCGTCCCGAAACAGGGTGATGCCAACGCTGGCCGTCACGCTGACCGAAGCCTCACCCAGTTCACAACTCCTTTCCAGGGTATCGAGCAACTTGCGAGCGATCGTCTCGGCCACCTCGACGACATCGTCGGCGTGGGTGCCCAGGTCGCGCACCAACACCACGAACTCATCGCCACCCAGGCGAGCCAGCGTATCCCTGTCCCGCAACACGGCTTGGAAGCGATTGGCCACGGTTTGCAGTAGCTTGTCGCCGCAATAGTGGCCCAGGGCATCGTTGACCCGTTTGAAGTTATCCAGATCGATAAACAACATCGCCCCGAAACGACCGTTGCTCTGGCTCGCGACCATCGCGTCATTGAGGCGCTCCAGCATCAGGCGGCGATTGGGCAGCCCGGTCAACGGGTCATAGAAGGCGAGCTGATGGATCTCGCGTTCGGCGGCCTTGCTCTCGGTCATATCACTCAACGTGGCGACCAGGTGCGTGCGTCGTCCATGCTCATCGAGGACGCCACTGATGGTCAGCCACTGCGGATAGACTTCACCATTCTTGCGGCGATTCCAGACTTCTCCCTGCCAGGACCCCTTTTCGACCACCGCCATCCACAGACGGCGATAGAAGCTGGCATCATGACGACCGGAACTCAACACACGGGGATTGCGCCCCCGGATCTCGCTCTCGCTGTAACCGGTGATCTGGGTAAAGGTCTTGTTGACCCTGAGGATCGCGCCCTGCTCATCGGTGATCATCATGCCGAGGTGGGTCTCGAAGGCCATCGCCGAGATGCTCAGTTCGGCCTGCTGCTTGCGTTCTTCGGTCACGTCTCTGACTACCGCCAGAACGCCGTCCAGGCCGTTGTCCTGGTCCGCCAAGGGGCTGAACAGGGCCGAAAAATAGCGCGGTTCATCGCCTAACTCGAGCCGATAATCGAGCCGTTGAGGCTGTCGGGTCTTTCCTAGACGATCGAGAGCCGTATCGGCACGCTCGGCGACGTCATCCGGCAGGACGCTGCGAAAATGGCGCCCCATCAACTGCTCTGGCGGTGCCAGCAGTTGGCTCTCATCGCTGGCATGGACGTAGGTGAACCGCCCATCGCCATCAATCACGAAGACTAGGTCCTGCATGGATCCGATCAGGGCTTGCAGGCGCGCTTCCCGGGACTGCGTATCCTGCTGGGCCAGACGACGTTCGTGCACCTCCCGTCGCAGCCGGTCGCCGATAACACGCTGGGCGACGAAGTAACGCAACAACAACCACCCAAGCAGGGCGACCAGCATTCCGGCCACCACCAGCGCCCAGACTCGTTGGGTCCAGCCGGCCAGGATCGTGCGCTTGCTCTGCCCCACGACGACCCAGAAGGGACGGCTCCCGACTCGGTTAGCAACGAACAGACGACGCTCGCCATCCAGGCTCGACACCTTCTCGAACGCGCTGCGCTCGTCCTTCAGCGATAGCCTGGAATGCTCGTCGTCAGAAGGAACCGCCTCTCCGACCCGCAGAGAGATCGCCGGCCGCCTGGCGATCAGGCCGCCGTTGGCGTCCACCAACGCGATACTCTCGCCCTCGACAAGATCAAGCTCCATCAACCGTTGAGCCAGAATCTCGGGATCGATCCTGCCAATGGCCAACCCGGTGAGCGCACCACTGCTATCGCGTATTCGCAGCAGATGCAGAATACGGTAGCCGACGGCACGATCCGACCAGTAAAGGGTGGACAGGACACCACCTTGACGGGGGTGCTCGATAAGAAAGCGATAGACATCGGTATCCGCGACGCTAAACGATGGACCCATATTGGGGCTGGAGGCATGGTTGACGTGACCGTCGGGCGAGGCCAGCAACAACTCATCGACGAAGTCGAGACTGTCGCTGCGTCTACGCAGAAAAGTGCTGACCTCCACCGACTGCTCCAGCACCCGCGACTGATCGGGCGCATCGAACAATTGAGACAACCCTACCAAGGTCTGCTCACTGGCAGCGAACATGCTCAGCATCCATTCTGCCGCGAGTTCACCCTTGGAGGTGAGGCGCTCCTCGGACCTGGCAAGGTCGCTGTGGTACTGCGTCATGGCGACCCAGACGATGCACGCCACGAGTGCCACCAGCGCCACCAGGTACAGCACAGCCGGGAGCCAGGTGCCACGCCAAGCTCGTGCCGAAGGTTCGCGTCCGTGTGACTGCCGCGCTGTCATGACCTCTCCTGGTTCCGACGCCCTCACTCGAACGCCAGCAATCGTCAATGCCGTCGCTGACACCGGCACCTACCCCCCGCGCCGCGCTCGCCCCACGGCCGCTTCGCACCACAGCCCGGACCATTGCCTCAGCTCTGCTTGACTGCTTGCCATTATGCCACCGGTGCCCCGCCGAACGTCCGCCCCGTCAAACTGGTGAATTTCCGTTCAAAACCATCGACCGTTCAACCACGCGAACGGATCTTAAGCCCAATGGCAAGAGGCCCATATTTAGCGCCAAATCACCCCAAGTACAACACATAAACATCGCCAGAGAAAAGCGCATACCAGACATGAAATAGTGATGAATCGCCACGATAAAGGCGCAGGCATCATGTATCAATATAGGGACACCAATGACACATTCCGAAGACTACCCCTCGCGAAAAACGATGTACGATACTCCGCAACAACGAGGTATGACGGCCGCTGCGAGTACCAGGATAACGTTCGAGTCCCGCCGCGACGGAGCGCGATAGGTGCCATTTCACGGGCGGAGTACCGCTCGGCTACGCGAGCCCAGCCCAGCCCAGCCCAGCCCAGCCCAGCCCAGCGATTATCACCGGGTACACAAGCCGACAGCCAACATTCTCGATGGCAGAGCGGCCACACAGAGCCATGCTCGGCCACATGGAGTCCCGGCTCACTCGCCTCTCAGAGCACCCTCACTGCCCCTCGGCTCGACACTTACTTCCACACTCACTCGACACTTATTCCACACTCACTCGACACCCAGGCCCGGCTCTTGCCGCAACACCAGCAGGCGCCCGTCATGTTCGGTGATCGGCACGGCGCCACGCGCGGTGACCTTGACGGTATTGCTCAAGCCAACCCCCCAGCGTCCCGGCAAGCGAAGGCACAGCGGCAGGTGGAAGACCATGTTGTCGGCCAACCGGCGCTTCTGCCCGCGGGCGATATAGCCGGTACCCTCTACCCAACTCGGTGGAAACTGCGCACCGACCGAATAACCGAAGACGCCGGAGTGAAACAGCTCACTGCCTTGGGCATCGAACTCTCGTTGCGCGAGCTCAGCGACCTCTTCGAACACCGCACCGGGGCGCATCGCATCACACAAGGTCTGCTCCAGGCGCTGACAAAGATCGGCGGCCGCTTGCATCTCACGGCTCGGGGGGCCAAGGGAAACGGTGCGCATGATAGGTGCCGTATAGCGCTGCCACACCGCACCAAATTCGAGAAATACGGATTCTCCCTGCTTGATCTCGTGACGCTTGTGGTTGACATGGATCACGCCGCTACGAGCGCCGGCCGTCACGATCGGCGCCAGACTGAAGAATTCGCTGCCGGCCGCCAGCATGGCCCTGGCCCCTTCCGCCGCCACTTCGTTGTCACTGATCCCCGGACGAATCACGTCGATGGCTGCAGCAAGGCCAAGCGCCGAGAGTCGGGCACTGTGGGCCAGGCAGTCGAGTTCCCGGTCGCTCTTGACCAGCCGCAGCCCCGCCATCAGAGACGCCGCTCGATCGTGGAAGCGCTCCCCTCCGAGCCGCGATTGCAGAGGACGCATCACGCCGTGTCGCAGCCCCGACGAGACCCCATCGATGGCGACCGCGCGACAGGCGCTCAGGGCATCGGCCAGGGGCGCGATGACCTCGTCGAGCATTTCCCAACGATAGCCGACGACCTCGTCCACCCTTGCCGTGACCACCGCGGGTCCCGTCTCGATGGACGCCACCTGCAGCAAGGTACGATGGGCAGTCACGACCAGAGCGGCGTGGACCGACACTTCGAAGGTGTGATAACCGCACAGGTAGAAGATGTCCGCCGGCGATGTCAGCAGCAACGCATCTACCCCCTCTCTGTGCATCGCATCTCGAGCACGCACGAGACGCCCTTCGAACTCGTCAACGGGGAACGCCAACTCGCTGCCCTGTAGCGACGCCGCGAGCGCCTGGTAATACGCCTGATGATCCATTCGCCATGTCTCCGACCCGAGAATTCCCACAGTGTAGACGTGATGCCGGATCACGCTGCCTTGCACCGCCTCAGGAAGTTCGGCATTGGGTCATCGTCGACCGAAGAAAAACTGTTCGCTGCGCCCACGGTTTCGTAGAATCGAACCATATTGGATCATTCATCTTTTCACCTCACTGCCGTTTCGCAACGACATCAAGCAACAGGACAATGCAATGGGTAGGGCCTTCCAGAACCGCAAGGAATCCATGGCCAAGACGGCCGCCGCCAAGACCAAGGTCTACAGCAAGTACGGACGCGAGATCTACGTCTGCGCCAAGTCAGGCGGAGTCGACCCCAACGGCAACCTCGCCCTGCGCGGCCTTATCGATCGCGCCAAGAAGGATCAGGTTCCCGGACACGTGATCGACAAGGCCCTGGACAAGGCCTCCGGTGTCGGCGGCGAGGATTACTCCCCGGCCCGCTATGAGGGCTTCGGGCCAGGCAATGCGATGGTCATCGTCGAGTGCTTGACCGACAACCCCAACCGCACCTTCGGTGACGTCCGCGCCTGTTTCACCAAGACCAAGAGCAAGATCGGCACGCCGGGCAGCGTCAGCCACATGTTCGACCATCTGGCCATCTTCGCCTACCCGGGCGAGGACGAAGAAGCGGCCCTCGAAGCGCTGATGGAAGCCGACGTCGATGTCACCGACATCGAGAGCGAGAACGGTCAGATCACTGTCTACGCTCCGCCCACGGACTACGCCAAGACACGCCAGGCGCTCCAACAGGCCTTCGCTGACGTCGAGTTCGACCTCGACGAAATTCAGTTTCTGCCCCAGGCGACCACCGCACTCGAAGGCGATGACCTGGCGCTGTTCGAGAAGCTGCTGGACATGCTCAACGAGCTTGACGACGTGCAAAACGTCTACCACAGCGCCGAGCTCGCCTGACAGACAGCGTTCACACTGCGTTTACCGGCGTCCATTCGGCGTCGGTGCCCTGCCTGTCCTATCCCGCAAATCTGCTAATGTCTATATCAGGGGACGCCTTCCAGGTGTCAGCCCCGTCACAACGCTCCGGGCATTCCCCTCTCCTTCACGATGACCGTGGCGCGACTCACCGTCATCGCGAAGGTGTGTGGTGTCAAGATCCCCCAAGGAGTGCCTCCCCATGCCCCAGTCGTCCTTCACCGCTCATCTCCCGAGCAGCAAGCCAGCACTGGTAAACGGGCGAGACTTCCGCAAGTACATTCTGATCCACCTGGCGAGCCTGCTCGGTGCACTGACACACGTCGGTTTCATCCTCGTGTTCCTGCACCTGGACCAGAGCCTGCTGGCGGTGATCAACGTCTTCAGCGTGGCGGTCTGGCTAGCCGCTTGGCTAGCCAACCGCGCGGCGCACTACAACCGCGCCATCTATCTGATCGCCGGTGAAACGGCCCTGCATGCCACCCTCGCCACCATCTTGCTCGGCGCCGCCTCGGGCTTTCACTTCTTTCTTGTCCCCATCGCCTGCCTGGTGACCATCAGCCCCAACCTGGCGCGGTGGAAGTCCGCCGTACTGGGACTGTGCCTGATGGCACTCTTCGTCCTGCTCGACGAGGACCTGATGGGCGACGTCGCGGGCCCGTTGCCGACGTTGCCCGGCCCGCTCTACCACATTTTGATGGTCTCGGCGCTGTTCATCTTGGTCGGTTTCGCTATTGGCGTTCGGCTCGTCTTCGAGATGCAGGAAAGCCGCCTGACCCATATGGCCACCCGCGACGCGCTGACAGGCCTTTTCAATCGGCGCTTCGCGAGCGACTACCTGCATCAGCTCGCGGCTCAGCGCCAGCGCGAGCCAGCGCCCTGCTGCATAGCACTGATGGACATCGACCATTTCAAGCGCATCAATGACAACTATGGGCATGATGTGGGGGACCTGTCCCTGGTCAGCATTTCAAGGCTGCTACAGGCGCATTTTCGGCGCTCGGATGTTCTCTGCCGCTGGGGCGGCGAAGAGTTTCTGGTCATTCTTCCAAACACTTCATTGAAGGATATTCACCCGGTGATCGAACAACTTCGCGGCCAGCTCACCCACCTTTGCATCGAGCATGACAAGGGAGCGTTCCAACTGACACTGAGTATCGGTGTGACCGAAATTACTCCTCATGAAACCGTAGATGTGCCGATCAACCGCGCCGATCGCCTCCTTTATCGCGCCAAGGCAGAAGGGCGTGATCGCATAGTGAGCGATGCAAACTCACCGCGCAAATCATCCAGTGCCGAGCCGTGAGGCCCCAGACAAAACCTCGGCTCCTCGATCAAGGGTTCCGTGCCAAGAACATTCCGAGGCTTTAGCCTCGAGCCTTCCTTGTTCACACCACCTACCTATTCCACCGTAACAACAGTTTTTCCCTACCCACCGACACCGATTGGTCTGCTGGTGTACAACACGTTCACCTCGCCGTTCTTTTAACTTTATACGCAAAGAAGTCGCGGGATTTCACCGCGTTTTCGGCGAATACTTATCGTCGAATCTAATCCGCGTCGAGCGCCGCCTCTTCGATGGAATTCGTCTTATTGAGCACAAGATGCCCGGCTCACGCGGCTTGATACACGATTTTTACTCCCGCCACCCCTCGCTGCACACCCTCGCCAGATGGGCAATCCCACAACGCAGCGTTTATACTCCCATTGCGCCCCCGGCTAGTCACATTTGCAATCCAGAAGGCAACCCGCAGCTCGAAGAAAAGAAATCTCCTGACTGGGAGCGATATTTTTCATGTCAGAACCTGAAAAAGAGAACCCAATAAACCGCCAAAAAATTACGCCATCCGAATGCCTTAGAAAAGACTTTGTGCTGTACTGGGGAGGAATGATGGGCGCCTTCGCTCACACGACATTCATCCCTCTTTTCTGGTGGTATGGATACCCTTTTCTGGCCGCCTTAAACATCGCTAGCGCCACCGCCTGGACCGCCTCCTGGAAGCTTAGTCGACAAAAAAGACGCAACTTCGCCGTCAACCTTATCGCTATCGAAGCGTCGCTGCATGCCACACTGGCAACGATAATAACCGGGCAAGAAAGCGCCTTTCAGTTCTACCTTATTCCACTCTCTTGCCTGGTCCTCATCTGTCCGGACATCGATCGCTGGAAAGCCGGCTTGCTGGGGGTCATCGGCATGGCGTTGTTTCTTTCCCTCAGTGCTCCGCCGTCTCATGGGTGGTTCGCTACGACGTCGCGAATTCCCGAAGCGGTAGCGATCATCAACATGGGCATCTCCGTCGCTACCATGGCTGGCTTCGCCATCATCATTCGATCGATGTACGAAGCACAAGAGAGAAACCTCACCTGGATGGCCTCGCGGGATACCCTGACCGGCTTGTACAACCGCCGTTTTACCAGCGACTACCTTCAGCAACTGGCCGAACGCCAGAAACGCTCGCCGTTTTCCTGCTGCCTGGCGCTTATCGACATCGATCACTTCAAGACCATCAACGACCACTATGGGCACGATGCGGGGGATACCTGCCTCGTCGAGCTGGCGCAAACGCTTACCGGGCACTTTCGCACCTCGGATATCGTCTGTCGCTGGGGCGGAGAAGAGTTCGTGCTGGTCTTTCCCGATGCTTCGGTGCAGCAAATTGTGCCGGCAATCAATGTCTATCGGCAGCGGCTACACCAGCATCCAGTTGTGCACGGCACCCTGCGCATCCCCGTTACCTTGAGCGCCGGTGTCACCGCTCTCGTTCCTGGCGAAGACTTCGATACAGCCATCAATCGGGCCGATCATCTGCTCTACCGTGCCAAGGCCGCTGGCCGCGATCGAGTCTTCAGCGAGCCGGCCTGTGACGACGGCGGCCTCACAGTGGGCGAAGAGCGGATACCACGCCGCCACGCCGGAGCGTGAGCGTCGACCACGCGCCCGCCACCGCGGCGACGTTCAGGACCCGGTGCCCGTCCTGAGCCACCAGGCAGTTGCCTGGCGTGCCCCACAAGGAGGCGGTCAGGTCAGGTGGACCACCTCGAAACTTGCCACGACGGTGCCGTGGGTGTCGTACAACTCGAGCCGATCGGCCAGCACGCGGAACTCGGTGACGGATGCTAGCGCCGCCACGAAGCGTCGCTCGAGATCGGCCGCCGCGCCAGCGCAGGCCATTCGCGTCGAGGCCAGCCCGGAAAAGGCCACCCGGTCGGCATCGAGGCGGTAGCGCCCCGTCAGACGATTGCATCCGGTGGCGCCCGCGATACGCCCTTCGGACGCATGCAGCACCAGGTGTGCCTCCCTGCCCGGCCCCGGCGCAGTCGGCACATCCTCACCGTTAAGCCCGACCAGCTTCCAATAGGTGCCTTCGAGGCGCTCGCCGAGATACTCGGGCAAGCGTTCAAGCTCTGCCCCAGCCCCCCCGTCGACGGGTTCACCACGGCGATCCAGGCGAACTAGCGCCGCATCCCTCACCTGCCATCGGCTCGGCTCGCGCTCACCACCGTCGAGGACCAGGGTGCTACCGCCATCGAGGCGCCAGTGTCCTCGCTCATCAAAGCGCCGCCCTTCCCCGGGTCCTAGGTAGACGCGTTTCAGGGTATAGACGCCATCACCGAAGAGCGCGAGTTCATGGCGAATGCCCTTGCAATCGGGGCAGGCCAATTGCCCGCGGTAACTCGCCGGCAAGTCCCCCAGCGCTGGCGAGCCCTGTGCACCTGACTGGTGCGCACAGCCGGCGATCAGCATGGCAAGCGTCGTGAAAAACGCGAGTCGAAGCATCGTTTTCATGGTCCATCCTTAGGCGGTAACAAAGATCGAAGAGGTTGGACGGCGCGGGCACCCAGGGTTCGCCAACCGGACAGCGAGCGCTACTGATAGCGCCCTCAAGACGCTTCAGAGCCTACCGGGGAATGCAGTACGGCACGATCACGGCCGGCGTACTTGCCGCGATACAGCGCCTGATCGGCGCGCCGCAGCAGTGCCGCTGCCGTTTCTCCCGGCTGCCTGGTGGCGACGCCCAAGGTACAGGTCAACAAGGCCGCGCCGCCCTCTTGCAGTGACAATGGTGACGCCGCCAACTCCTTGCGAATACGCTCGGCGATCTCCATCGCTTGGCGCGCATCGCGCTCCTTGAGGGGAATGACGAATTCCTCGCCCCCATAACGACACACCGGGTCGATGTCACGAATCACTTCATCGATGACCGCCGTCAAATGCTGCAAGGCGCGGTCCCCCTCGGCGTGTCCCCAGCCATCATTGAATCGCTTGAAGTTATCCAGGTCGAGCATGATCAGCGACAGCGGCCGCCCGCTGGACTCGGCAGCCTGCACCGCCACCGGCAGGGCCTCGTCCAGGTAACGCCGATTATGGACCCCGGTGAGCCCATCGATATAGCTCATGCCATGCAGCCGAGCCTGCTCTGACAGCAGCGCCTGGCGTTCGCGCTGCAACAGGCTGATACGGTCCGCCAAGGCCAGGGACAGCAGGACCGACTCCAGCGCCGATCCCACCTGGAAGCCATGATAACTCCAGAACCCGTGGGGCAGCAGCCCATAGGTGGAGAGCAATAGACTGGCGGCGCCGGCCACCAGCGCCGACCAGGCCAACAGCAACCAGCGTGCCGAACGAAAGCCGCGAAGCAGGGCCCGCAGCGAGGATCCTAGAATGCCGCACAGCACCAACAGGCCGATCAACGAGAAGTACATCACCGTGACATACCCAGGGTACCACCAGGCCAAGCCTACCCCCAGGCCAGCCAATGGCCACATCGCCAGCATGCTACGGTCCAGGACCGGGTCCTCATGACCGAGCAGCAGAAAACGGCGACAGAACTGCAGCCCGCTGACTGAGATCCACGCCAGAGAGGTCAACATCAGAGCTTCATTGGTGGCCGTGGACATCTCCGGGAAGGCACGGTAGAGAAGTCCATTCTGGCATAAAAAATAACCGGCAGACCCAATCAGGAAGCACACATACCACAGGTAACTGGTATCGCGCAGCCCGAGCAGCAGGAGTCCGTTGTACAACGCCAGCCCCATGACCAGGCCAAAGTAAAGCCCCTGGCCCAGCAGAAAATCGCGCCAGTTGCGGTGCATTTCCTCATCGGTGACGACGCGAATGGTGAAGCGCAATGCCTGGGCAGTGTCCAGCTTCAGCAGATAGCGCCCCGGCGTTTCGACCGCGAATAGCGGCCGCGCCGTCGCCATATCACCTTGGTAAACGGACTCCTGGATAGGCGCCTCAAGGCGCCATGACTGACTGCCTGTGTCGCGGCGGTACAGGCTGGCACTGCGTAACAGCGGATTGGACAGGTACATCAGGTGAGGCTCGCCACGCCTGGCCAGTTCAATGGCGATCCAAACAGGCCGGGAAGACAACCCCAGGCTCACCTCGCCCTGCTCGGAGAGTAGGCGCTTACTCGCCGGCCCTCCTGTCGGCACCGTATCGCCCTGATAGTCGAGAAGGGCGAAGCGGTCGCCTCGCCGGTCGAGAGACTCGGCCACCGGGCCAAGTCCAATGGCCAGCGCCAGCGCCAGCAGGCACCAGACTGCTGCTACCCCCGCTCCATGACGGGTCATGAACGTTTTCTCGCCATTGCCGTCTCCCCTGTCGACCTCAGCAAGTGTAGACCGCCTCACGCCGTCGAAGGACACCCGCGGGACGACGCTGCGACAACGCTGTCAGGAATCCCGTGTCACCAACGACGACTCCCTCGGCAAGGCGCCCCGGCAAGTGCTCACTCACCGCCGAACCGAAGTATGACGTAAGCCATGAACCGACAGCGCCCCGCGGGTCACTCGTCCCTCCGCCGAGGGACTAGCAACCTCGGCTCAGGCGAGTATGCTGGAGCAAGTACCATGAAACGACAGGAGTCCGTGCTCGACGACAACCTCACCCGCTAAGCCAGCAAGGAGGTTCGCATGAAGGTCTATAAACCGGAATGGCAGTGCACCCTCAGCGTGACCGAAGGAGCAGAACGATCCGCTAGCTGGAAAGAGCGATTGGCCTGGCAGTTGCGCGACCTGGCCGGCCGCCTCGACGGGAGCAGTAGAACCCTGACGCTGGACCTTAGTGTCACCCCAGCCATTGGCCACGAGGACGTCAACACCTGCCTCGGCAAGGGCTTCGCCGTATCGCAAAGCCTGATGACACAGCTCGCTCAGCAGGCCGCCTGCGAAGATGTCATGCGCGATGCCAAGGCAGACCTCTACGACGAGAGTGGCTGAGAAGGGCCATCCGGGTTGCGTTGCGCGACAGCCGAGCTGGGCCCACGGGCAACGCCAGGGACGGGATAGGCTCACGGCGGCGCCAGCCTGGCGCCAGCCTGGCGCCGGCCAGCCATGCGCCTTGACCGATGCGCCTTGACCGATGCGCCGCAGCACGACACACGAGCCCATGACCAAAACGACGACACCCGCCACAAGGCGGGTGTCGTCGTTTTGGTCATACTCGCGCGCTGAATACAGCGCGGGCCCTGGTGCTAGCGAGGACTCATTCCCACTCGATGGTCGCCGGCGGCTTGGACGAGACGTCGTAGGTCACCCGCGACACGCCCTCGAGCTCATTGATGATGCGGTTGGAGACCTTCTCCAGCAGCTCGTAAGGCAGGTGCGCCCAGCGTGCGGTCATGAAGTCGATGGTTTCCACGGCGCGCAGGGCGATCACCCATTCGTAGCGGCGACCGTCGCCGACCACGCCCACGGACTTGACCGGCAGAAACACGGCGAAGGCCTGACTGGTCTTGTGGTACCAGCCACTGGCGTGCAGCTCCTCGATAAAGACCGCATCGGCCTCGCGCAGGATGTCGGCGTAGTCCTTCTTGACCTCGCCGAGGATGCGCACGCCGAGCCCCGGCCCCGGGAAGGGGTGGCGGTAGACCATGTCATAGGGCAGACCGAGCTCCAGGCCGAGTTTACGCACCTCGTCCTTGAACAGCTCGCGCAGCGGCTCGACCAGTTTCAGCTTCATGGTCTCGGGCAGGCCACCGACGTTGTGATGGGACTTGATCACGTGGGCCTTGCCGGTCTTCGCCGCCGCCGACTCGATGACATCCGGGTAGATGGTACCCTGGGCCAGAAAATCGACGCCCTCGATCTTGGTCGCCTCTTCGTCGAACACCTCGATGAAGGTGTTGCCGATGATCTTGCGCTTGGCCTCGGGATCGGCTTCGCCGGCGAGCTTGCCAAGAAACAGGTCCTCGGCGTCGACGCGGATCACCCGCACGCCCATGTGCTGACCGAAGGTCTCCATGACCTGGTCGCCCTCGTTCTTGCGCAGCAGGCCGTTGTCGACGAAGACGCAGGTCAGCTGATCGCCGATGGCCTTGTGCAGCAACGCCGCAACCACCGAGGAATCGACGCCGCCAGACAACCCCAGCAGGACATGGCGGTCGCCGACCTGCTCGCGGACGCGAGCGATCTGGTCTTCGATGATCTTGGCCGGTGTCCAGTTACGCTCGGAGGCGCAGATATCGAGCACGAAGTGCTCGAGAATCCGCTGGCCCTGCTGGGTGTGGGTCACTTCCGGGTGGAACTGCACGCCGTAGAAACGCTTCTCTTCCCAGGCCATGGCGGCGATCGGGCAGCTCGGCGTGGAGGCCGTCACGCGAAAGGTCTCGGGCGCCTCGGCGACCTTGTCGCCGTGGCTCATCCACACGTCCAGAAGGCCGCGGCCGCTGTCGGCGTCGACGTGATCCTTGATGTCCTTGAACAGCGCCGTCTCGGCGTCGATGCGAATCTGCGCGTATCCGAACTCACGCTTGTTGGAGCCTTCGACCTTGCCCCCGAGCTGTTCGGCCATGGTCTGCATGCCATAGCAGATGCCGAACACCGGCAGCCCCATCTCGAACACGCACGCCGGAGCCCTGGGAGAGTCGAGCTCCGTCACCGATTCCGGACCACCGGCGAGAATGATGCCGTTGGGACGATACTCGCGAATCTCGTCTTCGCTGATATCGAAAGCGCGTACCTCGGAGTAGACCCCGATCTCGCGCACCCGGCGGGCGATCAGCTGGGTGTACTGCGAACCGAAATCGAGGATCAGGATCTTGTGGGCGTGAATATCTGTCATCGGGCATTACCTTTGAGAGGCGCTTACCAGCAATAGAAGGTCGGAAGCGAAAAGCTGGAAGCGGCCCATGGCCACTTCCAGCTCGCCTTGCGTCATGTCGGCGCGGGGATCAGGCCGGCATTACATCGAAACACCGCGGCCGGATCAGCCGACGCGATAGTTCGGCGCTTCCTTGGTGATCTGAACGTCGTGAACGTGGGACTCGTTGAAGCCGGCACCGGTGATCTTGACGAACTCCGGTTTGGTGCGCATCTCATCGATGTTGGCACAGCCGGTGTAGCCCATCGAGGCACGCAGCCCACCCATCATCTGATGGACGATGGCGCTCATCACACCCTTGTAAGGAACACGGCCCTCGATGCCTTCCGGCACCAGCTTCTCGACGCCATCGTCCTTGTTCTGGAAGTAGCGATCGCTGGAGCCCTGGGTCTGGGACATGGCCCCCATCGACCCCATGCCGCGATAGGCCTTGTAGGTGCGGCCCTGGAACAGCTCGACTTCGCCCGGCGCTTCCTCGGTGCCGGCCAGCAGGCCACCAACCATGATGCAGCTGGCGCCGGCCGCAATGGCCTTGGACAGATCGCCGGAGAAGCGCACGCCACCATCGGCGATCAGCGGAATATCGTAGGGCTTGAGCGCCTCGGCGACGTTGGACACCGCGGTGATCTGCGGCACGCCGACGCCGGCGACGATGCGGGTAGTGCAGATCGAACCAGGGCCGATGCCGACCTTGACCGCATCCGCACCGGCCTCGGCCAGCGCCTTGGCGGCTTCGGCGGTGGCGATATTACCGCCCACCACCTGGATCTGCGGATAGTGCTCCTTGACCCAGCGTACACGGTCGATCACACCGCGGGAGTGGCCGTGGGCGGTATCGACGATGATGGCATCTACGCCTGCTTCGGCAAGGGCGGCCACCCGGTCGGGCGTCTCGGGACCGGTACCCACCGCGGCGGCGACGAGCAACCGGCCATCGGCATCCTTGGCGGCACTGGGGAAGGTGCGCGCCTTTTCAATGTCCTTGAAGGTGACCAGGCCGCGCAGGTGAAAGTCGTCGTTGACCACCAGCATCTTCTCGACGCGATGCTCCTGCATCTTGCCCTTGATCACATCCAGCGGCGTTCCCTCGGCCACGGTGACCAGGCGCTCGCGGGACGTCATGATATCGGCCACGCTATCGCCGTGATTGGGCTGGAAGCGCATGTCACGCTCGGTGACCAGGCCGACCAGCGCCTCTCCTTCCACCACCGGGAAACCGGAGAAACCGTTCTCTTCGGCCATCGCCAAAAGGTCGGCCAACTTCGCCTTCGGGCTCACCGTGACCGGGTCCTTGACGATGACGCTCTCGTGCTTCTTGACCTTGCGGACCTCGGCGGCCTGCTGAGCAATGCCCATGCTCTTGTGGATGACACCGATCCCCCCTTCCTGCGCCATGGCGATGGCCAGGCGGGCTTCGGTGACGGTATCCATGGCGGCAGAGGCGAGCGGGATGTTCAGAAATAGATCGCGGGTCAGGCGCGTCCGGAGGCTGACGTCCTTGGGCAGGACCTCGGAGTACCCGGGAACAAGCAATACGTCATCGAACGTAAGTGCTTCTTGGGCCATTCGTAGCATAAGCGACAACACCCACTGGCTGGTGAGGGAGGGAAGAAGTTAATCGCCCATTATAACGACCCGGCACACCTTCGGGCAATGCTACCGAGCCTCCCGACTAGGATCGCCAGTGCTAACCGGTGGAGTAGCCCAGTGCTGAGACGGTCGCTCAGCGACCGACCACTGAGCCCACGGAGGATAGACCGCAGCGATTGCAACCGACCGCCTCAGGGATAGCTCAGCGTTAAGGTGATCAAGGCGTTGGCGCTCCCCGGGGTGATCGTGGCCGAGGTCTGTTGGGCCTTCACCTCGAAGGCCAGATGCTGCGTCAAGACCTCCGCGGGTTTGGCCACGCTGGACATCGATCCAAATGCCGCCGGCTTATCGCTTTGCTTGTCCAGCACCCGATAACCGACGCCACCGGCCGTCGAGTCGGCCGACAACCCGATGACGCCACCCGCTTGGTCGACGTAGTTATCGGTGTCCAACTGATAGCCCAGCGTAAAGCCGACGCCATTGCAGCTGAGGCCGATATCCACCAGCGCACTGCCCACCGTGGACCCCACACCGCTGAAGTCCTGGGCCCTAATTTGTCCGTAGTCGACGACCGTGTTGGGCACGTCGAAGGAGCACGACGGCACCACGGGTTTCAACACGATGCCGGTCACGTTAACGTGAAACACCACGGAAGAGCCGCCATTATTGCCGGAAAAAAAGGTCGCCGCGTGGCCCGAGCCCGAATCGGCTTGATAGGTGCCGCCCACCAGCGGGCCAGCCTTGTAAATATGGACGATGAACCTCGGGGCACTGCTGAAGTACCAGGTGTTCGCGTTGTAGTGCTTGTGAATATCGAACGGCCCAAAGTCCCCGCCATCGTCAAACGTGATCGAATACGACAGGCCGCTGCTACCGATCGCCACGCGGCGGTTAGCCACAATAGGGCCCGCTTTCGACGCCCAATAGACGTCCCCCCCGCCCGGACAAGTCGCAAAACCCATGTGCGCCAATTGGGGAGCCTCTACCGGGCCGATGGTCGCCAGCTCGGTGTCGTTGGGCACCATGGTGGACACCTGGATGTCGTTTGTCGACTGAATCACCACGGGCGCACCCAGCGCATTGAGCGGCGAGCACGCGGCCTGCGCCGAGGCAACCCAAAGCAAATTGATCAGCCCGCCCAGCGCCACCGCGCCAAGCGCCAGACGCCACCGGGCGACACCGCTGAACACGCGACTCATCGATAGTTTGCGGTAAACACCAGCGAGGCATCGGCGCTGCCCGGCGTGATGGTGGCCTGGGTCTGGTAGGGGCTGATGCGCAGAGGAATGCCGAAGGACATCGCCGCGCTGGCCTTGGTGCGCACCACCTCATGGCCGAAGACGATCGGCTGATCGGTAAGCGGATCGCTGACCTGATAACCGATGCCCGACGCCGTTGCTCCCTGGCTGAGGCCGACGATACCCTGAGACCGGTCGATCGCCTCGGCGCTATTGGCGGCGTCGATGGAGAAGCCGATGGGCATCGCGACGCCCGATGGGCAGTTCATGGTGATCGTCGTCAGGCTGCCCGGCCCCGTCGAGCCGACGCCCGAGAGATCACCGATCGACATCTCTCCCATGTCCACCGCCAGGGCCGGCGTTTCGAGGCTGCAGCTATTCAGGGTGACCCGGTCACCGCCGCCATAGCTGAGCGAGGCGTTGTGGAACACACTGAAGCCGGTGGCGCCAAGGTCCACCCAGCCGATACTCACGATGAGCGTCTGCGGATCGAGCCTTCCGCCCTGGGCCGCCTCGGCGCTCTTCACCAGTGTCCAGTCGTAGCTCCAGGTCACCTTGGTGCGACCCACCTTGGGACGGACTTCAAACCCATTGGTGAAGTAGTTCATCTTGGCCCCGATGCTTATGATGTTGAGGCGCATACTGATGCCGGCCAGGTTGGTGGCAAAGTCGTAATGGGTCCCCGAGTGGGTCGCCCCACTAAACGCTCTCCCCATCTTGATCACTACACGCCCCGCGCGACTGGCCGGAACCGTACAATTGAAGGAGTGCGACGCGCCGTAATGGCCGCCAAACTCGGTGCCAACGGCATCGGCCCCGATGCTGGCGCTGCTCAGGGTCACCTGCACCGCCCCCGGCGATGATGAGCAACTGCTGACGTTGTCAGCGGCCAGGACCCTGGCACTCGACGCCAAGCCGAGCGCCACCACCACCATGACGGCGCAGACGATCGCGGCGCTTCGACGCCTTGCTGCCATATCGGGAATCCTTACGCTAGAGGCGCTGGCCTGGTTCATCATTCGTGACAAACGCCAAGCATCCCGCAATAGCCACACGGGTCGTCTGATCCGTATCAAGCAACCTGACGATGGGATGAGCGCTCGGGCCGGGAATGGCGGCGATGTGCTCAACGGGCCGCCTTGGCAAACTGATGATCACGCCACTGCGCCATGAAGGCCGCACGACGAGCCCCCTTCCTGCACTCACCGTCGCTGTGGATCGCCGCGATGGGGCTCGCGCCGGCGCGCCATCATGCAATGCTCCCCCTGAAGGCTCGGACCCTGACTCCGTCAGATCGTCCAGCGCCAATCAGGCGTGCGCTTCGATAAACCGCCAGAGCCTCGGGAACACCTCTGTTGCCACTCGCTTGCCCATGAACACATCCTGGTGGCCATAGCCCTCGATGATGGCCAGTTCGTGGCGACCCGGCACGACGCGCTCCAGGGCGGCATGGCAGCGAATATTGCTGTCGGTAAAGACCCGGTTGTCACGCCCGGTCAACAGCAGGCACGGCGTCTGGACGGACTCGGCGGCGACGAGATAATCGTCCGGCAGCTCCGCGTAGGCGGGATCCTTGGGCCGCATCTTCACCGGCCGATGGCCGTTTCGGAGCATCTTCAGCACATGCTTGTGGTAGTTAAGCCCTACCGGCCCATACAAGTCGCCGCCGCGGCGATGGGTTATCTCGTCGAGATTCTCGTGATTGTAGAGCGCCGGCCACCCGGTGCCCCACATCAGCGACAGCATGTGACAGGCGGGCACATCACACTCACGATGAAACAGCGATACCCCCCGGGACAGCAGCTTGCCAAGGGTCAGACGCGGGTCTTCGCTCCAGCGCGGACTGACGTAGGGCTGCTGAAAGATGCGCTCAATGATGAACGGAAACACATGGCCCTTGATCATCGACCAACGCGGCACATGGGGCGTCAGCGCGACGCTATTGAGAATGCAGGAACGAATGCCGCCGACCGTGCCACCAAACAGCGCCATGGCGACGCTCATGGAGCCCAGGCAATGGGCGATCACATGCAGGTCCAGATCCCCCGCCACCCGGCGTATCTGCGCGACCGCCGCGGGCACGTCATACAAGGCGCAGTCGTCCATGGAATAGCGGCTCGGCTGCAGGTTGTAGGGGTGGCGATTACTCATGCGAAAGTCCAGGGTCCACACCTCGCCGATGCCCTGATCCAGCAGAAAGCCGACCAGGTTGTCGTGCTCGGGCTGGATGAACATGTCACTCGACGTGGTCAGGCCGTGGACGATCAGGACCGCACTGGTGGCCGGTTTGCGGCAGAAGCGGAGCAGCGATAACCCCAGGCCATCGGCGGTGCAGAACGGGTGCAGGGTGACCGCTGCATCACGCACGCCATCGAGGGTGTGAAGCGCAATATCTCGGGGCATAGCGTCACCCTCCGGGCGACAGGATCTGATCCATCGCCCGCTCGGCAAGCGCGGCGATGGTGCGTGAGGGGTTGAGGCCGAGCGCACCAGGCACGATGGCTCCGTCGAGGACGTGCAGGCGCGGATAGCCGAAGACCTCACCACGATGATCGACGACACCGTCCCAGCGGCTTTCCCCCATGTTGCAGCCACCGAGCGGGTGAGGCGTGACGAGATAGTCGAGCAGGCGCCACGACAACGGTTCCATGGCCTTGCCTCCGGTCGCGGCGCTGAGCGACTTGTGGCGCTCGATCAACGCCTGCACGGTGGCCTTCGAGCGGGTGACGTCGTAATCCAGCGCCAGCGCCAGGTCCTGCTCCAGCCAGCCACGCGAAAGGCGCATCACGCCATCGTTGGCGTCGACGCCCTGACCGAACCAGGGCATCAGACACTCGCCAGGGTCCTGGCGGTCGAGTAGGTGTCCAAGCAAGGTGCG
>Ga0114954_1000148_pt1 | contig 26327 bp, 20 predicted proteins | sample Porto_4metaG_FD_87299 | JGI IMG/M metagenome (GOLD analysis project Ga0114954, IMG submission 87299) | Marine algal microbial communities from Porto, Portugal - Porto_4 metaG | ecosystem: Host-associated > Algae > Red algae > Unclassified | place: Portugal: Porto | collected 2015-02-02
GCGTGCGGTCCGGCCACTCGCAGGCTCGTGTCGTTCGTCCCCCCCTTGCGGCGATGCCGCAAACCCGCGATGGGACTCACCCCCATGTGAGAGTAGGTCATCGTCAGGCACTTATTCAAAAGAAGCCCAATTCCGAGAGGAGTTGGGCTTTTTCGTGTATGGGTCGACCCCGCTTTTTATTTGTGGGGCCGCGCCGAAAGCACGAAAAACTTCGGTGCGGTCCGGCCTGGCTTTTCGTAACGGAGGGCTCGTGTCGTTCGTCCCTCCTTGCGGCGACGGTGCAAACCCACGGTAGGACTCACCCCATGTGAGCCCTATTTGAGAGCATCCAGGGGCCGGCCTGTCCGTCAGGTACTTATTCAGAAGAAGCCCAACTCCGAGACGAGTTGGGCTTCTTTTTATAAAGAGCCGCGTGCATGGGTTCTATACGGTCAGCCCGCTTATTATTCGTGGGGCCGCGCCGAAAGCACGAAAAACCTCGGTGCGGTCCGGCCTGGCTTTTCGTAACGGGGGGCTCGTGTCGTTCGTCCCTCCTTGCGGCGACGGTGCAAACCCACGGTAGGGCTCACCCCATGTGAGCCCTATTTGAGAGCACCTGGAGGGCTGGCCCGTCCGTCAGGTACCTATCCCCCCCTCCGGGCTTCGCTGAACGTTACCCCGAAAGTTGGACAACCATTCCTGCCTTCGGGGCGCTATAAACCATTCGATTAAAGCGGTAAACCGACCTCGCAAGCCGGCGGTTTGGCCGATAATCTCCGCAAGGCTTTCCAAACTGAATCCCCAGCGCCTAACGATTGGCGATCAGTTCACTTGGGGGCGCTTTGCCCAGTTTTGAGTTCTGTTTCAGCGGGGTTATCCATCTTCGCTGAACCCAGGGGGCGGCGATCTCAGATTCCAAGCGCCAAGCTGACAGCTCTCCGTGGGGGGTTGAAAGTTCTCCCTCCGCCTTCAGGTAGAGGGTAGGGCAGTGGTTCTTGCCAGCTTTAATTTTCGAACCGCTGCCAGTGACTGTAGACCCAGGAGGTATGCATGACACAGCAACTCGAAGGTAAGCGCGTCGCCATTCTCGCCACCCATGGCTTTGAGGAGTCTGAGTTGGCCGTACCGCGTGCCAAGCTACAAAAGCAAGGCATCGAAGTGCACGTGGTAGCGCCGGAGGCCGGAAGCATCCGGGCCTGGGCCGAGAGCGACTGGGGTGACGACTATGCTGTCGATCGCAGGCTCGACGATGTCAGCGAGCACGACTATCACGCTCTGATGTTGCCCGGTGGGCTCTTCAATCCTGATGCGTTGCGCCAGGACGAGAAGGCGCTCGGCTTCGTCCAGGCCTTCTTCCAGGCTGGCAAGCCGGTGGGCGCGATTTGCCATGCGCCCTGGGTGCTGATCAATGCCGGTGGCGTCGATGGGCGACGCATGACCTCCTATCCCTCCGTCGCGCAGGACCTGCGTAACGCCGGTGCCGAATGGGTCGATGAGCAGGTCGTGGTCGACAATGGCCTGGTGACGAGCCGTAAGCCTGACGACCTGGATGCCTTCGGCAGCAAATTGGTCGAGGAGATTGCCGAGGGACGGCATGGCTAGCCTCTTGGGGGCGCCATCCCGGGTGTAGAAAGCCAGGTCACTGGTGCGTGACGTCCCCCCAGACTGGCGGCTTCGGCACTACCCGCCGCCAGGTTATTCCACCAAGAAGCCCCAGGTGCTGTGAACTGCACCCCGAAAGTTGGACACCCACATCCAACCTTCGGGGTGTTTTTATGAACAACCGATACGACGAGTGGTTCAAACTGCTGGTGGCTATTGCCAGCTCAACCACCTGCCGGCGTTGACCACGACCGGCTTCTGGGGGTCAAGCCTGCGACTTCAGATGCTGCGACGGGACAGGCTCCACGCTTGCGGTTGGTGTCAGGCGCCTCACACCGAACCATCCTGTCCAGGGGGCTATCACTGCCAGCAATACCGAGAACACCAGTCCGAGGTAGTTGAACAACGCCCAAGGCGCGTAGTCGACAGTGGCAACGCCGAGGGTGGCCGCCATGTACACGGCGGATACCGTCCACGGAGCCAGCGGCTCCGGAATCATGCCGCCATCCTCCAGGCTGCGTGAGAGGTTCAATGGGTGCAGGCCGGTGCGCTGGTACTGGCGTGCAAACAGCTCACGGGTCAGGAAGAAGGTCACGTAGCTATTGCCGGTAGCCAGAATGATGCCCATGGCCGCGACCAGGGAGGCCAGAATGGTCCCGGTGGCCGACTTGACATACGCCAGGGTCTTGTCGAGCACGACCTGAAGAATACCCGAGGCCTCCAGGGCCGAGGCAAAGAAGAAGGCGCAGAACACGAACAGCACGGCGCCGTGCATGCTGTGCAGCCCGCCACGGTTGAACAGCGTCCCCAAAGCGGGGGCAAGATCATCGAGGTTCAGGTCGGGGCGTGTGACAGAGAGCAGGTCGACGTTGAAGCCGGATACCGCCGCTTGGGCCACCACCTCGACAGCAGCGTCCTGGACGATGACCGCCAGTGCGACCGCACAGAGGGTGGCGATGAACAGCACGACGAGGGTGGGTTTCTTGGTGATCGAACCGGTCAGGACGATGACGACGGGCAATAGCAGGACGATGTTAAGGCTGAATAGCGTTTGAATCTGCTCGGCGCCTGCGGCGATGGTGGAGGCGGTCCCAGCGGCGGCCTCCATGTTGAGCCCGAGCAGTAGATAGACCACTGCGGCGACAATGCTCGCCGGCAGCGAGGTGAACATCAGATGCCGAATGTGGCGATAGAGGTCCACGCCGACCACCATGGACGCCATGATGGTCGTATCGGACAGCGGTGATAGCTTGTCGCCGAAGTAGGCGCCGGAAAGTACTGCGCCGGCGGTAATCGCGAGATTGACCTCCATGGCGGCGGCGATACCCATGATGGCGACCCCGAGGGTGCCTGCCGAGCCCCAGGAGGTGCCGGTGAACGTCGAGACGATGGCGGTGCCGAAAAATGCCATGACAAACAGGTAGCGGGGGTCGATCAACTCCAGGCCGTGGTAGATGAAATAGGGAATGGTGCCGGAGATCATCCAGGTACCGATTAACATGCCGATGCTGTAGAGCACCAGGATGGCGGTCAGGGCGGTCTTGATCTTGTCGCCCATGATATCCATCACGTCGTTCCAGCGCTTGCCGTGCAGCATGGCAAACAGGGTGGCGAGTGCGCCGGCACTGATCAGTACCAGTTCGGTGGGGTAGCCGGCGATGACAATGCCACCAATGATGGTGGCGGCGATAACGATCAACAGAGCGAGCGACGACGGAAAGCTGGGTTGTTGTTGTGTCGTGGCGGTCATGACGGTGGCTCCTTCGAGTGAGGGTCAGGGACCGATGGCGGTAAACCCCCGCTTAAGATCGGCGAGGATGGCTTCGATGTCTTCGAGCCCGATAGCGAGGCGAATCAGCGCTTGGCCGCTGCCGTCCGGGCGTAGCGGCGAGATGGCGAGGCTCTCGTAGCCGCCCCAGCTGACGCCGATTTTGAACAGCCGCAGGGCATCGATGAAACGGGCCGTGCGGGCATAGTTGGGGCAGGACAGGCGAAAGCTGAGCAGGCCCGACTGGCCATGCATTTGACGCTGGGCCAAATCGGCTTCGGCGCCACGCAGCTGGCTAGGATGGTGGAGTTCTTCGACCAGCGGGTGATTGGCCAGGTAGTCGGCAACCGCCAGACCATTGGCCTGGTGTTGTCGCATGCGCAAGGGGAGGGTGCGCAGGCCTCGTAGCACCAGTGACGCCGAGTGCGGCGAGAGCGCCGCGCCGAGCAGCTGGTGACCGCAGGCGAAGAGGCGGTCGATTAGCGAGCGTTCGCCGATCACGGCGCCGCCGACCACATCGCTGTGGCCGCCGAGGTACTTCGACAGTGAGTGGATGGATAGGTCGATGCCATGGGTCAGCGGTTTCTGAAACAGCGGCGTGGCCCAGGTATTGTCGATGACGGTGATGATGCCTCTCTCGCGTGCCAGGCCGGCGATCGCCGCCAGGTCGGTGACCTCCATGCGCATCGATGATGGGCTCTCGATATAGATGACGCGGGTGTCTGGGCGCAGCGTCTGAAGGACATTCTCCAGCCGGCCGCTGGTGCCATCATGTGCGATGCCGTAATGGGCCATCTGGTCGAGCAGCTCGACCGTGGGGCCGTAGGTCTGGTTGACCCTGACGACGTGGTCGCCCTGGCGCAGCAGGGAAAACAGGGTGGCGGCGATGGCCCCCATGCCCGATGCAAAGGCTTTGCAGGCCTCGCCCCGTTCTAGAGCGGCGAGCTTGTCCTCCAGTAATTTGACGGTGGGGTTGAGCCCTCGGCTGTAGACGAAGTGCTCACGCTCCCTGAGCTGGGCGTGACTGAAGGACTCCAGGTCCGCAAAACGAAACAGGCTGGTCTGGTAGAGCGGTGGGGCGATGGCGCCATGATGCTCCAGACCGTCCTCGAAGGCGTGGGTGCAGATCTCGCTGTCGTGGGAATTCACGCGCTCTCCTCTTCAATGCTTTCAGCCTGTCTGATAGGTGAAGCTAGCATGCCCTCTGCTGCCCTTCAATTGAACCCTGGGGGAATAGGCGGTACCGTCTTTCGATCGGGCCCCAGGCGGGCGTCCAGCGGCGAACCAAGGTTATGAAACGACTCTACTTATCGGACACTGTGGCGGGAGAGGTCGGCGCCTATATCGCCGAGCACAAGCTTCGCGCCGGCGATCGCCTGCCGTCTGCCGCCGAATGGATGGTTCGGTTGGACGTGGGTCGGTCGACCTTGCGCGAAGGGCTCAAGAAGCTCGAGGCCGAAGGCGTCATCGAGATCGTCAACGGCAAGGGCATTTACGTCAGCGAGCAGAAGACCTTCGGGTTGTTCTCGACGCTTGGTGTGGGCGATGCGCGGGCACAGCTGCTTGAAATGCTGGATGTGCGTCAAGCCTTGGAGGAGCGAGCGATCGCCCTGGCGACGGCGCAGGCGAAGGTGCCGGCCTTCGATGCCATGGCGGGCTACCTGGATGACTACCAGCAGGCTCGCGAACGCCACGACTTCCTGGCCGTGCACGATGCCGACGCCGCCTTTCATCTGGAAATCTATCGCGCCAGCGGCAATCGTGTGCTGGTCGAGTTGATCAAGATGATGCACGACGAACTCTACGTGTCCTGGGACGTGCCCGACGATCGCCACCAGGTATTTGATGCCAGTTTTGCCCACCATCTGACCCTGCTGGAGGCCATGCGTCGCCGGGACGAAGCCGGGGCCATCGCGGCCTTCCGGCTGCTGATCGGTGCGACTAGAGAGCACGTAGAGGGGATGCCCCATGATGAGCTGGTCGGCGGTGTCGATGGTCGGCCTTCACGTTGATCAAGGGACGCAGTGACGGAGCGGTGAGGCGGTTGGGGGCAGCGGGTCGGCTAGCGGCAATGCTTCCCCTGTCCTGATGACTACGACGCTGGCGGTGTCACCAGGCCTTTGCGTGCGATGATCAGTAGCGATAGAGGGGTTCCCTCCGGGGTGGCCTTGGGTTCCTGCAGGGTGTCGATCATGAAGCCGTGCCGGCCAAGCAGTGTCGACCAGTCCGCCAGGGTGCGAAAGTACCAGGGCGCTGGGGCGCCAAAGTCGCCCTCGATACCGGCCCAGGTGCCGGCGCGCCAACCGCTGAGATAGGGCGGTGACAGCGCGGGGGACAGCGGGTGAAGTGTCTGGATCAGCATCCGTGCGTGGTCAGTCAGGTGGTGTCCCAGGGCGGCGATGGCGGCGGGTGTTGAATGCTCGCCGAGCAGGGAGAAGTGACAACAGGCCAGATCGATGTCGCCGGCGGGGCACACTTGCGCCCAGCTTGCGTCCAGCTGTTCATAGCCCAGGTGGTGGTATGTGCCGCCGAGTGCGCGGGCATGCTTGATCAAGGCAGCGCTGGCATCGATGCCTTGGGCCTTGAGGCCATGGCTGGCGAGTCTTCGCACGAGTGTGCCTTCACCGCAGCCCAGGTCGAGTACGCTGTGTGGGCGACAGTCGAGAATGGCGTCGAGCATTGCCCGGTCGGTAGTGGCGCGACTGGCAATGGTGCCCGCGCGGACTGCGTGGGTCCAGGCGGTGGCATCGCGCTCCCAGCTTCGGCGGATACGCTGTTCGTTGTCGGACATCAGGAGGCCCCCGGTGGTGGGTGTATTCGGGCAGAATAGTCCGGCGCCGATGATGCAGGGACGGGTTGCTGATACGGCGTATTTCCGGCGCCCGGCGTGTTTCGATAGAATATGGTCTTTTCCCGCAGCGGGGCACGTGGATGACCATTGGTGAGCTGATCCGTCTCTTGAGTGACGGCGAGTTTCACTCCGGCCAGCAGCTGGGCGAGAAGCTTGGCGTGTCGCGGGCGGCGGTGTGGAAGCAACTGCGCAAGCTGGAGGATCTTGGTATCCCCATGGAGGCGGTCAAGGGGCAGGGCTATCGCTTGGTGACGGCGATGGAGCTGCTCGAGGGACCCAGGGTCGTGGCGGCGCTGTCGCGCGAGTCGCGCCACCAGCTATCGCGCCTGTTCGTCGAAGAGGTGCTGCCGTCGAGCAATGCCTTCTTGCGCGAGCGTTTTTCCCAGGGAGCGGGCCACGCAGAGGCGTGCCTGGTCGAGCAGCAGAGCGCCGGCCGAGGCCGCCGAGGTCGCATCTGGACGACGCCCTGGGGACGCACCCTGATGTGCTCCGTCGGTTGGCGCTTCGAGTCGGGTGTGGCCGCCCTGGAAGGGCTGAGCCTTGCCATCGGCGTGGTCCTGGCTCAGGTGCTCGAGCGTCATGGGGTGGTTGCCAAGCTGAAGTGGCCTAACGATGTGCTGCTCGAGATGTCTGGCGGCGGCCACGGCAAGCTTGCTGGGATTCTGGTCGAGATGAGCGGAGATGCCGCGGGGCCCTGTGAAGTAGTGCTCGGGATGGGGATCAATGTCGATCTGCCGGAGGCGTTTCGTGCCAGCATCGATCAGCCGGTCGCCTGTGTGCATGATCAGGCGCCGGGGCTGTCACGCAACGTGCTGGCGGCCGAGTTGCTGGACGGGCTGCTGGCGATGCTGGCAGGGTTCGAAGAAGGAGGCTTTGCGGCCTGGCAGGGCGAGTGGAATCGTCGCCATGCCTTCGCCGGGAGTGAAGTCGAGGTCATTCGCGGCGACCGTCGCGACGTGCGGGTGGCGGGAGATGTGGATGAGAGTGGCAACTTATGGGTGTACCAAGGCGAGCGTCATGAGCGCCTGGTGGGTGGCGAGATCAGTGTGCGTGGTCGCCCATGATTCTCGATCTTGATATCGGCAATACGTTGTCGAAGTGGCGGTTGAAGGATGCCGAGAGCAGTGAGATTCGTTCCCGCGGTGCCGTCTGGACACGTGAGGAGTGGAAGCCCGGCGCCGATATTCCCGATCTTGATGTGGTCGAGACCGTGCGCATATCCAGCGTCGCCAGGCGCTCGGTGCTGGCCCAGACGGAATCGCTGCTCAAGCACCGCGTGAAGCGTGTTCACGTGGCTCGCTCCACCCATGAGGCGCTCGGCGTTACCAACGGCTACGTCGAACCGGGGCGACTCGGCGTCGATCGCTGGCTAGGGGTGCTGGCGGGCTATCAGTTGGCGGGCGCCTGTTGTGCGGTCGACTGTGGCAGCGCCATCACCATCGATTTCGTCATGCCGGGGGGGCGCCACCTTGGCGGCTACATTCTCCCCGGCCTACGACTGATGAAGGAGAGCCTGAAGCTTGGCACGCGCAATGTCGCCATCGACCCGGACAGTGAGGCCGACGAGTTGCTGGCGCCTGGTCGGCGTACGGTCGAGGCCGTCAATCACGGGATCTACATGGCGGCGGTCAGCGCGGTCAATCGCATCTACAGCGAGGTCTGTGATCGCGAAGGCGTCGCGTTGCCGATGCTGCTGACCGGCGGTGACGCTCGGGTGGTGTCCCGCGGCATCCAGGTGCCTCATGCGGTGTGGCCGGACATGGTCTATGCCGGGCTCGAGGCGCGTTTTCCGCTGACCGCGGCGGAGCGGGCCGGGCGAATGGCCGGGGCGCCGATCCCGCCGGCGCCGGTGGCGTTGGAAAAAATCCGTGCAGGCCTTGCGTTCTCCATGCTCCTTTGACACAATACGCCGCGTTCCGAAGCAGAGCGGCGGCGCTAGCGCACGTGGCTCGGCTGGATGTCGAGAGAGATGTTGAGAAAACAATCACTTGACATTGAGGAGTGGGGCGATAGAATGCATCGCCAGTTGGAGGGATTCCCGAGTGGCCAAAGGGAGCAGACTGTAAATCTGCCGCGAAAGCTTCGAAGGTTCGAATCCTTCTCCCTCCACCAGAATTTGTGCCAAGTGCTTGAGGTTTGGCATTTGGCCTGCGAGTGGGTAGGCGGGCATAGTTCAATGGTAGAACCTCAGCCTTCCAAGCTGATGATGCGGGTTCGATCCCCGCTGCCCGCTCCAGTAGCAAAGCGCTGAAGCGGTAGTTGAACGCCAGGTGCGAAAGAGTGCGCTCATGTAGCTCAGGGGTAGAGCACACCCTTGGTAAGGGTGAGGTCGACGGTTCAAATCCGTCCATGAGCTCCAAATTGAAAAAGCGAGCCTCGGCTCGCTTTTTCTTTCTCAGGCCGCCATTCTGGCGGTGAGGGGTTGTCAGGCGGGAAACTTCTCGCTATCATGGCGCCCGCTGTTGCAGAGGCCGTCCGCAAAGGATGGTTAGCATCGAGTACAGGCCAGTAGCTCAATTGGCAGAGCAGCGGTCTCCAAAACCGCAGGTTGGGGGTTCGATTCCCTCCTGGCCTGCCAGTCTTCCCCAGGCTGGCAGTTTTTTATATACTTTCTTGTTTTCGATTGCCGCACCCTGAGGAGTCTCGTTTCATGAAGCATAACGCCGAGGTGCAGGAGTCGCGCCACGACGGGCTCAAGTGGGCGGTTGTCGTCATTCTGTTGGTGCTGGCCGTCGTCGGCAACACCTACTTCGCCGATCAGGCGCTTCTCTATCGCGTGTTGGGCGTCGTCGCTCTGTCCGTGGTGGCGGCGCTGGTGGCGCTGATGACCACCAAGGGTCGTGAGTTGGTGGAGCTGGCGCGTAGCGCCAAGAAGGAAATTCAGCGCGTAGTCTGGCCGACCCGGCCCGAGACCATTCAGACCACCGCCATCGTGCTGGTGGCTGTGCTGGTTGTCGGGCTGATGCTGTGGTTGATCGACACGCTACTCGGCTGGGCGATGTCCGGCGTCATCGGTTAGGAGTTTCCATGTCCAAGCGTTGGTATGTCGTCCACGCCTACTCCGGCTTCGAAAAGCATGTCATGCGCTCGTTGATCGAGCGGGTGAAGATGCATGGCATGGAAGATCTCTTCGGAGAGATTCTGGTGCCGACTGAAGAAGTCGTCGAGATGCGGGACGGCAAGCGCCGCAAGAGTGAGCGCAAGTTCTATCCCGGCTATGTGCTGGTCGAGATGGAAATGGCCGACGAGACTTGGCACCTGGTGAACGAGACTCCGCGTGTCATGGGGTTCATCGGTGGGACCAAGGAAAAGCCGGCGGCTATCACCCAGCGTGAGGCCGACGCTATTCTCAGTCGCGTCAAGGATGGGGCGGAGAAGCCGCGTCCCAAGACCATGTTCGAACCTGGTCAGTCCGTGCGTGTCGTGGATGGCCCCTTCGCCGACTTCAATGGCGTTGTCGAAGAGGTCAACTACGACAAGAGTCGACTGCAGGTCAGTGTGCTGATCTTCGGCCGTGCGACGCCGGTCGAGCTCGAGTTTGCCCAGGTCGAGAAAGAGTAAGTCGCCGACTGAGGTGGTGGGGCGAAAGGCAGCGCCGACAGGCGGCCAGGTATGCCCTGCCGAAGTGGTCTGGCATTTTTGTAGTGGGCGTCCCGCGATGGGGCGGCCGTGTCATCCGGGGAGCCGAAAGGCGCTAGTACCCAACTGGAGTTTATCATGGCTAAGAAAGTCCAGGCTTACATCAAGCTGCAGGTAGCAGCCGGTAAGGCCAACCCGAGTCCCCCCGTGGGTCCCGCGCTGGGTCAGCACGGTGTCAATATCATGGAGTTCTGCAAGGCGTTCAACGCCGAGACCCAAGGCATCGAGCCGGGTCTGCCGACTCCCGTGGTCATTACCGTCTACTCCGATCGCAGCTTTACCTTCGTCACCAAGACGCCGCCCGCCGCGGTGCTGCTGAAGAAGGCCGCTGGTATCAAGTCCGGCTCCGGTGAGCCGAACAAGAAGAAGGTCGGTACCGTGACCCGCGATCAGCTCGAAGAGATCGCCAAGACCAAGGAGCCGGATCTGACGGCTGCCGATCTCGACGCCGCTGTGCGTACCATTGCCGGTAGCGCCCGCAGCATGGGCCTCAACGTGGAGGGTCTCTGATCATGGCTAAGCTTACCAAGCGTGCAAAGCTGATTCGTGACAAGGTCGAGCCGACAAAGGCGTATTCCATTGACGAGGCCGTGGCCCTGCTCTCCGAGCTGTCCACCGTCAAGTTCAAGGAGTCGCTGGACGTCGCCATCAATCTGGGCGTCGATCCGCGTAAATCCGACCAGGTCGTGCGTGGCGCTACCGTTATGCCCAATGGTACCGGCAAGGACGTGCGCGTTGCCGTCTTTACCCAAGGTGCCAACGAAGAAGCCGCCAAGGAAGCCGGTGCCGATATCGTTGGCATGGACGACCTGGCCGAGCGAGTCAAGAAAGGCCAGCTCGACTTCGACGTGGTCATCGCCTCGCCGGACGCCATGCGCGTCGTCGGTCAGTTGGGCCAGATCTTGGGTCCGCGTGGCCTGATGCCGAACCCCAAGGTCGGCACCGTGACGCCGGACGTCGCCACTGCGGTCAAGAATGCCAAGGCCGGCCAGGTGCGTTTCCGTACCGACAAGAACGGCATCATCCACACCACCCTGGGCAAGGTCAGCTTCGAAGCCGACGCCATCAAGGGCAACCTGGATGCGCTGGTCAGCGACCTGAAGAAGCTCAAGCCGAGCACCTCCAAGGGCGTGTACATCAAGAAAATGACCCTGTCCAGCACCATGGGGCCGGGTCTGACCGTCGATCACTCCGCGCTGGTGTGATGACGGTCGGCAAGATAACTACCGAGCAATATACTTTGCGGTCCCCGTGCCGGGTCGAAGACCCGGCCGGCGGGGCACCGTCAAAGACCGCAGGCGCCGCCGCGGCTCATTGAGCAGCAGGGCGGCTTAATCGTCCCTCGGACACCTGCGCAGATGGTGTTGCCGCCAGTCATCTGGTGAGCACCATCACCCAGGACTTTCACCTTCGGGTGGGAGAGATGGTAACCACCGGAGCTTTCGGGTTCCGGCACGAAGGAGTGATCACAGTGGCACTAGCACTCGAAGGCAAGAAGGCAATCGTTGCCGAGGTCAGTGAAGCCGCGAAGGACGCTCTCTCCGTCGTAGTAGCCGATTCTCGTGGCGTTGCGGTCTACAAGATGACCGACCTGCGCAAGCAGGCGCGCGAGAACGGTGTCGAGCTGCGTGTTGTTCGCAACACTCTGGCTCGTCGCGCTCTGTCAGGCACCCAGTGGGAATGCCTGAACGAGACTTTCGCAGGTCCGACTCTGCTGGCTTTCTCCAACGAGCACCCGGGCGCCGCCGCCCGCCTGTTCAAGGAATTTGCCAAGACCGAGAAGAACTTCGAAGTCAAGGCGCTGGCCTACGAAGGTGAGCTGATCCCGGCGAGCGACCTCGACCGTCTGGCGACCCTGCCGACCTACGATGAGGGCATCGCCCAGTTGATGTCCGTCATGAAGGAAGCTTCTGCCGGCAAACTGGTTCGTACCCTCGCTGCGCTGCGTGACCAGAAGCAGGAAGCCGCCGCCTAAGGCGAGGCCCTGGTTGTCGGTAAGCAGACTGCACGATCAATTTCGCGTCCTCGGATACCGAGACGCCCGCAAAGTTAGGAATCTAGACAATGGCACTGACCAAAGAAGACATCATCAACGCCGTCTCCGACATGTCCGTGATGGAAGTTGTTGAGCTGATCGAAGCAATGGAAGAGAAGTTCGGCGTCAGCGCTGCTGCCGCTGTTGTGGCCGGTCCTGGTGGCGGCGACGCTGCTGCTGTTGAAGAGCAGACCGAGTTCGACGTCGTTCTGACCTCTGCTGGTGACAAGAAAGTTAACGTCATCAAGGCCGTTCGCGAGATCACCGGTCTCGGCCTGAAGGAAGCCAAGGGTGCCGTCGACGGCGCGCCGGCGACCATCAAGGAAGGCCTGAGCAAGGACGACGCAGAAGAAGCCAAGAAGAAGCTGGAAGAAGCCGGCGCTTCTGTGGAGCTCAAGTAATTCTTGGGCCTGTGGCTTCACGCGCTGCGTAAGCTACCACGGCTGGTGGCGGGTCACCCGCTGCCGGCCTTTTTCTGTTGTCAGTAGCTACCTATCCTTGTGGATCTGTAGCTTGCAGAATTCCGACGGCGAGCCTTTTACGGAGGGCTTGCCGTCAGCGCCTGACGGAACCTGATCCGTCGGGTGGCGCCGACACGCATCGGTCACCCATGGTGAACAAGCTGGGGAATACAGATGGCTTACTCATACACTGAGAAAAAACGCATCCGCAAGGATTTCGGCAAACTGCCCCAAGTGATGGATGTGCCTTACCTGCTGGCCATCCAGCTTGATTCCTATTACGACTTTCTCCAGCAGGACCGTTCCCCTGAGGAACGCATGGAGGTAGGCCTCAACGCCGCCTTCAAGTCCGTGTTCCCGATCGAGAGCTTCTCCGGTAACGCTGCGCTCGAGTATGTCAGCTACCGTTTCGGCACTCCGGCCTTCGACGTCAAGGAGTGTCAGCTGCGTGGCGTCACCTACTCTGCGCCCCTGCGTGTCAAGGTTCGCCTGATCATCTACGACAAAGAGTCGTCGAACAAGGCCATCAAGGACATCAAGGAGCAGGAAGTCTACATGGGGGAAATCCCCCTGATGACCGAGAACGGTACCTTCGTCGTCAATGGTACCGAGCGGGTCATCGTCTCCCAGCTGCACAGAAGCCCCGGCGTGTTTTTCGATCACGACAAGGGCAAGAGCCACTCCTCCGGTAAGCTCTTGTACTCGGCTCGCGTGATTCCTTACCGCGGCTCCTGGCTGGACTTCGAGTTCGATCCGAAGGACAACGTCTTCGTGCGTATCGACCGTCGCCGCAAGCTGCCGGCGAGCGTCTTGCTGCGCGCGTTGGGCATGAGCGCCGAGGAGATTCTCGACGAGTTCTTCGACACCAGTACCTTCCACATCGAGAAGTCCGGCTTCTCTGTGGAGCTGGTGCCGTCGCGCCTGCGCGGCGAGACGGCCACCTTCGATATCAAGGACGCCGACGGCGGCGTGATCGTCGAGGAAGGCCGTCGTATCACCCAGAAGCATATCCGTCAGCTGGAGAAGACCGGTCTCGAGCGCCTTGAAGTGCCGATGGACTATCTCTTCGGCAAGACCCTGGCCAAGGATCAGATCAACCCGGCCACCGGTGAACTGATCTGCCCGTGCAACGCCGAGATCACTCCGGAATTGCTCGAGACCCTGGGGCAGGCGGGCATCATCAGCCTCGAGACGCTGTACACCAACGATCTCGACTGCGGTCCTTTCGTTTCCGATACCCTGAAGCTGGACACCACCGGGTCCCAGCTCGAGGCGTTGGTCGAAATCTATCGCATGATGCGCCCCGGCGAGCCGCCCACCAAGGAAGCCGCCGAGACGCTGTTCAACAACCTGTTCTTCAGCGAAGACCGCTACGACCTGTCGGGCGTGGGTCGCATGAAGTTCAACCGCCGTCTGCGTCGCGAGTCCGATACCGGGTCTGGCGTGCTGGACCGCGCCGATATCCTCGACGTGCTGCGCGAGCTGATCAACATCCGTAACGGTTTCGGTGATGTCGATGACATCGACCACCTGGGCAACCGTCGTATTCGTTGCGTCGGTGAAATGGCCGAGAACCAGTTCCGTGTCGGCCTGGTGCGGGTCGAGCGTGCGGTGAAGGAGCGCCTCTCCATGGCGGAGAGCGAAGGCCTGATGCCGCAGGACCTGATCAACGCCAAGCCCGTGGCCGCGGCGGTGAAGGAGTTCTTCGGCTCCTCTCAGCTGTCGCAGTTCATGGACCAGAACAACCCGCTGTCGGAGGTCACGCACAAGCGTCGCGTGTCCGCTCTCGGCCCGGGTGGTCTGACCCGTGAGCGCGCCGGCTTCGAGGTGCGTGACGTTCACGCCACGCACTACGGCCGCCTGTGCCCGATCGAGACGCCTGAAGGCCCGAACATCGGCCTGATCAACTCGCTGGCGACCTATAGCCACACCAACAGCTATGGCTTCCTCGAGACGCCGTACCGCAAGGTCGTGGACAGCCAGGTGACCGACGACGTCGTCCACCTGTCGGCCATCGAGGAAGGTGACTTCGTTATCGCCCAGGCGTCGGCCACGGTGAACGAGTCCAACCAGCTGGTCGACGACCTGGTGCAGGTCCGTCACCGCGGCGAGACCACCTTCATGCGTCCCGAGCAGGTGACGCTGATGGATGTGTCTCCGCGCCAGGTGGTGTCGGTCGCTGCGGCCTTGATTCCGTTCCTCGAGCACGATGACGCCAACCGCGCCCTGATGGGGGCGAACATGCAGCGCCAGGCCGTGCCGACCCTGCGTGCCGACAAGCCGCTGGTCGGTACCGGCATGGAGCGCTTCGTGGCGCGTGACTCCGGCGTCTGCGCCGTGGCACGGCGTGGTGGCGTGATCGACTCTGTCGATGCCAAGCGTATCGTGGTGCGGGTCGGTGAGGATGAGATCATCGGCGGTGAGGCCGGCGTTGATATCTACAACCTGACCAAGTACCTGCGCTCCAACCAGAATACCTGTCAGAACCAGCGCCCGATCGTGCGTCCGGGTGACCGGGTGTCACGCGGCGATATCCTGGCCGACGGCCCGTCTGTCGACATGGGTGATCTGGCCCTCGGTCAGAACATGCGCATCGCCTTCATGCCCTGGAACGGCTACAACTTCGAGGACTCCATCCTGCTGTCCGAGCGGGTGGTCCAAGAAGACCGTTTTACCACCATCCACATTCAGGAACTGACCTGTGTGTCCCGTGACACCAAGCTGGGGCCGGAGGAGATCACCTCCGACATTCCCAACGTCGGTGAATCGGCGCTTGGCAAGCTGGATGAGGCCGGTGTGGTCTATATCGGTGCCGAAGTCGGCGCGGGCGATATCCTGGTCGGCAAGGTCACGCCCAAGGGCGAGACCCAGCTGACGCCGGAAGAAAAGCTGCTGCGTGCGATCTTCGGTGAGAAGGCGTCCGACGTGAAGGACACCTCCCTGCGTGCCCCGACCGGCATGAAGGGCACCGTCATCGACGTACAGGTATTCACCCGCGACGGCGTCGAGAAGGACTCGCGTGCGCTTTCCATCGAGCAGATGCAGCTCGACGAGGTCCGCAAGGACCTTCAGGAAACGTACCGTATCGCCGAAGACGCCACCTTCGAGCGCCTCCAGCGCACCCTGTGCGGCCAGGCCGTCCACGGTGGTCCGAAGCTGGCCAAAGGCGACGTACTGTCCGACGACTACCTCGAGGAACTGCCGCGTCAGCAGTGGTTCAAGCTGCGCATGCAGGACGAGGCCCTCAATGAGCTGCTGGCCCAGGCCGACGAGCAGCTCGAGAATCGTCGCAAGGAAATGGACGAGCGGTTCGAGGACAAGAAGCGCAAGCTGACCCAGGGCGATGACCTGGCGCCGGGCGTGCTCAAGATCGTCAAGGTCTATCTCGCCATCAAGCGCCGCCTGCAGCCGGGCGACAAGATGGCCGGCCGTCACGGTAACAAGGGTGTCATCTCGGCGATCATGCCGATCGAGGACATGCCGTTCGACGATAACGGTGAGCCCATCGACGTGGTCCTGAACCCGCTGGGCGTACCGTCGCGGATGAACGTCGGTCAGATCCTCGAGACCCACCTGGGCATGGCGGCTCGCGGCCTCGGCATGAAGATCGAGCATATGCTGCGTGACGCTCGTGGCCAGCAGCTGGCCGAGATCCGTGAGTTCCTGGGCAAGGTGTACAACTCCACCCAGGGCACGCGAATCGAGGAACTCGAGTCGCTGTCCGACGAGGAAGTCATCGAGCTTGCCAAGAACCTGAAGAAGGGCGTGCCGATGGCGACGCCGGTGTTTGACGGTGCCAAGGAGCACGAGATCAAACACCTGCTGACCCTGGCGGGACTGCCGGACTCGGGCCAGATGGCGCTCTATGACGGGCGTACCGGCGAGTCTTTCGACCGCCCGGTGACCGTGGGCTACATGTACATGCTCAAGCTCAACCACCTGGTCGATGACAAGATGCACGCGCGTTCCACCGGCTCCTACTCGCTGGTCACCCAGCAGCCGCTTGGCGGCAAGGCGCAATTCGGTGGTCAGCGCTTTGGTGAGATGGAGGTCTGGGCCCTGGAGGCCTATGGCGCCGCTTACACTCTGCAGGAAATGCTCACCGTCAAGTCCGATGACGTGGAGGGCCGCACCAAGATGTACAAGAGCATCGTGGATGGCGACCACACCATGCAGGCGGGCATGCCGGAATCCTTCAACGTATTGGTGAAGGAAATCCGCTCGCTGGGCATTGATATGGAACTGGAGAGCTGAGGCGGCCCACAAGGCGCTTCAATGAAAGATGGTCCGCGGGGGGCTTCGGCCCCCCGCCCATGACAACTCCGCAACGGAGCCGACCTACATGAAAGATTTGGTGAAAGTCCTCAAATCGCAGTCCCAGACCGACGAGTTTGATGCGATCAAGATTTCGCTCGCGTCTCCGGACATGATTCGTTCCTGGTCGTTCGGCGAGGTGAAAAAGCCCGAGACGATCAACTACCGGACGTTCAAGCCCGAGCGTGACGGCCTGTTCTGCGCCAAGATCTTTGGCCCGGTAAAGGACTACGAGTGCCTGTGCGGCAAGTACAAGCGCATGAAGCACCGCGGAATCATCTGCGAAAAGTGTGGCGTTGAGGTCACCAAGGCCGCCGTGCGTCGTGAGCGCATGGGCCATATTGAACTGGCGAGCCCGGTTGCACACATCTGGTTCTTGAAGTCACTGCCGTCGCGTATCGGCATGTTGATGGACATGACCCTGCGTGACATCGAGCGCGTGCTGTACTTCGAGAGCTTCATGGTCGTCGATCCGGGCATGACCACTCTCGAGCGTGGCCAGCTACTCAACGATGAGCAGTATTTCGAGGCCCTCGAGGAGTTCGGCGATGACTTCGATGCCCGCATGGGTGCCGAAGCCGTCCAGGCCATGCTCAAGGACATCGATCTTGAAGAAGAGATCGATCGCCTGCGTGAAGAAATCCCGCAGACCAGCTCCGAGACCAAGATCAAGAAGCTGTCCAAGCGCCTGAAACTGCTCGAGGCCTTCTACGGCTCCGGCAACGATCCGGCGTGGATGGTCATGGAAGTGCTGCCCGTGCTGCCGCCGGACCTGCGTCCGCTGGTGCCGCTGGACGGCGGCCGCTTCGCGACCTCCGATCTCAACGACCTCTATCGTCGTGTGATCAACCGCAACAACCGCCTGAAGCGTCTGCTCGACCTCAATGCGCCGGACATCATCGTGCGCAACGAGAAGCGCATGCTGCAGGAATCCGTCGATGCGCTGCTCGACAATGGCCGTCGCGGTCGCGCCATCACTGGTTCCAACAAGCGTCCGCTCAAGTCGCTCGCCGACATGATCAAGGGTAAGCAGGGCCGCTTCCGTCAGAACCTGCTCGGCAAGCGCGTGGACTATTCCGGCCGCTCGGTCATCACCGTCGGTCCGACCCTGCGTCTGCACCAGTGCGGTCTGCCGAAGAAGATGGCGCTCGAGCTGTTCAAGCCGTTCATCTATTCCAAGCTGCAGGGCAGCGGCCAGGCGTCCACCATCAAGGCCGCCAAGAAGATGGTCGAGCGCGAGTTGCCGGAGGTGTGGGACATCCTCGCTGACGTCATTCGTGAGCACCCGGTGCTGCTGAACCGCGCACCGACCCTGCACCGTCTCGGCATCCAGGCGTTTGAGCCGCTGTTGATCGAAGGCAAGGCGATCCAGCTGCATCCGCTGGTGTGTGCCGCCTATAACGCCGACTTCGACGGCGACCAGATGGCCGTTCACGTGCCGCTGACGCTGGAAGCCCAGCTCGAAGCGCGTGCGCTGATGATGGCCACCAACAACGTGCTGTCGCCGGCCAACGGCGAGCCGATCATCGTGCCGTCTCAGGACGTGGTGCTGGGTCTGTACTACATGACCCGTGAGCGCATCAACGCCAAGGGCGAGGGCATGGTGTTCTCCGGCCTCAACGAGGTCGACCGCGCGTTCGGCACCCAGAGCGTCGAGCTGCACGCTCGCGTCAAGGTGCGCCTGGACGAGGTCGATATCGACGAGGAGACCGGTGAGCGCTCCGAGCACCGCCGCCTGCGCGACACCACCGTCGGCCGTGCGCTGCTGTTCCGGATCCTGCCCCAGGGGGTGCCCTTCGAACTGGTCGACCAGGCCATGAAGAAGAAGGCGATCTCCAAGCTGATCAACGAGGTGTACCGTCGTGCCGGCCTGAAGGCCGCGGTCATCTTCGCCGACCAGCTGATGTACACCGGTTTCCGCCTGGCCACCTGGTCCGGTGCCTCGATCGGCGTCAACGACTTCGTCATCCCGGACGCCAAGGCCGAGATCGTCGATGCGGCCGAGGAAGAGGTCAAGGAAATCGAGGACCAGTTCTCCTCGGGTCTAGTGACCGCGGGCGAGAAGTACAACAAGGTCATCGATATCTGGGCACGCGCCAACGACCAGGTCGCCAAGGCGATGATGGCCGGGATCTCCAAGGAGAGCGTGATCGATCGGCATGGCAACGAGGTTGAGCAGGATTCGTTCAACAGCGTCTTCATCATGGCCGACTCGGGCGCTCGTGGTAGCGCCGCTCAGATCCGTCAGCTGGCCGGTATGCGTGGCCTGATGGCCAAGCCCGACGGCTCGATCATCGAGACGCCGATCGTCGCCAACTTCCGTGAAGGCCTGAACGTACTCCAGTACTTCATCTCGACTCACGGTGCCCGTAAGGGTTTGGCGGATACGGCCCTGAAGACCGCCAACTCCGGTTACCTGACCCGTCGTCTGGTCGACGTGGCCCAGGACATGGTCATCACCGAGGTCGATTGTGGCACCGAGAACGGCCTGACCCTGCACCCGGTCATCGAGGGCGGCGACATCATCGTCTCCCTGGCCCAGCGTGTGCTGGGTCGTGTGGTCGCTCAGGACGTCATCGATCCGAGTACCGACGACGTGCTGATCGCCCGCGGTACGCTGCTCGACGAAGCCTGGTGCGCTCAGCTCGACACCATGGGCGTCGACGAGATCATCGTGCGCAGCACGATCTCGTGCGAGACCAGTCACGGCGTCTGTGCGACCTGCTACGGTCGCGATCTGGCCCGCGGACACCAGGTCAACATCGGTGAGTCGGTCGGCGTCATCGCCGCCCAGTCCATCGGTGAGCCGGGTACCCAGCTGACCATGCGTACCTTCCACATCGGTGGTGCCGCCTCGCGGGCATCCGCCGTGGACAGCGTCCAGGTCAAGCATGGCGGCAGCGTGCGCCTGCACAACATCAAGTACGTCGAACGCGCCGACGGCAAGCTGGTGGTGGTCTCTCGCTCCAGTGCGCTGGCCGTGGCCGACGAGCATGGTCGTGAGCGCGAGTACTACAAGCTGCCTTACGGCGCCGAGCTGTCCGTGCGCGACGGCGATCCCGTCGACCCCGGTCAGTCCGTGGCCAAGTGGGATCCGCACACCCACCCGATCGTGGCCGAGGCCGAGGGCCAGGTGACCTATGCGGACATGGATGAAGGCCTGACCATGCACCGTAGCGTGGATGAGATGACGGGGCTGTCGTCCATCGAGATCATCGAGTCCGCGGCACGTCCGATGGCGGGTCGCGACAAGCGTCCGATGATCACCCTGGCGGACGGCGCCGGCAAACCGGTGACGGTGAGCGGCTCCGACACCCCGGTGCAGTACCTGCTGCCGGGCAAGGCCATCGTGACCGTCGACAATGGTTCGCACATCGGTGTCGGTGAGGTGGTTGCCCGTATTCCGGTGGAGGCGTCCGGTAACAAGGACATCACCGGTGGTCTGCCGCGTGTCGCCGACCTGTTCGAGGCACGCAAGCCGAAGGAACCGGCGATTCTGGCCGAGATCAGCGGCGTGATCAGCTTCGGCAAGGAGACCAAGGGCAAGCGTCGTCTGACGATTACCCCGAGCGACGGCGATCCGTTCGAGATGCTGATCCCGAAATGGCGTCAGATCGCGGTCTTCGAAGGCGAGTCGGTCGAGAAGGGCGAGGTCATTTCCGACGGCCCGAGCAATCCGCACGACATCTTGCGTCTGCTCGGCATCGCCGAACTGGCCAAGTACATCGTCGTCGAGGTTCAGGACGTCTATCGTCTGCAGGGCGTTGGCATCAACGACAAGCACATCGAAGTCATCGTGCGTCAGATGCTACGCAAGGTCGAAATCGCCGACGCCGGCGACTCCGACTTCATCCCGGGTGATCAGGTCGAGCTGGTTCGCGTCCTGGAGCAGAACGCCAGGCTCCAGGCCAACGACAAGTTCCCGGCCAAGTACCAGCGCCTGCTGCTGGGGATCACCAAGGCCAGCCTGGCCACCGAGTCGTTCATCTCCGCGGCCTCCTTCCAGGAGACCACGCGGGTGCTGACCGAGGCGGCGGTGACCGGTAAGCGTGATTACCTGCGCGGCCTGAAGGAAAACGTGGTGGTGGGGCGTCTGATCCCGGCCGGTACCGGCCTGACCCACCACGAGGAGCGTCGCCGCAAGCGTGATGATGCCGAGCGTCTGCTCCAACCGTCGGCCTACGATGTCGAGCAGGAGCTGGGCGCCCAGCTTACCGCGCTCGATTCGGACGACGAGGAGATCTGATCCGCGCGTCGTGGCCCGAAGCGTAACGCGCTTCGGGCTTGACGACACTCGGCATCAGCCATTAGAATGCGCAGCCTTTAACAGTGGGGCGGGTGCGCCCGCTTCGCTGTAACAGGCAAGGCAACCCATTGGAGTCAGCTATACACCATGGCAACGATTAACCAGCTCGTGCGCAAGCCGCGCAAGCGCCAGGCCACGAAGACCGACGTGCCTGCGCTTCAGGCCTGCCCGCAAAAGCGCGGCGTTTGCACCCGCGTCTATACCACTACCCCGAAGAAGCCGAACTCCGCTCTGCGGAAGGTCTGCCGCGTGCGTCTGACCAACGGTTTCGAGGTGTCTTCCTACATCGGCGGCGAAGGCCACAACCTTCAGGAGCACTCTGTTGTCCTGATCCGTGGCGGCCGAGTGAAGGACCTTCCGGGTGTGCGTTATCACACCGTTCGCGGCGCTCTCGACACCTCTGGTGTCCAGAACCGTAAGCAAGGTCGTTCCAAGTACGGTACCAAGCGTCCGAAGTCCTAAGACTTCCCACGCCTACCGACACCATATTTGTCACGGTCTGATAAGAGTAAGGTCGAGCGGCTGACTGCCGGTCTCGGGTTTACCTGAAGGACCCTTCGATAGAGGGCTTATCATGCCTAGAAGAAGAGTTGCGGCCAAGCGCGAGATTTTGCCGGATCCCAAGTTCGGATCCGAGCGTCTGGCGAAGTTCATGAACCACCTGATGATCAGCGGCAAGAAGTCCGTCGCCGAACGTATTGTCTATGGTGCGCTGGATCGGGTTGCCGAGCGTTCCAATGATGAGCCGCTGGAAGTCTTCGACAAGGCGCTGGAAACCATCCAGCCGATGGTCGAAGTGAAGTCTCGCCGCGTTGGTGGTGCGACCTATCAGGTGCCGGTCGAAGTCCGTCCGTCCCGCCGCCAGGCGCTTGCCATGCGCTGGTTGGTGGACGCCGCTCGCCGTCGCGGCGAGAAGACCATGGTGCAGCGTCTGGCCGGTGAAATGCTGGATGCCGCCGAAGGCAAGGGTTCGGCCGTCAAGAAGCGTGAAGACGTGCATCGCATGGCAGAAGCCAACAAGGCCTTCTCTCACTACCGCTTCTAAGTATCGCCAACCAACGGGAGTTACATCGTGGCTCGCAAGACTCCGCTTAATCGCTACCGCAATATCGGTATCGTGGCCCACGTCGACGCCGGTAAGACGACTACTACCGAGCGTGTCCTGTTCTATACCGGCCTGTCTCACAAGGTTGGTGAGGTCCATGAGGGCGCTGCCACCATGGACTGGATGGAGCAGGAGCAGGAGCGTGGTATCACTATCACCTCCGCGGCGACGACCTGCTTCTGGCAGGGCATGAACAAGCAGTTCGATGAGCACCGCATCAACATCATCGACACGCCTGGACACGTTGACTTCACCATCGAAGTCGAGCGTTCCCTGCGTGTTCTTGATGGCGCGGTGGTCGTGCTGTGCGGCTCCTCCGGCGTTCAGCCGCAGACCGAGACCGTTTGGCGTCAGGCCAACAAGTACGAAGTTCCGCGCATGGTGTTCGTCAACAAGATGGACCGTGCCGGCGCCGACTTCTTCATGGTCGTCGATCAGCTCAAAGAGCGCCTGGGTGCCAATGTGGTGCCGATCCAGATCAACTGGGGCGCCGAGGACGACTTCAAGGGCGTTATCGACCTCATCCAGATGAAGGCCATCCTGTGGGATGAAGACAACTTCGGGATGAACTACGACCTGGCGGATATCCCTGCCGAGCTGCAGGAAACCGCCGAGAAGTATCGCGAAGAGATGGTTGAGGCCGCCGCCGAGGCGTCCGAAGAGCTGACCGAGAAGTACCTGGAAGGTGGCGAGCTTACCACCGAAGAGATCAAGGCCGGTCTGCGTCGTCGTACCCTGGCCAACGAGATCATCCTGGTCACCTGCGGCTCGGCGTTCAAGAACAAGGGCGTTCAGGCCGTTCTCGATGGCGTCATCGAGTACATGCCGTCTCCCACCGAGGTCAAGGCGATCGAAGGTGAGCTGGACGACAAGGACGGCACCATCGCGACCCGTGAGGCCGATGACAGCGCACCGTTCTCTGCTCTGGCGTTCAAGATCGCGACCGACCCCTTCGTCGGTACCCTGACCTTCATTCGCGTCTACTCGGGCGTGCTGAAGTCCGGTGACAGCGTCTACAACTCCGTGAAGCAGAAGAAAGAGCGTGTCGGCCGTATCGTTCAGATGCACGCCAACTCGCGCGAAGAGATCAAGGAAATCCTGGCTGGTGATATCGCCGCCTGTATCGGCCTGAAGGATGTCACCACCGGTGATACCCTGTGCGACCTGACCGACAAGATCGTTCTGGAGCGCATGGAGTTCCCGGATCCGGTTATCTCCGTCGCGGTCGAGCCGAAGTCCAAGGCTGATCAGGAAAAGATGGGTGTCGCTCTGGGCAAGCTGGCCCAGGAGGACCCGTCCTTCCAGGTCAAGACCGACGAAGAGACCGGTCAGACCATCATCTCCGGCATGGGTGAGCTGCACCTGGACATCATCGTTGACCGTATGCGTCGCGAGTTCAAGGTGGAAGCGAACATCGGCAAGCCGCAGGTGGCCTACCGCGAGACGATTCGTCAGAGCGTCGAGCAGGAAGGCAAGTTCGTTCGTCAGTCCGGTGGTCGCGGTCAGTACGGTCACGTACATCTGCGCATCGAGCCGTTGACGGCCGAAGACAAGGGCGACGACGAAGACATGCACTTCAAGTTCGCTTCAGAAATCGTCGGTGGCGCGGTTCCCAAGGAATACGTGCCGGCCGTCGAGAAAGGGGCCTATGAGCAGCTCCAGAACGGTGTCATCGCGGGCTACCCGATGATCGACGTCAAGGTCACGCTGTTCGACGGTTCCTACCATGACGTGGACTCCAACGAGACCGCGTTCAAGGTCGCCTCTTCCATGGCGATCAAGGCTGGTGCACCCAAGGCCAAGGCCGTTCTTCTCGAGCCGGTGATGAAGGTCGAGGTCGTTACCCCTGAAGAGTTCATGGGTGACGTCATGGGCGACCTGAATCGTCGCCGGGGCCTGGTCTCGGGCATGGATGACTCTTCTACTGGTAAGGTCATTCGCGCCACCGTGCCGCTGGCTGAGATGTTCGGTTACGCAACCGATCTACGTTCTCAGACCCAGGGCCGCGCAAGCTACACCATGGAGTTTGCGGACTACGAAGAGGCGCCGTCCAGCGTCGTTGAAGCCGTCATCAACCAGAACGGTTAACCGTTAGCTAACGTAAAGAGGTCATAGCAGTGGCTAAGGAAAAATTCGAACGTTCCAAACCGCACGTCAACGTCGGCACCATCGGTCACGTCGACCACGGTAAGACGACCCTGACGGCGGCCCTGACCCGCGTTTCTGCCGAGGTGTTCGGCGGTGACTGGCGCGAGTTCGACACGATCGACAATGCTCCGGAAGAGCGTGAGCGTGGTATCACCATCGCTACCTCTCACGTCGAGTATCAGTCTGAAGTGCGTCACTACGCACACGTCGACTGCCCCGGACACGCCGACTACGTCAAGAACATGATCACCGGTGCTGCCCAGATGGACGGCGCTATCCTGGTCTGTTCTGCTGCCGACGGCCCCATGCCGCAGACTCGCGAGCACATCCTGCTGTCTCGTCAGGTTGGCGTGCCGTTCATCGTCGTGTTCCTGAACAAGGCCGACATGGTCGACGACGAAGAGCTGCTCGAGCTGGTCGAGATGGAAGTGCGTGAGCTGCTGTCCGAGTACGACTTCCCGGGCGACGACACGCCGATCATCACCGGTTCTGCGCTGATGGCTCTCGAAGGCAAGGACGACAACGGCATGGGTACCACCGCCGTTGCCAACCTGATCAAGTCCCTCGACGAGTACATCCCGGAGCCTGAGCGTGCCATCGATCAGCCGTTCTTGATGCCGATCGAAGACGTGTTCTCCATCTCTGGTCGCGGTACCGTTGTGACCGGTCGTGTTGAGCGTGGCATCGTGAAGGCTGGCGAAGAGGTCGAGGTCGTCGGTATCCGCGACACTACCAAGACCACCGTTACCGGTGTCGAGATGTTCCGCAAGCTGCTCGACGAAGGTCGTGCGGGCGAGAACGTCGGCGCGCTGCTGCGCGGCACCAAGCGTGACGACGTCGAGCGTGGCCAGGTTCTGGCCAAGCCGGGCACCATCACTCCGCACACCAAGTTCGAGGCGGAAGTGTACGTGCTGAGCAAGGACGAGGGTGGTCGTCACACGCCGTTCTTCAAGGGCTATCGTCCGCAGTTCTACTTCCGTACCACCGACATCACTGGTACCTGTGAGCTGCCGGAAGGCGTCGAGATGGTCATGCCGGGTGACAACGTTCAGATGGTTGTCAACCTGATTGCCCCGATCGCCATGGACGAAGGTCTGCGCTTCGCCATTCGTGAAGGCGGTCGTACCGTCGGCGCCGGCGTTGTGGCCAAGATTGTCGAGTAAGCACGACGCTTGACGACAGAAGGGGGCTCCGCAAGGAGCCCCCTTTTCTGCGCGTTGTCATTGAGGGTTTGACTCTCAGTGGCTGCGCGCATATAATGCGCATCCTTTGAATGCGTGGGTTGACGGCTCGCGCCGTCAAGATCCATTGGAGTTAGGGCAATGCAGAACCAGAAGATTCGCATTCGGTTGAAGGCTTTCGACCATCGCCTGATCGATCAGTCTGCCGCGGAGATCGTTGATACCGCCAAGCGCACTGGCGCCCAGGTTCGTGGTCCGATTCCTCTGCCGACCAATCGCGAGCGTTACACCGTGCTGATTTCTCCGCACGTGAACAAGGACGCTCGTGATCAGTATGAGATTCGTACTCACAAGCGCGTGCTCGATATCGTTGAGCCGACCGAAAAGACCGTTGATGCGCTGATGAAGCTCGACCTCGCCGCTGGCGTGGACGTGCAGATCAAGCTCGACTGATATCACACTAGACACATGCGGCCCAGCGTTCCTTGCGCTTTCGTCTGAGGATCAGCAGCCGCCACGCCGGGATGGCGTCATACAACGTGCTAGTGGAATGCTCTGGAAAGGGCAGCCATAGCGGGTGATAGCCCCGTACACTATAGGAGACTGAGAATGACTATCGGTTTAGTCGGTAGGAAGGCCGGGATGACCCGTGTCTTCACCGAAGACGGTGCATCCGTGCCCGTGACCGTTATCGAGGTTGAGCCTAACCGTGTAACCTGCGTCAAGTCTGTCGAGACTGACGGTTACGCCGCGGTTCAGGTCACAACTGGTTCCCGCAAAGCCAAGCATCTGTCCAAGGCCCAAGCTGGCCAGTACGCAAAGGCAGGTGTCGAGGCTGGTCGTTCGCTGATGGAGTTTCGCCTGGTTGAAGGCGAGGAAGCTCCGGAAGTGGGTGGCTCCCTCACCGTATCCCTCTTCGAAGCTGGGCAGAGTGTTGA
>Ga0114954_1000149_pt1 | contig 26180 bp, 19 predicted proteins | sample Porto_4metaG_FD_87299 | JGI IMG/M metagenome (GOLD analysis project Ga0114954, IMG submission 87299) | Marine algal microbial communities from Porto, Portugal - Porto_4 metaG | ecosystem: Host-associated > Algae > Red algae > Unclassified | place: Portugal: Porto | collected 2015-02-02
CATCCAAATGGAAGTCAGTATCAGTCACCATGAGTAATATTAACATGCGAACTACAAGAGGAGTCAACTCTCTGCAAAACTTTGATCAGATTACTGCAGAGGCAGCCACCGGCGAAAGCGTAAGCTTCGGACAATATGAGCACTTTGATGTTGCGGACGAAATGACTGAAGTAGCACCTTATTTTATCACGATTAGTGCTACAGATAATAATGATGAGGTACAAGACGTATTTATTGAGCGTTCTACTGGAGAGACCATAACAGTACCGGGTAGTGGAGTGATAATAGCCAACAATGCAGTATATAATTTCGACTTCATCATCGACCCTGACAAAGCATTCGTGGCCTCTGATGACGGATTCAAACTAAGCTATGAAGGATTAGGTTTTGAAGTGAGCGAAATAGTGGATTAATTAACAACAGTGAATCCTGTTATGCTATAGCAGTACCTTGTCTAAAATGGCAGGGTACTTTTACTAATAGTCTATCCTTAACTCTACGTTAAAATCCATTGAGAATGTAAAATTGCCTTACAGTGTAATTTTATACGGCAGTTCTATATTCTTTAAGTGAGCAGTTAAAGTAGTTGACAGCGATAATATACATATCTGGATATAAACTGTAATATGAAAAGCGATAAGGTCGTCTGACAGTAAGTTAAATGACCTCATCCGTGGATAATCAATAAATTTTATGGTTCCACTTTTCAGGACTTGTAACCATGACATAAGATGGAAAATCATTTGTTTATCCTATAAGCATTTGAAAAACTGCTTTAGCGCAAAATTTAAATGCGAAATATACTGATTTTAACCATCATAATTCCGAGGAAAAAAGCTTACAGTTTCAATCAACTGGTATTTATAACCTGGATAGCAGAGGTGAACTTATAGAATATTGAAAGTAAATAAGACAATAATGATATTTTTACATAGTCGCAATACAGAGGAGAGTTGTCAACCATATCGAGTCTACCCATAATTAGCTAAACATTGGAAATTACTAAGCGAAAAAAATCAAGAGTACGTCAAAATTTTGTTCAGCCTGTACTGCACGTGAATAGACTAGATGGTATACTGAATGGATCGCGAAAGAAGCCCCGTACTGTTTCGATGGAGAAGAAAGATTATTCGATCTATTTCTTAGTTATCTTGGCACTCACTGTATTAGCATACGTCGGTCTGCATACTTGTTTTAATATCTATTATGAGGATGATAGTTGGACAATGTCTAATTCATATAATCTGGTTAATCTCGGCGTTGATCATGATTTATTATTTTTAGATCAAGACGGGGCATTTACAGGTCAACTGTTTGGCAAATTGTATTTTACGCTAAACGGTTATTTTCTAAACGTAGTTGGCTGGTCTAAAGCGCATATTTTCTTATTTAACTCAGTATTAATATTTGGGGTTGCATGTACATGGTATAATATATTAGGGCGACTCCCGATTATATCGAGCTCAATATCGAAGTTTGTGCCACTAGTCATTCCTCTATTTCCACCATGTTTTTTCGCGGCCCATACCGGCAGGACTGACGCATTTACACTGCTCTTGATGTCAGTGGGATTTCTATTTTTTATCCGCAAAAACTATGTGTTGGCCGGATTTATTGGCGTGTTAGCTATTGAATCACACATTATGGGTGTTGTAGGCCTTTTCTACTACCTGTCATATTTTTTGTACAATCAGATATATGTAGTTCCAAGGCTCACTCCTTCGGCTGCCAGATGGGGTATAGTCAATAACATAATATGGAAAACTACAGCTGGAGCAGCGGCAGGATTAGCCGTATATGCAGCGTTGCATTACGAAGTATTTGACCCTAATTATTTATATCATACTATCAGCTCTAAGACTGACATGGTGTCGCCAGTGAATAATTATATACTTTCCTATTTCACAGATTTTGATTGGTATTATCATATTCCAGAATTTATTTTACTCATCGGAACCACGATTATTTACTGCCGACAGAAGCTGTACCGTGATAATCCGTTTTTATTTATTTTGATGATTGTTCTGTTGTGTTCGACCTTTATCACTAGAAGAGAGAATCGTAATTATTTTATTTATATAACGCCAGCTCTTCTCATATTTTATTTCCATACCTATCTTTCCATAGGGAAGTTGAAAACTTTCATAACAGGCTTATTACTAATATTAGCAGGTTATTATACAACCATTTATGTTGCTCATAATCACTATAAGTTTTCCGAATTTGTAAGCTTTGTGAAGCGGCATGCTACTCAAGGAGATTTGCCTATAGTGGGGATGCCGGATGTCTGGTTTGCTGCTATGGATCACACCTTCTTCCCGATTCATAATGAGCGTGACTTTAATAAGATAGAGCTAAGAGAGTTTTACTTAGTAGAGACTGATTACTTAGCTCACCGAAGTAGGGTATATGATCAAGTAAAGAGCAACATCTATCTAAATAACGACTGCCGCACAATAGCAGACTGGGGTACAGACGGAGGACATAAGGCTGCTGTATGTCACTGCAAAGCTAATGGAAAGGAAAAAGTTTCCATAGAGTATCAACCTTATCCTGGATGGAAGAAGGTGGTTCGAAATTTTATACCAGCGTCAATATTTTCTAAATAATCAGACCTGGATGAAATACAAAAACCTTCATACTTATTTAAATCTATTATGCTTCATCTTGACTGGGATCATGGGGCTGTCACAGGAGACACCTACAGGGCGTGTAACGGATGCTGATACTGGTGCAGGTCTGGCCTTTGCGACCTTAAGCTGTAATACTGATCCGAGTGTCGGAGTGACAACTGACATTGATGGATACTACGTATGGCCAAAATCAAGTCAATGTAAAATGATCACTGCTTCATATTTAGGCTACACTTCCAAGTCAGTAGCCGTAGGAGGTGCAGGTTCAGCAGAATATAATATCCAGCTTTCTGTAGCAGGCGTACTAATGAATGAAGTACAAATCACAGCAGAAAAAGAAAAGTATGACAAATCTAATCCAGCAGTAGAGCTCATTAAAGACGTCATCTCACAAAGGGAAAATAATAGGCCGAGCAATAGAGAGTACTTAGAATATGATCAGTATACTGCTAAAAGTGTGGCGCTAAATAACGTAACAAAGGAATCATTTAAACAAGGCCTATTTAGCCGTCTGGACTTCTTGGATCAATACATAGATACCTTAGCTGACGGTAATCAGATTCTCTCTCTCTATCTAAAAGAGAAGGTGACTCACTACACTTATGCTCAAGGCCAAAAGGATAAATCCAAAGTGATAAACGAGCAAAAGACTGAATTGGATCTCAGGTATTTCGATCAAAACATAGAACAGATATTAGATTATTTGATTCAGGAAGTCAATGCTTATGATGACAAGTTATTTCTGGTCAGTAAAAGTTTTCAAAATCCAATCAGCACAGCAGGACTAAATATGTACCGCTATTATATCAAAGACACCATAGCAACCTCAACGGATACGATCATACAATTATATACGACCACGGCTAATAAAAAAGACATAGGATTTACTGGTGACATCTACATCAATGCAGCAGACAGAGCGATCCAAAAAATAGACTATAAACTGGATGAGCGAGCTAAGCTCAATTTTGCATCAGATCTGACGCTACAACAGCAATACAAGCAAGTCGAAGGGCATTGGATCCCCGAGCAAAGCGCTCTCCAAGCATTATTTACTTTTATGGATATTGGTGATGGCGTCATAGGTAGCAGTAGAGTCATCAATACTGCATTCCAGCTACATCGACCTACACCTGTATCAAAGGAGGTGGAGATGATGAGTCCTAGTCTCAGTGACCCTGAGCAAGAAGAAGGAGAATTCTGGATAAAATATCGGCAGATGACTGACGGCAATGAAGCTCAGGTGTTTGAGATGATTGATTCGCTTAATGCTAATCCTAAGTTTTCAGTATATAAAAAAGTTTCTGAAGCTTTAGTCACGGGGTATCTGGATTTAGGTCTTTACGAGATAGGCACCTTAGGCTCGACGTATTCATTTAATCCGATAGAAGGATCAAGGCTCCAATTCGGAGGTAGAAGCACCAATAAGTTATCTAAGAAAATAGAATTCCGAGGTTATATGGCCTATGGCTTAGGTGATCAGCGCCTGAAGTATCGTGCCGGCTTACTATATTCATTTAATGATGATTTTGACAGAAACCCTGTAAACGCTATCAGGTTTACTTTTGGCAGAGATCAGTATGCACTAGGCACTGAGCTTAAGACGGCTTACCAACGAAATATTTTGACTTCATTTATCAGAGGAAATAATCGACTGTTTGTCCAGTCCAAATATTATCAACTTACTTATGACAGGGATTTTGACTTTAATCTAAGGGTCATAGCTACTGCAGAGTACAATAGCCAGTCTGGCCGTGGTGATCTTTCATTTAATTACTCCACTGAAGATGACCCACTTCTGCTGAATCGGCCAATCAATACTGCGGTATTGAAGACTCACTTACGATGGGCTCCACAGGAAAAGTACATTCAGATCCAAGATAAGCGCACACCAATCCATAGCAAGTATCCTATATTTGAATTAGAGTTAGAGCAAGCTATCCCCAACATAATGGCTGCTGAGACGAAGTACACCAGAGTTGAACTATTGATTTTCAAAAGAATGTATGCTTCTAAATATGGATACTCCGACTTTCTAATTGAAGGCGGTAAGTTTTGGGGCGAGGGCATTCCCTATCATTTATTATTCATTCCCCGAGGAAATCAAACATACTTCTACAAGCATCGAAATTTTAACATGATTGACTTCTTTGAATATGTAACTGATAGTTATGTCAGCATTAATTACAGGCATTATTTTGATGGCTTTATGATGAATCGCATTCCATTAATCAATAAGTTCGGACTGCGGTCGGTGGTGACAATGAAAGCTTTGTGGGGCACTTTATCCGATGACAATAATCCGACGCTACGTAAGGGTATTATCCAGTTTCCTGAAGGCATTGGAACGAAGGATTTTACGCTTGACGAAACTCCTTACGTGGAGGGCAGTATCGGTATCAGTAATATCTTTAAAGTGTTGCGTGTGGACCTTCTGAAGCGCTTCACTTATTTAGATAGCAGTTCAGTACCAAGTTTATTTGGGAAAAGGGGCTTGGCAGTGATGTTCAAATTTGAGATGAGCTTTTAGGGCAATTAATAAAGCTTGAAGAGAATAGGATCATGCCCCAATTAAGGTAAAGCTCATATCTGGCTTAGAACCGACACCACTTAGAGATTAGACGATGGTAGATGTATCTTAATTTACAACTATTCATAACTGAAAGTAATTATAAGGAGGATACTATGATTCGGATAAAAGCTTATACGTGAATAGAGAGAAAGTAATACACCTCAGACCAGAAATATCTAACATCTTGGATCATCGTGACAGCCGTGAAATGGAGCAATATCAGTCCGATGTATTACGTCCAATAGCCAAATTTCAGAATGAGATTATTCTACGTGGCTTCGATGCCTATCTGAGAAAATACCACTTAAAGCTAGAAGGAAAATCGATCAAGGATCAGGAGGAGATCATTTCTAAAGCTATGAAAACGAATAAGGAGCTCAGATGTTTCTATCAAGGTATGCTGGCTGGACTTATGACGACGGCCGAGTTTGATTTCTACGTATCTCGCCGAGCTGAGGTGCATAAACGGATGACCTCACTGCTGATTCAACGGATAACTTCTCAGATCATATTAAAAGTCGATTAGTTGTAAACACATTACATATTATAAAATTTAGTAATTTGTAAGTTTATTGTAAATCAGGCTTATGTCTTCTGAAAAGAAGAATACAAAACGTAATCAAAAAGTCAAGATAAAGCTGAGCATTGATGCTAAAGCTACTAGTACTTGGGCAAATCGCAATATTTGGTTGGTCCGCCTAAGCATCATGCTCTTTGCTGTGGTCCTCTATGCGAATACACTGACACACGACTATGTGCAGGATGATGCGATTGTGATCTATGACAACATGTTCGTGACCCAAGGCTTTGCAGGTATCCCAGGATTATTACAGTATGATACCTTCTATGGATTCTTCAAAGAAGAGGGAAAAGCGAATCTAGTATCTGGTGGAAGATACCGCCCGCTGACTCCTGTGATGTTTGCAGTAGGTTGGCAAATCTTTGGTCATAATCCACTGTTAGGGCACTTGTGGAATATGCTACTCTATGGGCTTATAGGCATCCTGATATATGAGATAATCAGCCGATTTCAGCGCAGCACTGACGATATGAGACTCATCGGATGGCTAGCAGCTCTGTTCTTTATAGCTCACCCCGTGCATACTGAGGTAGTCGCTAATATCAAAGGCAGAGATGAGATCATGGCACTGCTAGGTAGTCTATTGTGCCTGTACGCTGTCATGAGAAGCATGAGGTCCAGTAACATCATTTGGCTCTGTACTGCCGCACTATCACTCTTCCTAGCAAGCGCCTCTAAAGAGAATGCAGTCACTTTTGTAGCAGTAATCCCACTGACTGTATGGTATTTCGGTGACTCCACTACAAGGCTAAAGAGCAGTCTGACTGCTGCAATAGCGCCGCTGCTGGGTGTGATTGCATTTATCATAATCAGGTCCAGCGTGTTAGGATTAGAGTTTGGAGCCGCCCCTTCGGAGCTGATGAATAACCCCTTTATAAAGTTAGTCAATGGACAATATGTGCCATTCGATTTAGAGGAGAAGTTGGCAACTATCATATTTACATTAGGTAAGTACATCCAGCTGCTTTTCTTTCCGCACCCCCTTACTCATGACTATTATCCTCGCCATATAGAGATTATGTCATTTGGTGATACGACGGTTTGGCTAAGCATTATTATGTATGCAGTACTGGCTTATTTCGCTCTGCGTGGACTCCGCGACAGAAGTATTTTGAGTTATTGCATTATATTTTTTATCCTGACTATTTCGATTGTCTCTAATATTATATTTCCTATCGGTACTAATATGTCAGAGCGTTTCTTATTTATGCCATCGGTAGGTTTTGCTTTTTTATCAGCCTACGTGTTAGTTAAGATAAAAAATAGACAAGCATTATTTTTCAGTTTAGCTGGGTTAGTGCTGTTATTATTTTCTATCAAGACGATCTCTCGAAATCAGGCGTGGTCATCCGATTACAATCTTTTTCAGACGGATAAACACACCTCGAAAAATAGCGCTAAGTTGAATAATGCTGTAGCTGGGGCCCTGTCCACTGCCGCTTTCAATGAGCCAGATGAGCCAACCAAAACCTTCATGCTGAAAGAGGCTGTGGCGCGTGCGCAGAAGGCCATAGAAATACATCCCTACTATAAAAATGCCTATCTCCTGAAAGCTAATTCACATCATTATCTTAAAGAATATGAGAAGGCAGCGACAGCCTATGAGCAAGCGTTGAGAATAGACCCAGGTTATGATGAGGCCATTAAAAATGCCGCAATTAATGACCGAGAACTAGGCAGGTATTATGGTCAGGTAGAAAATAATCTATCAAAGTCGATCGATTACTTAAAACGATCACTTCAAGTCATGCCTGATGATTATGAAGCGAATCGGCTGATTGGCACGGCGTATGGCTTTTCTGGAGAGGTGACTCAAAGCATTAAATATTTCTCAAAGGCTGTCAACCTCAAACCAAAAGTAGCCGGTGCTTATGTTAACTTAGGAAAAGCATACATGAACGATGGCAGATCAGAAGAGGCACAAATACAATTTAGCAAAGCAAAAGAAATAGATCCTAATGTCCGTATTGAATAAATTAAGCATCATCAGCATCTGTATGTGCCTGTCTCTGAACCTTAGTGCTCAGGACAAGTCAAGCTGGGTCAATCAGAAGCTCAACTCGATGAGCTTAGATGAGAAAATAGGTCAGCTCTTCATCATCAGAGCACACTCTAATTTAGGGGCGGATCACGTAGCCCAAGTGAAGAAGGAAATTAAAGACTACCATGTAGGAGGCCTCTGTTTTTTTCAAGGCAGTCCTGACAAGCAGGTCCAACTAACGAATGACTACCAGAAATTAGCAGCAACAGGTCTACTGATCAGCATCGATGGAGAGTGGGGACTGGGTATGAGATTTCCTGCTAATACCATCAGCTACCCCAGACAGCTGATGTTGGGCGCTATACAAGACAATCAGTTGATCTATGACATGGGCAGACAGGTGGGAAAAGAGATGAAGCGCGTCGGCATTCATTTTAATTATGCCCCAGTGGTAGATGTTAATAACAACCCAGAAAATCCAGTGATCAATAATCGATCTTTTGGAGAAAATAGCATAGAAGTAGCCGCCAAAGCTTACCACTATATGAAGGGGATGCAGGACGAAGGCATTATCTGTAGTGCCAAGCACTTTCCTGGTCACGGAGATACTGCTGTGGATTCGCACCATGATCTACCCATTATCAGTCATGATCGAGCCAGGCTGGATAGCATCGAATTACTACCTTTCAAGAGTTTAATAGACCAAGGAGTGGATGCGATCATGGTCGCTCACCTCCAGATCTCCGCACTGGACGATCGACCTAACCGACCTGCTACCTTATCAAAACCCATCATCACAGATCTGTTGAGAAGGGAGCTAGGCTTTCAAGGTATTGTAATCACTGATGCCATGGAAATGAAAGGGGTCACCAAGCACTACAAAAATGGCACGGCGGAGGTTGAAGCATTTAAAGCAGGAAATGATATTATACTACTTCCTGAAGACATGGGCAAAGCATTTTCAGCGATGAAGTCAGCCGTTGCCACTGGAGAGATTAGCGAATCACAGATAAATGCCAGCGTTGTGAGAATACTCTCGAGTAAATATGATTTAGGGCTGCATCGACCTCAATACATTCCGAATCAAAAACAAGTCATATCAGATGTTAACAGTGCTGCAGGGAGAGCACTACAAGCTAGATTGATTGAAAAATCATTGACGCTGGTAAGAAACGACCAGTCTGCTATACCGATTACAAATGCGCAAAATAAAAAAATTGCCTGTTTACATTTAGGTAGCCAGTCCAAATCAGTATTTCAGAATAGAATCGATAGCTATGCTCAGGTGACGCATTACACGATGCGGCAGCAGAGTCTGACTGATCAGGTGGAGAGCCTAAAGCGTAAAATGGTGGACTTTGACCAGATCATTGTCAGCATTGAGGATATGAGCAAATATGCGAGTAAAAACTTTGGTTTAGTTAAGTCTACCGTAGATTTAATCAATGCTCTCTCTGGGGCAGACAAAGAGGTCATCCTGACGATTTTTGGCAGCCCTTATGCGTTGAAGTATTTTGAGAGCGTACCACAAATCTTAGTAGCCTACGAGGATAATGCTGTGGCACAAGACAAAGCTGCTCAAGCGATATTTGGAGCCTACGAAATAGATGGGAGGCTGCCAGTGACGGCGTCAGCGGGATTTCCAGAGGGGCTGGGCTTATACTCACCTAATTTGCAAGTACTCGGATATGCCATGCCAGAAGAAGTAGGCTTATCATCAGATAGCTTAGCAGCTATTGATACGATTGTTGCAGAAATGATCAAATCGAAAGCTGCGCCTGGTTGTCAGGTTCTCATAGCTAAGGACGGTAAGGTTGTAATGCACAAGAGCTACGGTCATCACACATACAGAAAGAAGCAAAAAGTGAAACCAGATGACATATATGATTTGGCCTCGGTGACCAAGATTATGGCTTCTACGATTTCAATTATGAAGTTATATGAAGAGCAGAAATTCAATATTTACTTTCCGATCAGAAAGTATATTGCTGAAGCTGATACTAGTAACAAAGCGAATATCATCATCGAAGACATGCTGGCTCACCATGCTGGTTTAGCTGGTTGGATCCCTTTCTACAGACATACTTTAATACCAAATGTGAGGGCGCCTAAGGTCGATCCTAATTATTATCAACGTAGCACCTCTGATTTATTTGATATCAAGGTTATAGATAATTTATTCTTGAGGACAGACTATAGAGATTCTATCTGGTCACGTATTTTAGGCAGCAAGCTCCGGGAAAAGAGGAATTACCGCTACAGCGATCTCGCTTTTTACATCATGCATGAAGCTGTGCGCAATGTGACTGGTCAAGCCCTCAATGAATACGCCGATGATCAGTACTACACCCCGCTCGGTCTCAGAACGACGGGTTTTAATCCGCTGGACCGATTTCATACGAAAAGAATTCCGCCAACTGAAAAGGACAATTATTTCAGAGGAAAAGTGGTGGATGGATATGTCCATGACATGGGAGCTGCTATGTTAGGTGGAGTCAGTGGGCACGCAGGTTTATTTTCCGATAGTCATGATTTAGCAGTGTTGTCGCAGATGCTCTTAAATGGTGGGAGCTATGGCGGGCGTCAATATTTAAAACCTAAAACGGTCACTCAATTCACTAAGCGATTTCACAGGTCCACGAGGCGTGGTATCGGTTTCGATATGAAGGAACTAGATGAATCTCGCAAATTAAATATGTCAGAGAAAGCTCCAGCATCTACCTTCGGTCACCTTGGTTTCACAGGCACTTGTGTGTGGATGGACCCAGAGCATGACATCACCTATATATTCTTGTCCAATCGCACCTATCCCTCGATGAATAATAATAAGTTTGGAAGAAATGAGTACCGCCCCAGAATTCAAACAGTGATATATGATGCATTTATGGACAAAAGTAGAGTATCACATGGGACAGAGATTAACTAACTATTGGGTGTCTTCAACAATCTTCGGGATGTTCAGAAGAGTCTGATGATTGATGATGAATCTCGTCAGCTAATAAGAGTATTATCCACGCATATTCAGAAATAATCATATTTATGTGTGATATCTTGGTAGCCCAGTACGAAGTACTGGGACAGATAGTGGAGAGAGGCATTGGTCGGCGAGATTTTTGATAAAATCATGACAACCACTTTTTACTGTGTCCCCGTTTTTCTTTGAGAATTAATTATCACAGTGTAACAGTTCCATACATATGATCAAAACAGCATAATTGACAATCTCTAAGCGATTAATTATCAATCATTTAGAGTTTTCAATTTGAAGCATCAGGTTCTTCTAAACATGCCCTTTGATAAAGCTTAGACAATTAACATCATTGAGATAAATAAATTAAGTGGCGAGCTTAATCCAAATGAAACTTATGTAAGGCCTAATTGGTTTTCTCTGACCCGCACTACCCCAACAATCATTAATAACATACTTAGAGATATTAATCCCCATTCTCCCATAGTTGGAATCGCATTTCTAACCATAGGCCTTAGTATTCTTTGACAGTATTGCTCCAACACAGCGTTAAAAGCAGCAAAATCATCGGCGAACTCAGCTGTGCCGCCTCCAAATGGAAAAGGACTATAGAATGTTAAGACTGACATTTGATCAATAACGATCACGCCAAATTCATTGATGCCAGCAGCTTGGATTGTACTGACCGCAGTAGAAAAATTAGTTCCAGATGAAGTTTCGCCATCGGTCGCTAATACAACTACTTTATTGGAACCAGGTGTGCCGTTATTTAGAATTTCATTAGCTGCCTCGATAATACCATCTCCAGAGTTTGTGAGTCCTGATATTTGATTGATCCCATTAATTGAGGCTGTGATGGCTGCGATATCTGTGGTAGCGTCGATCAACGTATAAGGGATATGTATTATAGTCGAATTTGAAGCATACTGGATAAGTGAGAAACCTACAGAGCCATCGCGCGGCATATTATTGACGCAATTAGCTATGGCATCTTTTTGTAATTGGAATTCAGCATTATTAATACTTCCTGAGCCATTTATAGCTATCGCTAAATCTGTCTGAGCAGATAAAATAATAGATGATAAAAGCAGAAACATAAGAGTTGTTAACCTCATGGTTGAAGAGTTTAGTTGTTAAAAATTTTAAAGCTGGAGAAACTTCAATAGTAGTTCAATCGCTAAGGTAATATTAAAACAGCTAAATTCTAATAAGCAAAGCTAAAATATTTGACATGTGAGTGCTTTACAGCACGCTTGAAGAGAGTAAATATGTATGGTAAAGAAGATAAGTCTCTTATACTTTTATAAGAATTTAATATGTAGGTATAAAATTTTAAGAAATACGATTACAACTCTAACATCACTGTCTGTTCGAGCACAGTTGTAGAGCTACCTCCTACAAATACGGTAAATGTACCAGGCTCAAAAATCATCCTCCCTGAATTATCATAATAACTCAAATCAGATTCGTTCAGCGTAAAATGAATGTTTTTGGATTCACCCGCTAAGATCATCACCTTTTCAAAAGCTTTTAATTCCTTTACTGGTCTGGTGACTTGAGCAACATGGTCTCTAATATAGAGTTGGACGATTTCTTCTCCTGAGACATCGCTGCTGTTACTTACGGATACTGTCTATTGACACAAGTATCTAAAATTTCAAAATTTTTGGTTAAATAAACTCGTTAAACTAATCAAAACGGAAATTTGATATTGTTAACGACTTTCGCTTACTTTGGTTTAAGGTCCAATCTGAGATAATCTTAAAATCTTAAATCTCTTAAAATGAAAATCGGATATCAGAATGAGTGGTGCTCAGCTATAAGCTGAGCATACAAGCAAGTAAACCTTGCTTGTAAACGAATGAACTGATTCATCAGAATCAGCTACAAGAATGTTCATTTTAATTTAATGTGCCGTTAGTCTTATTTATTGGCTACCCATCCCATCCGTCCGCCAGGTGGCGGATCGGTTCCCTCCTTATAAAGATGCATTTAGCATCTTCATTTTCGATAAACCGAAATCAGTCAGTCATCTCAGGCGCTAAAAAGGAACGTCCAGAGCTCAATATGCTCTTATCGCAGATCCGGGACGGTGATCAGCTTGTCATAGACAAGCTTAGCCGACTTGGTAGATCTCTCAAGGATCTGATACAGATCGTCTCTGATCTGGAAGATCGAGGCGTGACCTTCATCTCATTGAAAGATGCAATTGATACTTCTTCTGCTTCTGGACGGGTGCGGCCCACTCTTGACGCGGAGGTCAAGATTCCTTCATTGAATGTACATTTGGTACATTCACTACGGTGTAGTTCATTCAGTCTTACATCTTTGCATCACTTGCAGAGTTTGAGCGAGATCTGATCTCGGAGCGGACGAAGGCTGGACTTGCTTCTGCTAAAGCAAGGGGGCGCATGGGTGGGCGACCGAAAGGGCTTTCACTTGAAGCACAGAACACAGCGATGGCCGCTGAGACACTTTATAATGATGGTAATCATTCTGTAAAAGCGATTTGTGATCAGTTGAGTATTAGTAAGCCTACTCTTTATAATTATTTAAGATGGCGGGAGGTGAAGTGATGATTAATCTTCTATACTAAACGAGCCTGAATCTATTGCTGCTGTAAATTGATCTAAGCTTTCATATAATTTTCTGACTGAATATGGATCATGAATCATTGAATATATGTGTTTCTCATTGTCCATGGAAAGGTAGTTACCATCTTTATAATCTTTAATCACATAGTACTCCTTACTATCTAAGTCAATAGTGAACGAGGAGTCAATATCCAATTTATCAACGATATGTTGAGGCATATTTTCTATAAGATCGCGTATTCTATTTTTAGATGAATCATCAAAGTGCTTTTCTTTAATACTACTGATTTCAATATTTTCTAAGTCCAAATTATCGTATTCTGTGCCAACTCTGAATCCAGCTAATATCCCTTGCGTGATATGCAACTCTATAAAATCATAGCTCTTTAATTCTTTATTCCATACTTTGATGTCTTTCAAAATAAATAGGGTCGGTAGAGATTTCTTAATGTATTGTCCTTCGAGGTCTGCATTAAGTACTAATCTATAAGTTCCATCGTCTCCTAATTCATTCTTTTTCTTGTTGAGAATAAAATTCTCGTTTATCTGATCATATAAGTATGAATATTTAGAAGGTAGCTTAGTTGTAATGCACCTTAAAAAATGGTAGTCAATATCTTTGATGTCAGTATTTTTTTTTAGTAATGAGATTTTATTAGACTTTTAAGATTTCAATATCTCTGCATATAATTTGTATACCCTCCATATCCTTATTGTCATGTAATAATCCCCTGATATATGAACTACAAAGAACAACATGATAAATTTCACTTTCGACTTCTAATACTCCTAATCTGTTCTTCCATCGCAGCGTCTCTTCAGATGAATGATCAAGGAATACTTCGTAAATATCTACAGGTTCAATTAATGTAATACCTGTTCCTAAGCTTTCAAATTCAAATTTTAATACCCCTTTAAAAATTATTCTCCATAATGAATGCCCATAATAATCACACTCCAAATCAATCTCTAAAACTGATAAATCCTTATTAAAATTTACATTTTTTAAAAAGCTGTCATGGAAGATTCTTTCATTCGTCTTTAAAGATCTTATACTTGGATCTTTCATTGGCGTTTACTATTCGGTTACAAGCTAATGATTAGAATAGTTATCAAATTTTTCAAAACTCATAGATGATGCCCAAAGTTCTATTATTTGACCATCGACAAAGTCGATATAAAAATAGCCAGATCCCTCAGAATTAACTTCAACTAAGCTATTTACGATAGTCGTTTTACCTCTATATATGTTATCTATTGTCCAATGGCTAACGTCTTTAATATTTGATACATCGAAAGCACAAACTGTAACATCATAAAAACTTATCAGAATTGTGAACTTATCAATGAGATTCAAAAAATTAAGCACTAATTTTTCATTACTAAAAGTGATATTAACACAATCAAAATCATTATGAAAATCAATATATTTACCTGATATATCACTTTGGCTTAGATTATCAAATAATGGTATGTCTATTAAATCTATCATAGTTTAAAGGGAATTACTTTATCCAGTAGTGGCAAAGAATCAGAAAATATACTCTTCTCTTAACTATAATTTCCTACCCAAATGAATCTTATGTTATTGAGGTTTCGAGTCGAATATCTGGATTTTCAAATTCAAGGTTTAAGTACTTATTATCAACTGTATTAACTGATATATTCAATATCCCTCTGTGCAACTCTATACTTAATATCATACTAAATATTCTGAGATTACTTTCTAATAATTCGAATTGATCTTGTCCATATAACTTACTTTTAGCCTCTTCCAGTTGTTTATTGTCAAAATGCACGAAGTAGGTATAAGAATGCCGTTTCGATAATATTCTTCTAATTCAAGGTCAATATAGTTTTGATCAGATCGGTAACAAAACTTGTTTATTACTTCATCCTCAAATGAAAAGTCTATTTTCATGAGATCTACTTTGTTTGGTACAGCTTAATCCTCAGATATATTAATAAAAGACGCCCTGTACTAAATTAATGCAAAAGCACTATTTTATGATATAGATCTTCTTCTGTTAAATTAGATTCTATACCATTGAGTCTTTATAAGCATCTGGAATTTGAAGTAACTGGTTTTCAAAATTCCAATCAGAAGGCTTACTATTCTTTTCGTACCAATTCAAATTATCATTTAACCATTTCTTTCTGTACATAATAGTAGATTCTACAGTATAATCTTCGTTACCGAATTCAACACCACAACAAGGACATATTTCATATGTAGGAGACTTACCATCATCTCCCCAAGGCTTATCAGCCATATAAAGTCCGCAAACTCTACAATTATGTTCGTTTAATTTTTTCATTAGTTTATTTATTGTCTTAACCAATATTGTAATCTATCAGTTGGTTTAAACATGGTTTTTGGTATTCTATTTGAATTCATAACTCCAAATGTATTAGATTTTGAATGATATTTAAGAATATCTCCATTAGACCTAACTTTTGTCATAGTTCCTTTAGGAGAGTTTGTAAGAAATTTTCTTGCACCTTCGACATATTGTTTGGCATTATTAAATTTGGGGAAATCAGACCTATGTTTCGTCCAATGACTATATGCGTTTCGAACTGCGGATTTTGATCGAGTTGCTGTCCAAATGCCTCTACCTCCACCAAGTATCTTACTTCCAATTCCAAGGGATGCCATCATTGCACCTCCTTCAGCTACTCCACCAACTGTCCATGCTAATGCATCGCTTGTGATCCCATCAATTCCACCCATTCGAGTATAGAATTTATAATGATTTCTGAAGCTAGTACTAATATCGTTAATTCTAAATGCTGAATTATCATTTATCCAATATCCTCTGTTTGTTTGAAACATTGTCCCCTTATCTATATCTCCTGATATATTGACATGCTCTGTTAGTGTACTCTGACTCATGTCCAAAGACTGTTCTACAAATCCATATCCATCAGGTACTAGTGGCTTCTGTGTATAAAAAGAGCCTCCATTAAAGAAGTGCCAGCTTCCAGACGGAATAGATTGTATCGCGACATTAACAGCTGTAGCAGATCCAATCGTTGCTGCTGCCGCTATGCCAGTAGTTGCTGCCGCTGCAACAGTAACAGTAGGAAGCATAGTACCTACGTATGTTTGCATAAACGGGACAAGCCATGGGCCTATGATATCACCATCTGGGTCTGTATAGTTGATAGGATTAGTACCCATAGCGCAATAGGGTGACATTTTATAAAACTCCTCAGCATAGGGATCAATACCACCCCAATTACCATAAGATGCATCAAGACTCCTGTAACTGGCCATGCTCCAGTCAAGACCGAAGTCACCTACATAGTCTATACCATTAAACTGATATTTATCCTCCAGATTGGTTGTCAGGCTTTTATCGTATGACATACCTTAGGGATGATAGTCTTGACGTTGGGTAATGGTGAGATTGTTTCGATTAGGTCCGTGATAGACCATCCTCAGATTACCCAGATAATCCTTGATTTCATAATCGTATCGCCAAGACTCTACAGCAGGAGATGAAGGGCCGATATGTGCTAAGAATGTAGCGCCAGGCTTCACCTCAAATCCTTCTTTCATCTCTACGCATTCTTCACCTTCATAGTCGGTATCATTGACGATGATGTTTCCGATTGACTCAATTACCTTTGCATCAAAGTCTCCATCTATTGACTGCTGGTGATCTAAGAATAAATAACACAATGCATTCTCTAAGCCCTCATTGACAATCCTACCTTCCTTGTGCATTACTGCATAGACCATATCATTGATAAACTCAAAAGAGCCGAGATAGTCATGCTTTTGTAATAGATTATTATTACTGTCATAGAGGCCTTTGCGCCACAAGCTGCCCTGAGCATCATAGGCCATTCTGATAGTCCTTCCATCATCCCATCTGATCTCATCGGCTAAGTCTAAATGGTTATATAGTATCGTGATCCCTTTCTGTGGATCTCTCATTAGATTGCCATTCTCATCATACTTATAATCCTGACCATTTACTTTCCGATAGCCTAAGCTGCTATCACCGCCGTCACTTATCTTGTCTATCTGGTTAGGTGAGCTAGACTTGAATTGATAAGTCAAAGTATCGATCACTGCCCCTGCCTCACGTCTGGATAAGCCTATTATATTGCCTCTTTCATCATAACTGTAAAAGGAATTGTATTCATCATTCTTTGAATAGTGCTTCTCTAATCGATCTAAATAATCATATTGATAACTATGGTCTTGAAACCCAGTAATATCATCACCCCAATCTATATAGCTGATATCTCCATTGTACCGTGACTCGAAGCTCGCGCTGGTACTATTGGAAAATGGACCTTGCCAATAGTATAAGCGATATCCATATAGATCATTACTATTCACATGGTTTCCTCCATTGACTCGATCTAACAATTGATTTGGCAGATAATCATATTCTACTTGCTGCAAATAGGTACTCGTGCTACCGCCTTGGTATTTGATGGCTATCTGATCTTTTTCTGTATAGGTAAGTGCGCATGTCTGCACATTGGATTCTGTATCTAAGTCAACATATGAGCTTATGATGCGGCCGTCAGTGTCTATGCCATCACTGAAGGTGACTGTACGCTCTGTGACTGGACTATTATCATGTCTGATTTTTTCTGTTCTTCTCACAATGTTACTGGCACCATCATATGCTAGTGTGACTCGGTCATTTTTCTGGCCATCTGATGTTATATAATTGGCTGAATCGCTGTAGTGTAGTCTGCCACAATTGTCGTAATTATTAGATCGATTAATCCATGCAGTAGAATTGATCATTCTGACATTGTTTGCATTGAGCTTACCCTTGCCAGTGCCTGTGCTATAATAGGACCTGGAAGTTAGTGTTGTGGTAATCGAACCATTACTATTGCCAAATCCACTATCTAACTCTCGGCCATAACTATCATAGCGATAGGCATACCACTTACCTAAAGGGCGAGATAATAGATGATTGTCTTGTTGTGCGATGACTAAGTCTCGATTGTCATATCTATACTTTATGTCTCCTTTACCAGGAATAGATTTGGATAACACTTTATCTTCTGCATCATAATTATAACTGAAATTAAGACCGGCAGATCCTACGCTTGATCCAGGAGGGATTACCTCTGTCAATCTATTTTTATTATCGTATTCGTACAGCGTTGTGATGTGATCTGATCCATCTGTTCTAATGTCTGAAATTCTCCTACCCCTTACATCAGAATAACTAATGGTCTGATTACCATTACCATCTGTTATAGAACGATGGAACAATGAACCTGCATCATATATAGTACCATCAGCACCAGTTACATTGTTGGCATTGGTGCCGTAAGCATGATTGGAAGTCGTTACACCATTCCAAGCAGGCGGTAGTATAGATAAAGGTCTATTCAGTGGAGAATTTTCATAATTCTTAATGGTATGATCTCTTCCTGATAAGCTAGTGACGTAGTGAGATGAGACATTAGACTCAAATGGCTCATAGGTAATACTGACTCTACCCTGATTGTCATAAGCAACAGCCGACACTTGATCTTGGCCGCTGAAGGACTGGTTGATACCAATAGACTGTACTGTCCGTCCTAATCCATCCATATATTGACGTGATTCTAATGTTGTCAGATTGCTTAGATTGAGCGGGTCAGCGTTAAATGTCTCCACCTGCTTAGTGTAGGGTCTTGTCTGATTGATTTCATAGTCATAATTAACCAGAGCCCCAGTACACAATGTTTCTGTCTTAAGTCTAATCAGATCGTCATAGGTATACATGACTTGTGTACCGTCGACGGCTGTCTGAGTAGTAAGTAGTCTTGAGCCATTAGAACTCTGCGCTGCACCATCACCTGAGTACTCATATTCTTTGCATAGCGTACCGATACATGATTCCTTTAATGTATGATTGGGGTGATAGTCGAATGTATGACTTTCCTGGCTTCCTGCAGGTGTCATCTTAGTGAGGAGACCAGCAGGACCGTATGCATCAAACTTTATATCATCCGTGATGGTAGAACTACCAAATGTATGTATCGAGCGATCTATGAAGAGCCGGGAATGAGATCCAAACATTCCATATATTTTCCTTGATTCATGATATTTAACTCCATTAATTTGTGCTTCTACTTTCCATGGAATGAGCATATTCCGACTTGACAGATAGGAACGATTTAGACCCGGAGCCATATCAGATGTATAGCTTATATCTTGGCGACTGATTTGGTTATTTGCTTCGTCAAATACTTCAGAAATTTCTGCTTCATTTTGCTTAGAAAAATCATATGTAAATTCAGTCCTTGTCTTTATTCCTTCTTGATAGCTTACGATAGAGTCAGGGCGATAGATACCTGCATTGACTGAATATGCAGTCGCCTGTCTTCTGACTTGGCCAATACCAGGATTGTGCCTCAGATAAGCATACATCAAGATGCTTAAGTCTTCCGTATTGTCAGCATCATTAAGATAGATCACTTCCCTTGATAACTCTGTAGCAGGTGATTCTAAAAATACGCTTGTTGATGATGGACTGCCAACATACTGACGTGGGCGATCTGGGACAATTGGCAATTCTATTTCTGGTGGAAGTATACTAGCATCAGTATAAAAATCGACTCGCTTAGATCCGTTCCTATTATAATCGACAAGTACACTTTCATACCCAATGTGATACCCCTCAAAGCTTCTAATATTGGCTATACTATTACTGGATGTCATATCAAGGTTTTGGAACTCATATCCATATTGTGGCTTCCTATAGAGCTTCCCACTACTCTTGGTGATGTCTGACTTTTTATTATAAGAATATGATCTGCTGATGACGTTGCCATTATTATCATCCGTCTGCTGTGATATGAGTCTAAGCCCGCCTGTACTTCTATTGGATCCAACAGTACTAACCGTCTTAAATATTTCAGCCGATGATCCTGATACATCCAATGTAAAAGTGTATGTACCTGCCTGTAGTCCACTATTGTTAAGAAGTAATATATCTGTGGCAAATGGATCGTCTGTAGCTACACTCATAGTAGCTACTTCTTGGCCACTACTATTTCTTATACTGAGATTTGAATAAGTTGTTTTTGCAATACAGCTGTTTACATACTGTAATGTTAAGTAGCCTTCATCAATATCAGTTTGAGTCAAAGTGATCGAAGACGAAGATGATGTAGAACTTAATAATGTACAATCATTATTATCAATAGGACCTTGGACTGATGACCCTGTTTGATTAAAAGTATCATCAAAATAGAAATTCATCCCATAATTGTAATCAGTATGCCCTCCTGTCGCAAATATTACTTTGGTCAAAACACCTTTAGACAATCCAGAGAAGTAGCTATTTCGATCAATATTAGCGTCACCACCCATAAATGGAGTAAAAAACTGAGGCGCTATATCCGGCTCGTCATTATTATTTATCTTACCATTATAATAACCAAAGTGATCTATTGCATGGCTTAGCTGATTAGGGAAAAAATTGTCTGTGTCATCATTATATTCGAATTGATATAGAGGACTGATTGATTCTGATGAAGAGGTTAAATTAATTTGATTTAGCTTTAATCTCCTTGCCGTATAAGGACGTATGCTGGACGGAATAGAACCTACAAGATGATCAGGTAATCCCCCATTACTTCCGCTATCTACAAAGTAAGTCTGTTGGAAATCATATGACTTGGTGAAGCCTCCTTCAGAACAATGAATTTTTGAAATACGTTTGGGATAAAAGGTGGTTAAACTACCAGACAATTGATACAAGTCTTGCCTATCTCTTTCATACTCAAATTGAATGCTACTCGTGCTGGTTTTAATTCGATAAGGTAATGATGTAAAAGCAGAGATATTTTGAATTCCAGTACCTCCACAATTACCCGCTGTAAATTGATCTTTCAAACAGTCAACTAAACTATAATACCGATAACGGCTCTTCGTGTAGATGACTTCAATCTGATGCAATCCATCAAAGCTTTCAATCTTCTGTAATGGCCACGCTGACGTTGTTGTCCTTCCATTATAAACAAGATTCTCTTTATTGGAATTACCTCCAAAGTAGTACTTCGTGCCATCAGTATTCGTAATGATAAATACATCTGTTGTTTCTGTCACAATCTGACAATTCTCGTCAGCTGCTCCAATGTCACCCTCACAAAAAGTGTAAGAATATCCTCCAAAAGTAACCAGCTCTATAAGTACATCAGACTTATAAATTTGATGTACATTTTTATTCTCGTCCATAGTAAACTTACCTAAAATACCTGCAACATGGAATGTATAGATATCAGGTGCAATGTCTAGTTCTCTATCATCTATATCATCATAGTCAGCTGCACTAATGACACCGCCACCAGTCTTAAAGAAGCCATAATCAGGATCATCATCAGCTATTCCTCTTACTTCTCTCGTCACCATACCTAAGCCAGAAAAACTCCAACCAAGACCTATCTCACTTGCTAACTGATGCGCCTTGATGTCGCTGTGGTATGACAAACCTACAGATAATGAAAGAGGACCCTCAGACACTTGATCAATCGGAAGCGGTACACTCATCGTTCCAGTGTAAAGTGATGGCTCGATGTCAGCATACTTGCTGTATGATCCCACCGCAGCTGATGGCGTACGTGGTTCCGGTTGTGCAGAGCCGATGCAGATTGCAATGCATATCAAGATAGGTATGCTTGGTAGTATTCGAATCATCATAAATTGTTCTATTTTAATTTTGAAAGGGTTAGCATAAAGTGCATTCTTCTGACCTGACCTTTAGTAAAAAAAGACTTGCAATGGTCTGGCGCGAGGCTCATAAAATTACCACACATGTATGTCTTATTATCACAGGAACTTTTAATATAGGTAGGTATACAGCTGGTGCATTTACTATTGTGCCTGGGCGTATCTCTTACTTTATCATCTCTACACATTCCTGACTCATCATACAAGCTCGATAAACCTAAGTACTCTCCCATCATTATAATCAAAGCAGAATTATCAAGATTATTAAAGGCATCAACGTCTAATACAATTCCTAAAGGCTCCTCTCCTAATATATGGTCAGCGTAACTACCTACATCATTAGGCGTATTAATGACCCATATTTTAATAGCATCTGATTGTACAAGCTCAGGTATCCAAGTATTCCAGTCTTCCCATATTATTGGGATATCTAAATCAATTGAACGTTCTATGTCAAATGAAATATTCGCCGTGTCTAAAAGATGCTCATATCCATCATACTGAGATAGAGGCTGGCCTTCCATGGTGAATGCTTGATTAAGATTAGATAAATGTATTTCTTCAATGCTGGCAAACTCATCTACGCTATGGCCAGATGCATTTATTAATTGGATGCTGATCTTTGTTGGTTCATCACTCTTCAAAAGGTATGACTTACTAGTATGGTATTTTCTTTCAGCGGCCTTTATTAGTTCTATGGATTCGGGAAATTCTAAGGACATCGCTTCTCTGTACATTTGAGATGAGCTAACTCTCAAATCTTGAGTGTATGATACTTGCCCTGCCATTAATAGCAATAATAATGTTTGGCAAATACGATAAAAGCATAGGTTCAAGCTGTCCTTGTATCTTACAGTATGGTGTTCTATCATGTCCTATCTCTTTTAAATATGTCATACAAGCACGGGGGAACATGCTTATATAAAGTGTAATTGCTAATCAACAGGGAAGTACCCTCTGCTAATAATATATCTAATTATTTAAATATGTCAGGCTGCTTCATATTAATGTTTCTAATTTTAACAGACGGCTTACCTTTGAGCAGACATCATGACATTCATCACATATCTACATAAAGGCAAATGGTTGATCAGGGTCTCTGGCCATGATGGAAAGTATCTCCCGGAATATTCTAAAGATCAATTGAATAGCAAGACCACCAAGTCATATGAGTCTAAGGAAAAACTACTGCAAGTATTGGCTTCACGATTCAACGAAGAAGAGTTGAAAATGATTAGGAAGTTTGAAAGTGATCCTGGATAAAGCTGAACCAATCACTGGCGAAGTCTGGTGATGGTGTCCTGGGTATTTCTGTTTTGTCTGTAGCCTCATAGAGGACTGACTGCACTTCTAATAGTTCATTGTACATGGTGTCTTATTCTGAGACTCAAATGTATTCATTTATACTGGTGGATTTCTTTTATGGCTTTGATCATTTTCAGTGCATGATGTCTTATAGCTCTTCCTGATGACTGACGAAGGAAGGCGGCTGGATGTGCTATCTCGATACACTGGCTGCGAGCGCTGAGGTTTATTGTATTCTGCTTAACATAAAGTAGATTACATAGACGATCATAGAAAATTACTTTACCTCAAGCTCAATAGATACTTCCAATTTCTCAAAAAATGTGATCATCGAATTCAGCTCCTCGTGTAATCGTGATATGCTCAACTCCTCTGAATCCATCTTCTGGTATATAGTAGTAAACCAAACCTTTGACTAATGAATCATATCTAATATCACTTTGTAGAGCGTTAAGTGGCTCTTTGGTAATGGATAAGCCACCTCCGACTAATGCCATGTTGCTTAGTGAATATTCCCATGCTGATCCTGATTCCACATTACCCTGAATCATTAATGAATGTTCAGGCGAGTGGCAGCACATCAAGCAGAAGAAAGTAGCTACAATAAGAATGAAATATGGCTTATAGAATACTTTCATATTATGGTAAAAAAAATCAATATTTAGGATATAGCTACGTCTGCTTTTTCTTCACACCATTAGCCGGAAACTTATGTATCCTAGCTTCACAGGTCCTAGACCGATACATAATCAAATCCCCATTTCTCATCTGCTACATGACAGATCTTCTTCTACCATTATTCTCCGACAGCGCCAGGTAATAGCCATCATCCAAGCGTCATACAGCTCAAAGACGAAATCAAGAAAGGGTTGATCCAGGACTACCTTCTCCTGTTTGCATCCCATGTTCGCCGAGGACCATGATGACCACGTCAGAATGCTGCGCCAGAGTGACCGCCTGTTCCATACCAGAGATATCGTTTTCATTAATATTAATGTCCATGACGAAAAACTCTTGGCCACTGTAGAGCATAACACCCTGGGTATAGTTGACCTCATTACCCGTACGAGCTTGTAGTGCTTCGACCACGGAGCTGGCAGAATTGTCATCTGATGCAAGCCTCCAATTACCAAGTGGGCTATTTTTGGAATCCGCGAGCTGGCCGATGACCAATATTTTGACCTGATACGCCTAAAGACATGGTCACATTTTCGTGTTTCAGTAGGACGATGGAGTGCTTAGCGACTTCATGTGCGACTTGGAGGTGGGCTGCTGTATAGGTTCTTTCCTTTTCTCGCTCTTCGTCACCGAAGCGATACGGAACTTCGAAAAGGCACAGTTATTCTTTAGCCTAGAAGATGCGTCGAGCGGCATTATCGATGATGGATAAGAGTACTTTATCTGCTTCTACTAATGCTCTTAAGTATTTTATGTAGTGCGCTGACTCTATATCCATATGACAGCCAGCATTCGCAGCCAGCTCTGCGGTTTGCTCTTCACAGCGGCATGACTATGATCGATCATCTCCCTGATGGAACCCCCGTCTGAGACCATGAGACCATTAAAGACTCAGGCATCTTGTAGAATATCTTATTGTAAGAATTTGTCAGCTGTAGTCGGGATACCATTCAGCTCATTAGTATAGCCGAAACTATTTTTAGATTTGACGTATGGAATTAAAAGAAAATGTAGACTTAAATCACAATTTTAAAATTCAGTAGTAAATAAAAATCATGGTGACAGGAGAATTACCTAAAATACAGTTATATACTGACGGTGGAGCAGACCCCAATCCTGGCGTCGGCGGTTTAGGTGTAGTATTAAAGTATAAGGAGCACCGTAAAGAAATCAGCCAAGGCTATGAACTGACGACTAACAATCGAATGGAAATATTGGCTGTAATCGTTGGTCTTGAAAAATTAAAAGAGAGATCAGAAGTAGATGTTTATTCAGACTCAAAATATGTGGTAGATGCTATAAATTTTAAATGGGTATCTAAATGGGAAAGAAACAATTGGTATAGAAATAAAGATAAGGCGGAGAATGTTGATCTATGGAAGAGAATTTTAGTTCTTTTAGAAAAACACGTTGTGAGATTCAATTGGGTCAAAGGCCACAACGGCCATATGGAGAATGAAAGGTGTGATGCTCTCGCTACATTAGGCATTAATATGAAAGAAAAACTAATTGATGATGGATATCTTAAGCGAGCTAAAAGAGGTGATAATTATGGTAAAATCACCAAGGCAGGTGACCCGTGTAGGAAATGCGGAGAGCCAGTTATTAAGAGAATAATAAAAAATCGCAAAATCAAAAAAAATAACAAATACTTTTTCAAGTACCATTTCGCGTGCCCAAATTGTAAGAATTTATACATGGTTGAAGCGGCCAAAGTAATGATCGATAATGGTACAGACTTATTTTCCTCATGAAGAAAATGGCGGAAACGATTTAAAGAATTAATCAGCTAATCAAGATAAAAAACTATTGTTGGAGAACAACTGTTTATTAATTTCGCATTTCAAAAATTAATAATTCGTTTCACAACTGTCCTAAATAAAATATGGCCATAGAAAATCTGCTTGATTCCCAGAGGATTATGTCTGAGAATCGTCTAAAATCAAAACCAAGCCTAAGTTATTCAGAATAATAGATTCTCAGGTGGTGGTTTTGTCTTTACAGCAATAGGATTGTCCAGCCATTTCCAGAGACCTATCTTAACCCACATTGCGCAAACTACCTAAATGAGTTGTCTTTAAAAGTTAAAGTTGGCACTAAATTGCTGTTATTTTGAGGCCTTTTGAATGGAGATGTTTCTTAAGTTCCTGTTTTCATTGACG
>Ga0114954_1000150_pt1 | contig 26175 bp, 37 predicted proteins | sample Porto_4metaG_FD_87299 | JGI IMG/M metagenome (GOLD analysis project Ga0114954, IMG submission 87299) | Marine algal microbial communities from Porto, Portugal - Porto_4 metaG | ecosystem: Host-associated > Algae > Red algae > Unclassified | place: Portugal: Porto | collected 2015-02-02
TAAATCAGATAATTCTACAATCATAGGTCTAGGGGCAGTATGTGGTCTAAAAGAAAAGAACCTCATATTTTTTGTCTGAATCAACTGTCCTGCTGATGTATTAATATCATCCATAACAGTATCACCATCTTTGTCCATACCTACAGCTAGGTAAAACTCTTTTGTGGCTTTAGAGCCATCTAAGGATTCATGTGTATTTGCATCAAACACACCAATTTGTCCTATAGCTAAAGTTCCAACATTTGCTCCAGCAGGGAGAACAGCTTGGTCTCCTTTGGTAACTAAGATTTGGAACACATCATTGTTTCTACTCATAATTTTTATTTTAAATTGTTAAGACCAAGTTTATTTAACTTAATCTGGTAATCTGGCATTTGTATTTCACCAGTAATTAATAAAACTGCAATATCCACTATTTCTCTATGTGTATGTTCTGGGAGTTCACAATTCACAGAACCAGTTAAGAGAGTACCTGAAGGTAATCTATACTGCCCACCTCTAAAATCCTTTGCATTGTGGATATAAGTTAATTTTTTCAAATAACTAAGGCAAAAGGATGTTATACTAAAGGTATTATCAGTATATAATTTTACACCATTTTTATTAAAAACTCCATTCACAGTCCTCCATTCAAAACTAGATTTATCAAAAGGACTATTTTCAAATTCATCATCATGTTGTCTAGGATAAAACCTAGCTCTGACATCTTTACAACTTCCTTTATCCATTAGTACATCAGCTTTTATAAAATGCCAATAATCACTAGGTAAAGTTACATTGTCTCCTACAACTGCAATACAAGCTGAAGGGTCAGTATCAGGTGTTACAACCAATGGTCTAATATCATCAATACTTCTTTGAGATGTTTCAAACCCTAAATTATCTTTTAGTCTAGGGTTTGCTACTATCTTAACAAACAATTCTGCTCCCTCATTAAGTTTCCAATCAATTTCAGGAATTAGTAAATTTTTATATTGTTGAGTGTCAATTTTATTTAATTTCATCTTGACATCATAATGCATCTCTTCTATTGTCATAATTAATCAGTTACTGCTGACATTAATCTCAGCTTTAAGTCTTGGTTTTCATCACTTTTTAAATACTTAATAACATCAAAAACATCTCCTCCTAGAACTGAATCATGGTAAAAGATTTTGTGTCCTTCTTTTCTAAGAATACTTTTTTGTAAACATTCAAGAACCATAGAGTGTAAACTAACTTCAGTATCATCCATTTGAATATATCTTAATACATCCTTAGAATTTTTCTCAAGTAACTTATCTAATTCAACTTCTACAAGTCCATCAGATTTTCCTCTAATATTTTTTCCTCCTATAATCATTATCAATTGAATTTTCTTATCTCTTGATATTTTTGTTGATTCTACAATTGCTTTCTTCTTGATAGCAATTTTTGTAGCTTTTAATTCAACTTCTTCAGTTTCATCAATCATTACATGAGTTGCTTCAGGATATAAACCTTGTTCATATTCAGCTTGAGAGTTTGCTATAAACTTACTAGCTTTCATATTTTTTATTTTAATAAAATCTAACCCTTTAGTTGTGTCAAAAAACATTGTAGCATTTAACATTTTAAAGGTAGATGTTGAGCTATCCCAAAATGGGTGAGCTTTTTCAGGATTAAAATTAGGACTTAAATCATAATTAATATTATGTTTATTTTTTAACATATCTATGTCTTCCTCTGTTAATCCTGTGTCATACAACATTGTATCACTATTTACTAAAACTTGAAACTTTTTTGGTCTAGTGAAATTATCTTTCCCAGTTTTACCATGCCACTTCTTTTTGTCTATTGGTCTTACTTCTATTTTCATTATATCTTTATTATTTAATTTTTTCTTTATAAAACTTAAAAAGAATTAAGGAGGTTTTTACACCTCCTTTATCCTTATATATTTCTTAGTTATTTCTTGATAGAATTAACTCTCCACATTTAGTAATATCATGGATGTGTACACCACATGATTTCCCAACATGCATTTCATAGTAATCTCCAGCATGAGCAGAAGAACCACCTTTCTTTGGTCCATAAGGTCCAACTGTACCTTCAATGTAAGTGAATGATTCAGAATCTTTCTTTTTCATTAACTTAATGTTAGAAGATTTAGAAGTTTCTCCAGAGAAGTCCAAGAATGTAATTCTTTGAGACTCTACAGGATAACCTGATACTTCATCAATTTCAAAGTTGATTTCTCTATCATCATACAATGGATTGTGGATTAACTCAAGAGTTGCCCCATTTGCCATATTGTACTTCACATATTGATAACCAGCTTCTAAACCATTAGAGTGCATATCAGATTGTACTTTATTAGTATAAACTTCTACATTCTTAATGAATCCAGATTTGTTCATCCAATCTTCAATTGCTCTATGGAAAATTAACATACCATATTCCCCAGTATAACCTTTGATTTTTCTACCTTTTCCTGGTTTAGTTCTTGAATAGAAAATGTCCATTAAGTACTCTTCAATCATCTTTGCAGACAAGTGAGTATATCTGTGAATATGAGAATCTTCCAATTGCTCTTGTACTCCTGGTCCAGACCTTACTGGTCTTCCATTTGCACCTATCACAGTATCAGCACTTCTTGTGTACCAAACACCTCTTTCAAGTTCTCTGTACCATTGTTGCCAGTACTCTACTTCAGCATATTTCATCCATGAATCATGGTAACCACCTTTTGAATCAGGAATCTTGACAGCTAACACTTCTTGTGCAGCATAATCAGTAATCTTATACTTCTTTCTGAATTTAGACATCTTGTTGCTCAATGCAATAGGTGTACTAAATTGAGTAGAACCTGACTGTTCAGCAGCTTCTTCATAAAGAGAGAATAACTTACTCCATTGTGTACCTGGTTTCAAGTACTTAACTGGAATAAATGCTTGAGCATCATCAGTTACCATTCTAACTGTATATACCCATCCATCTCCATGTCTTTGAACTTCATCAGTAATCCTAACTTGGAATCTCTTATTAGAAGTTCCAGGACTTAATACATCCCCAGGAACATACCAATTTTCATCCAATTTAAGTTTTAAAGTTCTCTTGAACTTTCCAGGAGTAGTATTTGAAACAGGTTCAACATTTTCCATAACCACAAGTGGTCTAGTGTTTGCACCTTTCAAATCCCATTCCCATGAGGTAGAAGTGATAGTTTCTTCTGTTGCTTTATTCCCCATTAACATTGATAACAAAGGGTTATCAGAGTAATAGTTTTCAGCAGAGAATAATTTATCCATCTGTCCCATCAGTTTGTGTGGTTTTGCAATAAGAGCTGCCCCTAAGTGAGATTGCTCTGTCATGTTTGCATTCCACTCCATTTCTTTAGTAATTAATTTACTTCCAAGTGTTGCCATAATTGTTTATTTTTTATTATTTAATTTATTAAAAGAAATCAGCTAAACTTTCTTTTTTGTTTTTTTGTGAACTACCTGTTGCTGATTTTGGTGTAATTGTCTTACCTCTTCTGATGTCCTCTTTAACCTTCTTAGCTACCTTTGTTGTTGCTTCAGTTTTGATACTTTCAAAATTGAAATCATCTTTTATTAATTTTGCAATCAATATTCTTTTATTTTCATCTTTTAATGCTGAATATAAATCTGTTTCCATTTGTGTAGCATAAGTACCATTACTCATTTTCACAGTTTTATCAGACATATAAGTAGGTAAAGTTTTCTTATCATCTTTAGACAATTTGATACCATTAACCTCTTCAGTTTCTTTTAGCATAACAGTTAAGTTATTTTTAAACTTTCTTCTGTTAGCTTTATCAGCTTTTACTTTTTCTTCATTTGCTTTGAACATGGCTGTTTTATTCAATTCATCTTGAGCTTTCCATTTTTCAAAATGTTTATCAGCCATTACATCCAATTTTCCTGAATCTTTTAAAAATTCTATTTGTGTAGCAATATCTTCATCATCATAACCAGCAGTTTTTAGCTGGTCTTTAACTACTAATTCTTTATTAGCATCTACACTCATATCCATATCAGCACTAATTCCTGTAGTACTAGTACTTGAGACTTTATTAAAGAACTCACTTACATCTCCTCCATTCATAGCAAACTTATTAAGTTCTTTTACTACATCTGGAAGTTCTTCAAATAGTCCAGTTAATCTGTCTTTAATTTTTTCATCTATTGAATCTTCTAAAATTTCTTCAGCTAGTTCAGATGTCATTTCAGTTCCTTCTTCTAGTTCATAATCTATAAGACCTTTATCTTTTAAATATTGAACTGTAGATACTGAAGTTTCTGATGTAACTTTTTCTCCTTCATCTGAAGTTGAAGCATCCCCTGATTCATTATCATCTTCTTCCTCTTCACTTTCTTCTTCTGTTTCTTCAAAACTAAAAGTTACTTCTTCTTTAGGGTTATCATTACTTTCATCCCCTTTATCTTCTCCTCCTTTATCTTCTATATCATCATTTTCAATCTCTTCAACTACTGTTGTAGTTTCTTCAGCTTCTCCAAAGAAGGCATCTTCTGTTGAAGGTGCATCCCATTCAAATGTTTCTTCTGTATTGTTATTTTCTGTACTCATATTGCAAATTTAAGATTATATATTAATTTATTCAAGTTAAAACTTAATTTTTGTAAAGTTGTGTGTAATAGCTTTTTTATGATTTTGCTGTTTTATCAGCTTTAGAAGATGCTATTTTCTTCTCTTCTATCTTTACTTTATCTTTATGTTCAATTTTAGATTGTTCAAATTTATCCCTTTCTAATTGATTCTTATCTCTTTGTATCTCAGCATTTACTCCATCTCTAGCAATCTCTATGAAATCATTCACTCCATCATTGTCTTTATCCATGTCAGGATTGAAAGATGCTCCCATTATAGAAGATTGTACTACAACAGTTTTCCTTCTCTCTTCTTCTTTAAGGACTACTAACTCTTTTGCTTCTTCATGTTCTTCTCTAGCTCTTTGTCTCTTCTTTTCCTCTTCAGCAGCTTGAGCATCAAGTGCAGCTTTTTGTGCTTGTATATCTTGTTCTTTTCTGTCTTTTTCAGCAGCTTTTAAAGTTTCTTCAGCTTCAACTATTCCTTCTTGTCTTAATAATGAAGCAATATCTGAAAGTTCTGCTTTTTGATTTTGCATTGCAGCATGACCAAGTTGTTTTATAGCATCTAAAGCTTCTTGTGCTTTAGAAGAGTTAGATACAAATATTCCTATAGTACTTGCATCTAGTAAACCTATATCCATATTAATTACTTTCCTAGACATATCATCTAGTACATAATGTAATTTTTTAGGTTTGTTTTGTGCATAAGCAATTTTTGCTGATTCTATTAAAGCTTGTAGAACATTTCTTTTTACATTATTATGTAGTTCAAAATATGGTTCTAATATATGAGAAGTTTGAATTAAATTTTGTCTATTGTTTCCTACAGATTCTGATGCACTTGCTTGACCTTCTACAGCTTCAGTAATTCCTACTGATGCTCCAGCTTGTCTTTTTAAGTATTCAGCAAATTCTACATATTTCCCAATATCAGATGCTAATGATAAATCAATGGTCTTAGCCATTGTGTTTACATCATTATACTCCATTCCTTCTTCATTTGAATCATACCACATAAATGGTGAGCTTTCAAAAAAGTATTGCCATTTTTCTAAATCAATTCCTGCACTATCAGGAATAGCATTTATATTCATCATTACTTTCTTTCCTTTATCTGATGCTATAAGTAACTCAATTCTATACATAACAATGTTATAATAGTATTGGTAAACTTTTAGTCTATCCATTAAGGAAGTAGGCAATGAGTTCATATTATCACAGATTGCTCCATAATAAGGTAATTTGCAATGATATAAATTATCTAGGTCTTTGAATTGCCCAGGAACAGGTCTCATGTTTACATATATATCTGAATTAATCTTCCAAGTCTCATAAACTTCAGGAATCCATTCTTCTTCAATTTCTACGTCTCCTGCATCAGGATTCAATTCATATTTTTCATTAACTATAGTAGTTTGTTCATCTCCATTATCATCTAAGAAAGTTAAGAATTTTAATTTTCTTAATGACTTCCAAACACAATGTAAAACTCTTACAGTATTATTTTCTTCTTCTACATAAGTTCCAAAATTAAACTCACTATTAGTTGCTCTAACTTGAGTGTACTGAGCATAGTCAGAATATATTTTATCAATTTCTGTATTAGTTAATTCATCTCCTAAATATCCTATTACTTGTGAAGGTGTCATTCTATATTCACAACTTGCAGATTCTGCATCTTCTACAAAATTTGTATCAGTATTTACATTACAGTTAAACCTCATAGAATTTACATTCCACACTTCAGGCTCTCCATTCAAAATACCTACATACATTATCTCTTTTGCAGACAAATTCATGTGTTTAAATGCTGTGTTAAATTTTGTTTTAACATCACATTTCTTTATTAAATATTCAAGTAACTGGTGGTGTAATACCTCAGCAGGGTCTTGATGTTCCCTTTCCATATATTTCTTAACTGCATCAGGAGTTGCAGCTTTAGTTTCTTGTGCTACTTTTTGTTGTATTTTTTGAACTTCTTCTTCACTTAATTTTTTTCCTTCAGGAGTTTGATATTTAACTTCAATATCTTGTCTAATAGGTCTCATTATTTCAGAAATAACAAAATCTCTAATCTTCCCAAATTCAGCTTGTTCTCTTCTAGTTGTAGCTTCAGGATTAGTTGCAACTACTTTCCAAGAGAAAGGTCTTTTCATTTCCATACCTAGAATAGCTTTAATCTTTCCAGATGAAATATCTCTGTTGACCATTGATGCAGGAAGTTCTCCTACTCCATCACCTTGAGGATTACAAACATAACTAAAATCTTTTAGGTTAAGAATATTATTAAATAAGTCATAATTGACTTTCATTCTTTTATGTTCAGAGACTTCTCCCTGCCCACTACTTAATAGATTACCATGAGAATTATCTAATTCATCAGCTCTATCTCTATACCATTGTTTGTTCTTAGCATTTTTTTGGGAGATGCTAAGTCTTTGATTTTGTATTTTTGTTTTCTCCATAGTTGATATATTTAGCAAATATACAAAAATTAATTCTTTTTGTACATTTTATCTATCATGTTTACTAAATCTTTTATTTTTTTATTTTCATCTTTCTCTTTGTATTCTTTTCCAAGAGCATCTTCTTGTACTTGAAACATACACATGAATAGGGATGAGACTAAATCAAAGTTACCTTTTCTACTATAAAATATTAATTCTTCTAATAGTCTAATAGAATAGATTCTATCTATAACTCTAATTGCTCCTCCATTTTCATCATAATCTAATACAGTTAATAACCATTCTTTTACATATCTTTCTCCTGCATCTTTTAATTGTAAGTTCATGTGGCAACCATATATCCTAGCTACTTTAGATTTTTTAATATTTTTACTAATTACTGTATCAGGTTGAGAAGCAAGAAGGTGTAACTTTTTTATTCTTCTAAAATAATTCTTTACCCCTGTTACTTCATTTTCATGCATTATCTGTGCATTATATAATTCAGCTAACATTTCTGCTACTCTATCTATAGCATCTGCTGATTCCAATCTTCCTACATATTCTGCTACTAATATACTGTGATAAACTGTACCAATATGTACTCCTTTATATACACAAATTGCTGCCAAAGAAGTACCTTCATCTTGTCTAATAGGGTCATATCCTATTTTATATAAACCTCTAGGTGCATTATATACTGGGTACTCATATATCATAGGTACACCCCTTTTATCTTTAGGCATAGTATTAAGACTAATAATAGGTGTAGCTTTACCATTTAATAGTGGTTTTGCTGTAACTTTACCTTCTACATAATTTAACTCTACAGGTGTTCCTTTTGTATTCTGCCAATCATTAGCTTTTACTTTAGCTAATTGTGCTTTTAATTCTACTACAGGAAAGTTATTTACTGATACTCCAGCAAATGCTTCTCCTGGACCAAGAGGTTTCTCTTGCATTCTTCTTTGTATTTCAGAAGAACTTGCACCATTTTTTATTAATTCTTTTCTTGTTGATAGCTCTAGTTGTTTAGCAGCTTCTCTATCTGAGTTACCTTGCTTATCATAATAACCCTCCATATTCCAGTTGATAGGGTGGAAAAATCCACATTGAGTTTCACTCATCCCCTCATCCCAAATATTATCAAATGGTAATAAATCAAAAGCTTGTGGTCTTGAGTGCATGTCAGCATAATCTGCTGTACCTCCTTCCATATCTCCTGATGTACCAAATATAGTAATCATTCCAGTTTTAATTGCTCCTGCCTTTACACAATCTTCTGAAGCTGAATATAAATCTTTTAAAAGTCCTGGAGTACCAAATGCTCCTGATTCTTCAATATAAATATCTTCTGCATCTTTCCCCCTGTTGGCATCTGCATTATCTTTACAAGTAGTTGCTAATATTTCTGATTTAAATCCTTCTTCAATTCTAATTCCATTTTTATAAATAAGATAAGAAGACTTTATATGGTCAGTTTTATTTACAACATCTGATGGCATTGCAAATGCAGTATTCATATTAATAAAGTTAATATAATCTACTGACATTGAGAATAACCCTTTAGGGTATAGATATTTTTTCTCATAAGCATTAAATATTGTCAATGACCTTGGTTTAGTAAAAAAGTTATTTGCAGCAACTGATGCTGACTTATAAGAATATCCTTTTCTTCTTGATTTACCTACAATTAAATTAAAACCTCCTTTAAGGAAATCTACTTTAATTTTTACTTCTAAATGTAACCCTTCAAATAATTTTTTTAATTCTACAGCTTGAGCCATAGATTCTAATTCTATTACAGCTTCTTTGACTTCATCATCATCTACAGAAGCTTCTAAAATTCCTTTTTTTGCAATTTCTCTACACCAAAAATAATTATAATCTCCATCCCAGAAATCTGGGAAGCTATTAATTTTCCTAGTAATTTTTGCAGTAGTGTCTTCTACTTTTTGTATAGGACAATAATTTAAATAGAAATAATGGTCTCCTGTTATTTTTGCTCCTCCTACAGTATGACCATTCATACATCTTCTTCTTTCTTCTTTCCAATAGTCAAACCAATTGGGGGACTCCCAAGGGTCTCCACAGTAGTAACCATGTTTTATAAATTGTAGAGCAGGTTCTCTGAAACATTGGGTGTTAATCCAAGTTCCATCAGGATTCCTTATTGATTCTACTTTTCCATCTAAATAATCTTCCATAATTTATTTTAAACTGTCAGGGTGTGCAAAAGGAGAAATAACTTTATTTGCTCTACTTTTTGTTTCTTCAAATAACTCTTCTTCTACTTTCTTTTCTAGTCCTTTAATATTAGCTAATACTTTCTCAGTATCTGTTAAAGCATTTGTTATATCTCTAGGTTTATATACTGGGTTTCCAGTTTTAAAATTTCTTTCAGATAAATCAACTCCTTCAAAGAATTGTTGCATGTTTTCTGTTGCTTTTTTTGCAGCAATATAATAATTGTAAGTAGTAGAAGCTTCTTTTTGAAACTTATCTATAGATTTAATAGCTTCTATAATTAGTTCATCAGCTTCCCAATCATCTCTAGTAATAACTGCTTCTACAATTACTTCATGTTTTCTTTCTTCAGGGTACTGTCTATAAGGGTTTGTTTTCTTCATAGAACTCATAAATTCTATATAAGAAAAATCTTCTATTGCAAATTGTTTACCTTTAGACTTATCTCTTTCCCAAATGTCTTTAAAGGGAGAAAGAAGTAAAGTTTCTGTATGAGGTATAACTGCTTTGTTTTCTACTTGAAATAAATATGACATATTTTAATTTTTTATTGAGGGGGCAATATTAAGATATAAAAAACTATAACTTTTATCAAATATTTTTTTTGATAGTTTTAATTTATTTTTTAATTCTTTTCTTATTTGCTTATCCCATTCATCATGTTGTTTTTGAGATACAGCAAAATCTTTATAAAATCTTGCTGTTTCTCCAGGTAAAAATACTCCATTTTCTTTTTTATAATTTTTCTCTTCTTCTTTAAGTGTAGTATTATGATATTTTTTTAACCAAGTATCTACAAGTAAAGTTTCTGATATATCTTTCTTTTTTACTTTATCTAAATACATTTAAATTCCTTCTTTATATAATTTTTCCATGACTTCAACTATAGCATCAACTATTAAGCTAAGATAGTTTTCATCCCACAAATTTGCATAATCTTTTGAAGAATCCATAAATCCACATTCTAATAAGAATGCTCTACCTATAAATTTTCTAAGTACATAGAAGTTTGATTCTTTATCTCTATCTCCATCAGAGTAATCAAATCTCATTTTTTGTTCTGTCATTCTTAACTCTATATTAGCTAAGAACATTTCAGCTATTGCATCAGACTTTGTAGTACCTTTAGTAGTAAATCCTTCTACTCCAACTCCTCCTCCTGCATTTGCATGAGCAGAAAATAAATATGTACTTCTATCTTTTCCATATATTTTATTTGCTCTGTTCATTCTAACAACAAGAGAAACATCTTCTAGTTCAGGTGATACATGGTAATAAGGTATATCTAATCTATTAAGTTTTTCAATTATTCTATTAATTACCCATCTGTTAAACATTCCTTCAAAAAGAACTCCTCTGCTCCATTTTGGACTTCTTTTTCCTGGAGTCTGATATATATTATTTATCATTCCTCCATGTCCATTGTCAAGTATTGGTACTAATTTAGTTGCCATATTAATTAATTATTTTTGATTTAAAGGTCAATACATCTTTTGTACCATCCATATATCCTACTGAAATTGATTTTCTTGAGTTATACCATCCTTGTGTTTTTAAATGCTGAGGTACAGCTTTTGGTGTAAATGCTACACTCAATTCTCTCTTCTCTTTACTGTATGTAGGTACACTACATCCACAAGAAGAACTCAATGTTTTAATTTGAGGTAATTCTGTAGTAGTTTTAAAAGTAATAGTAGTTTTTACTCCTACTTTTAAATCTTCTGTTTCTATATCTTTATTTATCCAACTCATAATTTTACAAATTTATTATTTTCTATTGTCCATAAAATTCCTTTTATTCCTAAAAAAGGTTTTAAATCAGTATTTAAGAACTGCCAATCTTTTTTATTTAGCATCTTTGGATAACAAAATCCATCACATGCTTTATTAGCCATTTGTAGTGCAGTCGTTCTACACCCACATTCTTTACATGAACCATCATTGTAACATTGTTTGTCCATGCTATTTATCCTAGCTTGTATTTGAAAGTATATATGATTTCTCATAAACCACACTAACTTAGGATTATAATACAAGTAGTATCTAATATTACCTGTAATGTAAGCTCTTATTTTATTTATCATAGTTTTCTGTTTTTATTGTTTTTGCTTGACAAATAGTAATTTCTTTTTGACACCAAACATTTGCCATACATAATCCTTGTACATCAATATAGTACCAAACTCCACCAACTCTTTTTCTATACCATTTATATTTTGATAATCTATATTGTAAATGAAATAAATCTATAATTTTATTTATCATTTTTATCTAAAAATTTTTCTAACATCTCTTTTAATTTAAAAAACTGCTTCGGGTCTATTTTATGCATCTTAAATCTTTTCTTTAGATTCTCTAACATATTCTTTGCTCTCTTTGGATAGACCTGTAATGTACCAAAGTATTTTAATCTAATGGTAGGTAATTCTCCAGACTCCATTTCTCTTTTAGTGTACCTCCAAGGATTTTGACATATATCCTTAAACTGTTCTAATGTAAGGTCAGGATAATATTCTTTTTGTTCTAAATAGAAATCAGTAAGTAACTCAGGATTCTTTAATATCATTAGTGTATGCTTTGGTGTTGAAATTTTTCTTCTTTCATTTCTTTGAAAGTAACTTTTACTCCAGTTTCTAAATTAATTTTAATATATATCTCTGAAGCTACTTCTATTTTATTTCTAATTTTAAATTTATCTTTTGGTACATCTAAATAATAAGAATCCATAATACTTTTCATTAATCTGGAAATTAATAATAAATCCCACTCACATAAATTCTCAATTATTATTTCTTTAGTATTAAGATGATTTTCCCAAATTAAAAAAAATTCTTTAAATTCTTCTATACTTGTATGTGTATTGAAAAATTTTCCAAAATTATAACTTATACTTTGAGTTTTATCTATTACATATTTATTCATTTCTTCATAATTTTAAATCTATAACCTTGCCCATCATCTTCAGGAAGTAAATGTTCTTTTATAGTAATTTTTTTTGTTATTTCACTCTTTGTCAAACAACCTTTATTAATCAATGCTTTCAAATAGTTACTTAAACCTCCAGGTTGTAAACCTAGCTGTGCCATAACTTTCTTTCTAATAACAGGATTAAATCTATCATCTTCTATCAACTTTGGGTCTGCTCCCATAAATGCAGCAAGTACTTCAATTTCTTTAGGTACAAGATGATTTGGTAACATACTATTAATTATAGAAAGATGTTTCTTATAGTAATCCTCATGGGACAACTTTTCAGATTTTTGTATTATTTTCATCAGTTCTTATATTTTTCTATTTTTGCTCCAATATATTCTTTATTATTCATCCATTTTAATAATGAATATCCTCTTAATTGGTTTTTAGGAATTTTGTAATAAGACCTATCTCTAATATAAGATTTTTTTACAGTACCTCCTATGTCATAAAACTCTCCTTCTACTTTTGTAATACAATGATTGTCTAAATCAGACCAGTAAGCTATTGCTTCAGGGTATATAGTTTTTAATATTTTATATAATCTAAAACATGAACCTTCTGTAAATATCTTGAACTGTATGTCAGCAGAATCTCTTAACTCTTTTAAAAATGTTTTAATCATAGTATTTAATTTATTTCTGAAACAAAGTTAAGAAATAAATTAATAATAACAACTAATTACAGATAAATAAATAAAAAAATATTTCATACCTCTAAAGGTTAAATATATTAGGATGTTGAAAACTTTATCAGATATTTTGAAAAAACCCTTGACTTTCTCAAATATTTCTTGTAACTTTGTACTAGGTAGTTCACCTACTAACCTAAAAGGTTATAGATACACTCCCAAAAACATAAATATAATGGGGAAAAGAATGTAGTTTTCTTTTTGGTTCTTTTTCTTTTAGCAATTTACTGTTTTATACCACACCCAATTTACTTCTAAAATGTAGCATATATCATGCAATACACCCAAAAAAAGGGGTTATTGCAGCATATATCATGCATTTTGTAAACTTATATACTTACTTATGTCAAGTATTGTAAACAGTTTAGTTGACATTTTATGTGAAAAAAAAATTTGTGGTGAAAAATTTTTTTGAGAAATTATAAGAGTGTGGACCTCTCTTGACAAAACCCCCACTAATTATTGCAGGTAAAACTACCCCCTGCCTTAACTCAGAAAACATTTAAATCCACCAGCAATGAATAATAAAACTAAAACCAATCTACTTGTAATATTCTTATCAATGTTGCTACTGTCTTTCATTCTTATGTACTCAATGATGTATTCTATCTATCAGTTAGATGCTACAGCTACTGACTATGTATCAATCAAAGAAACAATGACTAATCAACTTGGTATCATTCTATGGTTACTATTAACCTCTTTAGGTTTAACACTAACTACAGTATATATCCCTGTCAATGACTAATCACTATATTACCAGACTTCAATTAGCTCTGGTAATATTCTTAGTGGTGTTACCTATCTCAAAACCCTCACTAATTACTGGCATAAGCCACAAAATCCATAATAAACAAAACAATGGAAGATAATAAAACATTCAAAGCAACAATTAAAGGAGATGCTTCTCCAACATTCTCAAAGTCTAATGGTGGTAGCTATGTGCTACACAATGCTGAGGTTACCTCTGAAGGTCCTCTGAAAGGCATGATAGTGGCTGGAACAAGAACATTGAAAAATGCTTCTGGAGATGCTAAGAAACCTGTATCAGTTGGAGATGAAGTAACTTTGCACTTGCAAATTGTTACCAATGCTGAAGGTTCAAAGAAACCATTCTTTGAAATTGCTACTGGTGCAATGAGTACTGCTGATGCAGATATTATTGCTGCACTTGGACTGCAAAACTTGTAATAGTCTCAGAAAACATAATGAATACCAAGGCAATAGCTTTGGTATTTGTTTTGGAAACAGACCTTTCTCAAGACCCTCACTAATGTTTGCTCATTATAAGACATACTAATGACTTTTTTTATTAAAGGTTATTTAGGATATTAAGAGCATGTAAAGTTGTTGTCAAGCTACAGTACCATCTAACCATTCAGAATAAAGTTTATTTTGGTTGGTTTTCTTTATTCTTAATGATTATTACTTCAAGAGTAATGGTTTTTAGGCTTCCATTCCTTGTGTTAAACAAGTAAACATCATCCTAGTCCTTGAAGATTAGACATTTATCCTATTAATGGTAGATGAAAGTGATAATTATAGAATGGTTAGGAAGTGTGCTGTAGCACAACATCAACAACATTTAAGACATTTATAAAACCTAAAATTAACCAACAATGAACAATAATAGCCAAATATTAAAAGACTTAGAACAAAGAAGAGAAGAATTGATAGCAAGATATATAGGAGTATATGACAAACCAATGTCATATTACAACAGTTTATCAGTATTAGATAAAAAGATAGATGACATTAATAATAACAACCAATAAAAACCTAAACCAATGAGAACTTTTAAAATACCTAGAATATTCATCACATTAATACTACATAGTTTAAAATACTATCCTGGTAAGAAAATACATGATATAGGACTACCAGATGGAGATGGAACAAACTTCAAATACACATCAAGTAGAAGTAAAATTAAATATTTATATTTAAGAACACCATTAGCAATGATGACTAACTATTTCTTAATGAGATACCTAAAAAGACAAACAGGTATTGATTTCAGAAGTAGTATTAACACTAAATGTTTACCATTAAACTTCTATAACTCTGGAGATTCAATCTTAATACACAGAGATAGAAATATGCATACAGGAGAACCAATTAAGTATGTATTAATAATCACACTTAAACAAGAAGGTAGTGCATTATTTAAATTGTATTCTAATGTAGATGTATCTAACTCAGGTAAAACTGTAGATATTGAAGATGCTAAAATAGATGCAATAAGAACAAAACAAGGTACAGCATTATGGTTTGATAATACTGACACAGCACATGATTTAACAGTCATAGATGGTGAAAGAATATCATTAACCTATAGAAGTAAATAACATATTAAAAGTATAAGGTGGCTGTAGTAAAGGGTTCATTACCAAATTCCTATATGGATGGAGCTTACATCAAAGTCCCAATTTCCCTTATACTTTTATAACATACTAATTAAGCTAGTTTATTATGAACAGCCACATAAACCTAAACCTTAGTAATATTTGGTTTAGCATGAAAGAGGTGAGATGCCTTTTATGATAGAGGTGGACCAATAAAGGTTATAAATCCAACAAAAACAAAAACATAATACACATAATTAAGTAAAAGAGTTAGACACTTATTACTATGATATGACCCAGGTGTATTGTGCAACAAACTGGTTGATGACTTAATAGTTAAGTAAACGGAGTGCTAGGGTGGGAAGCCTTTAACTATTATTTTATTGTCTCTTCGTCTAATTGGCAGGACACCAGCTTTTGGTGCTGGGAATTGAGGTTCGACCCCTTGAGAGACAACAATTATTATACTAATCAAGTAGTTTAATTAACTAGATAATCACTACAGTTGACAGTAATTCTGTTCCCTTTAATTAGGTGGACTGCTATTTATAGTAGAATACTAGAGTGATGCTTGATTAGTAAAATAACTTATATTAATAGCCAAAAAACAAAAACCATGCATTTATTAAAACTAATACTGAAAAGTAAACTTAAAAGACTTTACATAAGAATACAAACTTATGATAATTATAATTGTGGACATGCAATGCAATTAATGGTAGATACTTCATACTTTAACTTATGTAAAAAGTTTAATAAAGTAGCAGATAAACTATCAAAGATAGACAAAGATTGTCCATCATTTAGATACAATTTAAATCCTTAACTTATAGAATGTATGGTTTTAAAATCCTACTAATACAACTAGCGAACTAATATAAGTTAAACTAAAAAATATAATACTATTATGGCAACAGTATATAAAGTAGAACTAGAAGTAGTGAGTGATTGGGTAGATTTATCTACAGAAGAAATCAAAGAAATGATTGAAACTAAAATAGAGAAAGGTAATGACTCTGTAGGCAATCCTCATAAACTAAGAACTGATGATATAAAAGTAATCAGAAAATAATAATCAACTAAAAACCTAACAATTATGATGTTTCTAAAAAAAGAAGAATTAAAAAATCCAATAGGTTATCCTGTTGGTAGTGAGCCACAAAACTTACTAAGAGCAATAGATGTATATGCAGGTGTAATACTAGAAGTTGTTAAACCAGGAGAAATAGTTAATCTATTTTGTAGAGGTTCAAGTGGAGCTATTATAGCAGGAATGTTATCTATTAAATTAGCTAATGTATTAACTATCTATATTAAACATGTTAAGAAAGATGGGGAAAACTCTCATAGTATGGGAATGTTTTTCAAACCTAATCATATTAATATAATAGTAGATGATTTTGTATCAAGTGGGCAAACTATAGATGCTATTTATGAAAAGATATTCAGTATTCAAAAAAATGCTAGAATAAGATTATTATTAGTATCTGGAGTAATAAGTTGTCTTACTGTTAATGAAGCATATATAAACAAAACAATGTTTGTAGCAGCAGAAGCAATAGATGAGGATTATTTTAACTTACAAAAAGAATTAGCACCATGAAAAACAGATTAATGTCATACTATGTATGCGTAGGGGTAGGATTAAATCAGTTTTTTCCTGAATGGATAAAAATGTACATATTAACTAGACCTAGAGCTATTAATATTATTAGTACTAAAGGTAATGTTTCATCAAGAAAATGGAATAATGCTCATTCATTTGTTAAGAACAAGGGTAAACAAAGCAGAAGAACAAAATCAAAAAGAAATAAAGAGATATTTTAGTAGAGTAATATTGTGGTAATCTCCTCACTATCCAAACCATAAGGGGTAGACTAAAATGTATTCAAGATAACTATCACAAAGTTTAATTAGTACCCTGCTTCAGTATTTATACTGGCTAGTTAAATGGTAGTTATCTTTTTATTTATCATTAGAAACTAAAAAACTTAACCAAACTCTATAAACAGAGAGTGGAGATAGAAGAACTCACATTCTTAATAATGTGCTAATGATAATATATTTAAACTAACTACATCAGTTGTATAACTAAACAAACTATTCATAAGACTACTTCTTAATGAATAAGTGTTTTGTAGTTAGTTTATTTTAAATTAATAGCTAAAACTTAAAAACTATGTTAAAAGGAATGACACCAGAACAATTTACAGAAATATTGAAGTTTGTACAAGACTATCATCATTTTGCTAGATATGTATCTCAAGAAAAAAAGAAAAAAGAATTAAAATTATATCCTAATATAGGAGAACATGGATTAAGTATTAAATATGTTGATTCATGTTATGATAGTAGAGGTAAAGAAATTTGGTCAATAACTTTTAGAAGTTTTAGTCAAATTAACTTTAGGACTAATGCATTTATAAGTCTTGATAGAAACCCTATTAAATATCATAATTTATATGATTGGGTAATGGCTTATCTTAAAGGAGATTGGAGAGATGAAGAAATAATTAAAACCTTAAAAAAATGAGAAAATATATTTATAAAATAACAATAAATGATAAATATACATTTAATGTTTATGGTGATAATAGTAAAGAAGCTGAAGATTTAGCCAAAGAATTTTACAGTAAAAATAATTATTTTATTGAAAAAGAAGTAAAAAAAATCTCTAGCCAAAGAATACTAGAGATAAGTGAAATAGTTAAACATCCAGCAAAAGAGAGATAATATGATACCAACATTTAAAATTAAAAATGGTTATACTTTTACAAGTATAAAGTTTAATCATTATGAGAAAATAGCTAAGTCAAGTATAGATAAAACTGTAAAGTTTACTGTATGCTTAAATTAGTTAACAACTATACTTCTATCTAATCAATTTAATGGTTTACAATCTGTATTAGTCAGGTGTAGAAGTAGAAAGAACACTTAATATGGGTGTGTATGGTGCAGTAGAACTTGGAGTATCACACCCAAGAGTTCTACTTATCAATTAAGTGTGATTTCCCTGCATAGCATAGGCTGGTAATGCGATAGTTAAGAAGATATTCTTAGTGAAAGAAGAGAGTTCAAATCAATCTGTGGGGGCAAAAATAAAATTATTAATAATCTTAAAACTAAACACATGGAAGTTAAAAGAATAGAATTAGAAGTTGTTAAACTTTACACAGAATTAGAAAATGGGAAAGAATCTCATTTGTATTTTCTCAGTGGTGAAGATATAACAGACAAAGACCATTTTATCAATGATGATGGTCTTTGGCAATGTAACAATGGTATCATTCCAAATGGTTTGAATCCAAGGAAAGTTGTTGCAACGACCAATGGGAGAATTGGTATTGAAAGAGAAAAACGAGGGAAAAATACTTGGATTGATAGATACCCAAGACCAAGTAAATCCTTTGTTGAAAAATATGAAGCTTTAGGTACAATTAAAACTGCACTAGTTGATTATGAAATGTTATTAGTAGAGCAATGCAATTGTGAATGTCATACTAATGATAATGTAATACACATGGTAGCATGTTGTCATCCTCATTATACAGAAAGACTTAGAGTTGATAGTAATAATGAGATAAGTGTACATCCAGTAAAAACAAGTTGGAATAGAGGAGAAGTATCAGAATTACTAATGTTAGCAATGGCTACAGCTAGTGCTTATGGTATGAAGATGGATGAAGCTAATGCAAAAGATTGGATAAGGCATAATTTGTAAAAAAAGAAGATAAATGATTATCTTTATAGTAATAACCAAAAACATAAAAATAGACCTATGAAAAGAAAAAGAATCAAAAGTCCTAAGATGTGTGCAACATCAGGAAAAATCAAACCAACTAAAAAGTAATAGTATGAGTAGTAAAACTAAAAAGAATCCTTTTAATAAAAGGAAAACATCAGCAATTAAGGAGATTAAACCTATTAAAGGTATAAAAGAGAAGCTGAAATCTCCAAGAACAAGTTATTTAAATGACTTATTATTTAAAGAACATGAAGACAATTTTAATAGCAACAATAATTCTATGCAGTTACAATTCTAACATCACAAAAGTATCTTGGTATGGACCAGGATTTGATGGGAGAATAACTGCAAATGGAGAAATCTACAGTCAAGATAGCTTAACTGCTGCTTCACCTAATTTACCATTTAATACACTAGTTAAAATCACTAATCCTAGCAATAACAAATCAGTTGTTGTTAGGATAAATGATAGAGGACCTTTTAAGTGTTTTAAAAAAGATGGTAAAATTAGACCTGTAAGACCATTAGAACCTCATCCAAAGAGGAAGTTTGATTTATCTAAGAAAGCATTTGAAACAATTGCAAGTACTAGTAAGGGAATCATTCAAGTAGAGTATAAACTTATAAAATAAAAAATGAATTATTATACAGATGAAAACATTGAGATGGTTAAGAATCATTTTAATGTAGATGATATGTTAAATAACTTAGTAAAACATGGGTTAATTGAAGAATTAACAGGGAATTATTCTGAAGATATTACAGACATGTGTAATAATTGTACATTAATGTTAGGTAAGCATTTGCAAACTTATATATCAGCAGATAATATAATTGTAGTAGAAGGAGTGTTTAATATGATGGGTAATCATACATGGATAGTTATTGATGATATAATTTTTGATTTATCATTAGCTCAGTTTATCCCTGATGCACCTAAATTTTCAGTATTAAAAGAAAATAAGTATTACCATCCTATTAATAGAAGTTCTTTTAAAGAATGGTTAAAAACTATATAATAAAACATGGGGGTGAGTGGCATTTGATTACACTATGAATGTGAATGGACAAGTATGTGGATTGATATTCTACACATTAAAAATTGATAATCAACAACAATAAATGGAACAAATAATAATTCTATATCAACTTTAGAGATTTCTAATCCTAGAGTGATTGCCTTAAATGCACAGGTTGAAACAGAAGTGCAGGAAAGAGTAGCAGCATAATGTTGTTAAATTTCTAATAGTAGTAATCTACTCAGTTGTTTTTCTAATTATAAGACTGTGATGTAATAAATTAGATGGTGGACAGTTAACTGATTCAGTTGACCCTATTCTGAGAAGAATTAAAATATCTATTAAACTTGTATAATCTGCTCATTGTGAGTAATGTAAGACCAGGGTTCGACTCCCTGCACCTCCACTAAGGAGATAATTAATTAATAACAATCATAAAAATAAAAAGATGATAGAACTGACAACAAAAATGCAGGAACAGTTTGCAAAAATGTGTGAAACTGGAAAACTATTCAAGTCTAAAATGACTGGAAGAGAAGTATGGGATATGTATTTAGAGTCTTTCCTTGATGGAAATGACCCTACATTTAGAGACCCTGAAAGTAGTGTACATAATTGTAATCATTGTAATAACTTCATTAGAAGATATGGTAATGTGGTTGCAATTAATAAAGAATTAGAAGTGATGACAATATTTGATATTGATTTAGAATCAGATAGTGAATACTTAGAATCTTTCTTAAATATGGCAACAACACTAGGAAATAGTGGAGTTGAAAATATATTCTTTGAAACCTATAATGAATTAAATAGTTTACCTTATGAACAATGTTCTAAGACAAATGAAGTATTTAGATTAGGATTTGAAAAGAATCACAAAAGATATACAGCAGCAGAAGCTGAAGCTTTTGGTACAAATGCTGTAAAAGCTAATGAAACAAGAACTTTTAATCATTTCTATTTAGATTTGCCAAAAGAGTTTGTTCACATGGGCAATAACTCAATTGAATCAATTCAAGCTGAATTTAGAAGTGCTAAAGAAGTATTCCAAAGAGCAATGGTAGAAATACCATTAGATACATTAGACCTAGTGATTGATTTAATTAATCAAGGTTCATTGTTAGATGGAACTACTCATTTACAAAAAGTAATCTTAATGAAGAAATTCAAAGAAGATTATGACAAAGTAATTGAGCAAGACTTATGGTGTTGGATAGCTTCTCATAAATTAGGTATAGCTAAGTTCAAAAATGAATTAATTGGGGTACTATGCTCTGAATTAGCTGAAGGGAAAGAACTTAATGAAGCTTGTAAAGCTTGGAATTACAGAGTTGACCCAGCTAATTATATGAAAGCAGTAGCACCAATTACTGAAACTCAAAAGAGAAATGCTCAAGAATTTGTAGAAACTAATGGTTATATTGAATCATTTGACAGAAAGATAGCAACTATGGATGACATTGAAGTTCATGAAATATTGCATTCTAATGTTGGAAAAGATGAAGTAAAATCTGTTTCTATATTTGACAATGTTAAGACTGGGAAACCTTCAAGACATAAGAGAAATGAGTTCAAAGGAGTGGAAGAAGTAACAATTGACAAATTTATGTCAGATATACTACCTGCTTGTACTTCAGTTGAGGTTTACCTTGAAGGAAGACTTGAGAACAATTTAGTAACAATGACAACCTCTAAAGAAAAAGAGTGTAAGCAAATGTTTAAGTGGAATAATCCATTTTCATGGACTTTCAAAGGAAATCTTGCAGGGAAGTCAATGATTAAAGAAAATGTTTCTAAAGTAGGAGGTAATATTGATGCATTAGTTAGATGTTCTTTACAATGGAATGATGAAGAGACTCCTGGAATAGTAGATTTTGATTTACATTCTAAAGGTATCAATCATATTTATCATGGTAATAATGGTCAAACACATTCTTGTGGAGGACAATTAGATACTGATATGATTAATCCTAGTAAAATAGGTATTGAGAATATCACTTGGAAAAAACATATCAAAGATGGTGAATATAGATTAGGTGTTAAAAACTACAATAGTAGGTCAAATGCTGGATTCAAAGTAGAAATTGAGTTTGGTACTGAGACATTTAACTACCATGTTACTGGTTCTGTTAAAGGATATACTGAAGTAGCAACTTTATCTGTGAAAAATGGAGAAGTATCTATTAAGCATCATTTACCTGAAACAAGTACATCAAGAGATTTGTATGCACTTAGTACACAAGAATTTCATAAAGTTAATCTTGTATGTTTATCTCCAAATCATTGGGGAGAAAATGAAGCAGGTAACAAACATTACTTCTTTATGTTAGATGGAGCTAAAATAGATAGTCCTATCAGAAGTTTTCATAGTGAGAACTTAGAGCCTGAATTAGCTCAACATAGAAAAGTATTAGAAGTTCTTGGAGCTGTTAATATGTTAGAACCAACAGATAAGCAATTATCTGGAGTTGGATTTAATTCTACAGTAAAAGATGAAGTAATACTAAGACTTAAAGGTAACTTCCAAAGAGTAGTTAAAGTTAAGTTTTAAAAAATTAAAAGAGAGAGAGAGTAAATAAGTTTACTCTCTTTTTATATTGGGATGTAGCTCAGGTGGTTAGAGCATTGGAATCATAGTCCAAAGGTCAGAGGTTCAAGTCCTCTCTTCCCTACAAAGATTAATAATTAATAATAAAAAACAACAACAATGAGTTACAAAAAAGCAAGTAAACAAAAATTGAGGATTATTACTCCTCATGGTCCATTAACAGTAGAGCAAATGTGGGATTTACCTATTACTACTTTGGATAAAATAGCAGTACAATTAGAAGAGGATTACAAAGCTTCAGGAGGAAAATCATTTTTAGAAGCAAAATCTAAAAAAGATAAAGACTTGAAATTATCTTTTGATATTGTTTTGGATATTCTTCAAACTAAATTGGCTGATAGTGAGAAAGCAAGTAAATCTGCTGAGACTAAAGCACATAATCAAAAAATTCTTGGTCTTATTGCAAATGCAAAAGATAATGAGTTGAAAGGTAAAACTGTTGAGGAATTAGAAGAAATGCTTAAATAATATTAACCTTATTTAAAGAGAGTTGGAAACAGCTCTCTTTATTTAATAACAAACAAAAAATTATGCAATTAACAATAGATTACTTATTTGTACTAACCTTTGTATTTGGTACAATAGCACTTATATCACAAACAAAATTATTTGATGCAGATATAAAAGGAATATTAGATGTAGTATTTGCAATAGAACTTTGGAAGAATACAAAATTTAAAATATTCATGAAATATATGGATAGATTAATACTATATTACTGTATTATGTATCAAGTATATTGGTGGATGTGGTATTTACAATAAGAAGGATAAATTTGGATGTAAATAGGAGAAAGTTCAGGAAGCCTATTTCTAAATTAATTCCTGGTCCTTTGCTCACTACTTGAATGGTGAGAAGAAGAGAAAAATAGCAAGGTATAAACAAACATTCAAATTTTTATTAAGTATTAAATTAAAAAACAAAAAACAAACAAATGAAAAATTTTGGAATTGGAACAGCAATAGTGATAGGGTTAGTAGCTCTATTTGTATTAGGTAGGAGTTGTGGAGTGTTATCAAAAATAGCAGAACCAACAAATATCATATCAAGTTATGATGAATTTGAATCAATGTATGAAACTTGTAATCAATTATGTGATGACATTAGAGTGTTAGAACAAACTGATGATAAGGTTTATGCAGAAGAGACAGGTTTTTCTAAAGGAGAAAGGTTAATAGCTCTACAAAATAAGATTAACAGGTGGATTAGAGAATATAATGCAAAAAGTAGGCATATATCTAAATCATTATGGAAATCTAATAAATTACCACATCAATTAAGTAGGAGTGATTTCTACTGTAAATAAATTATAAACAAACAAAAAACAAAAAGAGATGAAATTAAAATCATTATTATTTATACTATTAGCATTTGTGCTAATGAGTGCATCAGATAGCTGTGAAGGAGGTAACAGTACTGCAAAAGAAGAACAAAGAAGAACTGAAGCTAATCAAGAAAAACTTAACAATGTACAACCTGCTCCAAGAGTAGAATGGTCATTAGAAAGAGATAATTTGATTAACAGATTTAAATTGATGAATGATAGAGCAGTAACTATGTACATGTATGTATTTATTGAGGGTGTAGGCACTCCAATAGGATATTATATAGTAAATAAAGTAAGCTCAGTAAATTCACAATTAACTAATCCTAATCAAGTAGTAGATGCTTCAGGTTCTGGAGGAGGATATGATAGATTTGTGTTAGAATCCCCAGCAGAAGATGGAAGTTATGGAACTAATGGAGATGCAATATTTGGATTTACACCTGATGGTTTATATATGGAACACAATATGAAGTATATAGTAGCCACAGCACCACTTAAATTTAACAATGTTCCTATGATAGGGGAAATAAGTGTAAGTGTTTCAAATAAATTAAAGAAACAGTTGAAAAGCTAAAAATCCACAAAGAGTGGTAAAATAATAAAGTGTCATTGTTTGGCACTTTATTTTTTTCTTATTACTAAGAAAATAAAACAGAAAAAATATGAAATAGATGAGTTTAACACAACATCAAAATGAAGTACTACAAGAAAGTTTACAGATACTAAAAACATCTAGTAGATTAGTAATAAAAGGTAGTGCAGGAGTAGGTAAGACCTATATGGTTAATGAATTAATTAAACAATTAGCACCAACTATTCCTAGATACAAAGGTATTTATTGTTCAGCACCAACTCATAAAGCAGTAGCAGTAATTAAAAATAAAGTTGATTCAAGAGACAACTTATCTTTTATTACAGCTCATTCAGCATTAAAACTAAAAAGAAAAATTCATTATAAAACTGGAGACATTTCTTTTGAACCAGCATTTAGTCCAGATTATCCACCTTTAAAGGGTATAAGTTTATTTATTATAGATGAAAGTTCAATGATAAATATAGAGTTATTATCTTTTATTGAAGAGTATTCAAGTAGATTTGGAGTAAAAGTAATTTTCATAGGAGATGAGAAACAATTAAATCCTGTTAAAGAAGAAGATAGTCCTGTTTTTACATCAGGTTATCCTGAAGTAGAATTGACTGAAATTATTAGACAAGGAGAAGGAAACCCTATTATTGATTTAAGTAGAGATATGGGGAAAATGAATAAAGGAATTAGTATTACTAATGTAGAGATGGATGAAGGTTATCTATTTAGTAACAATGAAGCTAAAGTAATACATGAATTAGCAAAAGTTAATGGAACTGATGCTATTAAATATTTAGCTTGGACTAATAAAGAAGTTGATAAAATTAACAATTTAGTAAGAAGAGAAATTTATGGAAATCCTGGAAAAATTGAAGTAGGAGAAACTTTAATATTTAATGCTCCTTATGGAGAAGATTATTTCACTAATGAAGAAATATATGTTGAAAGTGTAGAAGTGAAAGAAGAACCATTTTCTTATATGCATAATTCCAAAGGAAGTGTAAAAAAAGATATTAAGCTAAAATATTATTCTATTAATTACAAAAAAGGAGAAGATGGACTAATACATGATAATGTGATAGTTATACATGAAGATTCAGAAAAAGCTTATAAAGATAGACTATTATCTATGAAGATAAAATGTAAATCTTATGTAATCAATTGGAGAGATTATTTTAAGTTTGCTGAAACATTTGCAGATTTGAAGTACAATCATGCAATAACAGTTCACAAATCACAAGGTAGCACTTATGAAAATGCTATTGTTAATCTTAAAAATTTAAAGATGAACAAAAATGAAAAGGAGAAGCAAAGGTTAATGTACACAGCAATAACTAGAGCAAGTAAATTATTAATAATATATAATCACTAATGGAAAAGAGTTATTTTAAACTAAAAGCAACAGTACAGTTGGTAGGAGAATTAATACATATTGAAAGAGAGAATAAATTTGATTTGTTTAAGAAAGTACTAACTTTAGAGACACCTGATGGACAGGTGCTATTCCCTGAAATATGGAATAATAAACTTAAAGTTCTTGAAAGAGAGAACATTGGAGTAGGATGTGCAGTAGAAATAGAATATTGTTTTCA
>Ga0114954_1000152_pt1 | contig 25741 bp, 27 predicted proteins | sample Porto_4metaG_FD_87299 | JGI IMG/M metagenome (GOLD analysis project Ga0114954, IMG submission 87299) | Marine algal microbial communities from Porto, Portugal - Porto_4 metaG | ecosystem: Host-associated > Algae > Red algae > Unclassified | place: Portugal: Porto | collected 2015-02-02
AATAGCAATTGTGCCGTTTCACGGATGGCCGGCGAATCACCCCCGACGCTTCTGGCAGCGGCGCTGACCCGCCCCTAACACCTTGAATTCATGCGACCTGACAAGCAGGCGACTGTGCACGCTGCGGTCTGCCTGACGGGTCACCTGCTCGCTAATGAGCTCACTGATCGCTACCCTGGAGCGACCGGATGCGTGCTTATCAACGTCAATGACAAGGAGGAGAGTCCAAGTCGTCAGGCTGACGACGACCCTCCCAACCGGTCATTTCAATTGTCGCCGACCGGTCAGAGCAGTTGACGTCGCCTACCCCGAATGCAACGACGCCGCCCAATGGGCGGTGTCGTGCTCGGTGACATTCTGGAGAACCGAAAGTTAAGTAGACACCCCATTCATCAAGCTCTCGTAGGGAATCCGTAACCCATCATGTAGCCGACGGATCATGCTCAGACTGAGCCTACGCTTGCGATTCAGTACTTCCGAGACCCGGCCGCTACCGCCGATAAAGGCTTCCAAGTCTTTTGGCGTCAGCCCGTGCTGTTCCATGCGAAACTTGATGGCTTCGATGGGGTCCGATGGCCCGATCGGGTAGTGCTCGTCCTCATAGCGCTCGATCAAAATCGACAGAATCTCCAGTTCGTCGGCCGCGGGGCTACCGTCTTCGGCACTCCACAGCGCCTCCATCCGAGCGAAGGCCCGTTCCAGATCGGCATCGTTATGAATCGGCTGGATATTCATTCACACAGTCTCCGCGTCGATTTGGTCGTACTGGGCGTGAGTGCCGACAAAGCGTACCCAAGCGATCTGCTGGGCATATCGGATCGCAACGATGACCCGGTACTTATTGCCCGCGATGTTGAACACCGCTCGCCCCCCTTTGAGAATGCTGGCCGTGCGGATCTCCGCTTTCAGTGCCTGCGGCGTCGCCCAGTTAGCCTTTTCCATCATGCGATACCACTCGGTGAGAGGACGCTCTGCGTCGTCGAATCCCTGCTCCCAGAACTCTCGCAACATGCGCTTGGCGATGGTTCTCACTGCATCCTCCCTTTTTGGGAGAATATAGCCCCTCCCATTTTGGGAGTCAAGCCCCGGTGTAACCCCCTACGACTACACCCTCCGCCGCTTCGCCTGCCCCGGGCCGGCCCGCACGATAGCGGGCATGAACCTCGTCGAACTGCTGCGCCTCATCCACAACCTGATCCGCCTGGGCACCATCGCCGAGGTGGATCATGCCCGTGCCCGGGTGCGCGTCCAGTCCGGGGAGCTGCTGACCAACTGGCTGCCCTGGATCGAGGCACGCGCCGGTACCACCCGCGACCGCGGTAGCTGTCAAGAAATCCGTCGTATCTGATGTCATTCAGGCCGCCTGTACTACTGACTCGGCGACGGTGACCTGAAGCTCCCGTTCTGGGTTCAGTGACACAATGCCGATCAGTGTGTCGACACCTACGATCTGCCGTTCGAGGACCGATTGGGCATGCTGCTCGACCGCGAGGTGCTGCACCGCGAGAACCGCCGCCTGGACCGGCTGCTGAGGGCCGCCAAGCTACGCGTCACGGCCTGCATCGAGGACATCGACTACCGCCCTGGAGCGAGGCCGCATGGCGCCGCTGGCCACCGGTGTCGACACAGCAGACGCGTGATCTCTTCCTGGCGCCTAGAGGTCGCCACCGCAAAGTCCATGATGTCTTCCATGGGAATGATGGCGCTCGGCCGCCGATCCCGGGCACTCGACTTGCCGATGACGCCCTTGCTGCGCAACAGCAGCCTGGCTGACTCGAACTCGTTGAGCTCCACCGGCATCTTCCAGGCCGCGGCAGCAGTCTTCAGGATGATTCCTAGCCACACCACGTCCTGGTTGATCGTCGAGGGCTTGATACCGCTATCGCGGCGCATCACCGCGTGCTCGATCACCTGCTCGCTGGTGAGTTCGGTGATCAGCTACCTTGGAGATAGGAAAGCGGCGTAGCTGATCGATGGTGGCGCGCTTGGAGCGTCCGGCGCTCTGGGCGAACTCATGCTGATAGCGCTCGATGGCGTCGTCCAGGGTGACGCCCTTCCAGCGGGCGAGCGTAAAGCCTCCTGGGCTGGCGAGCTCCACCTCTCTCCGCTTGCCCCACTCTTCGGCCATGGCTTTCTTCGGGAAGGTCTTTGTCTCCGAGTAGTCGGGCTGGCCACTCCGAGCGATGCGAATCTGCACCTGATATGAGAAACTGCCGTCCCTGCGACGGCGCTTCCTGACTGTGGCCACTCGCCCCTCCCGCCGAAATGCACCAAATCCCATGTACCCGCGCACCAAAAATGCACCAACTGGTTGTGACGAACGGGCACAAACTACTGTAAATATGTACAGATATGATTGAGAGCGCAACCCCCACAACCCGCATGAAGCCTGACATCCCGCGCCCCGCGCTGGATAGAACCTTCTCCGTGGCCCCTATGATGGATTGGACGACCCGCGACTACCGAGTCTTCGCTCGCACCCTGACGCGTCGCGCGCTTCTGTATACCGAGATGGTCACCACCGGGGCGATTCTTCACGGCCGGCCGCGGGAGCGTTTTCTCGGGTTTGACGCCGCGGAGCATCCTCTGGCGCTGCAGTTGGGCGGCAGCGATGCCGGCGAACTGGCCGAATGCGCGGCTATTGCCGAGGAATGGGGCTACGACGAGGTCAATCTCAACGTCGGCTGCCCAAGCGACCGGGTGCAGAACAATCTGATCGGCGCTTGCCTGATGGGCCACCCGGACAAGGTGGCTGACGCGGTCCGCGCCATGGCCGATGCGGTGAAGATTCCGGTGACGGTGAAATGCCGTATCGGCATCGACGATCAGGACGAAGACCAGGATCTTTCGACCTTCATCGACAAGGTGGCCGATGCTGGCTGTGACATATTCACCGTGCACGCCCGAAAGGCCTGGCTGCAAGGGCTCTCGCCCAAGGAAAACCGCGACGTACCGCCGCTCAACTACCCGCGAGTGCATCGCCTGAAGGCCAGCCGACCGGAGCTGCATATCGGCATCAACGGCGGCATCAAGACTCTCGACGAGTGTCGCGCCCAGCTTGAGCATGTCGATAGCGTGATGGTGGGCCGCGAGGCCTACCAGAACCCGTGGATGCTGGCAGCCGTCGATGAAGCGCTCTACGGCGACACCGGGCCCGCAGCCTCGCGCCACGCGGCGGCTCGGGCACTGCGCCCGTATATCGTGCGTCGCCTCGAGGAAGGCGCCAAGCTCAATCACCTGACCCGTCACCTGCTCGGTCTCTTTCAGGGCTGCCCGGGGGGACGCAAGTTCCGTCGCCACCTGTCCGAGAACGCTCATCGTGACGGTGCGGGGCTGTCCGTGCTCGACGATGCCCTTGGTCTGGTCGCCGAGCACTCCCTGACGCCCGATGACGAGGCTCTGGTAAGCTGAGCGAGGCGACGGCTGTGAAAGCGTCTATTGATAGCCGATCACGCCGATCACGCCGATCACGCCGATCACGCCGATCACGCCGATCACGCCGATTGAACGACACGAAGCGGCCGCCCTCAAGGGCGGCCGCTTCGTTTTACCGGAACGTTACGGGAGCGAGTCGCAGGGACGGCGTCAACAAGCCTCGCTCAGTAGAGCCCGTCGGGCGGCGGCTCCAGGCTCGAGTGAAACGTCTCGATGGCACTTTCGGCCTCTTCGATCGCGTCGAAGCGGGCGATGTGAAACAGCGCCTCTCCTTCATTGGCCAGCGGCAGCCGGCCCATGCCGATCACGATGCCATCGGCCATGGACCTCACCTCCCCTTCGGCGTTGCCGAAGGGGTCTGCCACCAGCCCCAGCAATTCACCCTTGGCGACCCGGGCACCGAGACGCACCCGCGGGCGCAGGATGCCATCGATGGGCGCTCGGGCCCAGCTCGAGCCATTGGCCACCTCTGCGGCGGGCGGCGTCCGACGGCGCTGTTCTCCCGTCAACATGCCGAGCCGACGCATGACCCTCAAGACGCCGCGCACCCCAGAGCTGATCGCCCACTCATCGAAGCGCAGCGCCTCACCAGCCTCGTAGGTCAGCACCGGGATCCCACGGCCTTGTGCATAGTGCCTGAGACTGCCCTCGCGCAACTCGGCGTTGAGGATCACTGGCGCGCCGAAGGCATCGGCCATGCTGCGCGTCTCGTCGTCGGCACCATTCAACTGGGCGCGTATCTGCGGCAGGTTGGTGCGGTGTATCGCACCGGTATGCAGGTCGATGATGTGGCTGGCTTGATCGACGATCTGCTGGCGAAACAGCGCGGCCACTCGGCCCCCGAGTGAGCCGGATTCGCTGCCGGGAAAGCAGCGATTGAGGTCACGCCGATCGGGCAGGTAGCGGGTATGCTGGACGAAGCCGAAGACGTTGACGATTGGCACCGCGATCAAGGTTCCCCTGAGCCGATTAATCTGGCGCGAACGCAACAAGCGACGGACGATCTCGGCGCCATTGATCTCGTCGCCATGAATGGCGCTGCACACCAGCAGGGTCGGCCCCGACTGCCGGCCATGGACCACCTCCACCGGGATATCGAGGGGCGCATGGGTATATAGCTTGGCGACGGGAACGTCGATTTGGGTGCGGGTACCCGGCGCGACCTGTACGCCGGCCAGTTCAAAAGGAGCTCGAGCCATGAAGGTTCCTTGTTGCCGATGCAGTCCCGTCCCGACAGCGCCGGGACCTGCGCTTCTTATACCTTTCCCCCGTCGTCAAGACGAGTCCAATTTACCTTGGCTCGATCGCGGTATCGCCTGCGAGGCGAAGCCGACTTCGGTAGAATGGCACCCATTACGCCCCTTCGGAGACGCCATCACCATGGCACGACGCACCAAGGCGGAAGCCGCTGCCACTCGCGAAGCGCTGCTCGACGCCGCTGAGGAAGTCTTTCTCGAGCGCGGTGTCGCGCGTGCGTCGCTGGATCAGATCTCACGACACGCCGGCCTGACCCGAGGAGCGCTTTACTGGCATTTCCGCAACAAGGGCGACCTGTTTCGCGCCATGCTCAATCGCGTGCGCATGCCGTTCGAGGAACTGGTGGCGGAGCTCGACGATCCTTCCCTGGGAGACCGCCCCCTCGATGCCGTTCGCCTCGGCTGCCGGGCCGGCATGGTCCACCTGGACACACCGCGTCATCGCCGTGTGCACTCGATTCTGCTGCATCGGTGTGAGAAGTCCCAGGATTTCGACCCGCTCAAGGTCAAGGACGAGTTCGTCCAGGAGACCCTGGAGGCCTTTCTTCGCCACTTCTGCCTGGCTCACGAAAAGGGTCAACTGCGAGATGGCCTGTCCCCCGAGCGCGCCACGGAGCTGTTTCATTTCGCGCTCAATGGCTTGTTCTGGGAGTGGCTACGCGACGCCGAAGACTTCTCGATCAGCGAGCGCGGGGCGATCCTGGTCGACACCCTGATCGACCTGATGCGCAAGACATAGCCGGGCCAACGATAGTTCGAGAAAACCAGAGGGTGGCACCGCGTCTCGCCAACGGGGCTACACTGGCCCCTGCAACAGCCTGTGCCCATGGACTCTGCGACACCCTGTCACCACGGCCCCACCAATAACCTGTGCCCAGAACTATTGCGGGGCATTTAGGCTGGGCATTGACGCTACCCGTTAGTGCGAATGGCCGTGATGGGGCCGATGATGATGGCCGTGGCTCACCCGATCATCCGCCTGCCCCGGATCCGGCTCATGGCGTTCGACCAACTTGAGCCGCACCAGGCGTGTGCGGGCATCGAGATAGTCTTTCTCGGCCACCGACCGATACCCATCCTGGTCGGCCAGGTACTTCACCAGCACCCTCACCTGCCCTTCGCTGGGCATCGCCTCGGGCTTGCCATGCAAGCACACCTCCCGAGTCCCGTCCGAACACAACACCGCCCGGCAACAGCCACCTTCATCGATAAACCCGACCACTTGTACCCGCTCGCCGAGCAGGCAGCGACGGTTCATCGATGGACGATGACGGTGGCGGCGCAGCAACGCACGACAGGCCCTGGCGGCCAGCGGTGACGCCAGGGCGAAGGAGCCCCATAACACCAGGATTCCCAGCGGCACAATCACCAACGCCAGATCGAACCAGCGCAGCACCAGCAGTTCCGCGATCAGAGTGAAGGCGGCCGCGAAGACAAACAGCACGCTCAAGGCGATGCTGACCGGCACCCCGGCAAACCCCAGAGACACCATGGTACTGGCGAGGTGGTCGTCGCGCAGGCTGTCGCGTTCGAACAACTGCAGTGGCGCGATGCGCAGCGCCACCAACAACCAGTAAATCGCCACCAGCGGTAGCAGGAAGGTGAACAGCACCAGAGGAAAACTCAGGGCGATATCCTTTACCATTGCCATGTCCATGCGAACTCTCCCTCGGTCCAGGACCGATACATAGCGACTCGTGACACTTGACAGCATAGCGTCGATGGCCTTTTTCCACGACCCTTACGCATGGATTCTCCTTTCACAACAACATGTTGCACCGCACCAAAACCACAGACACCGCCTCGAGGGCGGTGTCTGTCGATGTATCAAAAAACCAGGCCCGGGGCCGACTGGCCCCGGGGGATTGCCGCGCTTACGCCTTCGGCGACTCGGCGTCGGCGCTGGTGTCGTCGTCGTGCTCGGTCTTGGACCCGAACAGCTTCTCGGAGACCGTGGCGATCATGGCGTAGAACGACGGCACGAAGCAGCTACCGAGCGCCGCCACGGCCGCCATGCCGACCGCCACCGTGGTGCCGATATGGTGGCTGCTGGTATCACTGGCACCGGTCGCGATCGCCAGCGGCAAGGTACCGAAGATGAATGCCATGGAAGTCATCACGATGGGCCGGAAACGCAGCTCCGCCGCGGTGATCGCCGCCTCACGAATGGATTTGCCCATCTCGCGACGCTGCAGCTCGGCGAACTCAACGATCAGTATCGCGTTCTTCGCCGCCAGGCCAATGACCACCAGTACGCCGATCTGTACGTAGACGCTGGTATCGAGTCCGCGCATGGCGATGCCACCGATGCCGCCCAGGAAGGCGAAGGGGGTCGCCGTCAGCACCGCCAGGGGCAACGACCAGCTCTCGTACTGCGCCGCCAGGATCAGGAACACCATCACCATGCCGAAGACGATGGCCAGGGTCCCGGCGTTGCCCGCCGAACTCTCCTGGTAGGCGGTACCGGTCCACCCCATGCCCCAGTCGCTGCCGAGGGTATCCTGAACGATACGCTCCATGGCCTGGATCGCCTGTACCGAGGAGTACCCCGGCCCCGGACCACCCTGGAACTGGGCGCCGGCATAGACACCGAAGCGCGTCACCACCGCAGGTGCGGCCTTGCGCTCCAGGGTGACGAATTCCGACAGCGGGATGCGCTCTCCGTTGCCGCCGCGAACGTAGATATTGTTGATGTCCTCGGGGGTATCGCGGAACTCCGCCTCGTTCTGCAGGTAGACCTGGAAGTTGCGGTTCTGGTAGCTGAAGAAGTTGACGAAGCCGTTACCGAAGGTATTCGACAATGTCGCATTCAGGTCGGTCAGCGACACGCCATAGCTTAACGCCTTCTGCTGGTCGATCTCGGCGCGGAACGACGGCACGTTGACGCTGAAGGTGGTGAACACCTGGCTCAACGCCGGATCCTGATTAGCCGCCTGCATGACCTTCAGCGAGGCCTGATAAAGCTCCTCCGGGGAGGCGCCCTCGAAGGACTGCAGATAGCCGGTGAACCCGCCGGTCGTCGACAGGCCCATGATCGGTGGCATGTTGAACGCCATGACGCTACCGCCATCGATCTCGCCGCCCATCTGCATGATGCGCCCGATCAGATCAGTAGCCGTGGTGTCGCGCTCGTCCCAGGGCTCCATGTTGACGAAGATGACGCCGCGGGCGGTGTTGACCGAACTGGTCAGCAGGTCATAGCCGGCGATGGCCGAGGAATACTGCACGCCGGGAACGGCTTCGATCCGCTCGCTGAGCTTGCCCATGTACTCCCGGGTCCGCGCCAGGGACGCCGAGTCCGGCAAGGTGACCGCTGCCAGCACGATGCCCTGATCGGTTTCCGGCACCAGGGTCGAAGGCGTGTTCGAATACAGCCACCAGGACCCGACACCAACCAGCGCCACCAGCGCCAGGGTCAACACCCAGGCCTTGACCAGCACCTTCACGGCGACCATGAACACCGCGGTGACGCCGGCAAAGAAGCGGTCGAACAGGCGCAGGGGCGTACGCACCGCGCGAATGAAAGCCGACTCCTTCTTGTGCATGTCATGCTTGATGAAGATCGCCGACAGCGCCGGAGTGAAGGTCAACGCCATCAGCGCCGAGAACGCCACCGAGATGGCAATCGTCAAGGCGAACTGCTGGTAGATCTGCCCGGTGAACCCGCCAAGGAAGGCAACCGGGATGAACACCGCCGCCATGATCAGCGAGGTCGCGATGACCGGTCCACCGACCTCCTTCATGGCCTGGATGGTGGCCTGGCGGACGCTGATATCCTCATCCTCCGACAACACCCGTTCGACGTTCTCCACCACCAGGATGGCGTCGTCCACCACGATGCCTATCGACAGTACCAACGCGAACAGCGTCAGCAGGTTGATGGAAAAACCGAATATGTAGAAGCCGGCGAAGGTGGCCAGCACCGAGACCGGCACCACCGACATGGCAATGACCGTGAAGCGCCAGTTCTGCAGGAAGATAAACAGGATCACACCGACGATCAGGAAGGCTTCGATGAAGGTGTGGAATACGGTTTCTACCGAGGCATCGATGAACAGCGTGGTGTCATACGGCACCACGTATTCCATGCCCGGGGGGAAACGTCCCTGCAGTTCGTCCATCTTGGCCTGGACCATCTCGGCCGTCGCCAGCGCGTTGGCGCCCGGCTGCTGGTTGATGATGATCGGCGTCATGGTGGCGCTGTTGAGCCGCGCCTCGACACCATAGAAGGAGGCCCCGAGTTCGATGCGCGCGACGTCTCTCAGACGCAGCGCCGACCCGTCGGGATTGGTGCGCAGCAGGATGTCGCGGAAATCATCGGCGCTCGACAGGCGGCCACCGGCTGTGATCGTGTAGGTGAACGCCCGCGGATTGGGCTGAGGCGTCGATGCCAGGCTACCCGCCGGTACCTCGGTGTTCTGTGCGCGAATCGCCGACGCCACCTCGGTGGGTGTCAGATCGTACTCCGACAGCTTGTTCGGATCCATCCAGATGCGCATGGCGAACTCGCCACCCCCGAGCACCTCGGCCTCACCGACGCCGGGAATCTGGCGCAGCTCATCGAGGATGTTCAGGGTGGCGTAGTTCTGCATGTAGATGTTGTCGTAGTCCTCCTGGGGCGAGATCAGCGCGACCAGCATCAAGATCGAGCTCGAGCGCAGCTCGACCTGAACGCCCTGGGACTGCACGGCCTCGGGCAACTGCGACAAGGCCCCCTGGACCCGGTTGTTTACGTTGATGGTGTTGATGTCACCATCGGTCCCGATATTGAAGGCGATGCTCAGGCTCATGGAGCCGTTATCGGAGCTGGTCGAGGTCATGTAGAGCATGTCCTCGACGCCGTTGATCGCCTCTGCCAGCGGTGCGGCGACGGTCTGGGCGACCGTCTCCGCATCGGCGCCGGGGAAGGAGGCGCTGACCGATACCGTCGGCGGGACCACGCTGGGGTACTGCTCGATCGGCAGCACTCGCATGCTCATGGCCCCGATGATCGTCAGGATGATCGCCAGGACCGAGGCGAAGATCGGCCTCTTGATGAAGAAGTTGGCGAAATTCATTCGTTACCCTCTCCTTCAGCCTCCTTGGCCTCCTGATCGGCACCCGGCGACGTCATCGGCGCCTGCTGGGCAGACTGGGTCGCGGACGCCGCGTCCTGAGGCGCCTCGGCCTCGCTTGCTCCCTCTGCCGCGGCGGCGTCCGCGTCGGCCGCGGCCTCACCTGCAGCGCCCTCACCTGCAGCGCCCTCACCTGCGGCGCGATCGCCCTGGGACGGAGCACCGCCCGGTGCCTGTTCGGCCTGCTGTTCGTCGAACTGGTCCATCAAGGCTTCGGCATCGCCATCGAACGGCTTCGGGTCAATCGGTGTGCCTGGCTTGAGGCTCGCCGGGTCACCCACCACCACGCGTTCGCCCGCTTCGACACCGTCCAGCAGCACCTGCCACGGGCCCGCCAACTCGCCAAGGTTGACCGGGCGAGCGCGAGCGATATTGTCGTCATCGAGAACGAAGACCTGCGGCCCCATCAGCCCCTGGGTCAATGCCAGCTCTGGAACGGCCAACACGTCATAGCGTGTCAGGCCTTCGACTTTCACCCGCACGAACTGCCCAGGCAACACGGCACCGTCAGGATTGGGGAACGTGGCCTGGGCCTGAACGGTACTGGTCCCGGCGTCTACTCGGGAGCCGAGGAAGTCAAGGTTGCCCGACAGTTGGCCATTGTCCTGGCCCATCAACGCCGGCACCTCGAGGGTCGCCTGGATATCGGTGATGTGCTGATCCTGCAGCTGGCGACGCAACTCGAACGCGTCGCGCTGGGGCAACTGGAAGCGCACTTCGAGGGGATCCAGCGGCGTAATGGTGGCAAGCTCGGTCCCTGGGCTCACCAGATTACCGACATTGACCTGACTGAGGCTGATCATCCCCGATACCGGCGCTGTCACGTCGGCGTAGTTCAGGTCGATCTGAGCGCTATTGAGCGCCGCCTGGGCCTGGGCGACGCTGGCCCGCGCGACTCGCGCATCGGCCAGGGCCTGGTCGACCTGCTGGCGACTCACGGAATTCTGTGCCGCCAACTGCTGGAAGCGACTGGCATCACGTTCCGCCCGGGACAGTTCCGCCTGGGCGCTGTTCAAGTCCGCCTCGCGCTGTTCGACGGTGGACTGGTACAGGTCCGGCTCGATGGCATAGAGGCTGTCGCCCTGCTCGACCAGATCGCCAGGCTCAAACTTGCGTTCTTCGAGAAACCCGGTCACCCGCGCGACCAGGGTCACTTCTTCCTCACTCATGAGCTTGGACGGATAGGCCTTGTCCAGGCCGATGTCCTGGCGGGCAAGCTCGGCCACCTCGACGCTCTTGGCCGGCGGCTGGCTATCGCCGCCGGCCCCCTGCTGCGATGCCTCGTCCTGACCGCAGGCAGCAAGCAATAGAGCAGCCGCAGCCGCCACCAGGGGGCGACTTCGCGAAAAAAAGATGTTCATCCCGTGTCTTCCTTGGGGTCGTCAGTTCAGTCGCGGAAAGCGAGCCGCCCTATCGGTCAGCCCGCTCTCCAGTGTCATCTTGTTAGGTGGCCGGCGATTACAGATCCGGCTGCGGGCGCTCACCGATATCGAGCGCCGAGTCATAGTCGCTGCTCTGTTCGGGCAGCGTGAAGTTCACTTGTCCTTGTTCGACCAGGAACTGGTTGAGCTCGGCGATGGCCGCCTCATCCAGCACGCCGGCCTGCCGGCGCAACGACAGCAGGTCGACGACGTAGTCGTAACGCGCATCGGCGTAGTCAGCGACGGCGTTATAGAGATTCTGCTCGGCGTTGAGCACGTCGACGATGTTACGGGTGCCTACCTCATACCCCGCGCGGGTCGCATCCAGGGCGCTCTGATTGGAGACGATGGTCTGCTTGCGCGCGGCCACGGTGGAAACGTCGTTGCTCACCTGGGTATACAGCGAGCGCACCTGCAGCACCGTCTCGCGACGCTGGGACTCGAAGTCGTACTGACTGGCCTCGAGCTGGTAGGTGGTCTGGCGAATGGAAGCGCTGGTGCGCCCCCCGGTATACAGCGGCATGCTGGCGCTGACACCGATCTGACTGTTGGAGTCGTAATCGCTCACGTCGTCGCTGTCGCTGTCGGAATAGCCGTAGTTGGCGAAGGCCTCGAACACCGGCAGATCCGCCGCTCGGGCGACATCGATCTGCTCGCGTGAGACCTCGACACCGGCCTGCTGGGCCAGCAGCTCCGGGTTCAGCTCGATGGCCATGTCGATCCAGGCGTCGCGGCTCGACGGCTCGGGAAGCGCGATGGGCAAGTCATCCTGGAGCATCTCGATGCTGTCGTAACGCTGGCCGGTGAGTCGCTCCAGCGCCTCGAAGGACACCTGCAGATCACTTTCCGCGGCGATACGATCGGCGCGCGACTGGTCGAAGCTGGCGCGCGCTTCCTCGACCTCGGTAATCGCGATCAAGCCGACATCGAACTGCTCCTGAGCCTGTTCAAGCTGGCGACCGATGGCGCGCTCCTGGGCGCGGCGGGCCTCGAGAATCTCGTAAGCGCGCAGAATGTCGAAGTACGCCGACGAGGTATCGATCAACACCTGCTGTTCGGTGGCCGCCAGCAGGTACGTCTGCTGATCGACCTGGCGCTCGGCAACATCGACTTCGCGACTGCTCAGGGCATCGTACAGCTTCTGCGTCGCCTGCAGGTTGAGGCCATAGCTGGCGTAGTTGTCATCGCCACCGGAGGCGCTGAAGCCAGACTGGGACTGACGCTCGAAGATGTGGTTATAGGCCGCTTCGCCTGAAATGTTGACCTGGGGATTCAGATCCGCCTGCTCGACATTGACGCCTTCCTCGACGCTCTGGGTGGTCGCTCGTGACGACTCCAGCTCGGAATTGTTGTTCAGCGCATCGCGTGTGATGGTCAACAGATCGGCGGCCTGAGCCTGACTCGCGAAGGCAGCGGCGATCAGCGCACCGAGCAGAGCGGGGCGAAAGTGTCGTGGCAGCCGATTCCAAGAGTCGGGACGAGAAGGCGTCATGAAGGGTTCCTCGATTCAGTTCCGTAGCGGAATTCTATATACATACATTGTCGCATGTTTAGTCGGCAATTCTAACGCCGTTCATGCAAGGATGGTGAAAATTTCGTGTTTTCACACGCGAAAACGCCACCTCGACTATGCTGCAGGGCAGCATCAAGGAAAAGCTGGTCAACAACATAGCCCAAATGACGGGAGTCCACATGGCAGAAATGCACAGCCTCGACTGGGTCACGGTACGCGAACTGGAGGTTGCCGTGCGCATCTGGAACCCGGACGCTCCCAGGACCCTGGTGGCCTGGCACGGCCTGGCCCGTCACGGCGGCGATTTCACCGACCTCGCTCGCGAGCTCGGTTCGGAGTGGCGCATTCTGGCCCCGGACACCCCGGGACGAGGATTGTCGAGCTGGTCGCTCTACCCTGCCCACGACTACCTGTACGCGCACTACATGACCGTGGCGGTGGCTATTCTCGATCATTTCGAGCTCGACAGCGTCGCCTGGGTCGGCACCTCGATGGGAGGGCTGTTGGGCATGTTGCTGGCGGCAGAACCTGCGACCGCCGGGCGTATCGACAGACTGGTCATGAATGACGTGGGACCGGAACTCGCCGCGGAAGGCCTGGCCGAGCTTGGCCGCTACTTTTCGGTACCGCACCGCTTCACCCGGCTGAGCCAATTGCAAGCCGAGTTGAAGCGCCATTACGCCGCTTTCGGCATCGACGACGAGGCCGCCTGGCGGCGGTTGACGATCGATAGCGCCCGACGCTTGCCCGACGGCAGCTGGACCTATCACTACGATCCTCGCATCGGAGAGCAGTTCATCCATGATACCCCTCGTGATACCTGGGCCGACTGGGCGGCCATTCGCTGTCCGTTGATGGTGGTTCGCGGCGCCGACTCTACGCTGCTGACGGCCGAGAGCGTGGCGCGCATGGTCGAGCGCCAGCCGACCCTCGTGACCCTCGACGTGCCGGGTTGCGGCCATGCACCGATGCTCGACCGCCCCGGCCAGGTCGACCCGATTCGCCAGTTCCTCGAAGCCGACCCGATCCGGCCAGCACCGCCAGTCACCGACCAGCGGCGTCCCTGGTGGAAAAAACTGCTGGGGCTCGGCGATGCATGACCACAGCCCGACCTAGGCCGAGGCCCGCCCCAGGCCAACCAGGCTCGGCGTCCACGAACGCCTTGCGCCGACCGCTCGTTACGGCCACCGGTTCCGACTGGCCGGGGCGCGCGACGACTCACTCGACGGGCGCACTCGATGGCTCAGACAAGGCCCGGCGGACTCGTCGAGTCGGTCTCATGCGGACGCCACTCGATCCGCCGTCGTCATCACCGCACGATGAAAGCCTCGCCCAAAGAGTAGCAGGTGATTGAGCACAGGATAGAGCTGGAACAACGCCTCTCGTCGCGGCCAGTCCGATGCCGGCCCAGCGGGCCAATACGCTTCGAAGAACGCAGGCCCTGGATCACCGAACAGCGTCAGCATGGCAACGTCGACCTCGGGATAATGACGATACACCGCTGGATCGATAAGCGCCGGACCATGCGCGCTATACAGCACGTTGCCCGACCACAGATCGCCATGCACCAGACAGGCAGGAGCGTCGGGGAGCCAGGTTTCCAGGTCGTGGGCCAGCCCGCGCAAGCGTTCGGCCTGCGCGTGACTCAGCAGGGAATTCACCATGCAAGCGTCGATCAGCGGCAACAATCTACGCTCGCGCTGAAATGCCCGACCGTCGGAAAGGGGCGCATTGGGCTGAGGCGTCCGACCGCAGGCGTTATCACGCCACCAGCCGTGGTCCTTCGCGGTCGACGCCTGCAAGCGCCGCAACCCTTCGCCGAGCATAGCCGGGTCATGGCGGCCCGCCTCCAGCGCCTCCATGATCAACCAACCGCCTTCACAGCCGATGACCTCGGGCACCTGAAGGCCGCTACCGGCAGCACGCAACGCCGCCAGCCCTTCCGCCTCGGCGTCGAGCCGCTCGGCATCATCGGCTTTGGCGACGACGGCGCCCTGGGTCGTCTGAACGCGCCAGACCTTCGCCATATCACCGCCAGACAGGGCCTCCGGCGGCGCCGTTGCCAACAGTGCCAGGGATTCCAGCGCCTGGTCGAGTCGCATCATGCTCTCCTCGCTGGGTGAGGGGGCCGCCGCGGTTGCGCTCCGTGGCGTCGCTGATTCAGGCTTGTAGCCATGGCATTGCCCTTTCAATCACCGGGAGCACCCATGTACAAGCTTGCCTTCTTCGTGCCCGTCGCAGACGCCGAAACGGTCAAGGAAGCGGTGTTCGCCACCGGTGCCGGCCGCATCGGTGACTACGAAGCCTGCTGCTTTCAGACGCCGGGCCGCGGCCAGTTTCGCCCCCTGGACGGCGCCGATCCGCACATTGGCCGCGTCGGCGATCTCGAGATCGTCGACGAACTCAAGGTGGAGTTGGTGTGCAGCGACGAATTGATCCAGGCCGCCGTGTCGGCGCTCAAGCTGTCCCACCCGTACGAGGAAGTGGCCTATGACGTCTGGCGCCTGGACCCCTTGTAAACCGTTTCGCGTGCGGCCAGCGCCACGCCCGGCTTCGCCAAGCGCTGGAGAACCGAGTATGCCACCACACCGGCCCCATTCGCTAAGCGCTGCCGAAGTAGCGCTCGCGGTCTTCTGGGGTAATATCGCTGACGTGCAGCGGATAGGCGTTGCGCTGCCGATCGCTGAAGAAGTGGCGCAGCGTCCGCTCGATGGTCGGAAAGGCCAACTCGTCCCAGGGAATCTCGTCTTCGCGGAACAAGGCCACCTCGAGACTCTCGGGGCCCGCGGCGAACTCACCCAGGAGCCTGCCCCGAAAGATCATGAAGACCTGATTGATATGCGGCAGGTTGATCAGGGTGTAGAGCCCTTGAAGGTCGACCTCGGCACAGGCTTCCTCGCGAGTCTCCCGGGCTGCCGCCTCAGGCGTGCTCTCGCCGTTCTCCATGAACCCGGCCGGCAGGGTCCAGTACCCCAGCCGAGGCGCGATGGCCCGCTTGCACAGCAGCACTCTGTCGCCACTGACCGGCAAGGTGCCGGCGACGATCCGCGGGTTCTGGTAATGGATGGTGCCGCAGGCCTGGCACAGGTAGCGAGGACGGTCATCGCCTGGAGGGATGGCAAAGCTGACCGGTTGGCCACAATGGCTGCAATAGTTCATGTCGCTCCCTGAGGCGGCGATGGCAGGCGGACTTGACGCCGGTAACAGGCGCTGGGTACAAGGAGTCAAACCCGACGGAATCCCCATGTTAGAGAAACTTCGCGAACGGCTGCAAGCGCACAGCCCTCGGCGCCTGACACTCAGGCTGCCGGAAGCGGCCGTGCTGATTCCCATCGTCAACCACGCCTCTCCCACCTTGCTGTTCACACGGCGGGCGAGTCACCTCAATACCCATAGCGGCCAGGTCGCCTTCCCCGGAGGCAAACGCGAGAACGAAGACGCCAGCCTGCTCGCGACCGCCCTGCGCGAATCTGAAGAGGAAATCGCCCTCCCGGCACAACGAGTGGAGGTGCTGGGCCAACTCTCCGATGTCCTGTCCCTGCACGGCCTCAAGGTCACCCCTTACGTCGGCCTGATCCCGCCGGGGCTACCGCTGGTGGCCGACACGAACGAGCTGGACGCCATCTTCGAGGTGCCGCTCCGGCATTTTCTCGACGATCAGCGTACCCACACCGACGTGATTCCGGTGGACGGTAGTGAGTTGTTCGTGCCGAGCTACGAGATTCCGGCGACAAGCGGCGAGCCCTACGTCATCTGGGGGCTGTCGGCGATGATGCTGGTCGAACTGCTCGCCGAGGGCTTCGGTCAACCGGTGAGCCTTTCTCGCCGCCCAGAGGGTAAACTGCGCCACCTGCCGCCACGTCGAGCCCCGCAACCATGACCTTTCCCGCCCCCTGCCCGCTTCCCGCACAGCGTCTCGACGAGATGATCGACGCCCTCGTCGAGCAGGGCTTTTATGAAGGCAAGGCGCTGATCGACCCTGGGCTGTGTCAGGCCTTGTACCGGGAGGTCGAAGATCGCGCACAGCAAGACGTCCTGACCCGGGCGGGCATTGGCCGCGGCCGTGACTTCGACCAGCGCCTCGACATTCGCGGCGACGCCATTCATTGGCTGGATCGCGAGAGCCTGGCCCAACGCCGCTACCTCGATGCCATGGCCGAGCTCCAGCAGGCACTGAATGCGGCCTTGTTTCTCGGCCTGTTCGAGTACGAGGCGCATTTCGCTCGCTATCCCGAGGGCGCCTTCTACCGACGCCATCTGGACAGCTTTCGCGGCCGCGCCAACCGCGTAGTCTCGACCGTCGGCTACCTGACCCCGGACTGGTCGCCGCGTGCCGGCGGCGAGATGGTCATCTTCGACGAGCAGGCCCCCGATCGCGAGGTGGCGCGCATCGCACCCGAGGCCGGTACCCTGGTGTGCTTCATGTCCGAGCAGATCCCCCATGAGGTGCTGCCGACCCATCGTCCTCGCGCCAGCATCGCCGGTTGGTTTCGGCGCAACGCCTCGCTCGGCGGTATCGTCGATCCCCCACGCTGACCCGACCGACTACGCTGACGCCCATGACTGACACTTCACCGCCCTCCGCCGACCAGCCCCAAGAGCCGACCAGGCCACGAGACAGCCGCGACGCCGCCGTGGCGCGTATCGCCGAACTCGAGGCCCGCATCGCTCGTCTGGACGAACAAAAGCGTCACTATCAGTGGCTCGCGGAGAGCACCACCGACATGATCTCCCGCCACGACCAGCACGGCTATTTCCTGTATGCCTCCCAGGCGGCCCAGGATCTGCTGGGCTACGCCCCCCAGGAATTGGTCGGCATGTCGGCGTATGACCTGTTCCACCCGGACGATCTGGCCGCACTGCTGACCAAGTCCCCGAGTATCTACTATCACGAAGGGTTCTATCAGCAGACGTACCGGTTTCGTGCCAAGGACGGTCACTACGTATGGTTCGAGACCACCAGTCGCACCCGGCGCTGTCCCGAGAGTGGCGAGTTGATCGATATTCTGTGCGTGTCTCGCGACGTCAGTCGGCGCGTCGAGACAGAGGCCCGCCGCGAGCGCCTGGCGCGAGTCGTGGAGTCCACCACCGACTACGTGCTGTTCTGCGACGCCGATGAACGGGTCCTGTACTCCAATGAAGCCGCCCGCCGACTGTTTCCCCCGGGCCCCGCCGATAGTGCCTCGACCCTGGCGGAACTCTACACCGAACCATCGCTGGCGGACCTGCGCAATATCGTCGCCCCAGCGGTATCGCGCTATGGCTCCTGGAGTGGCGAGTTGACACTCAAGGGCAAGCACGGTGATGTCCCGGTGCTGAGTGTCGTGCTCAAGCATCGCTCCCCCGGAGACGATGACGGACTGTCGCTGCTCAATCGTGACATCCGACCCCGCCTTGACGCCGAGGCACAGGCGCGACGCCACCAGGACCAGATCGCCCATGCCAACCGCCTGGCGACCCTTGGCGAACTTGCCACCAACATCGCCCACGAATGCAACCAGCCACTAGCCACCATGAGCAACTACGCCAGCGGCGCCCTGATGCAACTGCAGCGCCAGCCCGACATGGCGGCGGCGGACCTGGCCCTGCCCCTCGCCCGCATTCACGATCAGGTCGAACGCCTGGCACAGCGCCTTCGTCATATTCGACGCTTCGTTCGTCGGGGAGATCTGCGCACCTCCGCGCTCTCCTTGGCCGAGGTCATCGACAATGCCTGTGAGCTGTGTCGTTGGCAGTGCGACCAGTCCGGCATAGCCCTGGTGCGAGAATCCGAACCACCGCTCACGGAGGTCAATGCCGACCCGGTCGCCCTCGAACAGGTCCTGGTCAATCTTATCCTCAACGCGCTGGAGGCCAGCCGGCCCTGCGCGAACGCCCGGCGCATCCTGGTGCGATCCAAGGCCGCCGGCCGAGCCGAAGTGACCATCGATGTCATCGACCAGGGCCCGGGTATCCCGGCCGCACGCCACGCGGAGATCTTCGCTCCGTTCGTTTCCAGCCGTGGCGATGGGCTTGGCATGGGGCTCGCCATCAGTCATTCCCTGTGCGAAGCGATGGGCGGTAGCCTGTGCCTGGTGACGCAACACGGGGAGCCTGGTGCCGCCCCCCTTGCCCAGCCACCGGCCGAGCCCGCCTCCGACGATAGCGTGTCCCGTGCCGGGGCCGACCGGGACGAGGTCGCGTGCACCGCCAGCGGCGCCGACCGGAGTGCCCAGGACGCCGCCGTCGGCGCGGTATTTCGGATCACACTGCCTGGGGCGGCCGCGCAACGCGGGCGCCAATCGCCCCCATCCCCACGCCATCAGGATCCCCGCCATGGCGGAGTATCAACAGGAGGCCAGCATGACTGACCCGTCCCACCCGGTGTCATTGGCCGACGATGCCAAACCCGAGTCTCCCGAGGACGGCTCTGCACAGCCGATGGATGCTCGAGCCGACAGCGGCTACGTGCCTTGCGTTGCCGTGGTCGACGACGATGACGACCTGCGCCACTCGCTCACCTGGTTACTCCAGTCGGTCGGGCTGACGACCCGCGGCTATGAAAGTGGCGAGGCCTTTCTGGCGGCGGACCCCGAGGCTCACGATACCCTGCTGCTGGACGTGCGCATGCCAGGGCTCAGCGGACTGCAGGTACAGCAACGCTTGCTTGAGCGGCACTGCTGCCCCCCCTTGATCATGATGACCGGCCACGGCGATGTGCCCATGGCGGTGGCCGCGCTCAAGGCCGGGGCCCTGGACTTCATCGAGAAGCCGTTCAATCAACAGCAGATGCTCGACGTGATCCAGCAAGCACTGACAAGCCATCAGCGTGAGCAGCGTGCGGCACAGCGCTTGAGCGCCCTGCGTCAGCGCTATGCCGACCTTCGCCCCCGGGAGCAGGATGTTCTGGTCGAAGTCGCCCGTGGCCTGACCAGCCGCGAGATCGCAGCGCAACTGGGGCTAAGCGCCAAGACGGTAGAAGTCTACCGTCAGCGCATCATGAAGGCCTTGGGCGCGGACAGCCTGGCACATCTCGTGCGGCAGGCGGTGGCCCTGGAATTGGTCGATGCCATGGAACACGGCGACGCTGGTGACGATGAACACACCGACAACGCTTCAAGCCGAACGACGCAATGATCCTCGCCCCGTGGCGGCAATGCCGGCACTGAGACGTGACATACGCTCGGACAGCGGCTCGAGCCCGAGGGCGGCGCGTCGACGGTCGACACGCTCCGGATCTTCGATCGGACTCGGCGTCGGCCAGCCATCTTCGGCGATCTCGAACTGAGTCCCGTAGCGCTGAGACTGACCCGACAATACCCGAATGCGATCTTCCAGATAGGCCAACTGCCAGCCACGTGCCTGACCATGGGCCACCGCCTGAAGCAGCTCCTGGCAGCAGCGTTCCATGAAGGCCAGGTCGAACACCGCATTCATGGCGATACGCCAGGCGGCCTGGCAGGCCTCCTCACCGACATTGGTCACCCCCGGCCAACCATGGACATCGAGCACCATGCCCAGGCGCTGGGCGTTGGCACGGTGCAAGGCGCGTACACGGGGGTGATAATCAGGAGAGGGGATCTCCCCGGATGCATAGAGGTCCTCGATCAGGGCACGGTCTTCTTGCTCCAGCGAGACCATCTGTTGGGCCAACATGATATTCATTGGGCTCGCCTCCTCGGATATCACGATCAGTGTCTTCCTAGAGTCGTCACCGTGGCCGTCAGCAACAATGGGCAATCGGCGAGCAGGCTGTAAGACAATGCCGATAAAATGCCAATCGAAGACGCAAATTGTTAAAAGTGCACATTACCGCGCAACGCAGCCGCCCTTGCTCTCACCACACGGCGGGATCTCGGGACCGCGCCGCGGCGAGCCCGGCTTGAACGTGAGCGACACAAGCGCTAAACGAACAGCCAAGGAGGATCGCACATGAATGCCACCGACCATCTTCACCTTCGCCGCTGCGTGGATCTGGCGCGTGAGTCACTCGACGCCGGCGACGAACCTTTCGGTTCCTGCCTGGTCGATCGCGACGGCATTCGCCGCTTCGAAGACCGCAACCGTGTCGCCGGCGGTGATGCCACCCAGCATCCTGAATTCGCCATTGCCCGCTGGGCGGCCCGACACATGACGCCGGAGCAACGGGCCTCAGCCACCGTCTACACCTCAGGTGAGCACTGTCCCATGTGCGCCGCCGCCCACGGCTGGGTCGGGCTCGGCCGGATCGTCTACGCCGGCTCCTCCGAGCAGCTCGGCGAGTGGCTTATGGAGATCGGCGCGAGCGCCGCCCCCGTCGCTCCCTTGCCGATTCAAGCCATCGTGCCGGGGGCTATCGTGGACGGCCCGGCGCCGGAGTTTGCCGACGAACTACGCAGCCTGCATCACCGCCTGCACAGCAAAGGCTAGCGGGCCGCCGCGGAGCGCGGGGACACGGCTCGGAGCACGGCTCGGGGCGCGAACCCGCGCCGCCACCTCGCCATTCGGGCTCTGCCGCGTCTCACGACGCCGCGTCCACCGAGGTCGCCACCAACTCGTCACCGACGCGGACGACCCGGCCAACGCCGGCCTCGACGATGGCATTCTGGCCGAAGTACGCCCCCTTCCAGCCAGGCTGGGTGTCCATCTGTACCAACGTCTTGAGCGGCTCCTTGACCGACGGCGCCTCGCCACTGATCTGATCCAGGGTGATGATCTTGCAGCGCTTGCAAGGCTTGCGAATGCCCAGACGATAGCCGGGCCCCTGCAGGCTGCGCCAATCGCGCTCAACGAAGGCCGCCCCTCCGTCCACCACCAGACTCGGCCGAAAGCGGCTCATCGGTACCGGCGCCTCGTCCTTGGCGGTAAGGCGCTCGTTGAGCAGGCCGAGTGACGTATCGCTGGCGACCAGCAGCGGGTAGCCATCTGCAAATTCGGTGTGGGTGAGCCCCTGCTCCTCGACGGCGAGAAAATCCGCCTCGACGTCACGCCGATGGTCAGGGGCAAAGCGTACCAGGCGCACCCCACCGCTCCCCGCCCGGGGGGTTCCCAGCGCCGCATCGAGCCAGTTCGCTGCCTCATCGCCCTCATCGAGCGCTTCACACTCCGATTTCCAGACGCGGACGCGGCGGGTGGGTCCCTGAGGGAGCGCCAGGTCGATGGTCAGGTCGGCCATTCCGGTGCGGCGTAATCGCAGTCTCTCTTCGTCGAGGGCGACGCCGATCCTCGCCATCGCCGGCAGCTCTCGCTGGGTGAGAAAGACACCGTCGGCGTCCACCAGCATCCAGTGGCGATCGAAGGCCAGTCCTCGCTCGGTGAGCGTGGCACTGTCGAGTTCGATGCCGCGCAGCGACTTGACGGGATAGATGGCGAGACGTGTTATGCGCATGAAACATCCTTGTGATCGGCGCCTCGTCGTCGACGGGCAGGAGCGTAGGAGTCTACCCCGCCCTCGCCCTCCGCCGCAGCCCAAGCAGCACATTATCCTGAGTGCGCCCGAAGGCTCGGCCACGGGCTAGCTCAAGGCGCTTGTCTCAAGGGCAGTTCCAAGGGCGCTCAAATCGAAGGCGATCAAATCAAGGACTTCCGTCAGGACTATCCGAGCGCTATCTCGACCGCGCGTTCGGCGTGGATCCGCGTCGTATCGTAAAGCGGTACCTGGGTATCGTCCTGGGCCACCAGCAAGGCGATCTCGGTGCACCCCAGAATCACTGCCTCGGCGCCTTGCGCCTTGAGGGCAGCGATGGCATCGAGCAGGACCCGGCGAGACGCTGGCTCGAGTCGTCCCAGGCACAGTTCATCGTAGATGATCCGATGGACACGCTCACGACCTTCCTGGTCCGGCACCAGCACCTCGATGGCGTAAGCTTCCAGGCGCTCACGGTAGAAGGCCTGCTCCATGGTGAAGCAGGTGCCCAGCAGGCCCACGCGCTTGACGCCATCCGCAATCAGGGCGTCCGCTGTGGCATCGGCGATATGCAGCAGCGGAATATCGATCGCCTTCTCGATCTGGCGCGCCACCTTGTGCATGGTATTGGTGCAGATCACCAGCATGTCGGCGCCGGCATCCTGCACGCGGCCGGCGGCTTCGGCCAACATCGCGGCGGCGTCTTCCCAGCGTCCCTGATGCTGGAAGGCCTCGATCTCGGCAAAATCAACGCTGATCAAGGCCACCTTGGCCGAATGATGGCCGCCGAGGGCCGTGGCGACCTGCCGGTTGATCACCTGGTAGTAGCTCACCGTCGATTCCCAGCTCATGCCACCCAACAGTCCGATCGTCTTCATCTCGTTCTCCTGGTGAGACTCGGGGATAGGCCCATCCGGGGGATCGGCTCTCCTCAGCATACAAGACGCACCGTTGAACCACAGCGCCAATGCCGATTTCGGCTTTCCCATCCCCGCCATCCCGCATAGCATTAGGCGACTATCGAATCGTCCAGTATGCCTTGAGGAGGCTCCATGACGGCCAGCGACACCCTGAAACTTGTTCTGCTCTCGACGCTTTGGGGAATGTCGTTCATTTTCATGCGCGTGGCTTCGCCGGAATTCGGCGCGGTGCCGGTAGTGATGATACGCATGGGGGTCGGCGCGCTACTGCTGCTGCCCCTGCTGATGACCGTGCACTACCTGCGCCTGGTCCGCGACAACTTCGGTCGTCTGGCCCTGCTCGGGATCATCAACCACGTCATCCCCTTCTCGTTGCTGGCCCTTGCCACCACGCAGCTCGAGGCTGGGTTTACGTCGCTGATCAACGCCACCACGCCGATCTTCACCGCGCTGATCGGTGCGGCCTGGTTCCACACGCCGATCCAGCGCCGTCAGTACGCGGGCCTGGCCCTGGCTTTCTTCGGCGTCTACGTGCTGTCCGGTGATCGCCTGGACTTCCGGGTCGGCGGCGATGGCTGGTTCATCCTCGCCATCCTCGGCGCGACCTTCTGCTATGGCATCGCCGGCAACTACTCGAAGACCCACCTATCACACCTGCCGGTCAGGGTGTTGGCGGCGGGTAGCTGCAGCATGTCGGGACTTGCGCTACTGATTCCGGGCATGCTGCTGTGGCCCGATACCCCGATCAGCGCCGAGGCCTGGGGCAGCGCCCTGGCCATGGCGGCACTCTCGACCACCGTCGCCTTCCTGCTGTTCTTCAGCCTGCTGGCCAGCGCCGGTGCCACCGCCGCCTCTACCGTGACCTTCCTGGTCCCGGTCAGCGCACTGCTGTGGGGCTACCTGCTGCTCGACGAGGAGCTTGGCCTACGCATCTGGATCGGCATGGCGGTCACCCTGGCCGGCACCGCCATCGCCACGGGCCTGGTGCCGCACTGGCGACGCAAAGTGGCCGAGCCGGCCAAGACCCGCGAGGCCTGCCAGAAATAACGCACCGACCACGCGGCAAGCCCTGGCCCGGGCGCCCTACAGACGCTTCTCGAGACCGAAGATACACCCTCGCGGCGTAGGGTCTTCGCGTAGTTTTCGATAGCCCTGCCGGCGGTACAATGCCTCTGCGCGGCTGCCGGACAGCACCCGCAGCCGAACGGCCACACAATCCTCACGCCGTGCCTGCGCTTCCACCAGGGCCAGCGCCTGGGCCCCGAGTCCCTTGCCACGCTCGCCTTCGCAGACCTGCAACTCATGCAGGTACAAGATGCCGTGGCGCAACTGCCAGGCCATTAGCCCGCAGCGCCGGTCGAAGCGCACCAGCCAGCGCCAGGTTAGCCGCGGCCATTCACGACGAAAGGCGTCATCGTCCCAGTCCAGGCCGTGACGACGATAGTCCACCGCCATGTTACGGCGAATAAGTGCCTCGGCACGGCGAGGATCACCACAGGCGACAAGCTCAACGGTGTTCATCCACACCCCCTCGCGTCGAGTGATACGACAACGGCCATGGCAAATGCCATGGCCGTTGTCGTGCAGAACGCTATCGGCGCACACCCTAGAAGTTGGGCTTACGCTTCTCGACGAAGGCGCTCATGCCCTCGCTTTGCTCGTCGCTGGCGAAACACAGGGCGAACAGGCTGGTCTCCAGCGCCAGGGCACTGTCCAGGTCCTGGTCCATACCATCGTGAATCACCTGCTTGGCACTACGCACCGCGCCGGGGCCGTTGCCGGTCAGCTGCTTGGTCAGGGTCTCGGCGTAATTCTCGAGCTCCGCCTGAGACATGACCTGATTGACCAGGCCGATGCGCAACGCTTCCTTGGCATCGATCTTGCGGCCGGTGGTGCACAGATCCAGCGCCATGGCCGGGCCGACACGGCGCGGCAAACGCTGGGAGCCACCGAAACCGGGAATCACCCCGAGCAACACCTCGGGCTGACCGAACACGGCATTGTCGCTCGCCACCGCCCAATCGCAAGCCAGCGCCAGCTCGCAGCCACCGCCCAGGCAGAAACCGTTGACCAGCGCTACCACCGGCACCGGAAGCGTTTCCAGGCGCTTGATGGTGCGCAGGGCAGCGCCAGCAAACTCGCGAGCTTCCAGCGGCGTCTTGGCGCGCATCTCGGTGATGTCGGCGCCGGCAACGAAGGACTTCTCGCCGGCACCGGTGATCAGCACCGCGCGCAGGTCACGGCGCCCTTCGAGCTCAATCAGTACCGTTTCCAGCGCCGCAATGACATCACTGTTCAGGGCATTCAGGGCCTTCGGCCGGTTGACGGTCAGGCGCACGACACCGCCAGTGTCAGACATTTCGATCAACTGCTCGCTCATACAACGACCTCCGGGTCGAGTCGGGATGGGAATGGGTTGGTCCCTGGTTTCGTTGGCAAGCCGCCCCGCCGGGATATGTCGGCCAACGTCCTCTACCAGCGTGGTCAGGCACCGCGCGCTGCGGGCAAGCCCCGAGGCGTCGTCCAACGACAGTGCGTCTGCCGTGGGAATGCTCAACCCACCCTAGCGAACGCTTGGTAGGCCGGCAAGCCGTTCTTTCGGCGAACCCGGACCGGCCCCTGGCTTAGCCAGCGTCACCTGTAGGCGTGGAAGCCGCGCCCCGACTTGCGTCCCAGATGGCCCGCGGCCACCATGCGCTTGAGCAGCGGACAAGGCCG
>Ga0114954_1000153_pt1 | contig 25630 bp, 18 predicted proteins | sample Porto_4metaG_FD_87299 | JGI IMG/M metagenome (GOLD analysis project Ga0114954, IMG submission 87299) | Marine algal microbial communities from Porto, Portugal - Porto_4 metaG | ecosystem: Host-associated > Algae > Red algae > Unclassified | place: Portugal: Porto | collected 2015-02-02
GGATGTCGCACGCATGCTGGCGATCCTCGAGCAGCAGCTGGGCGACGGCGACTACCTGGTGGGAAAGACCTTCACGCTGGCCGACGCCATCGCCGCGCCGATGCTCGACTATCTCGTGGGTACGCCGCCGGCGCGGGGCCTGGTCGACAAGGCGCCACGCGTAGAAGCCTACGTCGAGCGCCTGCGGGAACGGGCATCCGGCAAGGCCGTGCTGGTGGCGCCGGAGTTCCCTGGCTAGTTGTTGGGGTGAAAGTCGGAGGAGATCCACAGGGCGCTGCGATTTTTGGCAACCCGGAAAGGCTTTCTCATCGGCCACCCACCTCTGTGGTGACGTTGCGCTGAAGGCAAGGGGTTCGATGGTCCATATTGAGGCGATAGCGCCGCGAGGGCGGCGTCGCCCAGATGAGCCGAGGGGCTCAGGGAGGCCGTATGTCGTCCGTTCATATCGTAGGGCCCAGGTTCAGCAACCTGGTGCGCAGCGTCGCCTTGGTGTGCCACGAAAAAGGCATTCCCTTCTGTGCCGGTCTGGACTTCGAGGGTCGACGCTATGGGTTCAAGAGCCCGGAACTCGCCTCGATCAACCCGTTCTGTCGTGTTCCGGTGCTTCTCCACGGCCAGCGCGTGGTGTATGAGACAACGACGATTTGTCGCTACCTGGACGCCGCATTCGATGGTCCGCCCCTTCAGCCTTCTGATGTCTGGTTGCGGACCCAGGTCGATCAGTGGTGCTCGGCGCTCTCGCTCTACGTCGATGACACCCTGATGTCGCGGTACCTTGCCGAGTTCGTGTTTCCCATGGGGGAGGCTGGCGGTGTGCGTGACGACAAGGTTCGCGAGTCAGAGCCCGAAGTCCGGCGTCAACTAGGCCTTCTCACGCGCCAGCTGGGGCAGCGTGACTTTCTGGTCGGTGACGCGTTTTCCCTGGCCGATGCCATGGCCGCGCCGATTCTCGACTACGTGTTGGGGTTGCCGCAGGCGGCGACGCTCGCCGCCGAGGTGCCTTCGTTGGTGCGCTACACCGAGGCACTGCGTCGGCGCCCCTCGGGTCGGCAGGTGCTGGTAGCCACCGACTTCAGTGAAGATTGACGCGGTGGGCTATCCCACCATCGCCAGCATGCCGCTCAGGTACAGCGGAATGACCACCGGCGCCGCCAGGGTCGTGATCAACACCGCCATCGCGCCCTTCTCCGGGGCGATGCCCAGTTCCATGGCCACCACCACCACGTTGGCGGCCATCGGCACGACCCCGACCAGCAATAGCGCCAGGGCGAGTTCCTGGGGCAGGCCGACGCTTGCCTTGAGCGCCATGACCGCACCCAGCATCAGCACCGGCCACAGGACGTAGCGAACCGCGACGCAGGCGCCGATGAAGCGGGTGTCGATGGCGCGTAACGACACTCGGCCCAGGGTCATGCCGATGATCATCATTCCGAGCAGGGTGTAGGTCGATGGGAACACCTCGAGGGCCGACATCACCGCGGTCGGCACCTCCACCGCCAGAGCCTCCACCAGTAGCGCCGCGAGAAAGGCGTAGAGCAGTGGCAGTCGCGCGATCTTGACCAGGCTGTCACGCACCGTGAAGCGTCCGCGGGCGCTCAGATAAAAGCCCACCGTGAACTCATACAGGGTCACCCCGAGCACGCAGAACAGGTACAGGGTGACGCCCTGGGGCGGCAGCAGCACCAGCGCTACCGGCAGGCCAAAATAGCCGGTATTGCCGGTGCCGGCCGAGAACGCCAGCACCGCACCCTCTTCTCCTGGCATCAGGCGCCGGGCCACGGCATTGACCGCCAGTGCCACCAGGCTCGCGGTCACGAACAGCGCGGCGGTCAGCGCCAGGTAGTTGGGCGTGGGGCCGCCCAGCACCAGGGCGCGAAAAAAGGTCAGCGGTGCGATCAGATAGATGAGCAGGGTGGCGATGGGGCGCGGATCGATGCGCAGCCGTCGGGCGGCGAGCACGCCGAGTCCGACGAAGGCGAGCAGCGTCCAGAGGGGGCCCATCAGGGCGGAGGGATCGAGTGCCATGGTGATGTCCTTATCCTGAAGGGAACATAATGCCGGGCCGGGCTCGCGCTGTCAGTCGGTGTGAGGAGGGATCGGGGTGGCAGGTCATTTTTAGAACCCTTGGTTATGCTTCGTGTCGTTTTTATATGAATGAAATTGATAGTGACCGACGAAACTTTCATTGGTCGCAACTTGGGCGAGCCGTCACAATGGCTGCCAGCTTCAGGGAGAATCCGCTTCCGTTGGGCCAGACGACGGGTCCAGTGTGCCGGCGCGAAGTCAGGATCCTGCACTCCCTTCATGAGACATCTGCCGGCCACCGCCGCCGACAACCGCGAGGAAACCGCCATGAGCGCACAAGAGCATCCGCTGGGTATCAGCTTCGAATTCTTCCCGCCCAACACCGACGCCGGGCGTGAAAAGCTGATGCATACCCGCGATATGCTCGCCGAGCGCAACCCGCGGTTCTTCTCGGTGACCTATGGCGCCGGAGGCTCGACCCAGAACCGCACCATCTCCACGGTCAATGCGGTCCGCGAGTGCGGGATCTCCACCACGCCGCACCTGTCTTGCGTCGGCAGTGAAAAAGGCCAACTGCGTGAGCTGCTCCACGACTACAAGGCCCAGGGCCTCGACAGTCTGGTGGCGCTGCGTGGCGACCTGCCGTCGGGCATGGGCGGCATCGGTGAGCTGCGCTATGCCAATGAGCTGGTGGAATTTATCCGCGAAGAGACCGGGGATCACTTCGAGATCGCCGTGGCCGCCTATCCGGAGTCCCATCCTCAGGCGCCGAGCTATGAGCGCGACCTTGAGAACTTCGCGCGCAAGATGAAGGCCGGGGCGGATATTGCCATCACCCAGTACTTCTTCACCGCCGATGCCTACTTCCACTTCGTCGACCGAGCGCGCGCGCTCGGCGTCGAAGCACCGATCATTCCGGGCATCATGCCGATCACCAATTACTCGAAGCTGGCGCGGTTCTCCGATGCCTGCGGCGCCGAAATTCCGCGCTGGATCCGCAAGCAGCTCGAGGCCTACGGTGATGACAGCGAGTCCATCGCGGCCTTCGGCGAGGAGGTGATTTCACGGCTGTCCCAGCGCCTGCTGGACGGCGGTGCCCCGGGCCTGCATTTCTACACCCTGAACCAGGCCGCGCCGGTGCTGAAGATCGTCGATAACATCACCGGACGCTGATAGCGCCGCGCCGGGGCAGCCAGTACGGATCTGTCCAGGACGTGATAGCTCAGTACTACGCAGCACGGCCCCGCCATTGGCGGGGCCGTGCTGCGTTTTGGGGAAGAGCCGACGATCGCCTCGTTGTTTGGTTGACGCTAAGCCTGGTGTCGAACCGAGTATCGAGTCGCGTATCCGGCCGAGCGCCGCTACGCCAAGGGCCCACCTCGCGCCGTGCAGCTGGTCGAGATAGCGGGAGTGGATGCGTCGTGCGATGCGAGTGACGGCGACACGAAAACAACGAGGCCCCGTCACTGGCGGGGCCTCGTTGTGTCGATGGCGGTGGGTTTGCCGGGGCGCTCTTAACTCGAGGTAGCCGGCTTGGCACCACCGTGGCTGCCACGCTGCATCATGACCAGGCCGGCGCCGATGGCGAGGCCCGCGAGGTCGGTGTAGATACCGCCGTAGATCAGGAACATCGCCCCCACCAGCATGATCAGACGCTGCCAGGCCTTTACCGGCCCGAAGAACCAGGCCTGAACCGTGGCCGACAGCAGCACGATGCCGATCGTCGCAGTGGCGCCGACCCGCAGGATCTGCAGCCAGCTGCCTTCCATCAGCATGGCCGGGCTGTAGAAGAACATGAACGGCACGATGAAGGCGGCCAGGCCGATCTTGAACGACGCGACCGAGGTGCCCATGGCGTTGTCGCCGGAAATGCCCGCCGCGGCGTAGGAGGCCAGCGCCACCGGCGGAGTGATCGCCGAGACCACCGCGAAATAGAACACGAAGAAGTGGGCCACTAGCGGCTGGATGCCGATGTCGATCAGGCCCGGCGCGACCACCGAGGCGGCCACGGCGTAAGCGGCGGTGGTGGGCATGCCCATGCCGAGCAGGATGCTGATCAACATGGCGAAGACCAGCGCCAGCAGCTGGCTGACACCGGCAAGCCCCAGCAGCAGCGACGAGAAGCGCGCGCCGACCCCGGTCAGGGCGATGACGCCGACGATCAGGCCGGCGCAGGCGCACACGGCGATGATCTGGATCGACATGGTGCCGGCCAGGCTGAGCGCCCTGAGGATCGACTTGATGCCCATCTTGTGCGGCGACAGCCAGCTGACCACGGCGGCGGAGGCGGTCGCCAGGGTGCCGGCGCGGATCACCGAGTAGCCCATGAACAGGGCGGCCACCAGGATGATGATCGGCGCGAACAGGTAGACCTGCTTGACCAGCTTGGAGAACTGCGGAATCTCTTCCTTGCGCATGCCGCGCATGCCCTTGCGGGCGGCCTCGAAGTCGACCATGAAGTAGACGGAGGCGAAGTAGAGAATGGACGGAATGATGGCGGCGATGGCGATCTCGGTATACGGGATACCGGTAATCTCGGCCATGATGAAGGCGCCTGCGCCCATGATCGGCGGCATGATCTGGCCGCCGGTGGAGGCCGCTGCCTCGATTGCGCCGGCGCTTCGGGCCGGGTAGCCGACCTTCTTCATCAGCGGAATGGTCAGCGAGCCGGTGGAGACCACGTTACCGGCGCTGGTGCCGTTGATCATGCCCATCAGGCCGGAGGCGAAGATGGAGACCTTGGCCGGGCCGCCGCGGGCGCGACCGGCGCCGGCGAAGGCGAAGTTGACGAAGTAGTCACCGACCTTCGACGCCTGCAGGAAGGCGGCGAAGATGATGAACAGAATGATGTAGGTCGACGACACCGCGGTGGTCGGACCGAGCACGCCGGCGTCGGTATAGACCTGGCTGAAGAAGCGCCCGACCGACAGGCCCGGGTAGCCGAGAAAGCCCGGCAGCCAGGGGCCGGCGAACACGTACAGCAGGAAGATGGCGGAGATGACCACCAGGGCGAGGCCGGCCACACGACGCGTCAATTCGAGAATCAGCGCGGAGCCGGCGATGGCGGCATAGGAAATGCCCATGGGCGCGAAGGAGGTGCCGGTGGAGGCGCGCAGGGGGCTATTGAACATGACCAGCAGGTAGCCGGCGACGGCTATGGCGCAGACCATCAGGACGAGATCCGCAACCGGCAGGCGGCCACGGTGGTCGCGCTGGGTCCAGCTCAGCAGGATCGCCACGGCGGTGGCCAGGATCAGCGGGAAGCCAAAGTGCCAGGCCTCGACCGCGGGTTCGATGCGCATGGCGCCGGCGGCCATGGTCTGCTGCATCAGGAAGGTCTGGATCAGGGCGTAGGCGGCGGGAATCATCGCCAGCCAGGCGGCAACCGTGTGCCATAGCGGCGAGGCCTTGCCGTCGTCATCGGCGAAGCGAGTACCGGCGTACAGACCGAAACCGAGCACCAGGGCGCCACAGATGTGGATGATGCGAAACGACCAGGTCTCGATCGGATAGATATTCAGTGAATACAGGTGAAAAACGGAATAGGCGATGGCAAGAATGCCGAATAGCCACCACTTCCACCCTTCGAACAGGCGGCGGTTGGGCTCGACGGCGTCTTCATCGACGCCCTCGACAACGATGGGAGTGACGACGTCGTCGTCGCGCTCATCGCGGGGTGAATCGGGAGTATGGGTCATGGAGGGATACCTTGGGGAGGACCGGCGTGGTGCGATCCCCGCGGCGCGCACGCCGCGGGGATGTTCAGGCGCTTACTGCTTGATCAGGGCCGGGTCGATGTCGACGCCGTTCTCTTCGTACCAGCGAGCGGCACCCGGGTGGAACGGCAGCACGGTGTTGTACTTGACGTTCTCGGGGATGCTGGTCGCCGCGCTGCGGTGGATGTCCATCATCTTGTCGTTATTTTCCATGGTCAGCTTAGTGACTTCGTAGACGAAGTCCTCGGGCAGATCGCACCCGGCGATGGCGAAGTTCCACATGGAAACGGCACGGGCGTCCTCTTCCAGGGTGGTGTAGGTGCTGGCCGGAATCTGGAAGTCGGACACCGGGAAGGCGTCGATGATCTGCTGCTGCTCTTCCTCGGTGAACTGGACGATGTTCACGTCGGTCTGGACTTCGAGCTGGCTGACCGCCGGGATCGGGATGCCGGCAGCGAAGGCGATGACGTCCAGCAGGCCATCCTGAAGCTGGCCACCAAGATCCGACCAGCCGCCGTTGCGGCGCTCGAAGTTGACGCCGAGCTCCTCGAGGATCGCCGGGAAGTAGGTATCGGAGGTGGAGGCCGCCGGACCGAAGCCGATGCGGGCACCGTCGGGGATCTCGGAGATGGAGGTGATGCCGCTGTCGGTCAGGGCGGTGATCGAGAACGGCGTCTCGTACATCGGGAACATGGCACAGACGTTGTCCATGGCCACCCCGGGCGCCAGCGGGCTCTTGCCGGCCACGGCATCGGCGGCGGGGCCCATGGTGGCCAGGCCGAAGGCGACGTCGCCACCGTGGACCAACGCCAGGTTCTGGGTCGGACCGCCGGTGACTTCACCGCCGCCGGACAGGCCGAGCTGATCGGCGACGAGGTTGGCCCAGCCGGAACCGTAGACGAAGTAGGTGCCACCCTGGCTTGCGGTGCCTACGGTGAAGCTCTCTGGCCAGTCCTCACGATCGGCCTGGGCGGCGCCTGCGATCAGCAGGGTACCGGCGAAGGTGCTGGCGAGGGTGGCGGTGAGAATCCGAGAAGGCGTGCTCATGAAGTGTCTCCCAATGCGGTGCAATTATGATTGTGAAGTGCTCCAACTGCAGCGTAGACGCTGTGGTGGAGCAGACCGGCGGCCCGGTCAACGCTTGCTGACTATCGCAATGGGTGTGCCGTGCTGGCATAAAGAAAAGAAAAACAATGTGTTGGCGAGATTCTGTTCGACAAAAGTCGAATCCCGCTCGGCGTGGATCGTCCGAACTTCCGCACGGTCTTCGGTGAAGGCTGTGTGGGAATCCGCACAGTTGCATGGGGCTAAAGGAGGGCGCTCGACCGCCGGAACCGGCGCGGTGCCACGTGGCTAAGGGGGGACGGTCGAAGACACGGGGGACTGGCGCTGGCCGATCGCCCGCCACACCTCATGCCAGGGCCAGCCTGAGGTGTGGCGCTGCGGCGTCAGGGGCGGTCTTTGGGGTCGAGAATCCTCACCGGCTGAATCTCGTCGCCCGCTGGGGTCTCGTCGGGCCGATTGACGCGGGTGGTGAGTTCATCGACGCCATCGTCTTCGACGGCGAGCTGCTCGAAGAAGTCGCAGCTGACGCATTCACGGTAGCGCACGCCGTTCTGCTCCCAGGCGCGGATGCGATCCATCTCGGCGCAGCGGGGGCAGATGACGCCGGCAATAAAGCGTTTGATGACGGCCATGAGGCCTCCTGTGAAACGCCGACGCCCCGGCAGGCGGGGCGTCGGTAAGGATGGGGAACGTCAGGCGGCGCGGATGCCGCTTTGGATCAGCAGCGGATCGATGCTGGGCTCGCGGCCGCGGAACGCCTTGAACAGTTCCGCGGCGTCCCGGGCTCCGCCCTGCTCGAGGATCTCGCGGCGAAAGCGCGAGCCGGTCTCGGGGTCGAAGATGCCGGCCTCTTCGAAGGCGCTCCAGGCATCGGCAGACAACACTTCGGCCCACTTGTAGCTGTAGTAGCCCGCCGCATAACCACCGGCAAAGATGTGCCCGAAGCCGTTCTGGAAGCGGTTGAACTCGACCCGAGGCACCACCGAGACGGCATCGCGTACTTCATCGAGCAGCGCCTGGATATCGGTGGCGGAGGGGGCGGCCTTTTCCAGATGCAGTCGGAAGTCGAACAGCGACAGTTCGACCTGGCGCAGCATGCCCATGGCCGACTGGAAGTTGCGCGCCGCGGTGAGGCGCTTGAACAGCTCATCGGGCAGTGGCTCACCGCTATCGACATGGCCGGAGATCAGGTCGAGTCCCTCGCGCTCCCAGCAGAAGTTCTCCATGAACTGACTCGGCAGCTCCACCGCGTCCCAGGCCACCCCGTTGATGCCGGAGATATCGGCGACGTCCTGCTGGGTCAGCATGTGATGCAAGCCGTGACCGAACTCGTGGAACAGGGTGGTGACTTCGTCGTGGGTCAGTGCCGCGGGCTTATCGCCCACCGGGCGGGTGAAGTTGCAGGTCAGGTAGGCCACCGGTAGCTGCAGCTCGCCTTCGTGGCGACGGCGCACTCGGCACTCGTCCATCCAGGCGCCGCCTCGCTTGCCTTCGCGGGCGTAGAGGTCGAGGTAGAAGCCGGCGATGGGCGTGCCCTGGTCGAAGATGCGATAGAAGCGCACATCCGGGTGGTAGGTCGGGGCCTCGGGATCTTCGCTGACGCTGATCCCGTAGAGCCGCTCGACCACCGAGAACAGGCCATCGACCGCCCGCGGCGCCGGGAAGTAGGGCCTTAACTGCTCATCGGAGATGGCGTAGCGCGCCTCGCGCAGCTTCTCGGAGGCGTAGCCGACATCCCACGGCGACAGGTCGTCGATGCCGAGTTCGTCCCGGGCGTAGTCCGTGAGCTCACTGAACTCCCCGTGGCCCTGGGCCAGGGCGCGCTCGGCCAGGTTGTCCAGAAAGCCCAGTACCTGCTGGGGGCTATCGGCCATCTTGGTCGCCAGCGACAGGTCGGCGTAGGTGGCGAACCCGAGTAGGTCGGCAAGCTCCCGGCGCAGGGCCAGGGTCTCTTCCATGATCGGCGCATTGTCGTATTTGCCGCCATGGGGGCCGGTGTCCGAGGCACGGGTAACGAAGGCGGTATACACCTCTTGGCGCAGCTCGCGGTCGTCGGCATAGCTCAACACCGGGTAGAAGCTCGGGAAGTCCAGGGTAATGCGATAGCCCGCCTTGCCCTTGGCTTCAGCATTGGCGGCCAGCGTCTGCAGGGCGCTGTCGGGCAGGCCGGCGAGGCGCTCGGCGCTGTCGAGCTCCAGCGACCAGGCCTGGGTGGCATCGAGCAGTTGATTGGAGAAGGTACTGGCCAGGCTCGACAGCCGCGACTTGATCTCGGCGTAGCGACGCTTCTTGGCCTCGGGCAGGTCGACCCCGGCCAGGCGGAAGTCGCGCAGGGTGTTCTCCACCGCGCGGCGTTGGCCATCGTTCAGCTTGGCCCAGTCGGGTCCGGCTTTCAGTGCCTGCCAGGCACGAAACAGGCCCTCGTGCTGACCGAGCCAGGTGCTGTAGTCGGACAGCTCCTGCAGGCAGCCGTCATGGGCCTCGCGCAGCTCGGGCGTGCTCATGGTGCCGTTAAGGTGGGACACCGGCGACCAGGCCTTGGACAGGCGGTCGTTGATGGCCTCGAGTGGTGCGGCCAGACTCTCCCAGGTGGGGGCTTCGCGCTCGGCGCGGGATACCAGCGCCTCGGTCTCGCGGCGACACTCCTTGAGCAGAGTGTCGATGGCGGGCGCGATGTGTTCGGGACGGATGTCGCCGAAGGGCGGCAGGGGGTGGGACTCGAGCAGCGGGTTGGCGGACATGCGCACCTCAGTTGATGTTCTGCATTGAGAGAGAAGATGCGGGCGACTACGGCCGGTTTCAATGTGCTAGTCTTGCCGCCTTCGATGCACCGACCGGGATTTTGACACACCATGAACCAAACGCTGGAGCGCTGGAGTAGTCGCCGCGCCTTTATCCTGGCCGTCACCGGGGCCGCCGTGGGCCTGGGCAACATCTGGCGCTTTCCCTACATCACCGGCGAGAACGGCGGTGCCGCCTTCTTGCTGCTCTACATCGCCTTCGTGGTGCTGCTGGGGCTACCGGTCATGATGGCCGAAATACTGATCGGGCGCGCCGGGCGCCGAGGGCCGATGCAGTCTCTCGGTCACCTGGCCAGGCAAGCCGGCAGCAGCGGCCACTGGCGCTGGCTGGGGCTGTTCGGTGCCTTTACCGTGTTTTGTATCTTGTCGTTCTACTCGGTTGTCTCCGGTTGGTCCATCGACTTTATGGTCAACGCCTTCTCCGGGGGCTTCGTCGGCAAGACCGGGCCGGAAATCGGTGCGGGTTTTGATGCCTTCCTGGCCGATCCCCTGCGCATGACCCTCAATCACACCCTGTTTCTGGTGATGACCATGGTGGTGGTGGCCGCCGGGGTGTCCAAGGGGCTTGAGCGACTCAACAACCTGCTGATGCCGTTGCTGTACCTTCTGCTGATCGTGCTGGCCGGCCACGCCGCGACCATGGCGGGCTTCGGTCCCGCGCTCAAGTGGTTGTTTACGCCAGATTTTTCGGCGCTGACACCGCTGGTGTTTATCCACGCCATGGGCCACGCCTTCTTTACCCTGGCGGTCGGTGCCTGCGCCTTGATGGCCTATGGCGCTTACATGCCGGATCACCAGAGCCTGCCGGGTGCGGCGGTGGCGGTAGCGGTGCTCGATGTCGCTGTGGCACTGCTCGCCGGTATCGCGATCTTCTCAGTGGTGTTCACCCAGGGCATGGATCCGGCCGAAGGCCCGGGCCTGGTCTTCGTGACCCTGCCGGTGGCCTTCGCCGACCTGCCCGGCGGGGCCTTCTGGCTGGGGCTGTTCTTCCTGTTGCTGCTGCTGGCGACCTGGACCTCATCGATCAACCTCGCCGAGCCCATGGTGGCCACCTTGCAGGGCTGGGGGCTCAAGCGCCGCAGTGCGGCTTTGGTCGTTGGCCTGTGCGTGTGGCTGGTGGGGCTTCTGTGTGTGCTGTCGTTTTCGACGCTGTCCGACGTCTACCTCATCGGGCAGATGACCTTCTTCGGCCTGGTCAGCACCATTCCGCCGGAAGTCTTCCTGCCGCTCGGGGGGCTGCTGATCGCCATCTTCGCGGCCTGGGTGATGCCGGAGCAGGAGGCGCTCAGAGCGCTGGATGCGGGTCCTAACGGCTTTCGCCTGTGGCGGGCCGTGGTACGCTGGGTGTCGATCCCGCTGGTGGTCGTGGTGCTGGTCAGCGGTCTGATCTGACGACCTTCACGCCGCCCCTGGAGGCGGGCAAGTGACAACACGAGAGGAGACTCATCGATGCCAGCCGACACGCCGGGCTTCCCGGTCATCAGGTCCTGGAACGGCACGTCGCCGCAGCTGGGTGAGCGGGTCTATATCGATCCGCAATGCATGGTTCTGGGGGACGTCGAACTGGGCGATGACTGCTCGGTGTGGCCGATGGCGGTGATTCGTGGCGACATGCACCGTATCCGTATCGGGGCTCGCACCAGCGTTCAGGATGGCAGCGTGCTGCATATCACCCACGCCAGTGATTTCAATCAGGGCGGCTGGCCGCTGACCATCGGTGACGAGGTCACCATCGGGCACAAGGCGGTGCTGCACGGTTGCACCCTGGGTAACCGCATCCTGGTCGGCATGGGCGCTATCGTCATGGATGGCGCCGTGGTCGAGGATGAGGTGATCATCGCCGCCGGCGCCGTGGTGCCCCCGGGCAAGCGCCTCGAAGGCGGCCATGTTTATGCCGGCAATCCGGCCAAGGCGCTGCGCGCGCTCAAGGACTCGGAGCGGGCCTTCTTTCCCTATACCGCGGGCAACTACGTGAAGCTGAAGGATCAGTATCTGATGGCTTCCCGCGACCGTTGAGCCAGGCTCGTGCCGCCCGGGAATCCTTGAGAGGTGACTGACGCCCCGTCCCAGTGACGGGGCGTCGTCGTTGGTGGGGTGTCTCATCGGCATGGTGGACGAGAAGAAAGTCGGCAACTGATTGTTTTTTATTGAACTGTCGGGTCATAATCTGGTCATTTATCCAGTATCTGACGAGATTCGAGGGCACGCCCGGCATGGCCAACTTTCGCACCCACCTCAGCGTGGCCGCCGCCGGCGGCGCGGTGCTGGCCCATGGCGGCTGGCAGGCGGGGCTGTGGAGCGCCGTGGACAGCCTGCCGATCCTGGCGCTGACCGCCCTCGGCGGCATCCTGCCGGATATCGATTCCGATAGTTCGAAGGCCATTCGCCTGATCTTCAATCTGCTGGCGGTACCCGCCGTGGTGGCGGCGGCGGTGATGCTGCAGCCACGGCTCTCCGACGGCGCCTTGCTGCTGGTGTGTGGCGCCATCTATCTTGGCGTGCGTTACGTGGCGGGGGCAGTCTTCGCGCGCTTTACCGTGCATCGCGGGCTGTGGCATTCGCTGTTGGCCGGCGCCATGTGTGGGCTGGCGACCACCGCCATCAGCTATCGCCTGTTTCCGTTGCCGGAGGCGCTCGCCTGGGCCCACGGAGGGGCACTGGCGGTGGGCTTCGCCATTCACCTGCTGCTCGACGAGATCTATAGCGTCGATCTGGAAGGCGCGCGCCTGAAGCGCTCCTTCGGCACCGCGTTCAAGCCCTTCGACTTTCGTGACCCGGGCAATTCCCTGGCGATGCTGTGTGTGACCCTGAGTCTGGCGCCGTGGCTTCCCTCCTGGGACGGGCTGTTGGCGCTGGCCCAGCAGGGCCAGGCGCTGATGCCCGGAGGCTGGCGCTGACCCGCTCTCGGTGGCGCTCGCGGGACGGGGACTCAGTCGTCGTTGCGTCCCTGACGGTAGTGGTCGGGCTTCAGGTCGTGCTTGCGCAGCTTGTCGTAGAGGGTCTTGCGTGGCAGACCAAGGTGCTCGCAGATATCGCCGATACGCCCGTGATGGCGGGCCAGAGACTGGCTGATCAACTGCTTCTCGAACAGCTCCATCTGTTGCGGCAAGGGTAGTTCGCCGCCGTCTGTGCCGGCGCCTTCCATCAGCATGTCCAGACGATAGTCGCAGGTGACGCCGAGCAGCACGTAGCGCTCGGCCAGGTTGCGCAGCTCCCGGGCATTGCCCGGCCAGTCATGGGCCAGCAGGGTCGAGACGCCGGCGGCATCCAGCGGCGGGGCCTCCATGCCGCTGCGGCTCGCGGCCACGGCGGCGAAGTGCTGGAACAACAGCGGGATGTCCTCGCGTCGCTCGCGCAGCGGCGGAATGGGCAGGGTGACCACGTTGAGCCGGTAGTACAGGTCTTCACGAAACTCGCCGGCTTCGGAGGCTTGCTTGAGGTCGACCTTGGTCGCGGCGATGACACGAATATCCAGTGGTACTGGCGTATTGGAACCGAGTCGCTCGATCATGCGCTCCTGCAGTACCCGTAGCAGCTTGACCTGCAGCGACAACGGCATCGATTCGATTTCATCGAGAAAGACGGTGCCGCCACAGGCGTGTTCGAACTTGCCGATACGCCGCTCCACCGCACCGGTGAAGGCGCCTTTCTCGTGGCCGAAGAGTTCCGACTCGATGGTGCTTTCCGGCACCGCACCGCAGTTGATGGCGACGAAGGGCTTGCCACTGCGACCGCTGCGCTCGTGGATGGCGCGAGCGACCAGATCCTTGCCTGACCCGGTCTCGCCGAACAGCAGCACGTCGGCCTCGACCTGGCTGATGCGTTGGACCATGGACGCCAGGCGCTGGATCGCCGGGGTGCGCCCGACCAGTCGCGGCCCGGGGGCGGATTGCTGGGCCTCGAGCTCGGCCTTGAGCTGACGGTTTTCTAGGCTCAAGCGACGCTTCTCGATGCCGCGGCGGACCATTTCGACCAGGCGCTCGCCGGCGAAGGGCTTCTCGAGAAAGTCCCAGGCGCCTTCACGCATGGCTTCTACTGCGGTGGAAATATCGCCGTGGCCGGTAATCAGGATCACCGGCAGATCCGGATCGCGGTGACGGACCTCTCGTAGCAAGGCCATGCCGTCCATCCCGGGCATGCGGATGTCACTGACCAGGACTCCCGGGAAGTCCACCGGCAGCTGGTCGAGGGCGAGTCGTGCACCCTCGTAGGGCATCGGCCGGTAGCCCGCCAGCTCCAGGGTCTGTCCGGCGGTGATGCGCAGGTGAGCTTCATCGTCGATGATCATGACCGGGGTGGGCTCAGACATGGGAGTCGCCTTGTGGGGGGTGGGAAAGGGCATCGGCTGCTTGGTCAGCCAGGGGCAACGTGATGGTAAACAGGGCGCCGCCATCGGTTGAGCGATCCGCGGCGAGATGGCCGTCAAGATCGTCGACGATGCGTGCGGAAATGGACAGGCCGAGGCCGAGGCCACTGCCCGGGGCCTTCGTAGTGTAAAACGGCTCGAAGATGCGCTGGCTGGCGTCGTCGGGAATGCCGGGACCGTTGTCGCCGACCCACAGCAAGGCCTGGTCGCCCTGGCGTGCCATGCCGAGCGTCAGGCGTGGCGAAGGCGTGTCCAGCATGGCCTGCAGCGCATTGCCAATCAGGTTCACCAGAACCTGTTCGAGGCGTACCAGATCCGCCAGTACCCAGAGGTCAGGCTCGCTATGGTCATGAATCACCGCCACTTCCTGATCGCGCAGACGCGCCTGAAACAGGCGCAGCGCATAATCGATGCAGGAGGCTGCCGATACGGCCGTGGGGCGGTCGCCACTCTTGCGCGAAAATTGTCGCAGCTGGGCGCTGATATCGGCCATGCGCTCGGTCAGTTCGACGATCTGGGCCAGATTGGCATCGGTCTGCTCCAGGCGTTCGCGCTCGAGAAAGGCGCGTGCGTTCTCGGCATAGGCCCGGATGGCCGCCAGGGGCTGGTTGAGCTCGTGGTTGATACCGGCGGCGAGTTGACCCAGCACCGCCAGCTTGGCCGCCTGGACCAGTTCGTCGCGGGTGCGGCGCAGGGTGTCTTCGGTGCGGCGACGCTCTTCGATCTCGGCAGACAGACGCTCGTTGGTCGCCACCAGGTCCTTGGTGCGACTCGCCACGTTGCGTTCCAGCTCGTCTCGGGCACGGGCCAGGGTATCGCGTTCGCGGGTGGCGAAGCGCTCGCGCTCCCGGCGCAGGCGGTGGCGTTGCCAGCCGACACCGCCGCCGAGCACCAGGATGCCATACAGGCCGCCGGCCAGCAGCATGGCGAGCCACTGGGCCTCGGTCACCGCCGTCAGTGGCTTGAGGATGCGCATGTTCCAGCGCAATTGCGGCAGCGGGCGAGAAAGGCTCAGATATTCCCGGCCGGCCAGCGGACCTTCATCGAACCCCACCAACAGGGTGTTGTCGTCGAGGGCCTCGATGGTCTTGAGCCCGCTTGCCTCGAGCGGTTCATCGGCGTAGCGGCGGGTGTCGAGCAGTTGCTGGCGGCGCTTGGCATCGAGGGCGTGCAGCGCATGCAGGCGTAGCTGCGGTTGGCTCGCCATGAACACGACATCATCGTGGTCGATCACCAGCAGCTCCGAGTCCTGGCTTTGCCAACTCGCCTCGATGGGGTCGAGCAGGACCTTGACTACCATCACCCCATCGGGCTTGGCGTTAGGGTTGGCTTCATCTAGCCATACCGGCGCGGAGAAGTAGTAGCCACGATCGTCTGAGACGACGCCGAGGCCGTGGAAGCGCCCCCGACGGCCGGCGATGGCGTCTTGATAGTAGGGGCGAAAGCTATAGTTCTCGCCGATGAAAGTGTCGACACGGTGGTAGTTGCTGGCCGCCAGGGTATCCCCGTTGCGGTCGATCAGGTAGATGTCGGAAACATCCGCGGTATCACGAAAGCGATCCAGCAGGCGATTGAGGGGCATGGCGTCCTGCAGCGTCGGTGCGCTCAGGAAGCGTTTGACCATCTCCCGGGAGGCCAGCAGTTCGGGCAGGTACTCGTGGCGCGACAGGTAGCCGGTCAGGCCCGTCGCGGACAAGCGCAACTCGTTCTCGGCATCCCGCGTCAGCGTCTCGAGGGCCGCTTCTCGGGCGAGCTCTGCCGCCTGCCACAGGCACAGCGCCAGGCCCGCGGGGACCAGGATCCATAACAGCGTTCGGGTGCGGCGCTGGTGACTCGTCATCGAAGCCTCAGCGCGAGCGTGGCGGCATGACCTGGGCTCGGCGCAGGGCGCGCTGTGCCCGGGTCTCGGCACGCTCGGCTTCGAGCAGACCTTCCTCGACGAAGACCAGGTGTTCGTGGGCGCGGGCCTGGGCGTCTTCGGCGCGGCCCTCGAGAATTGCATCGAGCAGGGCTCGGTGCTGGGTCATCAACTGGGGGCGGGATTCCGGTTTCTCGAACAAGTGGGCGAGGTTGTCGACGATGCTGCGCTCCAAAAGGTGAAAGATGCCGCGAATAGTGTGCAGCAATAGCACGTTGTGAGCCGATTCGGCGATAGCCATGTGAAAGGCCGCGTCGGCCTTGGCTTCCTGCTGGGGATCTTCGCCACGGAAGCTCGACTCCAGTTCCTCGAAGCGCTGCAGCAACAGCGCCTTGTCGGTGGGCGTGGAGCGCAGCGCCGCGTAGTAGGCCGAGAGCCCCTCCATGGCGTCGCGAAATTCCAGCAGGTCCAGGTGGAATTCACCGTGACGGGCCAGCATGTCGAGCAGGGGGTCGCTGTAGCCGCTATTGAGCGACTCGGTGATGTAGGTGCCACCTCCCTGGCGGCTGGTCAGGAGTCCTCGGGCGGCGAGCTTCTGGATGGCTTCACGCAGTGACGGGCGGGAGACGCCGAAGCGTTCGGCCAGTTCGCGTTCGGGCGGCAGACGCTGCCCCGGGCTGAGGCTGCCTTCGAGGATCAGCGCCTCGAGGCGTTCGGTGATGACATCGGCCAGGCGAGGCTGGCGCACGGGCTGGTAGGCCATGACAAGGTCCTGAGGCGATCGAATCTCGGCGCATGGTAATACCAATTAATTGGTATTACCAATAGCCTGCTTGTCATTGTGCCGCTGAAGTGACGATAACGGCTTGGGAGACAACGGCTTGCTGCCGTGGGTCGGTGTTGCTATACCAAAGTCTATGCGGTGTTGGCGAGAAATTGCGCAGCACTGGTTTGACACTGCACTCAGGGCGCCATAGTGTGCCTCGAGTCGCTGTTGTCAATTGGTATTACCAATTTTTCGAAGATGCGTTCGCCGCTTGCGTGGAAAAGAGACTAGCCTCTCCAGTAAACACGCGGTTCGCCCCGCCAACAATAAGCTGACACAGCATGCCGTGCCTGAGACCGAGGACTCGCCGATGAGCTCCATCAAGCTGTACCCCGCGCGTCCGGAGAAGGTTTACTTCTTCGGTACCTGTTTGATCGACATGTTCTTTCCCGAGGCCGGCCTGGACGGCATTCGCTTGCTGGAACGGGAAGGCATCGAGGTCCTCTACCCCGATGATCAGACCTGCTGCGGCCAACCCGCCTACACCTCCGGCTACCACGACGAAGCGCGCAGCGTCGCCGAGGCGCAGCTCGACCTGTTTCCCGAGCCCTGGCCCATCATCGTGCCCTCCGGCTCCTGCGGCGGCATGATGCGCACCCATTACGGTCAGCTGTTCGCCGGCACTGCCCGTGAAGACCAGGCCAGGCAAGTGGCGTCGCGCGTGTTCGAGCTGACCGAGTTCCTGGTCCACGTCTGTCATCTCAAGCTCAGTGATCAGGGCGAGCCGCAGAAGCTCGCCATGCATACGTCGTGCAGCGCCAGGCGCGAGATGGGGCTGGCGGAGACCGGCCCGGCGTTGCTGGCCCAACTCGGCCAGGTCGAGCTGGTGGAGCAGGCGCGGGCCAGCGAGTGCTGTGGCTTCGGTGGGACGTTCGCCGTACGCCATCCCGAGGTCTCGGCGGCCATGGTCGAGGACAAGGCTCGGGCCATCGAGGAGGCCGGGGCCGATCACTTCGTGACCTCCGACTGTGGCTGCCTGATGAATATCGGCGGTCGCCTCGAACATCAGAAGCGAGAGCTCAAGGGAGAGCATATCGCCTCGTATCTCTGGCGGAGGACCTCATGAGCTCACCGGTGCAGACCTTTACCCCGCAGCAGTTTCATCGCCAGGCCCACGAGGCGCTGGAAAACCCCCAGATTCGTGCCAATTTCCGCAAGGCGATGGATGGCCTGATCGGCAAGCGCCGCGAGGCCTTCGACGATTGGGAGCTGGAGACGCTGCGTGAGCTGGGCGCCAACATTCGGTTGCGTGCGCTGTCGCGCTTGCCCGATCTGCTCGAGCGGCTGGAAGCCAACTGCGAGGCCAATGGCATCCGCGTGCACTGGGCCGAGGACGGCGACGATGCCTGTCGGTTGATCACGCGAATCTGCGAGCGCCACCAGGCACGCTCCGTGATCAAGGGAAAGTCCATGGTCACCGAGGAGATGCACCTCAACGAGCACCTTGGCCGGGCCGGCATCGAGGCACTGGAGTCGGACCTTGGCGAGTACCTGGTGCAGTTAAACGAGCAGACACCCTCGCATATCATCATGCCGGCGATTCATCTCAACACCGATGAAATCTCGACCATCCTGCATGAGCGTACGGGGACCGAGCAGACTCGGGACGTGGATGCCATGACCGCTGCCGCTCGTGCACAGTTGCGCGAGCGTTTCATGGCGGCCGACGTGGGGATCTCGGGGGTCAATTTCGCGGTTGCCGAGACCGGCACCCTGTGCCTGGTCGAGAACGAAGGCAACGGTCGCATGACCACCACCGCCCCCCCGGTGCACATTGCCGTGACCGGCATTGAAAAGGTCGTTGAGCACCTGGCGGATGTGCCTGCGCTGTACGCCCTGCTGACTCGCTCGGCCACCGGTCAGCACGTGACCACCTACTTCAACATGATCACGTCACCGCGCAAGGCGGGCGAACATGATGGTCCGCAGGAGGTACACCTCGTGCTGGTCGACAACGGTCGCTCGCGGATCTACCAGGACGATGAACTGCTCGACACCCTGCGCTGTATCCGCTGTGGCGCCTGCATGAACCACTGCCCCGTCTATACCCGGGTCGGGGGGCACACCTACGGCACGACCTATCCGGGGCCCATTGGCAGTATCCTGATGCCGCACCTGATGGGGCTCGAGGCGACCAAGGACCTGCCCTCGGCCTCGAGCCTGTGCGGTGCCTGTGGCGAAGTCTGCCCGGTCAAGATTCCGATACCCGACCTGCTGGTACGCCTGCGTCGTGAAGCGGTGGGCGAGGGCAAGGGCAACGTGCCCGGCGCTGGCGCCAAGCGCTCACGCAAGGAACTCGCCGCCTGGAAGGGCTGGCAGTGGCTCGCCACCCACCCTGGCGCCTGGCGCGGGGCCGCAGGCGTGGCAGGCAAGTTCCGCGCCATGGCGCCGTCGCACCTGGGTCCTTGGACCGAGTATCGAACCGCGCCGAGACCGGCCAAGACATCGCTGCACGCGCTGATCAAGCGCCGACGCCAGGAGGGCGACTCATGAGCGCCAGAAGCCGAATTCTCGATCGACTGCGCCAGCGCGACGGCAAGCCGTTGCAGGCACCGAAGAGTGACTTCTCGGTGGTGACCCAGCGCGGCTGGTCAGCGCAGGAGCGCCTGGCACGCTTCGAGCGATGGATCACCTCCGTCCACGCTGAGGTGATTCACTGCGACCGGTCGGACTGGGCGAGTGCGCTGGCTCGAGTGTTGAGCGACAAGGGGGTAAAGCGCCTCGCCCTGGGCCGTGAGCACCCGGTGGCACGAGAAGCCAGAGCGGCGCTTGCCGAGGGCGGTGTGGCACTGGTCGACGCCGATCGTGACATCGAGGCCTGGCAGCAAGAGCTCTTCGATGACGTCGATGCCGGGTTGACCTCGACCCGCGGCGGCATCGCCGAGACCGGCAGCCTGTGGCTGTGGCCGACGACGGACGAGCCGAGACTGTTGAGCCTGGTACCACCGATACATATCGCCGTGCTGGATGCTGAGTCCCTCGCGGACACCTTCTTCGATGTGCTGCAGGATCACGATTGGGCGAAGGACATGCCGACCAATGCGCTGTTGATTTCTGGGCCGAGCAAGACGGCGGACATCGAGCAGACCTTGGCATACGGCGTGCACGGGCCCAGGGAACTCGTGGTGTTGCTACGCCATGCGGCAAGTGAGCAAACCGGTAGCTAGTCGCTCGTCAGTGGTGGGGGGGGGCGTAAAGTGGTAAGTTCGCATCTCTTTTATTAGCTGTTTTTTAAGCGACTCAAGGGATGGATAGGTGATGCCACAGGGATCTAGTGGGTTCTCATACCGCGCGTTGTGTGCGGCGATGCGTAGTCGAGGCGTGATGGCTGGCGTAGCGGCCGGTGTGCTGCTGGCGGGTTGTGGCGACAACGGCTCGGCGCGCTTTGTCGACGCCGAGTCCAGCGTCCTCGGTGAGAGCATCCAGGGAGAGCTGACCTCCAAGAGCGACGTCAACCTCAACGATGGCAGCCGTCATGACCGCCGATGGGTTTGTCCGAGTGATGGCGACGAAACGACACTCTATGAGCTCGACGCTCCCTTTGCCGCGTCTCTGACGGTCTTCGACGAGTCCGGCCGACGCCTCGGCGGCGCCACGTCGGACGAGGATGACGCGGCTCGGCTGATGATGACCCCCGGCGAGAGCTGTACGCTGGTGGTCATCAGCGGTGACGGCGCATCGGCGTTTGGGCCGTTCTCGTTGGCCCCCACGTCCCTGCCCGACGGCGATGCGCTGGTCGACGGTGAGTCTGTTTCCGGCGAGTTGGGGACAGACGCCGAAACCTACCGCCTCTCGCTGGATGAGGCGCGTCGGGTGAACTTGACGCTGAATGGCGGTCAGCAAGGCACCCTGTCGCTGAGTGGGGGCAACGATACCGCCGTTCAGGCGGCGCGCTGTTACAGCGGTCAGCAGTCGCTCAGCGTGTTCCTCGATGCCGGTGACTACGAGGTCGCCCTGACGCCAGGCGGCACGGGAACGCAGGCAAACGCCAGCCAGTGTCAGAGCCGGACGCTGAGCGTCGGCAGCGGCTACTTGCTTTCGATGCAAGTCGATGACCTGTCCCGGGGCGAGCGCAACCAGGGGCCACTGCGTGACGGCGACAGCATCACCGGTACCCTCGCGGCAAACGGTGCTTCGAACGACTATAGCTTGAGCGTTGTCGAGCCCGTCCGAGTGAACATCGCACTGAGCGCCAGTGGCTTTGACACAGTGCTCGAGGTCAGCGGTGGTGAGGTCAATCTGCGCAACGATGACGCCGATGGCCAGACCAACTCGCGCATCGAGTCGGTCTTGATGCCGGGCGAGTACAGCGTCAGCGCTCTGGGCTATGGCAACGAAGGCGGCGATTATGCCCTGGAGGTCAGTACACAGCCGTTCGATGGTGAACTGAGAAACAGTGGCGAGCTGGTCGCCGGAGAGACGCTGCAAGGCATGGCGAGCAGCGGCGGGGCCACCTATAGCCTGAACGTGGACACCACATCGGAAGTCGACCTGCGCGTATCGGCGACGGATTTCGACACCGTGCTGGCGGTGCGGGGCGAAGGTGTGCAACTGGGAAATGACGACTTCGAGGGGAGTACCGACTCGCGTATCCAGAGCGTCCTGGAACCGGGGGAGTATCAGGTCGAGGTCAGCAGTTACGGTGGTTCCGCGTCAGGCACCTTCGAACTGGCGACGACAGTGACGAGTTTCGAGGGTGAACTGCGCAATTCCGGGGTCATCGAGCCCGGCGCACCGGTCATGGGCATGCTCTCGTCCGGCACCGACAATCAGTACGAGTTTACCCTTGAGGAGACGGCCCAAGTCTCTCTTTCGGTCAGTTCGCAGGCCTTTGATACCGTGCTCGAGGTCAGCGGACCCAATACCGAACTTCGTGATGACGATGGTGCCACTGATGGGACGACCAACTCTCGGATGCGGTCGGTACTTGAGCCTGGTACCTACACGGCCCGTGTCCTGAGTTACCAAGGAGAGGGGACGTTTACGCTGCAACTCGAGGCGACGGCGTTCGACGGCGAGTTGCGTTCGAGTGGCGAGATCCGGTCCGGCGAGACGGTGCAAGGACAGCTTGATGCCGGGGGCAGCCTCGAATACGAGCTGGTCGTGGAGCAAGCCTCTCGCCTCAGCCTGGAAAGCGGTGGACAGGGCATCGATACCGTCATGGAACTGTCCGGCCAGGGTGTCAAGCTGGTCGACGACGACGGTGGCTCGAACTATGGCTCGCGCATAGAGACCGAGCTGGAGCCTGGGACCTATCAGTTGAGAGTGACGGGCTATCAGGCCGACGCGGGGCTGGTTCAGGTCGAGGTCAAGACGTCGAGCTGAGCCTGGCAACGGCTGCGACAGGGATGACGCCACTGATGTTCAGTGGCGTTTTTGTGCGCTGCGCCAACGCCGCCTGTCGTCGACCTCGAGCGCTGGCGCCGGATGGGAACAACACGCCTCGTTCGCCGCGCCGCAAGACCGCGTGGCCAACGGCAATCGTCATGTGATGTGCCAACGACCACGGTGACGGCCCTTGCGCCATCAGCCATCGCGAGAGAGATCAGAATGTACCTACATTCGGTTGGGCTGTCGGCGTGGCCCAGGTCGACTATAGTGAGCTATTGCTGCTACGCACTGCGATAGCCAGTCCTCACCCTGTCTGGAGGCATACGTGTCTGAAAACGGAACTTTCCTCACTGAAAGCCGCCCCTTGATTGCCGTGAACCAACGCGCGGCGCTGCTCGGCGGCGCTGCCGTCCTGGCCCTGTTGGCCGGATGTGACGGTAGTGACAAGGGCGCGAGCCGCTTTGTGGATGCCGAGGAGGCTGTCGCCGGTGATGCCATCGTTGGCGAGTTGACATCGGCAAGCTCGATCAACCTGAAAGATGGCACCCGGTTCGAGAGTCGCTGGGTGTGTTCGGCCCAGGGCGGTGATGGTCAGGGTGACCTCTACCGGCTGGAAGCCCCGTTCGCTGCGGATCTGTCGGTCTTCGATAGTGCCGGCAACTGGCTCGGCGATGCTCGTTCCAGCGAGGGGGCTCCGGCGCAGTTGCTGATCGCGCCCACCGAGAGTTGCAGTCTGGTGGTGGTCAGCGGCCGAGACAAGGCGGCCTTCGGTCCGTACTCGCTGGAGCCTGAGCCGCGCCAGGAGCCACAAGAAGGCGCCGAGCTAGCCAGTGGGCAGACCCTTGCCGGCAGTCTCGGCGACGAGGTCACAACCTATCCGCTGAGTGTCGACGAGGCGACTCAGGTTAGTCTGCTGCTGTCGGGGGCGCGGGATGGCATTCTCGCGTTGAGTGGCGAGGGTGTTGCCGCAAAGGCAGCGCGCTGCGCCGACGACCAGCAGACCCTGACAGCCTTCCTCGACCCGGGGGACTACGAGGTCAGCTTGACCCCAGGTCAACCGCTGAAGAAGACCGTCGACACCGACTGCCTCGATGGTCTGGTGAGCGTCGGTAGCGGCTATCGCCTCACCCTGGTCCAGAGCGACCCCTCCACGGGAGAGCGTAACGATGGGCCCCTGCGCGATGGCTACCGGATCACCGGCACGCTCGAGGACGCATCGTCCAGTAACCGCTATACGCTGGTCATCGAGGATGGGCCTACCCAGGTAGACCTGGCGTTGTCGTCGTCTGACTTCGACACCATTCTCGGTATTTCCGGCAATCAGACGGATATCTCGGTAGATGATTCCGGGGCTGGTACCGACTCACGCTTCGACTCATTGCTGATGCCTGGCGAGTACAGTGTCGAGGTCAGCGGTTACGGTGGCGAATCCGGCGCCTACAGTGTCGAGTTGTCGACCGCTCCGTTCGACGGTGAGTTGCAGAATGATGGCGAGCTACCGGTCGGGGAAACCATTCATGGCATCGCCTCGAGTGGTGCCAGCAACGTTTACACGCTGAGCCTCGACGACGCCTCGGAGGTGGTGATCGACCTGTCGTCATCGTCATTTGATACCCAGCTCTATGTCGAGGGCAATGGGGTGTCATTGAATGATGATGACGGCGGCAACAACACGGACTCTCGGCTGACCACGCTGCTTGAGCGCGGAGAGTATCGTGTTGAGGTGGGCAGCTACAGCGGTTCGCCGTCGGGGATGTTCAGCCTGTCGGCGACGGCCACCCCCTTCGACGGCGAGGTCAGCAATAGCGGTGAGTTAGCCCCGGGCCAGACGATTCGTGGCGCCCTCAGCGCCGGTGGATCCAATCGCTACGTGTTCACTCTGGCGCAACCCGCCGAGGTCAGTCTGGCGATGAACTCGTCAGCCTTCGATACCCTGCTCGAGTTGAGCGGAGCCGAGGTCAGTCAGCGTGACGATGATGGTGGAGGCGATACCAACTCCCTGATCAACGCGGTGTTGGCGGCGGGAACCTATCAGGTCAATGCGAGCAGCTACAGTGGCTCTGGAGCCTTCAGCTTGCGGTTCGACGCCGAACCTTTCAACGGCGCGATCCAGAATAGCGGTGAAGTTCGCCCGGGAGACACCCTGTATGGACAGCTATCGGCCGGCGGTACGTTGATCTACCGGTTGGTAGTCGAGGAGGCTGGGACCATCACGCTGGAGAGCCAGTCGGCTATCGTCGATACGCTCATGGAACTGGGCGGTCCCGGCGTGAGCCTGCAGGATGACGACGGAGGCAGCACCGAGCTTGGGTCGATGATCGAGACGCATCTCGAACGAGGAACCTATGAAGTGACCATCAGTGGGTATGGTGGCGGTGGTGGGGTCGTGCGCCTCGATGTAAGAGGCTAACCCCATCCGCCTAGCGCCGCTCTTCGGAGTGGCGTTTTTGCTTGGGCCGGTCTGCAATGACAGGGATAACAACAGGGAGCCCAATATGACAGCGATCACGACGACACGCCCCACCATTTCCATTGATGAGCTGGTTGCGACGCTGTCCGGGCAGATGCCCGCGGATCGGTTGATTACAGATCCCTTGCGCCGCCTGGCCTATGGGACGGACGCGAGTTTCTATCGCCTGGTACCGGGTCTGGTCGTGCGGCCACGAGATGAACAGGAGCTGATGGCTGCGATCGCGGCTTGTCGTGACGGCGGCTGGCCGATGACCTTTCGCGCGGCGGGCACCTCGCTATCGGGCCAGGCGGTGACCGATGGTGTGCTGATTCAGTTGGGACGCGGTTGGCGCGATGCCGAGGTCCTCGACGACGGTGCCCGGATCCGGCTGTCGGTCGGCGTCATCGGCGCTCGAGCCAACGAGTTGCTGGCACCCTTCGGGCGCAAGATCGGCCCTGACCCGGCATCCATCGCCAGCTGCATGATCGGGGGGATTGCCGCCAACAACGCCTCGGGCATGTGCTGTGGTACGGCCCAGAATAGCTATCGTACCCTGGACAGCCTGCGTGTGATGCTGCTGGATGGCACCGTCCTCGACACCGCAGACCCCGACAGCATCGCCTCGTTTCGCCAAAGCCATGCGCCGCTCATCGACGGGCTCGAACGGTTGTCGGCCAATACCCGCACCGACGTCGAACTGGCCAAGCGCATCCGCCACAAGTACCGACTCAAGAACACCACCGGTTACGCGCTGAATAGCCTGGTGGATTTCCGCGATGGCATCGACATTCTGGCGCACCTGATGATTGGTTCCGAAGGTACCCTGGGGTGTTTGACCCGGGTCACCTACCAGACGGTGCCGGAGCCACCGTGCAAGGCCGCGGCGATGACGCTCTTCCCAGACATGGCAAGCGCCTGTCGCGCCACCATCGCCTTGCGTGCCACACAGGCGGCGGCGGTGGAGCTCATGGATAGGCCAGCGCTGCGCTCGGTGGAAAACCAGCCGGGGATGCCCGACACCCTGCGTGGGCTGCCGGATGGCGCGGCGGCCCTGCTGATCGATGTGCGGGAGCCGGATGAAGCGACGCTCGACGCCGCGATCGCTCGCGTCGGAGACGCGCTTGAGGGCATCACGACGCTGGAACCGATCGTCTTCACCCGGGATCCAGAGCGTTATGCGCTGTACTGGA
>Ga0114954_1000156_pt1 | contig 25524 bp, 23 predicted proteins | sample Porto_4metaG_FD_87299 | JGI IMG/M metagenome (GOLD analysis project Ga0114954, IMG submission 87299) | Marine algal microbial communities from Porto, Portugal - Porto_4 metaG | ecosystem: Host-associated > Algae > Red algae > Unclassified | place: Portugal: Porto | collected 2015-02-02
AGCGCCAGAGGGCGACGGCCGAGATGCGGCTCCAGGCGCCGCCAGTAGTCCCGCGAGGCGCGCCGGGCGAGACGGTGCGAGGCGTAATACCACAGGATCACCGGCCATAGCAGCAGCTTGAAGGGCCAGTCCCCGAGGCGCCTCAGCTTGACCATGAACAGCATGCCCGAGAGGGTGCCGCGCTCGCCGATGCTGGCCCAGTGCTGGCGGCTCATGGCGTTTGTTCGGCGGCTCATGGCTGTCTCCTGGCGCTCATGGCTGTCTCCTGGCGCTCATGGCTGCCTCCTGCGACGCCGCATCAGGCTCGGGACCCGCGGCCACATGGCGAAGAACAGACGGGCATGCATCAGGCTGAGCTGGGCGTTGTCGCGACCCATGGCGTAGTGGCTCACCCCATGGGCGGGGTAGTGGACACGCACCGGCAGGTTGTGGAGGGTTCCGCCCGACCAGTACCAGCGGACCAATACTTCGGTGTCGAAGGTCATGCGATTACCGCAGCGGTGCCTGTCGAGCAGGGCATTCACCGCGGCCAACGGATACAGCCGAACGCCGCACATGGTGTCGCGGATATGGCGTGACAAGGTGTTGATCCACACCCAGACATGGGTGGCGTAGCGGCCATAGAGCCGTGCCTTCGGCACGCTGTCGTCATAGCAGGCGTAGCCCACCATCAGGGCCTCCGGCGCCTGGTGCATGGCCGCGAGGAAGGCCGGCAGATCGTCGCTGTGATGCTGGCCGTCGGCGTCTACCTGCAACCCATGGCTGTAGCCGAGCCGCTCGGCCTCGGCCAGCCCCGAGCGTACCGCGGCCCCCTTGCCACGGTTGCGCTCGTGGGTGACGAGATGATGACCGCCGGCCTCGAGACGTTCCAGGGCGTGACGACAGGCACCATCGCAGCCATCGTCCACCAGCACCACCGGCAGGCCCAGCGCTGCGAGCTCGGCGCAGACCGCGGCGATCGTATCGGGATGGTTGTAGACGGGCACGATGGCACAGGGGCGCAGCTCAGGCATCGCGGGGCTCCTGGACGAAACGGATGCGACCGCTGGCGTGTCGCCCCAGGTTCGAGTCGAAACCGAAGGTGATCCCGTCGCTGCGATGCTCCAGGGTCAACGCCAGGCGTTGACCCGGTAGCAGAACCTTCTGGAACTTGAGGCGCTCGACGCCGCGAAAGGCGCCAAGCCCGGTGAATGTCTCGCGAGCGTGGTGGATGGCCCATTGGATCATGACCACGCCGGGCACCAGGGGGAACTGGTCGAAATGGCCTTGCAGGTAGCGCAGCCGCTCCGGAACCTCCAGGGCGATGACGTGCTTGCCGTCGCATACGCTGGCACACAGCCAGCGTGCCAGGCGATCATCATCGAGGTCGTCGAAGGTGCGCCTTAGTGTGGCGTGATCGCGCTTGCCCTGGCTGTTGATCGGCAGCGCCTGCACAAAGCGCCAATAGCGGGGAATGGCGACGGGCTCGAGCAGCGTCGCGAGATGGTCGCGCAGCGTCGTGACCAGTGCGCGGCGGCTGGCATGGTGGTGGGGCAGTGTCTCCGCGGCCATTGCCACCACCACGCCGAGGCGGCCATCGCGTCGCTCAAGATCGAGACAGTGAGCATCGTCGATGGTCGCGTATTGGCGCAGGTACCGTTCGGTGGCGGTCAGCGAGATGCGCTTGCCGCCGATCTTGGCCACGCGGTCGCTGCGGCCAAGCAGGCGAAAACCGTTCGCTGCGGGCTCGACCCGGTCGGCCTGTTGCCACCATTCCTGGGGGCTGGCGAGAAACGGCGAGCGCAGCGACAGGGTGCCGTCGGCGAGGGCGATCTCGACATCGGGCAATGGAGTCCAGGCCTCGCTCAGTGTCTGACGGCGATGGGCGATGCCCCCTGTTTCGGTACTGCCATAGAGTTCGATCACCGGTGCGCCCAGCAGGTGTTCGCAGCGCTGTGCATCGCTCAAGGCCAGTGGCGCCCCGGAGGAGAACACCATGGCCGCGGGCGGCCACGACAGATGCGCCGGGAGCCGCGAGAGCTGTGCCGGGGAAGAGACCAGGCGTGCGCCGAGTCCGGCGTCGCTGGCCTCGGCCAGACGCTCGGCCATGGCCTCGGGGTAGCGATTCTCGGCGCCGCAGAACGGCACGCCGTGGCACAGCGGGCGCAGGATGCCGGTCAGCAGTCCGTAGATATGCTGGTGGCTGACCTGGGAGATCACGGCGGCGCCTTCCAGCGGCCACAGCTCGGCCTGACGGTCGAGCTCGCTTTCGAGCTGACGAAAGCGCTTAGGCTGCATCACCGGCTTACCCGTGGAGCCGGAGGTATAGAGCACCACGGCTTCGGCCTCGGGGTCGATCGGCACCGGGGTCGGCGGCGGAGCTTGGCTCGGCGGCGGTGGCGTTGCCGGCAGTGAGCCTTCGACCAGAGGCGTGAGACGAGCCAGGGTCTGGGGGCGGTCGTCGCCAGGCAGCACGGCGCTGCGACCGGTTTCCCAAAGTGCCAGCAACGCGGCGGTAAAGGCGCGAGGGTCGGGTTCAATGACCAACCAACGGCCCATGGGTTGGGTGGCAAGCCATACCCGCCAGGCGTCGATGCGACCACGTAGCTGGTCGGGGCGACACCAACGCTCGGGTAGGGCTCGAGGAGGACTCAAGGCGCGCCGCCAGGGCGACTGCGTCAGCGGCAGATAGCGGCCCGGGGCGGCTGGTCGCTCGGCATCCGGCGACAGCGTCGCCGTGCTGGCCGTGGCGGAGCTGTGGTTGTCGCGGTTATTCATGGCGCTATTCACTGGGCTTGTTGCAGAGCGATTGGGCGAGCGATCTGCCCCATGGTCTGACGGACTATTCGCCGTGTGGTTCACGGAGCGGACCGTTGCAGGCGACGGCGGCAGCACCACTCGCCGGTAAACATCAGCGCGATCAGGGCGTAGCTGATCACGCCGTTGTACAGTGACCAGGCGGCCAGGTCGGCATAGAGCGCGGTCCAGGCCGCCAGGGTGCCATTGATCACGAAGAACAGGCACCAGGCCTGGGTCACGCGGCGGGTATAGGCCACGCCACGCGCCGGTAGCTCAGGCTCCTTGATCCGCGCCAGGCGCTCGACCACCGGCATGCCACGCCATAGGCTCAGGGCGAAGGTCGCCAACAGCACGGCATTGACGGCCACCGGATAGCCGCGCATGCCGAGCTCGGCATCGACCACGAGCCCCACCGCCAGCAGCACGATGGCAGCGATCACGGCCAGCCCTCGGGCCTGGGGCAGGCGCCAGGCGATCAGACCACAGCCGACCAGCAGCAATGGCCAGGGGCCGAGGGCGCCCTGCAGCCACCAGACCGTCAGCGGCCAGGCCATGGCGAGGCCGGTCGCCAGTGCGGTGGCGAGGATGGCGAGAAAGCGCACGCCGCCTCAGTCGCGCATCAGGTTTTCGACGGCGTCGACCACGTCGTCGATGGTGCGCACGGACTTGAAGGCCTCGGGGTTGATGCGCCGGCCGGTGAACTGTTTCAACTCGACCACCAGGTCGACGGCATCGATGCTGTCGATGTCCAGGTCTTCGTACAACCGCGCGTCGGGGGGGACCTCCGAGGGCGATACCTCGAACAGCTCCACCAGGGTGCGCTGCACGTGGGCAAGGATCTGCTCCCGGCTGACCCGCTGGATGGCATCAGTTGGCACGGCGTTCCTCCACCAGCGCCTCGAGCGCTGCCAGGCTGGCGAAATGGCGACGCGTCTCCTCGGCTTCCGCGTCCAGCTTGACGCCGTAGCGCTTCTGCAGGGCCAGGCCGAGCTCCAGGGCGTCGATGGAATCCAGCCCCAGGCCCTCGCCGAACAGCGGAGCGTGATCGTCGATATCATCCGGGGTGATGTCCTCGAGTTCGAGGGTGTCGATGATCATGTGCTTGAGATCAAGCGACAGCAGTGTGGTTTCGCTCATGGCGCTCCAGTTCCCTATTGAAATAGTCGCTCAGCTCCCGCGTCAGCTGCCGGGCGCGCTGGCTAGTCGGTTGATCGGACGCCTGCTCTGGCGGCAGGTCGTCGAGAACATGCAGGTTCAGGTGAACCTTGCGCTTGGGGATGTGGTACCAGGGCTCGCCTTTGGTCAGCGTCGTCGGCGAACAGCGAATCAACACCGGGGTGATGCGGGTATCGGTACGCAGTGCGATGTTGGCGCCGCCGCGGCGAAACCTGATCGGCCGGCCCGGCGTGGTGCGGGTGCCTTCGGGGAACAGGATCAGTGAATTGCCCTGGCCAAGGCTCACCCGCGCCGCGTTGAGTAGCGCCTCGGGGTCACGGTTAGTGATGTAGCCGGCGGCGCGTATCGGGCCTCGCGTGAAGGGATTGGTGGCGAGCCGGCCCTTGACGATGCAGTCGGCATTGGGGGTGTGGGCGAGCAGGAAGACCACGTCGATCAGCGAGGGATGATTGGCCACGATCAAGCGGCCCGGGCGGGCGAGCCGCTCGCCGCCCTCGAGGCGATAGTCGAGAACACCGAGACCGCTCATCAAGCCGATAAACGCCCGAAAAGCGTGCCGGATACCGCGACGCGCCAAGCGCTGTCGCCGTGCGCCATCGCGGATGCCGAGCCGCAGCAGTGGAGCAACGACGAGCCCGATGGCCAGGCCGCCGATACCGAAAGCGGTGAAGGACAGCGCGGTGCCGGCGCCGCGTCGCCACTGGTCCAGCGTCATGCCTGCCCCAGCGTCCAGCGTTGGGCGGCATCGAGATGGCGGCGCTGGCCGCTGAGCCAGTCGATGACATCGGTGGGCGTCGGGGAGGTCGGCGCCTCCGCGCTGGGGGTGGCAAGCAGCGTGACCCCGTGGCTGCGAGTCAGGCGCAGGCCAACGCCGCAGGCATGGCCGGGGTGAGTCGTGCAGGAGACGTACTCGTCGGGCAGTGTGCCTTCGCTGAAGACGATGACGACCGACTCATGGCCCTCATGCAGGTAGCCTGCGGCTTCCCACAGCAGGGCCTCGAATTCGTTGCCGCCGGCGCCGAGCGCTTGCAGCGGACGACGATGTTGATTGGCGATGGCATGAACGCCGAGGGTGGCGTTGTGCACCGACATGGAGAAGCGTGTGGGCGACAACGCCTCGTCGTTGGCCAGGGCCTTGAGCATGGACAGGGTGTGGTTGGCATCGCCATGGCGCGAGGCATGCACCAGCGGAAAGCGTGCCTCGGGGTCGAGGCCGGCGAGGATGTCGCAGGTGGCACGACCGGCGCCGTCCAGGCGCCGCCTGAGCATCGCCGGCAATGAACTGCCGGGCGTGTCGTAGGGCAGTAGGCGCGAGGAGGTGGTGGCGTGGTGGTCGCCGGGACGCCAGCCTAACCAGTCACTTAGGCGTAGTTGTTCCATGCTGTTGGGGTGCCTGAGTGAAAACGTGAATTTTAGCGCGGAACTGTGCTGCGTCCAAGCACAGTCCCTCAGACGTGATCGGCAATTTGCGCCAATTTGATGCCGAAAAAACGGAAAACCCTGTGTTCTTGTCGCCGTCTGGCGAATCTGTGTTTTCCGTTACTGTGCCAAATCGGCGAATCCGCGAGCGCTTCTCCTCGCACGGCCACGCCGGTGTCGGTCTGTGCGTCGACGGTGATGAGGAGCGCTGGAAAAGCGTTGAACGATTCCTACGTATACCTCGGCGTGGGGCCCGGGCTTGGCCTCCGTTCATGCCGGCGATGGTACTTTACATAAGCCATATTGAATGGGATGCGTCGAGCAGGTGGGTAGGGGCGGTCGCCAAGACGATCAGGACGATCAGGACGACCAGGGCGTTGCGAGGAGCGGGAACCTATGGGGTCGGATTCGCCTATTCGTGCCGATCGGTGCCTGGCAGCGTTGGTCCGCGGAGGCCAGGCGCTAAAAGATGCCGAGTACTGGGCCGATGGTGTCGAACTGCTGATCGAGGCGCTGGGGCCTGCCACCGGTGCCAGCCGCGTGTGGATCTTTCAACTGCTGGAGCTCCAGACCGACGCCGTGGTACAGGACTACGTCTTCGAGTGGGCCGCCGGCGCTCGCTACCGCCAACTCGCCCAGCGGCGTTTTCGCTTCTTCGCTTCCTCGTTGAACGACCCGCTCTATCGACGCCTGGTCGATGAACGGCTGGCCGGGCGGCGCCAAGACATCTGTGTGCCAAGCATGGCCCAAGGGCCTTTCAAGAGCCATCTGGAGAGCCAAGGCATCCAGTCCATGGCGACCGTTCCGATATTCGTCCACGGCCACTGGTGGGGCACCCTTGGGGTGGACGATTGTGAGCGTGCGATCAGCTGGGAGGGTGTCGGCCTCGACGCGCTGTCCGCCGCCGCCGAGTTGATCGCGGCGGCGATCTATCGTCATCAATTGACCAGCCGCTCACGCCAGATCGAGCTGTTTCATCGTATTACCGGGTGTGGCGTCTGGGAGGTCAGCCTGCGCAACGGTCGGGTGTGGTGCTCCCGGGCACTGAAGGTCTTGCTGGGGTATCCCGAGACCTACCCGCGTGTGCCGTTGAGAAGGATGCTGGCCCATGTTCACCGGGATGACCGTGACCTGCTGTGGGAGAGTCTGAGGCGTTGCATGGCGAGCGATGATGCCGAGTGGCGCCTCGATGTCCGACTCGATAGTGGCCCTGACAGACGCTGGGTGTGGCACGAGGTCATGGCCGAGGTCAGCCGCGACGAGCGGGGCCTGGCCCAGGGCGTATCGGGAGTGATCATTGAAATCAGCCAACGCAAGAGGAGTGAGCAGAGCGCCCGCGAAGCCTCCGAATTCGATGCCCTGACCGGCGTCTTGAATCGTCGTGGCATGGATCGGTTGCTGCAGGAATGGCTGGCCTCGATGGGGGAGGCATCGCCGTCCGTTCATCTGGTATTGCTGGATATCGATCACTTCAAGGCCATCAACGACAGCTACGGTCACTTGGTCGGCGACGGGGTGCTCAAGCTGCTGGCGAGGCGGATTCGCTCCGAACTTCGTGTGGGCGATGGCTTGGTGCGAGTGGGTGGCGAGGAATTCGCTGTGCTGATGCGAAACCTGGACGACGACGATGCCGAGGCGTTGGCAGAGCGAATCCGTCTGCGGGTCTGCGGCACGCCGTTTCGTATCGACACCGGTGGAATGCACCGTGGCGCCTGCAGTGAGGCCATGGCGATTCGCCTGGTGGATATTTCGATCAGCCTCGGCATGGCCAAGCTGCCCCTGGGCGGCGACGACCTGAATGCTCGGCGAACCCTGGCCCTGGCCTGGGCAGACAGTGCCCTCTATGCCGCCAAGCACGCCGGACGCAACCGCGTCATGTGTTACGCGGGCTAGCGGCGGGGCTATCTGCCCTGCTGTTTCCATCACGCTGCTGTCGCGAGAGATCCCTGTCCTGGGACCTCGACGCTTCCCTGTGGGTGAATTTTGCTGGAACTCGCATGTTGAATCGATTCCTGTGCTGATGTGATTGGGTCTTGGAGCGCTCTCCCGGCCGATTCCGACGAGCGGGATGAAACGACTCATCCTGGAGCATGAAAGAAAGGCCCCGACTCCCGGTGTTTTGAAGAAGAAGCCGACAGAACGAGCCGAAGCGCCCCGGGCGGATATCGCCTATCTCACTATCTGGGTGGTTGTGGCGTTATTTGACCGAGTTTACGGCGTTGACTTCACTTGCCCCAACTCAGGAGGGGCGATGAACGAACGAGGCTCGGTGAAGGCGCGACGCGACGCTGGCACCCAGACGCTGCTGCGAGGGTTGGCATTGATGCAGTGCGTGGGACGCGGCGTAACGACCGTCAAGAGCCTTGCGCAAACCCTCGGCGTACCGCGCAGCACCATTGCTCGCACCTTGTCGAGCCTGGTGGCGGAGGGCTATCTGCACCATGTGCCCTACAAGGGGTACTTTCTCGGCGCTCGGTTGATCGAGCTTGGCGAGCGCGCCGCCGAACAGCGCCCGCTGGTGGACCTGGCGCGCCCTCACCTGGAGGCCCTCGCCGCGGCGACCCGAGACACGGTGCATTTCGGCATTCTCGATAACGGCGAGGTGCTCTATCTCGACAAGCTGCCCGGCATGCGCAGCGTCGAAATGCGCTCACGCACCGGGGTGCGCATGCCGGCGCTGGCGACCGCCATGGGCAAGGCAATGCTGGCGAAGGCGCGGGAGTCGAGCTGGCCGGACGCCTACGAGGCGCTGCGACGGTTCGATGCCCGGTGCAGCGATCGTCCGGCGCTGCGGCCCTTGGCCGAAGTCGCCCGTGACCTGCGGGCGTCACGCGTGCGCGGGTGGACATACGACTGGGAAGAGAACGAGATCGGCATCCGCTGTGTCGCGGCCGCCGTGCACGATCACGCCGGTCGGGCCGTTGCCGCGGTCAGCGTGACCAGTGTCATCAGCTTCTTGTCGGAGCCGCGCATGCACGAGCTGGGCCCGGTCGTGAAGTCGACCGCGGAGCACATATCCCGGGCCCTGGGGCGCTGTCGGGAAGAGTAGGCAGAGGCCGGAGCGGTGGCACGATGCGCCGCGGAATGAATGACGTAACGCGGGGCAACACGAAGGGTTCAGGAGGGCAACATGGATGCATTGGTCTACACCGGTCCGAACACCGTCGAGGTGCGCGATGTGCCGGTCGCCGAGCCCCGGCAGGGCGCAGTCAAGGTGCGCATGACCTACTGCGGTATCTGCGGGACAGACATCGGGATCTTCTCCGGCAAACATCCGCGGGCCCAGGCGCCCCTGGTGCTGGGTCATGAATTCGTGGGGGTCGTCGAGCAGAGCCCCGAGGGCTCGCAGTTCGTGCCGGGGGACCGAGTCGTGGCTTACCCCCTGATCTCCTGTGGCCAGTGTTACCCGTGCCGCCACGGCACGCCCCATGTCTGCGCCAACCTGCGCCTGATCGGCATCGACCGGGATGGCGGCCTGACCGGGCATCTGTGGATCGATGAGGAGGTCCTGTTCAAGGTGCCCGATGGCCTCTCGGATCGGGTGGCGGCGCTGGTGGAGCCCTTGGCGGTAGTGGTTCGCACCGTTCACCAGGCGCGTTTTGCACTCGGGCAGCGGGCCGTGGTGATGGGGGCCGGGCCGATCGGGCTGCTCACCGCCATGGTGCTGCGTCACGCAGGGGCCTCGATGGTCGTGATTTCGGACGTGGATCCGGCTCGGCTCCAACTCTGTCGAGAACTCGGATTCGACGTTGTCGATGTGAGCAGAGACAGCCTGGTCGCGCATGTCAACGCGGCCACCACGGGGGACGGCGTGGATGCGGTTTTCGAGTGTTCCGGGGTGGCGAGCGCGGCCTTGGAGATGACCCAGGTGGCCCGAGTGGGGGGCACCATCTGCCTGACCGCGACCCACAAGTCCGCGCCTCCGGTGGCCTTGATCGACGTGAACTTCAAGGAACTCACGCTGGTCGGTTCGCGGGTGTACACCAAGGCGGAGTTCGGCAGCGCCATCCCCTTGGCCGCGGCGCTCGCCGAGACGCTTGAGCGGGCCATCACCCAGGTGGTGCCGCTGTCTCAGTCGGCGGGGATCTTCGCCATGATCGCAGACCCCGGCATCAATACCGTCAAGATTTTAGTGGATTGCCAAACATGACGCTGTTCGATCTAAGCGGCCGCAAGGCCATGGTGACCGGTGGCACCCGTGGCCTTGGTCGCGGCATGGCCGAATCCTTGCTCGAGGCCGGCGCCGAGGTGGTGATAGTCGGCTCCTCCAATACGACCAAGGACGTGGCGCAAGCGTTGTCTGACGGTGGGCGGCTGTGCCATGGCGTCATCATCGACCTGGCCGATGCGAGCTCACGTCAGCAAGGTTTCGATGGCGCCGTGACGAGGCTCGGCGGGCGCCTCGACATTCTGGTCAATGCGGCAGGGGTCCAGCGCCGCCATCCAAGCGAAGCCTTTCCCTTGGACGAGTTTAACGATGTGCTGGAGGTCAACCTGACCGCGGTGTTCGAACTCGCGCAGTTGGCCGGTCGACTAATGCTTAAGCAAGGCGAGGGCAAGATCATCAATATCGCCTCGCTCCTGTCGTTTTTCGGCGGCTACACCGTTCCTGCCTACGCCGCGAGCAAGGGGGCCGTCATGCAGTTGACCAAGGCGCTGGCCAACGAGTGGGCCGCGCAGGGCATCAACGTCAATGCCATCGCGCCTGGTTATATGGCCACCGACATGAATACCGCGCTGCTCGCCGACGAAGGGCGCAGCGCCGAGATCACCGCCCGGATTCCGGCCGGTCGCTGGGGCAGCGGTGAAGACATGAAGGGGCCGCTGCTGTTTCTGGCCTCAAGCGCATCGAACTACGTCCACGGCGTCACGTTGCCGGTGGACGGGGGGTACTTGGGGCGCTGACGGGGGCCTTGAGACCTTGGCCCGAAAGGGCCTCCTGGCAGCGCGACCCGAAAGGGCCTCCTGGCAGCGCGACCTGATGACGGGCAAGGGCTTTGGCCCCGAGTGCGCTGCGTCATGTCCGCGGCGCTATGCCGACGGTGGAGCAAGAGAGCTGGGACCAAGAGAGCTGGGACCAAGAGAGCTGGGATCTTGAAGGGAGTCAGGCAATGCGCATTGTGTTTTCGGATCTTGACCACGCAGACCATGATATCGAGCAGGCCATCTTCTCTGAGGCCGGGTTCGAGGCGCCGCTGCTGGCCTGTCGCAGCGAAGACGACCTGATCGCGCAGGTGGCCGCCGCCGATATCGTCCTCAATCAATACGCCCCCTTTACCCGCCGGGTGCTGGAGGCGCTACCTCGGCTCAAGCAGATCGTCCGCTATGGGGTCGGCGTCAACAACGTCGATCTCGAGGCGGCCAGCGACGCCGGCGTTCAGGTCTGTAACGTGCCGGACTATGGCATGCACGAAGTGTCGGACCACGCCGTCGCGCTGACCCTGGCGCTGACCCGTCGCATCGTGCCGATGAACGCTTCATGTCGCGCCGGACGCTGGAATTACAGCGAGGCGGTCCCGATTCGGCGCCAGTCGACTCAGACCCTGGGCTTGATCGGCCTTGGGCGCATCGGACGCCTCTACGCCGCCAAGATGCATGCGCTGGGTTTTGCGCTGGTGGGACATGATCGCTTCTACGCGCCGAACGCCGCCGATGGCACCGACTTCATCACTCCGGTGGCGCTCGATGCGCTGTTTCGCCAGGCCGATGTCATTGCGCTGTTTTGCCCGTTAAACGATGACACCCACCACCTTGTCGATGCCGCAGCCATTGAGAGCATGCGCCCCGGCGCCTATCTGGTGAACACCTCCCGCGGGGGCATCATCGATGAATCGGCGCTGGCCGAGGCCCTGGCCAGGGGCCACATCGCCGGGGCCGGGCTCGATACCACCGAGCACGAACCGCTGGCACCCGATAGCCCCTTGTGGGCGCAACACAACTGCCTGATCACGCCTCACATGGCCTGGTACTCGGAAGACGCCGCCCAAGAGCTCAAGCGCAAGGTCGCCGAAGAAGCCGTGCGCTTTGCGCGTGGTGAGGCGGTCATGTGGCCTGTGAACACCCCACGCTGAATCGGCGGCAGTAGTGCCGCCAGGTCACCACCGCCGAGCCCTTGCGGTGGAGACGAGTCACGCCGCCAGACTCTGGCAACCCACAATACCAATAAGGAACACACCATGGCTCAGTTCTTGGTTAGCCCCGCGTCCTGCGTTACACGTCAGCTCTCGCCGCGCCCACCGGCGCAGCGTAACAGCGCCGAGTTTCGGAGCGCGCGGTTCAAGCTATCGGCATGCAGCGTCGCGATCGCCGCCGCAGCGCTATCCCTGATGCCTGTTGCGGCACAGGCCGACACCTTGCGCATGTCCAACGTCACGTCGGTTTCGGCCAAGGAGGCGGGGATCGAGTTCAAGCGTCTGGTGGAGGAAGGCACCGATGGCGAGATCGAGATTAACCTGTTTCCGGACAACCAGCTCGGCGACGACCGGGTGGTGACCGAAAGCACCATCTTCGGTGATATCGATATCGGTGTGTCTTCCACCAGCCCGATGGCGAATCTGTTTCCGGATCTGTATCTGTTCGATTCTCCCTTCCTGTTCCTGTCGCCCGAGGCGACCTACGCAGCGCTCGACGGCGAGATCGGGCAGAACATCCTGGCGTCGCTCGAGAGCAAGGGCCTCAAGGGGCTCGGGTTCTGGGAAAACGGCTTTCGCAATTTTACCGATAGTGGCAAGGCGGTCGTCGCGCCTTCTGACCTGGAAGGCATGAAAGTGCGCACCATGGAGAACGAGGTGCATTTGGCGGCCTGGCGGGCCTTCGGTGCCAATCCGACACCGATGGCCTTTACGGAGCTATTTACCGCGCTTCAGCAGGGCACCGTGGATGCTCAGGAGAACCCGCTGGGCATCATCGACAGCAACCGCTTCCAGGAGGTTCAGGACCATGTGTCGCTGACGCAGCATGTCTACACGCCTTACGTCGTGTTCATGAACCTCGACCGGTACGAGTCGCTCAGTGCAGAGCAGCAGCAGGTCATCGAGGCGGCTATCGATCACACCACGGACTTCCAGCGCCAGCGCTCCCAGGAGGTCGAGGGTGACATCCTGGCCAAGTTCGTCGACCTGGGCGTTACCGTCACCGAGATTACGCCAGCGCAGAAACAGCCCTGGCAGCAGGCGATTCGCGATGCCGATATCTACGACCTGGTGAAGTCGAAGATGGAGCACCCTGACTACCTCGACCAGCTGCTCGACGAGTAAGACGCGGCGTCTTTCCACCAAGACAAGACCCACGGTGCGCCCCTTATGGCATAGCGGGGGCGTCCCATCTTTTTGGCTGGAGGGATCGGCCAAGACCGCGCCCAGGGAACAGGAGGAGAGCGGATGAAAGTCGTGAACTGGCTCGATGAGTACGCCGAAATTTCGGTGTGTGTGGCATTGATGATGTTGATGGCGGGCATTCTTGCGGTACAGGTGTTCATGCGTTACGTCATGGGGGCCTCGCTGTCCTGGTCAGAAGAGCTCGCCCGTTACATGTTCATCTGGTTGATCTATCTCGGCATCAGCTACGGTGCCCGGCAGATGCGCCATATCAAGATCGACGCCGGACTGAAGCTGTTCCCGCGGGCGGCGCGCCGGTGGGTGGTGATCCTGGGTGACGTGCTGTTTCTGGCCTTTGCGCTTTACGTGGTGTGGACCTCCTGGGAGGTGATAGAGCGTCAGATGATGCTGGGCCAGCGCTCGCCGGCGCTGAGTGTGCCGCTGTGGATCGTCTACGCCGCGCCTTTCGTCGGCTTTGCCCTGACCACGCTGCGCCAGGTGCAAACCATTACCTGGCGACTGAAGTATCCACAAGCCGCCGCCGAAGAGGACGTGTGAAATGACTGCTACGGTACTCTTTGCTGGCCTTGTCGTTCTGTTGATTCTCAATGTGCCGGTCGGCATCGCGATCGGCCTCGCCTGTGTGATCACGATCCTGAGCTTCGGTACCCTGTCCGAGCTGTACGTCGCCCAGACCCTGGTGTCGGCGACGGATAGCTTCCCGATCATGGCGATTCCGCTGTTTATCCTCGCCGGCGATCTGATGGGGGCCGGTGGCGTGTCGCGGCGAATCCTGTCGGTGGCCTCGGCGTTCTTCGGCCGCTTCACCGGGGGCCTGGCCATCGTTACCGTGGTGGTATGCATGTTCTTCGCCGCGGTCTCGGGCTCGGGCCCGGCGACGGTAGCGGCGGTCGGCTCCATGGTGGTGCCGACGATGCTTCAGGCAGGCTATTCCAAGTCCTTCGTGCTGGCGCTGGTCGCCGCCGCCGGCAGCATTGGCGTCATCATCCCGCCGTCGATTCCCATGGTGCTCTACGGCGTGTCCACCGGCACCTCGATCTCCAACATGCTCCTCGGGGGAGTGTTGCCGGGTCTGATGATCGGCATGGTGCTGATTCTCTACTCGTACTTCTACTCGAAGAAAATGGGATGGAAGGGGGACGAGACGCCTTTCGACATGCGCCAGACCCTGTGCCTGGTCTGGGAAGCCAAGTGGGCGCTGCTCAACCCCGTGATCATCCTCGGCGGCATCTACGCGGGGATCTTCACCCCCACCGAGGCCGCCGCGGTGGCGGCCGTCTATGCCTTCGTCTGTGGAGTCTTCATCCATCGCGAGCTGTCTCCCCGAGACATCTTCAAGACGGTGGCCGCCTCCTGCGCGACGACGGGGACGGTGATGGTGATCCTGGGCTGCGCCTCGACCTTCGCCCGGATACTGACCATCGAGCAGATTCCGGTGGCCATCGCCAACGCTATGCTGCAGGTGTCGGGTAGCCCGGTGCTGCTTTTACTGCTCATCCTGGTGCTGCTGCTGATCGTTGGCTGCGTGATGGACACGACGCCGGCGATTCTGGTGCTGTCGCCGATTCTCTATCCGGTGGCGATCCAGATCGGCATCGATCCGGTGCACTTCGGCATCATCATGGTGGTCAACCTGGCCATCGGCTTCATCACACCGCCACTCGGCATCAACCTGTTCGTGGCGGCGCGAATAGGCAATACATCGCTCGAGACCGTGATTCGCGGCATCATCCCCTTCGTGATCGCGATGATTCTGTCGCTGCTGGTGATCACCTACGTGCCGACGCTGTCGCTGGCGCTGCTGTCGCTATTTGGCTGAAGGGCCTCGGCGAGATCGTTCGGTTTCCGATCTCGCCGACGCTTGCTGGCTTGGCCGCGAGTCCGTGGAGAAGACGCCCCCTGGTCGTGAGGCCAAGGGGGCATTTGCATGATGGGCCCCTGGTCTTTGGCCCATGCGCCGAGCCTGCGCGCCACGGTCCTGAGTCGCCCAGGACGGCGGCAGGCCTGCGGGAGTCTCCTCGCGACGCGTGGCGGTGAGAAAATGTAATGGGTGGGTGTGGTGTGTAAAGAGCGAAGTTTGGTGAAGATGCGGTTTTTATATAAATTATTGATTTTTAAAAATATATTTTTCCATGTCGAGCGGAAATGGGCGGGAGAGGGTTTGTGGCATAGTGGCGAATTCCCTATAAGGGGGAAGTTGTACAAGACATCTATGCTAACGAGACAGCGTGGGCTTTTTTGATAGATCGGCAAGAAGTCCCCCGCTCTCCACGAGCAAAGGAGTGTTTGTTCATGGCCAATAATCCTCACGCCGAATCCAACCGTGGCGCCGCCCAGGACACCGAGCATCGCAGCGATGGCGAGAGCAAGTCTGATCGCCTGGCGACCTACCGAAGCGATGCCGAACGCCATGACCTGCGTACCAATCAGGGTACCCGCATCGCCGATAACCACAATTCGCTCAAGGCGGGGCAGCGTGGCCCCACCCTGATGGAGGACTTCGTCTTTCGCGAAAAGATGAATCACTTCGATCATGAACGGATACCCGAGCGCATCGTTCATGCTCGGGGGGCTGCGGCGCACGGCCACTTTCAGCCCTATTCGTCGGCCGCACGCTATTCCAAGGCCGGGCTATTCAAGGATGCGACCCAGAAAACTCCGGTCTTCGTGCGCTTCTCTACCGTGCAGGGTGCCCGTGGCTCGAACGACACCGTGCGCGACGTGCGTGGGTTCGCCGTCAAGTTCTACACCGAGGAGGGCAACTGGGATCTGGTCGGCAATAACATGCCCGTGTTCTTCATTCAGGATGCGATGAAGTTTCCGGACCTGGTGCACGCCGTGAAGCCCGAGCCCCACAACGACATACCGCAGGGGCAGTCGGCCCACGATACCTTCTGGGATTTCGTGTCGTTGATGCCCGAGAGCGCCCATATGGTGCTGTGGACCATGTCGGATCGCGCCTTTCCACGCCATTTTCGTTATATGGAAGGCTTCGGCGTGCACACCTTCCGGTTGATCGATCGTGACGGCAAGGCTCGCTTCGTCAAGTTCCACTGGAAGCCGTTGGCGGGGACCCACTCGCTGATCTGGGACGAGGCTCAGAAGCTCTGGGGGCGAGATCCCGACTTCAACCGTCGTGAGATGTGGGCAGATATCGAAAACGGCGACCCGCTGGAATGGGAGCTTGGCATCCAGGTCGTGGAGCAAGAAGACGAGCACGCCTTCGACTTCGATATACTGGATCCGACCAAGCTGATCCCTGAAGAGCAGGTGCCGGTCACTCCGATCGGCAAGATGGTGCTCGATCGCAATCCCGACAACTATTTTGCCGAAACCGAGCAGGTCGCCTTCAACCCCGGCAACGTGGTGCCCGGCATAGACTTCAGCAATGACCCGCTGCTGCAGGGCCGGCTGTTCTCCTATCTGGATACTCAGATGTTGCGCCTGGGAGGGCCCAACTTCCACGAGATCCCGATCAACCAGCCGGTGTGTCCCTTTCACAATCACCAACGAGATGCGCCGCATCGCCAGACCATCAACAAGGGACAGGCCTCCTACGAGCCCAATTCCATCGACGGCGGCTGGCCCAGCGAGACGCCTCCGGGACCGGAGAACGGCGGTTTCGAGAGCCACAACGAGCGCATCGACGCCCACAAGGTTCGGGCCCGTAGCGAGTCCTTTGGCGACCACTACTCCCAGGCGCGGCTCTTCTGGCACAGTCAGAGTGAGGTCGAGCAAGAGCATATTATCGCGGCTTATGCCTTCGAACTGTCCAAGGTCGAGCGGCCCTGGATTCGCCAGCGGGTCATCCAGGAGATCCTGCCCAACATCGACATGGGGCTGGCGCGCCGGGTCGGTGAGGAGCACGGCATCGAACCGCCCGACCAAGCTCCGGCGCCGAACGAGGAGCTCGGCAAGTCGGCGTTGGCTGCCTGCGCGTCGTTGAGCCTGCTGCACCGCCAGCAGCCGGATATTCGGTATCGCAAGGTCGCTATCCTGGTGGCGGATGGTGTCGATGGTGATCAGGTCGAGGCGCTGCAGAGCAAGCTTGAGCAGGAGGGCGCCGCGGGCTTGATCATTGCTCCGTCGATGGCCCCGGTGAACACCGTCCAGGGGGCCAGTCTGCCCCCTGACGCGATGCTCAACGGCCAGCCTTCTGTCACGCTGGATGCGGTGGTCGTGGCAGGCGGAGCCGAGAGCGTCGAGGCGCTGAGTGGTTCAGGCCAGGGGCGCTACTATCTCCAGGAGGCCTTCAAGCACTTGAAGCCAATCGCCGGCCTGGGCGACGCCCGCCACCTGCTCGATGCCGCGGGCATTTCGACACCGCAAGAGGGCATCGTGCTCGGGGATTCGGTCGATGGGGTCTACGCGGACTTCCGCCAAGCGCTACTCGGTCACCGGGTCTGGTCGCGAGACGCCAAGGCCAATCAGATGCCGGCCTGATCGATGCCGCCGAGACCACCCCGAGGGGGCCATGGCAAGCGAGCCGCCGATGGATGACCGGGTTGGCCGAGGCGAGCCCCCGGGGTATCTCCTCGGGGGCTTTCCAGCGGATCGACAGTCGACGTTGATGTCGGCCTGGCTCGGTGGGCGCGATCCATTGGATGATGCAACACCCTGATGACTGCCCCGGCATGGGACAAGGCTGGACGCTCCGTCGGGCGGCTGAGGGCTGGCTCGACGTGGCAGAGGTGGCGCTTGCGGCCAAAAAAAACCGCCGCCCGGCAACGCCTGGGCGGCGGTCTTGAAATCTTTGGTCGGAGTAGCAGGATTCGAACCTACGACCTCTGCCTCCCGAAGGCAGCGCTCTACCAAGCTGAGCTATACTCCGATCTTCGCTGAGGTGTGCGCCTCAACGGTTGCGTAGTATACGGATCCCCCTGTGCGTTGCAACCCTGCAGCGCCTTGGTTGCGCTTTTTTTTACAGTCTCGTCCTTCGCTTACCGTGTTTTTCTGGCACAGGTCCGTCCTGGCGCAGGCGCCTGCCTCTGTCCCGGGGCGCTCGCCAGTGTCGTTCTGTAGGCTCGCTCGCCGTCGCCATTGCTGCGATGGCTGGTGGTGCGTCGTTCTAGTGGTAGTGCTGGCCCCTCGCTATGTCTTAGCTCTCGGGGCTTGGTTCTTGGTTCTTGGTTCTTGGCTCTCGGCTCTCGGCTCTCGGCTCTTAGCTCTTGGGTCTTAGGTCTTGCGCTCGACGGCCAGGCGGGCGAGTTGGGCCATGGCATCGCGAAACTCCGACGGCGGCAAGTGCTTGAGCTCGTCTAAGGCCAAGGCCGACATCTCTTCGGCCTTGGCGCGGGTGTAATCCAGGGCGCCGGTGCTGTCGACGATGGCGAGCACTTCGTCCAGGTGATCGAGGCCGCCCTTGCGGATCGCGCGGCGGACCAGCTTGGTCTGCTCCGGGGTGCCCACGGCCATGGCCTGGATCAGGGGCAGGGTGGGCTTGCCTTCGGCCAGGTCGTCGCCGACGTTCTTGCCCATGGCTTCGGCGTCGCCCTGGTAATCGAGCAGGTCGTCGATGAGCTGGAAGGCCAGGCCCAGGTAACGGCCGTAGGCGGCCAGGGCCTGTTCCTGCTCGGGGCTGGCGTCGGCGATGATCGCGCCGCTATGGGAGGCCGCCTCGAACAGCATCGCGGTCTTGCCCATGATGGTGTCGAAGTAGGCCGCCTCGTCGGTGTCGGGGTTGCCGACGTTGGTCAGCTGTTGGACTTCGCCTTCGGCGATGGTGCAGGTAGCCTTGGACAGCACCGCCATGATGGGCATGGAGCCGATCTCGACCATCATCTGGAACGAGCGCGAGTAGAGGAAGTCGCCGACCAGTACCGACGGAGCGTTGCCCCAGGCGTCATTCGCGGTGGCCTTGCCGCGACGCATATGCGATTCGTCGACCACGTCGTCGTGCAGCAGGGTCGAGGTGTGCATGAACTCGATCAGGGTGGCGAGCGCGATGTGCTGGTCGCCGCGATAGTCCAGGGCTCGGGCCGAAAGGAGTACCAGCAGGGGGCGCAACCGTTTGCCGCCGCTTTCGATGATGTACTGGCCGATGGTTTCGACCAGGGGGATACGCGAGGCGAGCTGGTCGAGAATGGTGTGATTGACGGCGCTGAAGTCGTCGGCGACCACGGCGTGAATCGGCGAGGGAGCGGGGCGTGATGGCGTGGCGTTGACGGGCATGAAGGCGACTTCGACTGGTAGATGGGGCCGTGGGCCTTGGGTTGCCGGTCATGCTATGGGCCCCCCATGGGGGCGTCAAGACGGCCAAGCCGCACAAGAGCCGAACTTTATGCGGCCGTGTGAGGCCCGTGTGAGCGGGGACCCTGGTTGACGTGGCTTCATGGCTTGTGCATGCGGGCGCGACTGGTTTATAATCCGCGGCCCACTCATCCATGCTCCCTGTCAGATGGCTGCCAAAAGGGGCGCCACTCGAAGCAGGTCGATCAAGAGCCAACCCCGATGAGTTTCTGGAGAGAAAGCATGTACGCAGTGATCAAGAGCGGCGGCAAGCAGTACCGCGTTCAGGAAGGCCAGACCCTCAAGCTCGAGAAGCTGGAAGTTCCCACCGGCGAAAGCGTCGAGTTCGACGAAGTTCTGCTGGTCGGTAACGACGACGACGTCACCGTCGGCGCCCCGCTGGTGTCCGGTGCCAAGGTCTCTGCTGAAGTCGTGGCGCACGGCCGTGGCGAGAAGGTGACCATCATCAAGTTCCGTCGCCGTAAGCACCACATGAAGCGTCAGGGCCACCGTCAGTGGTTCACCGAAGTCAAAATCACCGGAATTTCTGCCTAAAGACGCCTTGCCCTCGGGCAAGCAGCGTTGCGGATTATTCCCCTAACGAGCGAGGACTTTGCAATGGCTCATAAGAAGGCAGCCGGTTCCACACGTAACGGTCGCGACAGTGAAAGCAAACGCCTTGGCGTCAAGCTGTATGGCGGCCAGGCAGCGACCCCGGGCAACATCATCGTGCGTCAGCGTGGCACCAAGTTCCACGCCGGCACCGGTGTTGGTATCGGCAAGGATCACACCCTGTTCGCACTGAACGAAGGCGTGATCAAGTTCGAGACCAAGGGTCCGAAGAACCGCAAGTTCGTGAGCGTCGTCTCCGCCTGAGACCGCCCGAGCTGAGAAGGTCGCGCCGGCCGGAGCGGATGTTTCGGCTCTGACAGTGTCGGAGCGACCAGAGAAGGCCCCGCTATCTGCGGGGCCTTCTTGTATCATGGTGGACAGGATCCGCCAGGAGAATGACAGATGCAGTTCGTCGACGAAGCCTCGATCATCGCGGAGGCAGGCAATGGCGGTAACGGTTGCCTGAGCTTCCGGCGCGAAAAGTACGTGCCCAAGGGTGGCCCGGACGGTGGCGACGGCGGTCACGGGGGCAGTGTCTACCTGATCGGTGATGACGCCCTCAATACGCTGATCGATTTCAAGTTTCAGCGTTTCTACAAGGCCCAGAACGGGCAGCCCGGCCGCGGCCGTCAGATGAGCGGTCGTGCCGGTGATGACCTGCACGTGAAGGTGCCGGTCGGGACCACGGTGATCGATGAGGACACCCTCGAGGTCATCGCCGATGTCACCGAAATCGGCCAGGTGGTGCAGGTGGCCCTGGGCGGCCGTCGGGGTTTGGGCAATATCCACTTCAAGTCCTCCACCAATCGTGCGCCGCGGCGGACCACGCCGGGGACCGAGGGTGAGCGGCGTAACCTGCGCCTGGAGATGAAGGTGATGGCCGACGTCGGCCTGCTGGGCTTGCCCAATGCCGGCAAGTCGACGCTGATTCGCTCGGTGTCGGCGGCCAAGCCGAAGGTCGCCAACTATCCGTTTACCACCTTGGTGCCGAACCTTGGCGTGGTGAAGCTCGGCATGCACGAGCACTTCGTCATGGCCGACGTGCCGGGCCTGATCGAGGGTGCGTCCGACGGTGCTGGTCTTGGGCTGCGGTTCTTGAAGCACCTGACCCGGACGCGGTTGTTGTTCCATGTGGTCGATGTGGCGCCGTTCGATGAGTCCGATCCGGTCGAGGCGGCCGCGGCCATCGTGCGCGAGTTGGGGCAGTTTTCACCGACCATGGCAGAGCGTCCGCGCTGGCTGGTGCTCAACAAGCTCGACCTGCTGCCTGAGGAAGAGCGTGAGGCGGTGGCGGACGAGATCGTCCGGCGCTTGGGCTGGGAGGGCCCGGTGTTTCGCATCTCGGCGATCTCCAACCATGGGACCGATGCCTTGGTCCAGGCGGCCTACCGCTGGTTGACCGAGCAGCGCACCCTCGAGAACGAGGATGAAGAAGCCATGGAGCGCGAGATGGAAATGCGCCGGCGCATGGAAGACGAAGCGGTGGCTCGTACCGAGGCACGCCTCGGTCGCAAGCGTCATCGCGACGATATCGACGACGATGACTTCGATGACGACGATTACGACGTCGAGGTCGAATACGCCCCCTGAGGGTGGTCGGGGCGGCGGCACGAAGCGGCCGCCCCAGCGTGGCGATGGCGAGGAAAGGATGCACAGCGTAGAGCAGGTACCGGGGCGCGACGCCCTGTCCGGGGCGCGACGCGTGGTGGTCAAGATCGGCAGTGCGCTGCTGACCAATGACGGCCGTGGGCTCGATGATGCCGCCATCGGTGGCTGGGTCGACCAGATCGCCGCCTTGCGCCAGGCGGGAGTCGAGGTGGTGCTGGTGTCGTCCGGTGCCGTGGCGGCTGGCATGGTGCGTCTGGGCTGGGCGACTCGCCCGACCTCGGTGCACCACTTGCAGGCCGCGGCGGCGGTGGGGCAGAACGTCTTGACCGAGACCTACGAGAACCACTTCGGTCGTCACGGTCTGCTGACCGCCCAAGTGCTGCTGACCCATGATGACCTGTCGAACCGCAAGCGTTACCTGAATGCCCGTTCGGCACTCCGGACCCTGGTCGATGTCAAGGTGGTGCCGGTGGTCAACGAGAACGACACCGTCGTCACCGACGAGATTCGTTTCGGTGACAACGACACCCTTGGGGCCCTGGTTGCCAACCTGCTCGAGGCCGACGCCCTGGTGATTCTCACCGACCAGGAGGGGCTGTTCGACGCCGATCCGCGTCACGACCCGCGGGCAAGCCTGATCGCCGAGGGGCGTGCCGATGATCCACGGCTTGCCGCGGTGGCTGGCGGCGGCGGGGCCCTTGGTCGTGGTGGCATGGCCACCAAGGTCCGGGCGGCGCGGCTCGCCGCGCGCTCCGGCGCGGTCACGGTGATCGCCAGCGGACGTCAGCCCGAGGTGCTTTGCCGGCTGATCCGGGGCGAGCGACTCGGCACCCTGTTGACGCCGGATCAGGCGCCGATGGCGGCGCGCAAGCGCTGGCTGGCCGGGCAGCTGCAAGTGCGGGGAACTCTGACCCTGGACGCCGGCGCGGTGCGTGTGCTGCGCGGGAGTGGCTCGAGCCTGTTGCCGGTCGGCGTGCGCCGCGCCGAAGGCAGTTTCGTGCGCGGTGACATGGTGCTGTGTGTCGATGAGCAAGGCGAGCGGATCGCCAAGGGGTTGGTCAACTACGGCAGCGACGATGCGCGCAAGATCCTCGGCCAGCCGAGCCGGCGCATCAGCGAACTGCTCGGCTATATGGAAGCGCCGGAGCTGATCCATCGCGACAACCTGGTGGTGCTGTAATACGGGGTCGCCTGGCGGCGCTGCCGGTGGCGGAGGGCGTGGCGTTCGGCCCCGACACCGCCTCTGGCGAAGTCGGTGAAAATGTGGCATGGCGGGGGTTGGCGTGATAGTATGCGCCATCCTCTCAGACACGGCCCGTAACGATCGCCTCATTTTGCAGTGCGTTCGACGACTGTTCGAAGTGCATTCGAGGTGATCGGCCAGATGGCCAAGCCGATGGGAAGTGGTTGTTTTCCCGTTGGATCAATACGACATCGAGTCATCGCTCAGCGATGACGACAACTTTCTCCAAGGAGACAGTCAGTGGCTAACAGCAAGCAAGCCCGCAAGCGCGCCCGTCAGGCAGAAAACCGTCGTGTCCTGAAGGCGAGCCAGCGCAGCATGGTTCGTACTTCCATCAAGCGCGTCATCAAGGCTATCCAGGGCGGCGACCACGGCCAGGCCATGGACGCATTCCGTGCGGCCCAGCCGGTCATCGATCGCATCGCCGACAAGGACGTGCTGTCCAAGAAGAAGGCCGCTCGCCTCAAGAGCCGCCTGAACAAGCGAATTAAGGCCCTGGCCGCGTAAGCCGGTCTGGCGCCTACGGTGCCTGAGTTCGCCTTGGCGTCTCGGCATCGGCGAAAAACCGGCTTCGGCCGGTTTTTTTGTGCCTGGGGTTTTCGTGTCTGGGGTTTTCGTGGAGAGGCATGTCCGCCCGAGTGCCAGGCGACCGTCGGGGGCTCGGCTATACAGGGGCCGTGCTAAGGGCCTTGCCACGAACCATGCGATGGACCATGCCACGAACCATGCGGCTGACGATGCCACAAACCATGCCACGAGCCATGGAACGGCCAGACATGGGGTGAGGCAGGCGTCCGAGCCACCCCCCGAGACCCCGGTGGTCTTCAGAGACATCAAAGGAAGCGTGACGTGAGCGACGAGCGTCGACAGCAACAGTCAGAACGGCCCGCCGAGGGTGCGCTCGACCAGGGCGAGGGTACTCCGGTGGGCGCCGTGCCAGCCACGTCGCCGCGCCGGGGCCTGATGCGCTCGGGCCTGGTGGTCAGCAGCATGACCATGCTGTCCCGGGTGCTGGGCCTAGTGCGGGACGTGGTGATAGCGGCCTTGCTGGGGGCCGGCGCGGGAGCCGACGCCTTCTTCGTGGCGTTCAAGATTCCTAATTTCTTGCGCCGCCTGTTTGCCGAGGGGGCCTTCAATCAGGCCTTCGTGCCGGTACTGTCGGAATATTCGACCACCCGCACCAAGGCCGAGGTGCGTGAGTTGCTCAACGCCGTGGCGGGTAGCCTGACCGCGGTGCTGGCGCTGATTACCGCGCTTGCCGTCGTTGCGGCTCCGTGGCTTGCGTGGCTGTTTGCGCCGGGCTTCGCGCGGGATCCGGACAAGCTCGCGTTGACCACGGACCTGCTGCGCCTGACATTTCCGTACCTGCTGTTGATCTCGCTGACGGCCTTCGCCGGCAGCGTGCTCAATACCTGGAATCGTTTCGCGGTGCCGGCCTTTACCCCGGTGCTGCTAAACCTGTCGCTGATCGGTGCGGCGCTGCTGCTGACGCCCTTGATGAGTGATCCGGCCATGGGGCTGGCCTGGGGCGTGCTGATCGCCGGTGCGGCGCAGCTGTTGTTCCAGGTGCCCTTCCTGGCGCGGCTCGGCCTGCTGCCGAGGCCCTGGCCGAACTTCGCCCATGAGGGGGTGCGACGGATTCTGCGCTTGATGACGCCGGCGCTGTTCGGGGTCTCGGTGTCGCAGATCAATCTGCTGCTGGATACCGTCCTGGCCTCGTTTCTGGCGGCGGGCAGCGTGTCCTGGCTGTACTACTCGGACCGCCTGGTGGAGCTGCCGCTCGGGGTCTTTGGCGTGGCCATCGGCACGGTGATTCTGCCGGCGCTGTCCAAGCGCCATGCCGAGCAGTCCGGGGAGCATTTCAGCGCCATGCTCGACTGGGCGCTGCGGGCGGTGCTGTTGCTCGGGCTGCCGGCGGCGCTGGCGCTGGCGCTGCTGGCCGAGCCGCTGTTGATCACGTTGTTTCACTACGGTGCCATGACCGACAACGATATCGTCATGGCCGCCATGAGCCTGCGCGCCTACGCCCTTGGCCTGGTCGCCTTCATGCTGATCAAGGTGCTGGCGCCCGGGTTCTTCGCCCGTCAGGACACCAAGACTCCGGTCAAGGTGGGCATTATCGCCATGGTCGCGAACATGGTCTTCAACCTGATCTTGATCTGGCCGTTGGCTCACGCGGGCCTGGCGTTGGCCACCGCCCTGTCGGCATTTCTCAATGCCGGGCTGCTCGCCTGGCTGCTGCGCCGCGAAGGGGTGCTCAAGTTTCAGCCTGGTTGGGGGCGTTTCGCGCTGCAACTGGGGGGCGGTTGCCTGGCCATGGGCGCGCTGCTGTGGGGCCTGGCGCCCGCGTGGCACGAGTGGCTCGGCTGGGATCTGATGCATCGCGTGGCGTGGATGCTGGCGCTGGTCTCGGCGGGCGGCGCGGTGTACTTCCTCTGGCTGGGCTTGACCGGCGTGCGGGTGAGGCAGTTCCGGCTCAAGGGCTAGTGAGTCGATGGCGCAGGGCGTCGGCCTTGTGGCCGGCGATGGCGATGGTCTTGTGGCCGAGGTACGCGGCTGTCAAGGCCATCATGGTTCGTTATAATCGAAACCCTTTACGTTGGGCGTGGCGACATCCATGGAAGTGATCCGAGGCTTGCACAATCTGCGCGAGAGGCACCGCGGCTCGGTGGCCACCATCGGCAACTTCGATGGGGTTCATCGCGGCCATCGGGCGATCCTCGAGCAGTGTCATGACAAGGCGGTCGAGTTTGGCTTGCCGATTACCGTGGTGGTGTTCGAACCCCAGCCTCGGGAGTATTTCGCCGGCGACCAGGCGCCACCGAGACTGACTCGCCTGCGCGATAAGGTGGCGCTGTTGGCGGAGGCCGGTGTTGATCGCGTGCTGTGCCTGCCCTTCAACGAGGCATTGCGGCGCCTGACGGCCCAGCAGTTCATCGACCGGGTGCTGGTGCAAGGGCTGGGGGTGCGTCACCTGGTCGTGGGCGATGATTTTCGCTTCGGCTGCGATCGCAGCGGTGACTTTCACCTGCTGACCGACGTCGGCGAGGCCAGCGGCTTCTCGGTGGAGGACGCCCGCACTTTCCGTACCGACGGTGAGCGGGTGTCGAGGACTCGGGTGCG
>Ga0114954_1000157_pt1 | contig 25491 bp, 36 predicted proteins | sample Porto_4metaG_FD_87299 | JGI IMG/M metagenome (GOLD analysis project Ga0114954, IMG submission 87299) | Marine algal microbial communities from Porto, Portugal - Porto_4 metaG | ecosystem: Host-associated > Algae > Red algae > Unclassified | place: Portugal: Porto | collected 2015-02-02
ATCGATTTAGATAAAGAAGTAGACTTCTTAAAAGAAGAATTAAAAACAGCACAAGGACAACGCCGTACTCGTGCTATTAAACGTCTAGAAGTATTAGAAGCATTCCGTAACTCTGGAAATCACCCATCTTGGATGATCCTAGATGTTCTTCCAGTTATCCCACCAGAACTACGCCCAATGGTACAGTTGGATGGTGGACGTTTTGCTACTTCTGATTTAAACGACTTATACCGTCGTGTAATTAACCGTAACAACCGTTTAAAACGTCTATTGGACTTAGGTGCACCAAGCATCATCGTTCAAAACGAAAAACGTATGTTACAAGAAGCTGTAGACGCATTAATCGATAATGGTCGCCGTGGCCGTCCAGTTACTGGACCAGGTAACCGTCCATTAAAATCTCTATCTCACATGCTTAAAGGTAAACAAGGACGTTTCCGTCAAAACTTATTAGGTAAACGTGTTGACTACTCTGGTCGTTCAGTAATCGTTGTAGGACCGAACTTAAAGATGTACCAATGTGGATTACCGAAAGAAATGGCGCTTGAACTGTTCAAACCTTTCGTTATGAAAGAGTTAGTTGAAAAAGGTTTAGCACACAACATTAAGAGTGCTAAACGTAAAATCGAGCGTGTACAACCTGAAGTTTGGGACGTTTTAGAATCTGTGATTAAAGAACATCCAGTACTTCTAAACCGCGCACCAACACTTCACCGTCTTGGTATCCAGGCGTTTGAACCTACACTAGTAGAAGGTCGTGCAATCCGTCTTCACCCACTTGTATGTACTGCATACAACGCGGACTTTGACGGTGACCAAATGGCGGTTCACGTTCCGTTATCATCAGAAGCACAAGCAGAAGCTCGTATTCTTATGTTAGCGGCACAAAACATCTTGAATCCAAAAGACGGAAAACCAGTTGTTACTCCATCTCAGGATATGGTATTAGGTAACTACTACTTAACACTTGAGCGTGAAGGTGCAATCGGTGAAGGTATGGTCTTCAAAGATGCCAACGAAGCAATACTTGCATACCAAAATGGATATGTACATCTGCACACGCGTGTTGCAGTTGCTGCAAGTTCAGTAAATAATGTAACGTTTACTGAAGAGCAAAAAGGTAAACTTCTATTAACAACAGTTGGTAAATTAATATTTAACGAAATCTTACCAGAGTCGTTCCCTTATATTAACGAACCAACAAACTCAAACCTTGAAAAAGAAACACCAGCGGAATATTTCGTTGAAAAAGGTGCGAACATTAAAGAAATTATTGCTAGTCGCGAAGAAGTGGCACCATTTAGCAAGAAGATTCTTGGTAACATCATTGCGGAAGTATTCAAGCGTTTCAAAATTACAGAGACGTCTCGCATGCTTGACCGTATGAAGAACTTAGGATTTAAATACTCTACAAAAGCTGGTATTACAGTTGGGGTATCTGACATTCTTGTATTAGGTGAAAAAGATGAAATTCTCCACGAAGCACAAGCAAAAGTAGATAATGTAATTAAACAATTCCGTCGCGGTTTAATCACGGAAGAAGAACGTTACGATCGTGTTATCTCTATTTGGAGTAATGCAAAAGACGTTATCCAAGGAAAACTGATGAAGTCCTTGAATAAACGCAATCCAATCTTCATGATGAGTGATTCCGGTGCCCGTGGTAACGCATCTAACTTCACTCAGCTTGCTGGTATGCGTGGTCTGATGGCCAATCCATCTGGTCGTATCATTGAACTTCCGATCAAATCAAGTTTCCGTGAAGGTTTAACAGTACTTGAGTACTTCATCTCTACGCATGGTGCTCGTAAAGGTCTTGCCGATACAGCACTTAAGACTGCCGATTCTGGTTACTTAACACGTCGTCTTGTAGACGTTGCACAAGATGTAATTGTTCGTGAAGATGATTGTGGGACAGATCGCGGTTTACTAATTGGTGCGATTAAAGAGGGTAATGAAGTAATTGAGTCATTATATGATCGTCTTGTTGGACGTTTTGCAAGAAAAACTGTAAAACATCCTGAAACAGGTGAAGTATTAGTTGTTGAAAATCAATTAATTACTGAAGATATTGCTCATATCGTTGAAAAGTCGGGTGTTGAAACTGTAAACATTCGTTCAGCGTTTACGTGTAATACTCGCCATGGTGTATGTAAGAAGTGTTACGGTCGTAACTTAGCAACTGGTACAGACGTAGAAGTAGGAGAAGCGGTAGGTATTATCGCGGCTCAATCTATCGGTGAGCCAGGTACACAGTTAACGATGCGTACGTTCCATACAGGTGGGGTTGCCGGTGATGATATCACACAAGGTTTACCTCGTATCCAAGAGATCTTTGAAGCTCGTAATCCGAAAGGTCAGGCAGTTATCAGTGAAATCGACGGTGTTATCGCAGCGATCAACGATGTTAAAGATCGCCAAGAAGTAGTTGTACAGGGTGAGGTTGAAGCTCGTACGTATGCTATTCCTTACGGTGCTCGTCTGAAAGTAACGCCAGGACAGCCAATTAGCCACGGTAAAGAGTTAACAGAAGGTTCTATTGATCCGAAAGAATTACTAAAAGTAACGGACATTACGGCAGTTCAAGAATACTTATTACGTGAAGTTCAAAAAGTATACCGTATGCAAGGGGTAGAAATTGGTGACAAACACGTAGAGGTAATGGTACGTCAAATGCTACGTAAAGTTCGTGTAAGTGATGCAGGTGAAACAGATGTATTACCAGGAACATTACTAGATATCCATCAGTTTACTGATGCGAATGCGAAGGTGTTACTGCAAGGTAAACAACCAGCAACGGCTAGACCTGTTCTACTTGGTATTACAAAAGCTTCACTTGAAACTGATTCATTCTTATCTGCAGCATCATTCCAAGAAACAACTCGTGTCTTAACTGATGCAGCAATTAAAGGTAAACGTGATGAGCTTCTAGGACTGAAAGAGAACGTTATTATCGGTAAACTTGTTCCTGCTGGAACAGGTATGAATCGTTATCGCAAAGTTGATCTTGTAAAAACAACACAAGATGACATGAATGTAGAAAACGATGAGATTTATGTGGAACAGTAAAATTTTCCGTCGTAAATTTTGTATAAAAACATCTAATCCTAGTTGACATTGTATGAGTCAAAATGTTACTATAATCAAGGTTGCTCCTGAACGATGCTTTGGAGGATATTTATATGTCTTATCAAAAAGTGTCAAATGCTGAAAATGTAGTCGTTGGTCATAAACGAACATTGGAAGCAATCAAAAATGGTATAGTTAAAGAAGTTGTTATTGCAGAAGATGCTGATGTGCGGTTAACCCATATTATCATTCGCACTGCTTTGCAACATAACATACCCATAACCAAAGTTGAATCAGTTCGTAAGCTTGGAAAAGTTTCGGGGATTCAAGTGGGAGCTTCAGCAATAGGAATAATAAGTTAAAACTGTTTTTGTGAGGAGAGAGCATTTGCTCTTCCTTGCAAAAACTTTGTTTTCAACTAATAATGAACCACCTGGATATGTGGTCATACAAACATGCGAAGGGAGGATAATCAAATGCCTACTATTAACCAATTAGTGAGAAATGGTCGTACTGATAAAGTATGGAAATCTAAATCACCTGCGTTAAACAAAGGTTTTAACTCTTTAAAGAAAAAATCAACTGATATCTCTGCACCTCAAAAACGTGGTGTATGTACTCGTGTTGGTACAATGACTCCAAAGAAACCTAACTCAGCGTTACGTAAATACGCTCGTGTACGTTTAACAAACGGTATTGAAGTTACAGCTTACATCCCAGGTATCGGTCATAACCTACAAGAGCATAGCGTAGTATTAATTCGCGGTGGTCGAGTAAAGGATTTACCAGGGGTACGTTACCACATCGTTCGTGGAGCGCTTGATACAGCTGGTGTTGACAAACGTATGCAAGGACGTTCTAAATATGGTACTAAGCGACCAAAACCTGCTAAAAAATAATAAACTTATAATGAAAGGAGGAACTCAATATGCCTCGTAAAGGACCTGTTGCGAAACGTGACGTGTTACCTGATCCAATGTACAATTCTAAACTTGTAACACGCCTAATCAACAAAATGATGGTTGACGGTAAAAAAGGTAAATCTCAAACAATTCTTTATAACGCTTTCGATATCGTTCGTGAACGTTCAGATAAAGAACCAATGGAAGTATTCGAGCAAGCTCTTAAGAACATCATGCCTGTTCTTGAAGTACGCGCTCGTCGTGTTGGTGGTGCTAACTACCAAGTTCCAGTTGAGGTTCGTCCAGAACGCCGTACAACTTTAGGTCTTCGCTGGTTAGTAAACTATGCTCGTCTTCGTGGTGAAAAAACTATGGAAGAGCGTCTAGCTTACGAAATCTTAGATGCAGCTAACAACGCTGGTGCATCTGTTAAGAAACGTGAAGACACTCATAAAATGGCAGAAGCTAACAAAGCATTTGCTCATTACCGTTGGTAGGATTCAACGTAAAATAAATTGTAAGCATAAACCGCTTTATTTGTCGCTTATGGAAGTGTGGAGAGGGAGAATGCCTCTCCCTTTCGTTGGGCGCTCGTTTTACATAATGAGGGTACTGGACACTGGCATATGTAACAATATAAAGTGGCTTTTTTGCTACTTAAAATAAAAAAATCCAATCCATATATGGAAGGAGCAAGACACCAAATGACAAGAGAGTTCTCTTTAGAAAACACTCGTAATATTGGTATCATGGCTCACATCGATGCTGGTAAAACTACAGCAACTGAGCGTATTCTGTATTACACAGGACGTATTCATAAAATCGGTGAAACTCATGAAGGTGCATCTCAGATGGACTGGATGGAGCAAGAGCAAGAGCGTGGTATCACAATTACTTCTGCTGCAACTACAGCTCAATGGAAAGGTCACCGTGTAAACATCATTGACACTCCAGGACACGTAGACTTCACAGTAGAAGTAGAACGTTCTTTACGCGTACTTGATGGTGCGGTAGCAGTACTTGATGCACAATCTGGTGTTGAACCACAAACAGAAACTGTTTGGCGTCAGGCTACTACTTACGGTGTACCTCGTATCGTATTCGTTAACAAAATGGATAAGATCGGTGCAGATTTCTTATACTCTGTAGGAACAATCCACGATCGTTTACAAGCAAACGCACATCCAATTCAGTTACCAATCGGTGCTGAAGATGAGTTCAATGGTATCATTGACCTTGTTGAAGAGTGTGCTTACATGTACGGTAACGATTTAGGAACAGACATCGAGCGTGTCGAAATTCCTGAAGAGCACAAAGAACTAGCTGAAGAATACCGTGGAAAGCTTATTGAAGCGGTAGCTGAGCTTGATGAAGAAATGATGATGAAGTACCTAGAAGGTGAAGAAATCACTGTAGAAGAGCTTAAAGCTGGTATCCGTAAGGCTACAACTTCTGTAGAATTCTTCCCAGTAATCTGTGGTTCTGCATTCAAAAACAAAGGTGTTCAAATTCTGTTAGACGCAGTTATCGACTACCTACCATCTCCATTAGATGTACCTGCTATTAAAGGTACTCTTCCGGATACAGAGGAAGAAGTAGAACGTAAGTCTAGCGATGAAGAACCATTTGCAGCTTTAGCATTCAAAATCATGACTGACCCTTATGTTGGTAAGTTAACGTTCTTCCGTGTGTACTCTGGTGTGTTAAACTCTGGATCATACGTGAAAAACTCAACTAAAGGTAAGCGTGAGCGTGTAGGTCGTATCCTACAAATGCACGCTAACAGCCGTGAAGAGATTTCAACAGTTTACGCTGGTGACATCGCTGCTGCTGTAGGTTTAAAAGATACTACTACTGGTGATACTCTTTGTGACGAGAAGAGCCTTGTTATCCTTGAGTCTATGGAATTCCCAGAGCCAGTTATCTCTGTAGCTATCGAACCAAAATCTAAAGCTGACCAAGATAAAATGGGTACAGCATTATCTAAGCTTTCTGAAGAAGATCCAACATTCCGTGCTCACACTGACCAAGAAACTGGCCAAACAATCATCGCTGGTATGGGTGAACTTCACCTTGATATCATCGTTGACCGTATGCGCCGTGAATTCAAAGTTGAAGCAAACGTTGGTGCTCCTCAGGTAGCATACCGTGAAACTTTCCGCGCTGCTGCGAAAGTTGAAGGTAAGTTCGCTCGTCAATCTGGTGGACGTGGACAATTCGGTCACGTTTGGATTGAGTTTGCACCTAACGAAGAAGGTAAAGGATTTGAATTCGAAAACAAAATCGTCGGCGGTGTAGTTCCACGTGAATACATCCCAGCTGTTGGAGCGGGTCTTGAAGACTCACTTAAAAATGGTGTACTAGCTGGTTACCCACTAGTTGACATTAAAGCAGCATTAGTTGACGGTTCTTACCATGATGTCGATTCATCTGAGATGGCGTTCAAAATCGCTGCATCTATGGCACTTAAAGCTGCGGTTTCTAAATGTAACCCAGTAATTCTTGAGCCAATGATGAAAGTTGAAGTTGTAATTCCTGAAGAATACATGGGAGACATCATGGGTGACGTAACATCTCGTCGTGGACGTGTAGAAGGTATGGAAGCTCGCGGTAACGCACAAGTTGTTCGCGCTATGGTTCCACTTTCTGAAATGTTCGGTTATGCGACAGCATTACGTTCAAACACTCAAGGACGCGGAACATTCTCAATGACATTTGATCATTATGAAGAAGTACCGAAGTCTGTTTCAGAAGAAATTATTAAAAAAAATAAAGGTGAATAATTGATTTTTATCGATTGTTCAAGTATAACTACTTATGTAAGCTTAGAAAGTGAGACGCAAGTTTCACTTTCTAGTCTAAATATAAAATAACCCATATAAACTAAGGAGGAATTTAGAATGGCTAAAGCTAAATTCGAACGTTCTAAACCCCATGTTAACATCGGTACAATCGGCCACGTTGACCATGGTAAAACTACATTAACTGCTGCGATCACTACAGTTCTTGCAAAAGCTGGTGGTGCTGAAGCACGCGGATACGATCAAATCGACGCTGCTCCAGAAGAAAGAGAGCGCGGAATCACAATCTCAACTGCACACGTTGAGTACGAAACTGAAACTCGTCACTATGCACACGTTGACTGCCCAGGTCACGCTGACTATGTTAAAAACATGATCACTGGTGCTGCTCAAATGGACGGCGGTATCTTAGTAGTATCTGCTGCTGATGGCCCAATGCCTCAAACACGTGAGCACATCCTTCTTTCTCGTCAAGTAGGTGTACCTTACATCGTTGTATTCTTAAACAAATGCGACATGGTAGACGACGAAGAATTATTAGAATTAGTAGAAATGGAAGTTCGTGACCTATTATCTGAATACGGATTCCCAGGCGACGACATTCCTGTAATCAAAGGTTCTGCTCTTAAAGCTCTTCAAGGAGAAGCTGATTGGGAAGCAAAAATCATTGAATTAATGACTGAAGTTGATGCTTACATCCCAACTCCAGAACGTGAAACTGACAAACCATTCTTAATGCCTATCGAGGATGTATTCTCTATCACAGGTCGTGGTACAGTTGCAACTGGTCGTGTAGAGCGCGGAATCGTTAAAGTTGGTGACGTAGTAGAAATCATCGGTCTTGCTGAAGAGAATGCTTCTACAACTGTAACTGGTGTAGAAATGTTCCGTAAACTTCTTGACCAAGCTCAAGCTGGAGACAACATCGGTGCTCTTCTTCGTGGGGTTGCTCGTGAAGACATCCAACGTGGACAAGTTCTTGCTAAAACTGGCTCTGTAAAAGCACACGCTAAATTCAAAGCTGAAGTTTTCGTATTATCTAAAGAAGAAGGTGGACGTCACACTCCATTCTTCGCTAACTACCGTCCTCAGTTCTACTTCCGTACAACTGACGTAACTGGTATCATCCAATTACCAGAAGGTACTGAAATGGTAATGCCTGGTGACAACATCGAAATGACTATCGAACTTATCGCTCCAATCGCTATCGAAGAGGGAACTAAATTCTCTATTCGTGAAGGTGGACGTACAGTAGGTTACGGCGTAGTTGCAACTATCGTTGAGTAATCTTAACTGATATAAAAACCCAAGGGATTCTCCCTTGGGTTTTTTGTTTGTGTTTATATAATGAGTAAGATTATATTTTTATGTTTTGACGAGTTTCTTCTATATTAATATAAAACCATCAAAACAAAATCCAGAAACTGTAAAATGAATTCTGTTAGATGAAAACTTGAAATTCTTTAAAGTGCCATGTATAATAGCAAAAGTAGAGAAAAGCAGATGCAAACAAAAAGATGCTTGCATCTAGACGAATAACATTGTATAATAGACAATGTTGGTCTTTGACTGCGATGAAGTGGAAGGTTGCTGACACACCCGGCCGCTTTGCCATGGCATGGTGTGGGGAAATTTCCATGGAGAAGGTCTATTTTAGAAATAGGCGAACGAAGGAGGGAAAATAATGGCAAAAGAAAAAATTCGTATCCGTTTAAAAGCTTATGATCACCGTATTCTTGATCAATCAGCTGAGAAAATTGTAGAAACAGCTAAGCGTTCTGGGGCAACAGTTTCTGGTCCGATCCCATTACCAACTGAGAAGACTATTTACACAATTCTTCGTGCTGTTCATAAGTACAAAGATTCTCGTGAGCAATTCGAAATGCGCACACACAAACGTTTAATCGATATCGTGAGTCCTACTCCACAAACAGTAGATTCATTAATGCGTTTAGACTTACCGTCTGGTGTAGATATCGAAATCAAACTATAAATTATATAACTTAAAAATGTAGGAGGTGTAACTCATGACCAAAGGAATCTTAGGAAGAAAGATCGGTATGACTCAAGTATTTGCTGAGAACGGTGAGTTAATCCCAGTAACAGTTATCGCTGCTAATCCAAACGTTGTTCTTCAAAAGAAAACAACTGAAACTGATGGCTACAATGCAATCCAGTTAGGATTTGAAGATAAACGTGAAAAGTTAACTAACAAACCTGAACAAGGCCACACTGCTAAAGCATCTACAACTCCTAAGCGCTTCATTCGCGAAATCCGCGATGCAGACGTGGACGGATTAGAGGTTGGTCAAGAGGTAAAAGTTGAAGTTTTCGCTGCAGGTGAAATCGTTGACGTAACAGGAATTTCTAAAGGTAAAGGTTTCCAAGGTGTTATCAAACGCCACGGACAATCTCGCGGACCTATGTCTCATGGTTCTCGCTATCACCGTCGTCCAGGTTCAATGGGCCCAGTTGCTCCGAACCGTGTATTCAAAGGCAAAAAACTTGCTGGACGTATGGGTGGAGACCAAGTTACTATCCAAAACTTAGAAATCGTTCAAGTTGACACTGAGCGCAACTTATTACTAGTAAAAGGTAACGTTCCAGGTGCTAAGAAATCTCTTGTAGTTGTTCAAGGCGCTGTGAAGGTTAGCAAATAATTCACAATAGGAAGGAGGAATTCCAATGCCAAAAGTTACTGTATATAACCAAACTGGTTCACAGGTTGGTGAAATCGAATTAGCTGAAGCTATTTTCGGTATCGAACCAAATGAAGCTGTACTTTTCGAAGCTGTAATGATGCAACGTGCATCTTTACGTCAAGGTACACACAAAGTAAAAACTCGTTCTGAAGTTCGCGGTGGTGGTCGTAAACCATGGCGTCAAAAAGGAACTGGACGTGCTCGTCAAGGGTCTATCCGCTCTCCTCAATGGCGTGGTGGTGGTACGGTATTCGGACCTACACCAAGAAGCTATGCGTACAAACTTCCTAAGAAAGTTCGTCGTTTAGCAATCAAATCTGCATTAGCTACTAAAGTAGTTGAGAACAACATTGTAGTTCTTGAAGACCTAGTGTTAAATGCACCAAAAACAAAAGATATGCTAGCAGTACTTAAAGGATTAACTGTTGAGAAGAAAGCTCTTATCGTAACTGCTGATGCAAACGAATCTGTAGAGTTATCTGCTCGCAATATCCCTGGAGTAACAGTAATCACTGCTGATGGCGTAAACGTTTTAGACGTGCTTCATCATGATAAGCTAATCATGACAAAAGCGGCAGTGGAAAAAGTAGAGGAGGTGCTTGCATAATGAGAGATCCTCGTGATATCATTAAGCGCCCAGTTATCACTGAACGTTCTATGGAAATGATGGCTGAAAAAAAATACACGTTCGATGTGGACGTTAAATCTAATAAAACAGAAGTTAAAGATGCTCTTGAAGCGATCTTTGGTGTTAAAGTAGAAAAAGTGAACATCATGAACTACAAGCCGAAAGCAAAACGCGTTGGTCGTCACGCTGGTTTTACTAGCCGTCGTCGTAAAGCAATCGTTAAGCTAACTGCTGACAGCAAAGAAATCGAAATCTTCCAAGGCGTTTAATTCTTACTAAAGAAGGAGGGAAATTGAGATGGGAATTAAAAAGTATAATCCAACTACTAACGGTCGTCGTAATATGACTACGAATGATTTCGCTGAAATCACGACTGACAGACCCGAAAAGTCATTACTTGCTCCTTTAAGCAAGAAGGCGGGTCGTAATAACCAAGGTAAAATTACTGTACGTCATCAAGGTGGCGGACATAAGCGTCAATACCGTATCATCGACTTTAAGCGTAACAAAGATGGAATTCCAGGACGCGTTGCTACGATCGAATACGATCCAAACCGCTCTGCGAATATCGCATTAATTAACTACGTTGACGGTGAAAAACGTTACATTCTTGCTCCTAAATCTTTAGAAGTAGGTATGGAAGTTATGTCTGGCCCAGAAGCTGACATTAAAATCGGTAACGCATTACCATTAATCAACATTCCAGTAGGTACTGTTGTTCATAACATCGAGCTTAAGCCTGGTCGTGGCGGACAATTAGTTCGTTCTGCTGGTACATCTGCTCAAGTACTTGGTAAAGAAGGTAAATACGTACTTGTACGTTTAACTTCTGGTGAAGTACGTCTTGTATTATCTGCTTGTCGCGCTTCAATCGGTCAAGTTGGTAACGAACAACACGAACTTATCAAAATCGGTAAAGCAGGTCGCTCTCGCTGGTTAGGTAAACGCCCAACAGTTCGTGGTTCTGTAATGAACCCGGTTGATCACCCACACGGTGGTGGTGAAGGACGCTCTCCAATCGGACGTAAGTCTCCAATGTCTCCATGGGGTAAACCAACTCTTGGATTCAAGACTCGTAAGAAAAATAAAGCGTCTGATAAATTTATCGTTCGTCGTCGTAAAAAATAATGGGATTGTAGTACGGTTCATTTCTAGAACCGTACGCCAATCACGAAGGGAGGCACCAAAATGGCTCGTAGCTTAAAAAAAGGACCATTTGTCGATGATCACTTAATGAGCAAAATGGAAAAATTAGTTGCATCTGAGCAAAAACAAGTTGTTAAAACTTGGTCTCGCCGTTCAACAATCTTCCCTCAGTTCATCGGACACACAATCGCTGTATATGATGGTCGTAAACACGTACCTGTGTACATCACTGAGGATATGGTTGGCCATAAGTTAGGTGAATTCGCACCAACTCGTACGTATAAAGGTCACCTTGCTGACGATAAGAAAACTAGAAGATAATGAGAGGAGGCACTTCAATGCAAGCTAAAGCAGTAGCGAGAACAGTTCGTATTGCTCCTCGTAAAGTTCGTTTAGTAGTAGACTTAATCCGAGGTAAGCAAGTGGGTGAAGCGATTGCTATCCTTAACCACACACCAAAAACTGCTTCTCCAGTTGTAGAAAAAGTTTTAAAATCTGCAATCGCAAATGCAGAGCACAATTATGAGATGGATATTAACAACCTAGTTGTTGAAAAAGTTTTCGTTGACGAAGGTCCAACGTTGAAACGTTTCCGTCCACGTGCAATGGGTCGTGCAAGCCAAATTAACAAACGCACAAGCCACATCACAGTTGTGGTATCAGAAAAGAAGGAGGGATAATCGATGGGTCAAAAGGTTAATCCAATTGGTCTTCGTGTCGGTGTTATCCGTGACTGGGAATCTCGTTGGTTCGCTGAGAAAGATTACGCTACATTATTACATGAAGACATCAAAATCCGTGAGTACATTACTGTACGCTTAAAAGATTCTGCTGTTGCTAAAGTAGAAATCGAACGTGCAGCAAATCGTGTAAATGTTACAATTCACACTGCAAAACCTGGTATGGTAATTGGTAAAGGTGGTACTGAAGTTGAAGCACTTCGTAAAGCTCTTAACCAATTAACAGGCAAGCGTGTACACATCAACATTTTAGAAGTTAAGAGAGCTGATCTTAACGCTAAATTAGTAGGCGAAAACATCGCTCGTCAATTAGAAAACCGTGTATCATTCCGTCGTGCACAAAAGCAAGTTATTCAACGTGCTATGCGTGCAGGTGCTAAAGGTATTAAAACACAGGTTTCTGGTCGTCTTGGCGGAGCTGATATCGCTCGTGCAGAATCTTACAGTGAAGGAACTGTTCCACTTCATACACTTCGCGCTGATATTGACTATGCAGCAGTTGAAGCTGATACAACATACGGTAAATTAGGCGTAAAAGTATGGATCTACCGTGGAGAAGTCCTTCCTACAAAAAAGAAAGCTTCTGAGGAAGGAGGAAAATAATATGTTAATGCCAAAACGCGTAAAATATCGTAGAGAGCATCGTGGTAAAATGCGTGGTCGTGCAAAAGGTGGAACTGAAATTGCTTTCGGTGAATTCGGTTTACAAGCACAAGCTGCTTCATGGATTACAAACCGTCAAATCGAAGCTGCTCGTCGTGCAATGACTCGTTACATGAAACGTGGCGGTAAAGTATGGATTAAAATTTTCCCTTCTAAGCCTTACACTGCAAAACCTCTAGAAGTACGTATGGGTTCCGGTAAAGGGGCACCAGAAGGCTGGGTAGCAGTAGTAAAACCTGGGAAAATTATGTTCGAAATCGCGGGTGTGTCTGAAGAGGTAGCACGCGAAGCATTACGTCTTGCAGCTCACAAGTTACCTGTGAAATGTAAATTCGTAAAACGTGAAGAAAATGGTGGTGAATCTAATGAAAACTAATGATATTCGTGAATTAACCACTGCCGAAATCGAAACAAAAGTTAAAGCTTTAAAGGAAGAGTTGTTTAATCTTCGCTTCCAACTTGCTACAGGACAATTAGAGAATCCAACTCGCATTCGTGAAGTGCGTAAAGCAATTGCTCGTATGAAAACTGTAGTTCGTGAAAGAGAGATCGGAATTAATCGATAAATTGAGGGGAGGTTTGCATAGTGAGCGAACGTAACCAACGCAAAGTTTATACTGGTCGTGTAGTGTCTGACAAAATGGACAAAACGATTACAGTTTTAGTTGAAACTTACAAAACTCATTCCTTGTACGGAAAACGTGTTAAGTATTCTAAGAAGTACAAAGCCCATGATGAGCAAAACCAAGCGAAACTTGGCGATATCGTTAAAATCATGGAAACTCGCCCGCTTTCTGCTACTAAGCGTTTCCGTTTAGTTGAAATCGTTGAAGAAGCGGTTGTTATCTAAATAGACGAATCGGAATTTTTAGTCCGAAGGGAGGTTTCATAACATGATCCAACAAGAATCTCGTTTGAAAGTTGCTGACAACTCTGGTGCACGTGAACTTTTAACAATTAAAGTATTAGGCGGCTCTGGTCGTAAATATGCTAACATTGGTGATATTATCGTTGCTACGGTAAAACAAGCAACACCAGGTGGCGTTGTTAAAAAAGGTGACGTTGTTAAAGCAGTAGTAGTACGTACGAAGAGCGGAGCTCGTCGTCCGGACGGTTCTTACATCAAATTTGATGAAAACGCAGCGGTTATCATTAAAGACGATAAGAGCCCACGTGGTACTCGTATCTTCGGACCAGTAGCTCGTGAATTACGTGATAGCAACTTCATGAAGATCGTTTCTTTAGCTCCAGAAGTTCTATAATTTAAGGTATTGCCTTGCTAAGGAGGTGCAGAATTAAGATGCATGTAAAAAAAGGTGATAAAGTACAGGTAATCACTGGTAAAGACAAAGGAAAACAAGGCGTTATCCTTGTGGCTTTCCCAAAGCAAAACCGTGTTATCGTTGAGGGTGTCAATATCGTTAAGAAGCACTCTAAGCCATCTCAATTAAATCCACAAGGTGGAATTATTACTAAAGAAGCACCTATTCACGTTTCTAACGTTATGATTTTAGATCCGAAAACAGGTGAACCTACTCGTGTAGGCTTCAAAGTAGAAGATGGTAAAAAAGTTCGTATTGCAAAAAAATCTGGTGAATTATTAGATAAATAATTTTCTTAAGAAAGGAGGTCACTTCATTGAATCGCCTTAAAGAGAAGTTCCAAAAGGAAATTACTCCTGCTCTAGTGAGCAAGTTTAACTATAAATCTGTGATGGAAGTACCGAAAATCGAAAAGATCGTAATCAACACTGGTGTTGGTGACGCGGTATCTAACTCAAAAGCTTTAGACAATGCAGTAGAAGAATTAACACAAATCGCAGGTCAAAAACCTGTTGTAACTCGTGCTAAAAAATCAATCGCTGGTTTCCGTCTTCGTGAAGGTATGCCAATCGGTGCGAAAGTAACTTTACGCGGCGAGCAAATGTATGAGTTCTTCGACAAATTAGTGTCAGTTTCTTTACCACGTGTACGTGATTTCCGTGGTGTTTCTAAGAAATCATTCGATGGTCGTGGGAACTACACATTAGGTGTTAAAGAGCAACTTATCTTCCCTGAGATCGATTATGATAAAGTAAGCAAAGTCCGCGGTATGGACATCGTAATCGTTACTACAGCGAAAACTGATGAAGAAGCTCGTGAACTTTTAACACAATTCGGTATGCCATTCCAAAAATAATGGAAGCCAACGCTAAGTAGAGGAGGCGAAAACGTGGCTAAAAAATCTATGATAGCGAAACAAAAGCGTACTCCTAAGTTTAAAGTACAAGAGTATACACGTTGCGAACGCTGCGGTCGTCCGCATTCTGTATACCGCAAATTTAAACTTTGCCGTATTTGTTTCCGTGAACTTGCATATAAAGGTCAAATTCCTGGTGTTAAAAAAGCTAGTTGGTAAAACCCACAAATGGGAAGGAGGTAAAACACATGGTGATGACAGATCCAATTGCAGACATGCTTACTCGCATCCGTAATGCGAACATGGTACGTCATGAGAAATTAGAGGTTCCTGCTTCTAAAATCAAAAAAGAGATCGCTGAACTTTTAAAACGTGAAGGTTTCATTCGTGATGTAGAATACATTGGGGATAACAAACAAGGTATCCTTCGTATTTTCCTGAAATATGGTGCAAACAATGAACGTGTAATCACTGGATTAAAACGTATCAGTAAACCTGGCTTACGCGTTTACGCTAAAGCTGATGAAGTACCACGTGTACTTAACGGATTAGGTATCGCTCTTGTTTCTACATCTAAGGGAGTAATGACAGACAAAGATGCTCGTCAATTACAAACTGGTGGAGAAGTAGTAGCATACGTTTGGTAATATATATTTAAAACGAACGGAGGTGTGACCACATGTCTCGTATTGGTAAAAAGATTCTTGAAATCCCTGCAGGTGTTACTATTACAATTGCAGAAGACAATACTGTAACAGTAAAAGGCCCTAAAGGTGAATTAACTCGTAAATTCAATGCTGATATGTCTATCAAAATTGAAGAAAATACACTAACAGTTGAGCGTCCATCTGAACAGAAGGAACACCGTGCATTACACGGTACAACTCGTGCTTTAATCGGAAACATGGTTGAAGGTGTAACTACAGGTTTCGCACGCGGACTTGAATTAGTCGGTGTTGGTTACCGTGCTCAAAAACAAGGAGATAAACTTGTATTAAGCGTAGGTTATTCTCATCCAGTAGAAATGACTCCGGAAGCAGGTATCGAAGTTGAAGTACCTGCACCAACTAAAATCGTAATTAAAGGTATCGACAAGCAACGTGTTGGCGAATTTGCTGCTAACATCCGTGCTGTACGTGCTCCTGAGCCATATAAAGGTAAAGGTATTCGTTACGAAGGCGAAGTTGTTCGTCGTAAAGAAGGTAAAACTGCTAAGTAAACCCGTTAGGTGAGAGAAAGGAGTGACAAGAATGATCACTAAAGCTGATAAAAATGCGACTCGTAAGAAAAGACATGCACGTGTACGTGCTAAACTTACTGGTACTGCAGAACGTCCACGTTTAAACGTGTTCCGTTCTAACCAACATATTTACGCTCAAGTTATTGATGATGTGAATGGTGTAACGTTAGTAAGTGCATCTACTCTTGATAAAGACCTTGCTCTTAACGGTACTAGCAATACTGAAGCTGCTACGAAAGTTGGAGAATCAGTTGCTAAGCGTGCTGTAGAGAAAGGCGTTAAAGAAGTAGTATTCGATCGCGGTGGTTACTTATACCATGGCCGTGTTAAAGCTCTAGCTGAAGCTGCTCGTGAGGCTGGATTACAATTTTAATGGTCAAAGGAGGGAAAATTGATGCAACGCATTGACCCAAGTAAATTAGAACTTGAAGAACGTGTAGTTACGATAAATCGTGTCGCGAAAGTTGTTAAGGGTGGTCGTCGTTTCCGCTTTGCTGCACTAGTTGTAGTTGGCGATAAAAACGGTCATGTTGGATTCGGTACTGGTAAAGCACAAGAGGTACCAGACGCAATTCGCAAAGCTATCGAAGACGCTAAGAAAAACTTAATCGCTGTACCATTAGTTGGTACAACAATTCCACACACAATCAACGGTCATTTTGGAGCTGGTGAAGTATTCTTAAAACCTGCTGCTGAAGGTACTGGTGTTATTGCTGGTGGACCTGTTCGTGCGGTACTTGAATTAGCTGGTGTACAAGATATTCTTTCGAAATCTCTTGGTTCTAACACACCAATCAACATGATTCGCGCTACTGTGAACGGATTAAGCGAACTTAAGCGCGCTGAAGATGTTGCAAAATTACGCGGTAAATCTGTAGAAGAGCTACTAGGTTAAGGAGGGAAAACAAATGGCGAAAAAGTTAGAAATTACCCTCACTCGTAGTGTAATTGGTCGTCCACAAGATCAACGTGCGACGGTAGAAGCTTTAGGTCTTAAAAAGTTGAATTCAACTGTAGTTAAGGAAGAAACTCCTGCTATTCTTGGTATGATCAACAAAGTTTCTCACCTTATAACTGTAAAAGAAGCTTAAGGATAACTCATTAATATAAGGAGGTGCCTGGGAATGAAACTTCATGAATTAAAACCTGCAGAAGGTTCTCGTAAAGTACGTAACCGTGTCGGTCGTGGTATCGGTTCTGGTAACGGTAAAACTGCTGGTAAAGGTCATAAAGGACAAAACGCACGTTCTGGTGGCGGTGTTCGTCTTGGCTTCGAAGGTGGTCAAACTCCATTATTCCGTCGTTTACCAAAACGCGGCTTCACAAACATTAACCGTAAAGAGTTTACTATTGTAAACTTATCAACGTTAAATCGTTTTGAAGATGGTACAGAAGTAACACCTGAATTATTGCTGGAAACTGGCGTTATCAGCAAGTTAAACGACGGTGTTAAAATTCTTGCAAGCGGAGCAGTAGAGAAAAAATTAACTGTTAAAGCGCACAAGTTCTCTTCAAGTGCTAAAGAAGCAATTGAAGCAGCTGGCGGATCAGTTGAGGTGATCTAATGTTTCGTACAATCTCCAACTTTATGCGCGTTGCTGAGATAAGACGTAAAATATTATTCACTTTAGCGATGTTAATCGTATTCAGGATTGGCACGTTTATCCCAGTGCCATTTACAAATGGAGACGTACTGAAAGCACAAGATCAATTAAATGCCTTAGGTATCCTAAATACATTTGGCGGTGGCGCCTTGAAAAACTTCTCCATCTTCGCGATGGGAATCATGCCGTATATTACAGCATCCATCATCGTGCAATTATTGCAGATGGATGTTGTTCCTAAATTTTCGGAATGGTCGAAGCAAGGTGAAATGGGCCGTCGTAAACTAACGCAATTCACGCGTTACTTTACAATTGTTCTTGCGTTTATTCAGGGGTTTGGTATGTCAATCGGTTTTAACGGTATGGTAGGTGGGCAATTAATTTTGAATCCTGGTTGGAGCACTTATTTATACATTGCTACGGTACTGACTGCTGGTACTGCATTTTTAATGTGGTTAGGTGAACAGATTACAGCTAAAGGTGTAGGTAATGGTATTTCCATCCTTATCTTTGGTGGTATTGCCGCAGCGATCCCAAGTGTTATATCTCAAGTGTATCAACAACAGTTTCAAAATATCGGAGATCAATTGTTCATGAGTATCGTTAAAGTTGTATTGATCTTACTAGCTGTGCTAGCGGTTATTGTTGGTGTTATTTTCATTCAACAGGCTGTTAGAAAGATCCCAATTCAATACGCGAAGCGTGTAACAGGAGGGAATGGGAATCATGCTGGAGCACAAAACACTCATTTACCACTTAAGGTAAATAGTGCGGGTGTTATTCCAGTCATTTTTGCTGTTTCATTCTTAATTACACCTCCAACTATTGCACAGTTCTTCCCGAAACATGATGTATCGCAGTGGATTATTGCAAACTTTAACTATTCTCACCCAGTGGGAATGATCATATATGTTGCGCTCATTGTAGCCTTCACATATTTCTATGCATTTGTTCAGGTTAATCCAGAGCAAATGTCAGAGAATCTAAATAAGCAAGGTGGATATGTTCCAGGTATTCGTCCGGGTAAGAATACGGAACAATATTTAACAAAAATCTTGTATCGTTTGACCTTTGTAGGATCAATTTTCCTAGCAGCGATTGCAATCTTACCAGTTATCTTTACGAAATTGGGAAATCTTCCTCCATCTGCACAGATCGGTGGAACGAGTATGTTAATCGTTGTCGGCGTTGCTTTAGAAACAATGAAGCAGCTAGAAAGCCAACTGGTAAAACGCCATTACAAAGGGTTTATCAAGCAATGAGTAAGTGGGAAGGCTTGTCTTCCCTACATGCTCATGTACTGAGGGGGAACAAGGATGAACTTAATTTTAATGGGGCTTCCTGGTGCTGGTAAAGGTACACAAGCCGAACAGATTGTTGCCAAGTATAACATCCCTCACATCTCAACAGGAGATATGTTCCGTGCAGCTATGAAGGCTGAAACTGAAATGGGTTTACAAGCAAAATCTTTTATTGATAAAGGTGCTCTTGTTCCAGATGAAGTTACAATCGGAATCGTTCGTGAACGTTTAAGTCAAGAAGACTGTGTAAAAGGATTCTTATTAGATGGTTTCCCACGAACTGTTGCACAAGCATCAGCTCTTGAAGAGATTATGAAAGATCTTGGCAAAAAAATCGACTATGTTTTAAACATTAATGTGGATTCAGGGTTGTTATTAAAACGCCTTACAGGCCGTCGCATTTGTAAAGAGTGCGGTGCGACTTACCACTTAGAATTCAATCCACCAGCAAACGCTGATGTGTGCGATAAATGTGGTGGCGATTTATATCAACGCTCTGATGACAATGAAGAAACTGTAGCAAATCGTTTAGATGTAAATATTAAGCAAACAAAACCTTTGCTTGATTTCTATGAGGAGCTTGGTTACTTGCAAAGCATTAATGGTGAGCAAAACATCAATAAAGTATTTGCTGATATCGATGTTCTCATCGGAGGCTTAGCGTAATGATCATCTGCAAAACTCCTCGCGAGATAGAAATCATGCGAGAAGCTGGCAGGATCGTTGCTTTAACTCATCAAGAGTTGAAACAGCATATTACTCCAGGAATTACAACGAAAGAGCTCGATCAAATAGCGGAAAAGACGATTCAAAAATATGGTGCTACGCCATCTTTTAAAGGATACAACGGATTTCCGGGGAGCATATGTGCTTCTGTAAATGAAGAGCTTGTACACGGAATTCCAGGGAAGCGAAAGCTCGAAGAGGGCGATATCATCAGTATCGATATTGGTGCGAAATACAATGGGTACCATGGAGATTCTGCATGGACGTATCCAGTTGGAAACATTTCTGAATCTGTTCAAAAGCTACTTGATGTCACAGAAAAATCGTTGTATCTTGGTTTAGAACAAGTAAAACCAGGCGAAAGATTATCAAATATCTCACATGCGGTTCAAACCCATGCTGAAGAGAACGGATTCTCGATCGTTAGGGAGTATGTTGGTCACGGAATCGGGCAAGACTTACATGAGGACCCTCAAATCCCGCACTATGGTCCTCCAAATAGAGGCCCTAGATTAAAGCCGGGAATGGTCATCTGTGTTGAGCCGATGGTGAATCAAGGAAGACGATATGTAAAAACACTATCTGATGACTGGACAGTGGTAACGGTAGATGGTAAATGGTGTGCCCATTTTGAGCACACGATTGCTCTTACAGAAGCAGGATACGAAATCCTTACCACTTTATAAGTAGCTGGCTCTCCGGAATTTCAGAGCAGTGTAAAATGTTACTGATTTGAAGAAGGGAGAACTATTGAATGGCTAAAGATGATGTAATTGAAGTCGAAGGTACCGTTCTTGAAACGTTGCCAAATGCTATGTTCAAAGTAGAATTAGAGAATGGGCATGTCGTATTGGCTCACGTTTCTGGTAAAATCCGTATGAACTTCATTCGTATTTTACCAGGAGACAAAGTTACGGTAGAATTATCTCCGTACGATTTAAATCGTGGTCGTATTACGTACCGTTTTAAATAATATAGCACTCCGTAATCTTTAAGGAGGTTCGAGACATGAAAGTAAGACCGTCAGTTAAACCAATCTGCGAAAAATGTAAAGTTATTCGTAGACGTGGAAAAGTAATGGTTATTTGTGAAAACCCTAAACATAAACAAAAACAAGGTTAATCAGAAGGAGGTGCATTCAGAATGGCACGTATCGCAGGTGTAGATATTCCTCGAGACAAACGCGTTGTTATTTCTTTAACTTACGTATTCGGCATTGGTCGCACAACTGCTGAAAAAATTCTTACTGAAGCTGGTATTTCTTCAGAAACACGAGTTCGTGATTTAACGGAAGACGAACTAGGACGTATCCGTGATGTTATCGATAGCATTAAAGTTGAGGGAGACCTTCGTCGTGAAGTATCTCTTAACATTAAACGTCTAATGGAGATCGGTTCTTACCGTGGTCTTCGTCACCGTCGTGGTTTACCAGTTCGTGGTCAAAACTCTAAAAACAATGCTCGTACACGTAAAGGTCCACGTCGTACAGTAGCAAATAAAAAGAAATAATAAGTAAAGGAGGTTGAACTAACAATGGCACGTAAAACAAACACTCGTAAAAAACGTGTGAAAAAGAATATTGAAGCTGGTATAGCTCATATTCGTTCTACTTTCAACAACACAATCGTAACACTTACAGATACTCATGGTAACGCACTTTCTTGGTCTAGTGCTGGTGCACTTGGTTTCCGTGGATCTCGTAAGTCTACTCCATTCGCTGCGCAAATGGCTGCTGAAGCTGCTGCTAAAGTTGCAATGGAGCACGGTTTAAAAACTTTAGAGGTTACTGTTAAAGGTCCTGGTGCTGGTCGTGAAGCTGCAATTCGTGCTCTTCAAGCTGCAGGTCTAGAAGTAACAGCAATTAGAGATGTTACTCCAGTTCCTCATAATGGATGTCGTCCACCAAAACGTCGTCGTGTGTAATTTTTCTGTATAGAATTTTCCCTTTTGTCTATAATGGATATGATGCATTATCGAGAAATTTCGTACAGAAACATCGCTTGTTGTGCACAATCGGGAACTGCCTAAGGGGGACTTTCGGTTAATCAAAGGGGTATACCTTTGTTTAACCGGGGTTTCGACGTTTTGAAGGAGGGTTTAGTTAATGATTGAAATCGAAAAGCCGAAAATCGAAACGGTTGAACTTAACGAAGATGCTAAATATGGTAAATTCGTAATTGAACCGCTTGAGCGTGGATATGGTACTACTTTGGGTAACTCCTTACGTCGTATTCTTTTATCCTCACTCCCTGGTGCCGCTGTTACTGCTATCCAAATCGATGGCGTATTACATGAATTTTCAACAGTTGAGGGCGTAGTAGAAGACGTTACGACGATCATCTTAAACTTGAAAAAGTTAGCTCTTAAAATCTACTCTGAAGAAGAGAAGACGTTGGAAATTGATGTGCAGGGCGAAGGTATTGTCACAGCTGCTGATATTACTCACGATAGTGATGTAGAAATCTTAAATCCAGATTTACACATTGCAACGTTAGCAAAGGATGCGCATTTCCGCGTGCGTTTAACTGCAAAGCGTGGCCGTGGGTATACGCCAGCTGATGCAAATAAAAGCGAAGATCAACCAATAGGAGTAATTCCTATTGATTCTATTTATACTCCAGTATCACGTGTAACTTACCAAGTGGAAAAGACACGTGTCGGACAAGTGGCTAATTATGATAAGCTTACGCTTGATGTATGGACGGATGGAAGCATCGGGCCAAAAGAAGCTATCTCTTTAGGGGCCAAAATCTTAACTGAGCATTTAAATATCTTTGTTGGTTTAACTGATGAAGCACAAAATGCTGAGATTATGGTCGAGAAGGAAGAAGATCAAAAAGAGAAAGTTCTTGAGATGACTATCGAAGAACTAGATCTTTCTGTTCGTTCTTATAATTGCCTAAAACGTGCAGGAATTAATACTGTACAAGAGCTTGCGAACAAAACAGAAGAAGATATGATGAAAGTTCGTAACTTAGGACGTAAATCCTTAGAAGAAGTTAAACATAAACTTGAGGAATTAGGTTTAGGTTTACGTAAAGACGACTGAGGATTTAAACCCATCAACAAAGGAGGGAACTACGAATGGCATACAGAAAATTAGGCCGTACAAGTGCGCAACGTAAAGCTATGTTACGTGATTTAGCTACTGATTTAATTATCAACGAGCGCATCCAAACGACAGAAACTCGTGCAAAAGAACTTCGTTCTGTAGTGGAAAAAATGATCACTTTAGGTAAACGCGGAGATCTTCACGCTCGTCGTCAAGCAGCAGCTTTCATTCGCAATGAAGTTGCTAACGCTGAGACTGGTCAAGATGCACTTCAAAAATTATTCGCTGATGTAGCTCCACGCTATGCTGAGCGCCAAGGCGGATACACTCGTATTGCAAAAATTGGTCCACGTCGCGGAGACGCAGCACCAATGGTAATTATCGAGTTAGTATAATGATAATTAAAAGGGCAGGACAGTTCTTTTCAAGTAACTGGTCATGGCCCTTTTTTTTTAAATATAAAAAAGGCTAACTTGGCGAAGGAAAGGGTGCCTTGTATTGAAAAAAGAGAAACTTCGGACAGAAAATGTATCATTTCAATATCCTGGGGCAGCCTCGTATGCATTAAAAGATGTTTCGTTTTCCTTATATGAAGGAGAATGGGTATCTGTTATCGGACAAAATGGTTCAGGTAAATCTACACTTGCAAAATTATTGAATGGTTTGTTTTTGCCGGAATCAGGGACAATTACTGTAAATGATACAATGGTTTTATCAGAAGAAACGGTATGGGATGTTCGAAAACAAATTGGAATGGTATTTCAAAATCCAGATAATCAATTTGTTGGAACGACAGTACAAGATGACGTTGTATTTGGCTTAGAAAATATCGGAATGCCAAGGGAACAGATGGTAGAAAGATTAGAACAAGCCCTGCGACTTGTCCGTATGGAAGATTTTCTTAATGATGAGCCCCATTCGTTATCTGGTGGGCAAAAGCAGCGAGTTGCAATAGCAGGTGTTTTAGCACTTCAGCCATCTATTTTAATACTAGATGAAGCAACGTCAATGTTAGACCCTCAAGGGAGACGTGAAGTAGTAGAAACGGTTAGACAGCTTGTTAATCAAAAAGGTATTACCGTATTATCAATTACGCACGATTTAGAAGAAGCGGCACAGTCAGACCGTGTCATTATTTTAAACAAGGGAGAAATATTAGAGGAAGGGACCCCAAAGCAAATTTTCAAGTCCTCTCATATGCTCCAAGAAATTGGGTTAGATGTACCTTTTTCAGTAAAAATAGCAGAATTATTAAAAAGAAGTGAAATTCTTTTGCAAAATACGCATCTTACAATGGAAAGTTTGGTGAACGAACTTTGGAGATTACATTCCAAAAAGTAGAACATCGTTATCAATATAAAACTCCATTTGAAAGACGCGCGCTTTATGATGTAGACGTGTCGTTTCCAAGTGGAGGCTATTATGCCATTATCGGTCATACTGGTTCAGGTAAGTCGACGATGATTCAACATTTAAATGGTTTATTGCAGCCGACAAATGGTACGGTTCAAATTGGTGAACATTTAATTTCAGCAGGGAAGAAAGAGAAGAAGCTTAAGCCACTACGAAAAAAAGTAGGGGTTGTCTTTCAGTTCCCAGAACATCAGTTATTTGAAGAGACAGTGGAGAAAGATATTTGTTTTGGGCCTACTAATTTCGGTTTATCTGAAGAAGTGGCAAAGCAAAAGGCAAAAGATGCCATTCAGCTTGTTGGATTGGATATAGAGTTATTAGCACGTTCTCCGTTTGAATTAAGCGGTGGGCAAATGAGGCGTGTTGCAATAGCGGGCGTACTTGCGATGGAACCCGAAGTACTTGTATTAGATGAACCTACAGCGGGGCTTGATCCGAAAGGACAGCACGAGCTTATGGAGATGTTTTATAGTTTGCATAAGGAGCAGGGGCTTACAGTCATTCTTGTTACCCATAATATGGAGGATGCCGCTAAGTATGCAGATCAAATTGTGGTCATGCATAAAGGAACGGTCTTTTTGCAAGGAAGTGCAGAGGAAGTATTTTCACATGCTGATGAACTAGAACAAATTGGTGTGGACCTTCCGATGTCTTTAAAGTATAAACGTGCAATTGAAGAGAAGTTTGGTATTTCAATTCCAAAGGCTACCTTATCTTTAGAGGATCTTACTCATGAAGTTGTACAGGTGTTACGAAAAGGTGGTCATGAATCATGCAGCAGTTGATTATTGGGAGATACATTCCAGGTAAGTCACTCATTCATCAACTTGATCCTCGTACGAAGCTGTTGATTGTCTTTTTATATGTATTTGTTGTTTTCTTAGCAAATAATGCGATTTCATATGGATTTTTATTTTTATATGCACTCATTGCTTTATTTTTTGCAAAAGTGCCGATTCGTTATGTACTTTCGGGCTTAAAACCAATTTTATGGATTTTTCTTTTTACATTTTTCCTGCATATCTTCACAACTAAAGAAGGGGATGTACTATTCCAGCTTGGTTGGTTTTCAATACATGAAAAGGGATTAGAGCAAGGGATATACATTTCTATACGATTCTTTGTTATTATTTTAATGACGACATTATTAACGTTAACAACGACACCTATTGAGATTACAGATGGTTTGGAGACGTTATTAAAGCCGTTGAAGCGTATAAAGGTTCCTGTTCATGAAATCGCATTAATGATGTCTATTTCTCTTCGTTTTATTCCGACATTAATGGATGAAACGAGTAAAATTATGAAAGCACAAGCGTCACGTGG
>Ga0114954_1000161_pt1 | contig 25349 bp, 21 predicted proteins | sample Porto_4metaG_FD_87299 | JGI IMG/M metagenome (GOLD analysis project Ga0114954, IMG submission 87299) | Marine algal microbial communities from Porto, Portugal - Porto_4 metaG | ecosystem: Host-associated > Algae > Red algae > Unclassified | place: Portugal: Porto | collected 2015-02-02
CACGGCGGACTCGCAGGCTCGGTGCCGCTGACCATCGCCACCGACGGCCACTTCTCCATGGAGCAGATCGGCGTGATCGGTACCGGCGAGACGATCTTCTCGTGGTTCAACCTGGCCATCGTCGCCGCCCTGTTTATCGCCGTGCCGCTGGTCAATCGCATGATGCTGCCCGGCGACAAGGAAAGCGTCTACATCGACCCGGCGCTGCTCGGCGATGACGACGACAATCGTCCGCGCATCACCCGTCCGGCCGAGCGCCTCGAAAACAGCATCACCCTGGCATTGCTGGTCGGCGTGCCTGGCTTGATCTACCTGATCAGTTACTTCGTCGGCGGCGGCGGCCTGAACCTGAACGTGGTCAACTTCATGTTCCTGTTCCTGGCCATCGTCCTGCACCGTCGCCCGCAGAGCCTGCTCAACAGCCTCAACGAGGGCATCAAGGGCGGCGCCGGTATCGTCATCCAGTTTCCGTTCTATGCCGGCATCATGGCGATCATGATCCAGTCGGGCCTGGCCGAAACCATGTCCCAGTGGATGATCTCGTTCGCCACCGAAACCAGCCTGCCGTTCTGGACCTTTCTGAGCGCCGGTATCGTCAACATCTTCGTGCCCTCCGGTGGCGGCCAATGGGCCGTTCAGGCCCCGGTGGTGATCCCCGCCGCCCAGGCGCTAGGTGTCGAGATTCCCCGCGCCGCCATGGCCGTGGCCTGGGGCGATGCCTGGACCAACCTGCTGCAGCCGTTCTGGGCCCTGCCGGTGCTCGGCATCGCCGGCCTCAAGGCCAAGGACATCATGGGCTTCTGCCTGATTCAGCTGTTCGTCACCGGCATCCTGATTTCCATCGGCCTGACCTGGTTCTAAGCCTCACGGGCACACGCCGCTGGCCGACATCGGCCTAGCCTTCGCCGCGCACGACGACGCCTTGCCGTTCCCTGGGGACGGCAAGGCGTTATGCTGTGTAACATGACACCGGTCAAGAGCGCTCTTGACCGCGCTCCCCTGCTCCCAAAGGACCCCCGACGATGGACGAACAGAGCCTGCCCGGCCAGCACGAGTTGATCATGACCGTACTGATGACCCCCGACATGGCCAACTTCAGCGGCAAAGTGCACGGCGGCGCGATCCTGAAGAAACTCGATGAAGTCGCCTACGCCTGCGCCAGTCGCTATTCCGGCAACTACGTGGTCACGCTGTCGGTGGACCAGGTGATGTTCAAGCAGCCGATTCACGTCGGCGAACTGGTGACCTTCCTGGCCAGCGTCAATCATGTGGGCCGCTCCTCCATGGAGATCGGCATCAAGGTGGTGGCCGAGGATATCCGCCAGAAGATCATCCGCCACACCAACAGCTGCTATCTGACCATGGTGGCCGTGGACGCCGAAGGCAACCCCGCGCCGGTGCCGCCGCTGACGCTGGACACGCCGATTCGCAAGCTGCGCTTCGAGAAAGCCGCCCTGCGCAAGAAACTGCGCAAGCAGGCCGACGAAGAGCAACGCCGTACCGAGCTGCCCACCGATGCCGGATAGCCGCGGACAGCGCTTTGCGCAACGAAGCCGCCACGGCGGAGCCTGCGCCGACGATTAAGAGAATCGGCACATCGTGGTATCGCAAACCGCCCAAACGACGAGGCCGCCCCGGGGGCGGCCTCGTCATCGTTCATGCTCGGCTCAAGACGCCGTGCGCACCTTCAACCACAGCTAAGGTCGGTAATGGTATCGGCAGCATCGAGTTTCACGTTCAGCCGATCGGCGCGGAAGTCCATGGTCGCCACGCCACCGGGGCGCAGCACACGCTGACTGGCGGCGCCGCTTTGCTGCTGAATGGACTGCCCCATGGCCTCGGTGTAGGTGTGGCCGATGTGATCTTGCACCGCGCCGGCACCACAGGCGTCCTCCATGGACATCCTCGGCGGCACCGGGGCGGGCTCGCGCTCCACGGAGTTGGATGATGACGTGCAGCCGGCCAGCACCAGCGGGGTAACCAGTAGCGCAGCGAAAAGTGTTCGGGTCATGATGGCCTCCATTGCCTGACAACGCTGTCAGCAACAGGCTGACAGAAGAATTTGCAGAAAAACGTCACGAGGGCATCGCCAAGGGCGACATCTCAGCCTTCCTGGACAGTCTATCGTGCCAACCCAGCCTGGTCGCACACCAGCACTGTCCGCGTCGTACAACACGACATCATCGGGGGCTGTCGGGAAAGCAGTATGACAACAGACGCAGAACAACGACCGACTCGGCGAGCGCAAGCCTAGCTATCACTTCCGACGATCAAGGCCAGCGATCATCGTGACCGTGGGGTGGGGAGATCGCCGCCGAGGCTACCGACAGCCTCGACGACGCATCCCTGCGTATCAGGTCGTGGTTTTCTGGATGGCTTCGCCACCCTTTTCGATGTCCTGACCGACGCCGCGTACCGTGTTGCAACCATTCAGCAAGGCAAGCGTAAACAGCGACACCAGTACAATCGCCAGCGTTCTCTTCATGAAGCCCTCTCCTTATGTATGCGACATACGTCATGCACTCACAATCTAGCACGAAGCGATCAACCGGCGCGGTGCTATCGCCGCCGACGATGCGTTAACGCACATCTTTGTGCCTGCCGTTCAAGATATCACCAGCTTGACGATAATCACCGCGATTATCGCGACGGTAAGCCACTTCACCACCAGCGCCCCCCGCGAGCTCATGTTGACCTTCACCGCCAACCAGGCGCCGGTCATCGCCCCCAGCGCCAACACCAGGCCATAGCTCCAGCGCACCTGATCGTGCCACAGGAACATGCCAAGCGCCGGCAAGGTGTAGACCAGAATGATCAGCACCTTGAAGGCATTCACCTGGGCAAGGTCGATCTTGAGCATGCGGTAGAGCACGATGATAAACAGGATGCCGACGCCGACCTGGAGAAAGCCACCATAGACGCCGATCACGAACATCGCGGCGTACACGCTCGGTGTCAGGCGCTCGGCCGTCAGTGGCCGGGTATCGATCGTCGGCTGCGGCAGCAGCATGATCACTGCAGCGACGACCATGACCACCACCAGGATGGTCTCGAACAAGGCATCGCTGACCTGAAGTGCCAGCCACACACCGAGCACGGATCCCACCACCGCCGGCACCGACAAGCGCAGACTCAAGCCGATATGCCGAGCGCCGGCACGAAAGAAGTTGGCCACCGCCGAGACACTCTGCAAGGTAATCGACACCCGGTTGGTGCCATTGGCCACCTGGGGCGGCAGGCCGAAGAACATCAGCAGCGGCAGCGTCAGCATCGACCCCCCGGCCGCCAGCACGTTGATGAAGCCGGCGACAACGCCGATACCGAGCAGGGCCATGGCCTCGAAGAGTGTCATGCGCGTTCCTTGAGCGACAGACGGCGCCGAACACGGCACCGGAAAGACAGCGGCCATCAGAATACCCGCCACTTGCGCAGCGGGGAAATCCGCCGACCGGCGCACCGCTGGTGTACCCTGTGGGTAACACCGCCCATCGGAGCCCGACATGACCGACTTCGCCCTCGACCCACGTCTGGTCGACGATAGCTATCCGATCACCGAATTGCCGCTGTGCCAACTGCGCCTGATGGACGATGCCCGCTACGCCTGGCTAGTGCTGATTCCGCGCTGTGAAGGCGCCGTCGAGGTGTTCGACATGAGCGAAGAGGATCAGCAACAGATGTGGCGCGAAGCCTCGCGGGTCGGACAGGCCCTGAAGGCCCATCAAGGCGGCGACAAGCTCAACGTTGCCACCCTTGGCAACATGGTGGCGCAGCTGCACTTGCACGTGATCGTGCGCAAGAAAGACGACGACGCCTGGCCCGGCCCGGTGTGGGGGCAGGGCCAGGCCGCCCCCTATGACAAGTCATCGCTGGCGACGATGCGTGACACCGTGCTGGCGCTGGTCAGCGGCCTGAAGCTCGACAAGTAACACCCGCCATTGCGCGCTGAAGACAGACGCTTCGGCTCAAGGTCCCGTCAGTCCTGTCCCCGCCGGCCTCATCAACAGCGGCAGGCTGCCTGCGCCCTCGTCCACCTGCAGGCTCAGCATCACCCCTAGCGCTGCGATCACCACACCGCCGGCGAGGGCGACCAGCGGCGCCACCCAGGCCAGACGGCGCGGCGAAGACGCTGCGGCGAGGCGCCGCTCGGCCCATCCCCTGGCCAGTACGCTTGCCAGCCCCAACGTGGAGACCGTCAGCGCCGTTCCCAGCGACATGCACAACACCGCCACCACGCCCATCCATGGACGCCCGAGCAAGGCCGTGACCCCCATCAGCAGTACCGCGCCGCTGCACGGACGCGCACCGATGGCCAGCACCGCCAACAACGCACTGCGTCGACCCTCGATGGCCTGTGGCGTGAGGTGGTGGTGGCCGGAGCAGCAGGCTACACCGGGGGCATGCCCCACCGACGGGGAAGGCGTCGTTGTCGCCGCCGTGACCGCGGCGAAAGAGGTGAACACCGGTTCGGGCGGACGGGCGCCGAACGCGTCCCCGACGCGGCCATGGCCGGTGGCGACGGGCTGCCCGAGTGGTGGCGCCGAGGCCAACACCGACGCCGCGGCCGGCGCGGATGATCGCCTCAGGCGCAGAAGATCGCGGCATGCCCTCAGGCACAACCCGAGACCCAGCAAGGTCACCAGGGCGAAACTCAATCGCTCGACCCAGGCCACGCTGCCGAGCGCCTCCCGCGTCATCCAGCCGAGCCCCTCCACGAGCGCCAGCACCAACAGGACGGCCACCAACCCCTGTAGCAGGGCCGCCGCACAGGACAAGGCCAAGGCCTGGCGCCACGCCCCGCCCTGGGACACGAGATAGGTCGAGAGGACCGCCTTGCCGTGGCCGGGCCCCGCCGCATGGAAGACTCCATAGCCAAAGCTCAAGGCCAGCAGCGTCCACCAGGCTGGCAGCGATGGCGCACGGTCCAGCGAGGTCACCGCATCGGTCAACGCATGGTGGAGGTCACGCTGGGTGGTGAAGACCCAGCGCCCCACGGCGCCCAGCCCACCGTCTCCGGCCCCCACCAACCACGCGATGGCGGCAACACCGAGCGCCAACAGGGATAGCCACCACAGCGCCGCGCTCGAGCTCTTGTGTGCGCCTTTCATTAACACTCCACCACGCCGGTTTCAGCGAAGAAGCGCCCGAGCCCGGGCGCCGCACGGTCGTCTCTGTCGAGCTCGGCCGCGGCCTGAATCTGTGCCGGGTCCGGGTCCGGGGCGAGAATTCGATGCACGCAGTCGAGGCCATCGGGCACCACCAGGGCGTTGGCCAGGGGCACTCCGTCGTCGTCGGCTTCGTGCACGACCTCGATGTAGTAGGACGGATCGAAGACCCGATAGGTCAGGCGAGCGTTATCCAAGGGCACCGGCTCGGCCAGCGGCAGGCGAAGGTGCAGTACGATACGACCGTCACGATTGAGCACCGAGGTATCGGTCACATGAGCGAAACTCAGGGGCGCTCCATTGCGGCTGGCCTCGGTGAAGAACCCCTGGGGCGCCAGGGTCTCGGCGATCTCGCTGCCCAACCGATCCAGCGCCGCCTCCATGCCTTGGTCGCTGGCGGCAATCTCCTCGAGCAGCACCAGGCTGTAGAAAGGATCCATACGCCAGGCCTGGCGCAGCGCCGTCAGCCGCTGCCGATCATCGACCTCCAGGCGCACCGACAGATCGACCCAGCCGTGGGGGTGGGCCTGAAGTGGCGAAGCGATCAGCGCGGCGCCGAGAGCGACCAGCAGCGACCAACCGCCCCGACCCGCGTTTCCCTTATTCACGATGGTTCCTCATGCTCGTCCTGTGCATACCCTATGGCGCCTCGGCGAGTCGCCGCTGAAGCTCGACAAATAGCGGCTCGACCACCGCCGCCGGCAGCAGACGACCGCCGCGAAAAGCCTGCAGCGCGATGCTCGCGCCGGATGGCGTGCTCTCGGTTACCCTCACCTCGACCCGATAGCCTGGTGAGCGCGCCAGAGAGGCGTCGATGCGCCCCAGCCCTCCATCGGCCATGGTAATGACGTACCCGCGCTGCATCAGCAGCGCCAGACTCTCATCGAGGGCTCGATCGGCATCGGCCATCACCGACATCTGCCGGGCAGGCTCGGAGGATGGCGCCGAGGTGACGCAGCCGCTCACTCCCAGTACGACCATCAACAGCAACGCAAGGCGCATCAGCGGATCTCCTCGGTGGATTCGGGGCCGGCTGCCAGCAGGTCGTTACGCAGCGCCACACAGAAGTCGCTATCACTGGCGGTGCGTGACTCACGCAGATCTCCGCGCCAGTCGAACAGGCGAATATCCCGCGTCACTCGAATCCGTTCGGCATCGAGGGCAACCGAAACCCGCTCGACGCGGGTGGCATCGTCGATGGTGCCCCAGCCGCCCCACCCGCCGCCGCCGAATCCGACGCCGACACCGACGCCCCCGCCGACTCGTCCACCGCTGCCGCCCAGCACAAAGCCACCGAGTTGGGGACGCACCGCATCGGCATTGTGATAGGTCGCTCGCTCGACCCGTTCGGCGCTGACCACACCGAGCGCGGTATCGGTGTCGCGCACCAGAAAGTCGCGGCTCTCGAGTGCCTCCACCACATCGGTCATGGCGACGCTACCAGGCGCCGGCGACCACTCGCAGCTGGTCGATACCGCCGGCTGTGCCTGGGGCAGGTCGGTCGGCGTGGCCTGGCAGCCAGCCATGGCCAACGTCACCCCGATCACGCTCAGCGAGACGAAAGCGCTCGACGCTCTCGACCGGCGGATCGAGGGTATGGATTTGGGCATGCGCATCACGACCTCCTCAAGACCCCTGTGGAATACTTCATGGAGTCTACGCTGTCCTGTGCCGCCAGAAAACGCATCCCCGGGGGTGCTGTTCATCGCAGGATCGGCTAGTGTATCTATGTGGAAATTGTTTCCACAAAATTTCTGCGTGAGACGAGCCCATCATGAACCTGCTAATTTGCCCCGACAGCTACAAGGATGCCCTCCCCGCCCGCGACGCCGCCCGCGCCATCGCCGAGGGCGCCCTGCGTGCCGACCCCACCCTTGCCATCGACCAATGCCCGCTGGCCGACGGCGGCGAAGGCAGTCTCGATGCTCTGCTCGCCGCCACCGGCGCCGAGCGACGCAGCGCCCGGGTCCAGGATGCGCTGGGTCGCCCCTGCGACGCCGCCTGGGGGTGGCACAGCGCCAGCCACACCGCCTACATCGAACTGGCCGAGGCCAGCGGCCTGCAGGCCTTGACCCGGGACGAGCGCACCGCGCTTAACAGCACCACCCACGGCGTCGGCGAACTCATTCTCGAGGCGCTGGACGCCGGCGCCGAGCGCCTGCTGGTGACCCTGGGCGGCAGTGCGACCAACGATGGTGGTGCCGGCATGCTGGTGGCCCTCGGCGCCCGCCTGCTGGACGCCGATAACCAGCCACTCGCCCCGGGCGGCGCGGCACTCGAGCGACTGGCGACCCTCGATCTCTCGGGCCTCGACACGCGACTCGGCAAGATCGACGTCGAAGCCGCCGTCGATGTGGATAACCCGCTGCTCGGCGACCACGGCGCCAGCGCCATCTTCGGCCCTCAGAAAGGCGCCACCGAAGACGACGTGGCCCGCCTCGACCGAGCGCTGGCCCATCTGGCCGACCACACCGCCAAGGCGCTGGGTGATGACCATCGCGACCTGCCCGGAGCCGGCGCCGCCGGCGGCATGGGCTTCGCCGTGGCGGCATTTCTCAAGGGCCGACTGCGTCCGGGGATCGAGATGATCATGGAGCAGGCCGGGATGGAGGCACGCTTGAAGGCCGCCGACCTGGTGATCACCGGCGAAGGCCAGCTCGATGGCCAGAGTCTGTCGGGCAAGACCCCCATCGGCGTCTCCCGGGCCGCCCGCCAGCACGGCGTTCCCGTGATTCTGCTGGCCGGTCGCATGGCACCGGGCTGGCAGGCCGCGCTGGAGGAAGGCGTCAGCGCCGCCTTCGCCCTGGCCGATGGGCCGATGGAGCTTGATGAGGCGCTGTCACGCTGTGCCGAGCTATTGGCCGATCGCAGCGAGAACCTGATCCGGGTCATCAAGGCAACGGCGGCGACCCCATAGCCCAATGCCGAAGGCCGGCCGAGGCGCCTCGCCGATGGCGTCACGCCACGCGCTTCGTGCCTCCCCCGGGCCGCCCTCGGGACCTCGGCACGAGGCGGTGAAGCGGTGAAGCGGTGAACCAAAAGAACGCTGGCGACGTTGCGCCGGACACTGCGAGTGTTTTGGTCACCTGCACAAGGTGCCGGGCGGCGACCCTCGGCGGCGGCCGTCGCATACGGCGCGACGCTTGAAAACGTCATCTGTCGTCCTTATGTCATGGAGTAAGGCTATGGTGGCGATGGACATGATTCGCTTACCCCACGCCACCGCCAACGCTAGACTGGGCGTCAAAACGCGATCAAGGAGGCATTGCATGAGCGATACCAACGCCATTGGCCTGCACGAAGGCAGCGCCAGCGATCTTTCCGGCAAGCTCAACGAGTTGCTGGCCAACTACCAGATCTTTTACATGAACGTGCGCGGCTATCACTGGAACGTGAAGGGCGCCAACTTCTTCGAGCTGCACGAAAAGTTCGAGGAGTTCTACACCGACCTGCTGGTCAAGGTCGATGAAGTCGCCGAGCGCATCCTGACCCTGGGCCACAAGCCGGTCCACGCCTACAGCGACTACGTCAAGCTGTCGCAGATTAAGGAAGACAAGGATGTGCACGACGGTGAAGCCTGCGTACGCGGCGTACTGGCGGGGTTCCAGACCCTGATCGAGCAGCAGCGCGAGCTGCTGTCCCTGGCATCGGATGCCGATGACGAAGGTACCGCCTCTCAGGTCGGTGACTACATCCGCGAGCAGGAAAAGACCGTCTGGATGCTCAACGCCTATCTCGGCTGACATCGTTGAGGTAGCCGAGTAAACCGGCCCAACAGCCGCCCGATTGGCCAGTGACCAATCGGGCGGCTTTTTTATCGCTGGCGTATTGCCGACACCAGCCCACACCGGACCACCTCGTTCAGTCCTCACGCCTCTGGCTCGATGGCTGTAGCGCTGACGCGTCCTGCTCGGCGGCATGGCGCAGCTCGTCGGGCAGCGGTTTCTTCATGCGCGCGCCAAGCCGCTCGAGTTCGACGGCCTGGGCCACCAGGCTGCCTTGGCCCTGTGACAGTCGGTTCATTGCCTGGTGATGGCTTTCTCGGGCGCGATCGAGATGCTTGCCGACGTCATCGAGGCTTTCGACAAAACCCGAGAACTTGGCTAACAGGCGCTCGGCACGGGCGGTGATCAGGCGCGCGTTCTCGTTCTGACGCTCCATGCTCCACAGCCCCGCCACGGTGCGCAGGCTCGCCAGCAGGGTCGTCGGCGTGACCACCACCACCTGACGGTCGAAGGCCTCCTGGAACAGCGTAGGATCACGCTCGAAGGCCGCGGCGAAGGCCGGCTCCACCGGCACAAACAGGAACACGAAATCCGGCGAATGCAGGCCCGGCAGGCTCGGGTAGTCCTTGGCCGACAGGCCCCGCACGTGGTTTCTGAGCGACTGCAGGTGGGCCCCCATGGCGGCCTCGCGCTCCTCATCGTCGGTGGCATTGACCACCCGGGTCCAGGCGCTCAGCGACACCTTGGCATCGACGATCAGATGGCGCGATTCGGGCAGGTAGATGATCGCATCGGGCCGCTGGCGGCCATGCTCGCCGTTCATCGACACTTCGCGGCGATACTCGACATCGCGTCTCAGGCCACTGCGCTCCAGTACGGTTTCCAGCATCAGCTCGCCCCAGTTGCCCTGGGTCTTCTGATCGCCCTTGAGTGCCCGAGCCAGCCCCGCGGCTTCTTCCCCGAGCCGCGCATTGAGGCCGGCCAACTGGTCGATCTGTGCCTTCAGGGTGACCGCGTCGCGGCTGTGCTGGCCGGTCAGGTCTTCCACCCGACGGCGGAACTGATCGACCTGTTCGCGGAAGGGCTTGAGCAACGTCTCGAGCCCCTCGCGACTCTGCACCTGGTAGGCCTGCTGGCGCTCATCGAAGACCTGGCCGGCAAGCTGGTGAAACTCGCTCTTTAGCCGCTCCCGGGCCTCTTCGAGCAAGGCCAGCTGCTCGCGGTGGCGCACCGCCATCTGGTCGCGCTCGGTCTCCAGGCGAGCGTTGCGCTCACGCAGTCCGCTAAGCCCTTCCCGCGCCTGGTCGAGCGCCGCATCGAGAGCGCCAATCTGTTCGCGACTGGCATCCAGCTGAGCATCGCTGGCGGCGAGCTCCTGTTCCAACCGATGCGCCGCCTCATCGCGCCGGTAAAAACGCTCTTCGCCCTCGTCCAGTGCCTGGCGCGCCGCATCGAGGCGCCCCGCCAGACGCCGGGAGCGAGCCCCGAGGGCAAACGCAGCGCCGAATCCCAACAGCACAGCGAATGCCATACCCAACATCAGCGCGGTGAGCACGGGATCGCCCATCAGCCGTTGCATCCACTCGATATCCGGCATATCAGCTGGCGACACCGTCGGGCCGTTCGGCCAGGTCGGCGATCAAGGTGCGCAGCAGAGCGTAGAACTCCTCGACCGACGCGATCTCGACCCGCTCGTTGGGTGAGTGGGCGCCGCGGATTAACGGACCGAAGGAGATCATCTCGAGGTGTGGGTATTTGCCGCCGAGAATGCCGCATTCGAGCCCGGCGTGGATCACCTTGATCTCAGGCTCGACGTCCAGACGCGCGCGATGCAATTCGCAGAAGCGCTCGAGCAGGGGGCTGGCCGGCTGAGGCGTCCACCCGGGGTAGCCGTGTTCGACTCGAGTGCGGGCGCCAATCAGCTCGAATAACGCGCGAAAGCGCTCGGCCATGTCGGTGGTGGCGCTGTCGCGCAGCGAGCGCACCAGGGCACAGAGATGGAAGCGCCCCCCCTCGAGGCTGACCACCCCCAGGTTATTGGAGGTTTCCACGACCCCGGGCACCTCGACGCTCATCCGCTCGACGCCGCAGGGCGCGGCGTGCAATGCGGCCACCAGCAGGCGTGTGGCGTGGCGCGACAGCGCCTCCTTCGCGGGGACCTCGGCGGCGGACTCGAGCGGACTCAGGGCCAGTGACAGCCCCTCGTCGATCCCTGCAAGTTCAGCGCGGATAGCGGCCTCGAGGGCTAGCACTCGGGATTGGGCAGCGGCCACTTCGCCGGCCGGCATGGCAAGGCTCGCGAAGGCCTCACGGGGAATGGCGTTGCGCAGGGTGCCGCCGCGATACTCCACCAGGCGCGTCTCGCAGCCGTCCAGCGCCCGCAACACCCGTACCAGCAAGCGATTGGCATTGCCCAGGCCCTTGTCGATATCGATGCCGGAGTGGCCACCCCGCAACCCGGACAGCGACAGGGTCAGGACGACCTCATCGTCGCCCAGGGCCTCGAGCGGCAGTTGGGCGTCGACGACCACATCGGCCCCCCCGGCACAGCCGATATACACCTGTCCACGGTCCTCAGAATCGAGGTTCAACAACAGCCGGCCCTCGAGCCAGCCTTCGGCCAGGTGCAAGGCCCCGCCCATGGAGGACTCTTCTTCCAGGGTAAACAACGCCTCGAGGGGGCCGTGGGGCAGGGTCTCGTCTTCGAGCACCGCCAGGGCGGCGGCGACACCAAGGCCATTATCGGCGCCTAGCGTGGTCTCGTGCGCCGTCAGCCAGCCATCCACGACCCGGGTCTCGATGGGGTCTCGAGTAAAGTCATGGGGGTGGTCGCTGTTGGCCTGGGCCACCATGTCCAGATGGCCCTGGAGAATGATACCCGGCGCCGACTCGTGCCCCGGGCTCGCCCCACGACGAATGCGCAGGTTGCCGTAGTCATCGCGGTCGTGGGCGAGCCCTCGGGCGTCGGCCCAGGCCTCGAGCTTGGCGACCAAGACCGCCTCGTGGCCCGATGGCCGCGGCGTATCGCACAGGGTGCGGAAGTGGCGCCACACGGCGGTCGGAGACAGCTGTTCGAGATGTGCGTTCATTCGCTTCACGTCTTGATGATGGACCCGGGGCACTCTACCGCCGCCCCTCGCCGAGGGAAAGCACCCACGTCACGCCAGCAGTTGTGCCACGGCGCTACGCAGCGCCTCAAGCACCTGACGACGACCGCTCAATCCAAGCGATCGGGCCAGCTGTTCCATGTCGCGTCCCTGCCAGGCCCAGGCGGCCAGCCACAGGGCGGGATCGGCAGCATCGGTGATGGTCGTCACCGGTGCGCGGCCCGCGCCGTTCGGTCCAAGGCGCTCAGAGACTGCGCCGTTCGGTCCAAGGCGCCCGGAGACTGCGCCGCTCGGTCCAAGGCGCCCGGAGACTGCGCCCCTCGGTCCAAGGCGCCCGGAGACTGCGCCCCATTGCACCAGCGCCTGGATGGCCGGACGCACCAGCGCCGGGTCTCGGGCGCCGTGGGCCATGGCGTGAAGGTCGCGCAGGTCCGACGGCGAAAGCGCGGTCTCGAGGGGGACGTCGCCTGGCGCAGGCTCGGTGCCCGAGGGATGGGTGGCGGTCTCGGCCAGCAGCATCACCAATGCGTCCGGTGCCAGGTCGTTCAGCTCAAAGGCCAACAGCGCCGGCAGTTGTCTGGCGAAGCGCCGGCGTAATCGCGAAAGCAACGCCACGCCGCGTTCGCTGGTGGCGCGGGCGACCATCACCGCGTGCTCGCCGGTCGCGGCTTCACGGGTCAACCCCAGGCGCACCACGGCGAAGCCCTGGGCACGCCAGAACGCCAGCAAGCCGCCATCGGCGCCGAAGCTGGCCCCGAAAAGGTCCCGACCATCGGCGCTGGCAGCGGCGATGCCCTCGTTCAGCAACCGTGCGCCGAGGCCGCGGCGGCGAAGGTCCGGATGGACGGCGAGGCGCGTGACCCGACGTAGCCGCGCCGTAAGCGCCTCGGGCTCGCCGGCGTGGGCCGCCAACGATTGGGCCAGCAAGTGTCCCCGGGGCCGCCGCTCGCCGCGGGCCACTCGCTCGGCGAGCTCCACGTCGAAGCCCCCCTCATCGGTGCTGACCAAAACGCCGGACATGGTGCGGAGGGCTGTCGCATCGGCCAGTTCGAGAATGCGCGTTGCCGGGGCATCGAGCAGCGCCCGCAAGTCCGCCGGCGTGGTGCGATAATGCGCCTGAACCAGAAGACCGAACACACCGCGAAGCCGCGTTTCGTCGCGGCTGAGCGCGTCGCGGTCGAGGGTCCGAATCGCGCCGACACCGACATCGGTTTGCCCATGGCTCGGCGCGCCGACCTGGGCATCGAGCAGCAGCAGGTCGGCAGTCGCCGCCTCCAGCGGGTCGCCGCTGGCCCAGCGGATCGGTGTTGTCAGGTGCAAGGCCTTCCAGTCTGGCGTCAGCCGATCGAGCACGGCTCGAAAGCGCAGGGCGAACCCTCGCCCCGACCCCTCGTAGCCATGCACGGTCGTGGCGAAGGCGATACGCGGAAAGACGCCAAGCCACGTCGCCAGCAAGGCGGCCGGAATGGCCGCGGCCTCATCCACCAGCAGCACACTGCCCGCCCCTCCTTCTTCACGCCCCGCCACGCCCTGGCTCAAGGCGTCCGGGGCGACGAAGCGCACCCGTCCGCCGGGATCGGTCAGCGTGAGGCCATCACGACGGGCCGTCGGACGCAGGGCCACCAGGCGCTCGAAGACCGCATCCACCGACGACGCTCGAGGCGCCGTCAGCACGATATCGACGGCGCCGCCGTCGGCCTCCCCACGCGCCAGCCACCGGGCACAGGCGATGCCCAGTGCCGCCGACTTGCCGCGCCCACGATCGGCGGTGATCACCAGCGGACGGCGCCGCCGCAACCGCACCAGGCGCGCCACGGCCTGCGCCTGATCCGCGCTCAGGCAGTCCACATCCGAGCCCGGTTGACGCTGTCGGGACGGCGTGGCCACCGCGCCCGACCCCGCCACACCGGCTGGCTTCACGGGCACGTCGACCGTCCCCTCACCCGGGTGCCAGGTCAACACGGCGTCAAGCGTCCCCAAGCGGCGGTGCAGGCGCTCGAGAAAGCGGCTCGAGAGCGATTCCCAGGGCCGGGGATGCTCGGCGAGGCGACGGTAGTCGGCGTCCGGGGCTCGGCCGCCATTGTCCGGCAGCAGCAATACCAACAGGCCCCCCGCCACCAGAGTCCCCGAGAGCGCCCCGAGGGCATCCGGGTCGAGACCTTCGCCCGGTGACACCGCATCGATCACCACCAGGTCATGCTCGGCGCCCAGGCGAGTCCTGGCCTTGCCCGGCGGCAGTACGACGACCTCGTCCGCCAGGCCGGCCACCGGCTGCCTGGCGACCCACAGCGAACGCGACACCGACGGTTGCCTGACGTGGTCGTCGACGACACAACGCGCGGCGGCAACGGCGCACTCGTATGACGCCACTATCGCTACCAGACCGCGCCAGCGCTCCCTTCTCATTGTGCTCTGATAGGCATTCAGCGCCGCAGGCACGACAAAGGTCATAGAAGGCGGCATGACGAGGCTCCCCGGGAAATCAACTTTGGTCTAATAAAAGCAACGATTAAACGCTTGGTTGAACTATCGCAACGCAGCATAAATCACGTGATAAACCCTTCATTTTACTGATAACACTATAGTTTTTGTCACCAAAACCACTGAGCGACTGCCAAAAAACGGGCGCAGTCCGGTGCATCGACCGGCATCGAACAAGTCTGGCGCCGCGTGCTAGCTTGATGGAGCCATGGCGCCGCACGGTGACGATCCGCCCACCGGCGCAGCACTACCCCCAGGTGCCGGATACCAAGGCACCGCCTGCTATCGCCAGTTATCGATCGATAGGGAGGCCCCGATCGCCTTCCGAGCAACAATCAGAACAACCCACGGGGAGCATCCTGCATGAAGCACACCACCAAGTTTACCCTGACGGGCCTGGCCGCGGGCATCGCCCTGGCCGCCATGTCCGGCAGCGTCGTCGCCCAGGAAAAGTGGACCATGACCACTACCTGGCCGGATAACCTCGACCTGATCGAGATCGACCGCCACTGGGCGGAGCTGGTCAACCAGCTCGCCGGCGACGAGGTCGAGATCGAATTCTACGCCGGCGGCACCCTGATGCCCGGCACCGAAGTCTTCGACGCCACCGAGACCGGCAGCATCCAGGCCGCCGGCGACTGGCCCGGCTACTGGGCGGGTCGCAGCCCGGCGTTCTCGCCGCTCGCCACCACCACGAGCCTGTTCAATGGCGTCGACTACCTGAACTGGATCAACCAGTGGGGCGGCTTCGAGCTCTACCAGGAAGTCTACGGCCAGTACAACATGGTCTACCTGCCCTACGGCATCACCAACAACGAGTCGGGCTTTCGTGGCGGCACCCCGATCGAGAGCCTGGCCGATCTCGAAGGCAAGCGCCTGCGCCTGTCCGGCCGCGACCAGGGCCGCGTACTCGAGCAGCTCGGCGGCTCCCAGGTCACCCTGGCCGGCGGCGAGATCTACCAGGCCATCGAACGCGGAGTGGTCGACGGCGCCGAGTTCTCGACCCCAGGCGTGGACTACAAGGCGGGCTTCGGTGAGGTCGCCGACTACTGGATGACCCCTGGCTGGCACCAGTCCGCCAGCGTCTTCGGCGTGATGATCAACCAGGAGTCCTGGGACGCCCTGTCCGAGGAGACCCAGGAGAAGCTGAAGATCGCCGCTCAGGCCACTATGGCCTGGTCGCTGGCCTGGTCCGAGAAGCAGTCCACCGAGGGCACCGTGAAGTTCCTCGACGACGGCACCACGATCAACCAGCTGTCCGAGGAAGACCTCAAGAAGATCCAGGACATCACCAATGACGTGATCGTGCAGGGCGCCTGCGAAGACCCGATGCACGCCAAGGTCTACCACTCGATGATCAGCTACCTCGAGAACTACGCCAACTGGCGCGACGTCTCGGTGCCGTTCAACATGAGCCGAGTGACCGACAACCTGCCGTCACTCGAGGAGATCGAGGCCTGCATGGGCGAGTAAACCCGCCCGTCAGGTCACCTCACCGCCGGCGGCCTCTCCCCGGAGAGGCCGCCGGCCTTCGTTGGTCCCTCACGAGACTTCCCACCATGAATGCCATTGCCAAGGCCATCGACTGCTTGAACGAGTGGTTCGGCCGTTTGATCGCCCCGCTGATCGCGATCATCACCCTCGTGGTGGTCTATGACATCGCGATGCGGTTCTTCCTCGGCCGCCCCAGCGACTGGGCCTTTGATGTCACCACCATGCTGTTCGGTACGCACTTCATGCTGATGGCCGCCTATGGCTTGCGCCATCACGCCCACGTCGAGGTCGACGTGTTGAAGCGGCTGCTGTCACGGCGCGGCCAGGCGCTGATCGAACTGCTCGGCTACCTGCTGTTCTTTACCCCCTTCATCATCATGCTGCTGATGTACAGCTGGACCTTCTTCGAGCGCTCCTGGAGCCGTTCAGAGTCCACCTACGGCATCGTTTCGATCCCGGTGTACCCGGTCAAGGCGGTCCTCGTCATCGCGGCCGTGCTGATCCTGTTGCAAGCCATCGCCATCGTCATCCGCATCGTGGGGCAACTGCGTGACGACGAGCCGTCATCGGAGGACGCGTCATGAGCCCGGAACTGCTCACCATCTTCATGTTCGGCGGCCTGATGGTCGGCCTGTTCATGGGTCACCCGCTGGCCTTCGTGCTGGGTGGCACCGCGGTGCTCGGCGCCTACTTCGGCCCCGGCCCCCAGGTGCTCGGCATCATCATCAACAATATCTACGGCCGTGCCATGGACAACTACGTCCTGGTGGCGATTCCGCTGTTCATCCTGATGGCGCGTTTTCTCAACGACTCCGGCGTCACCGAGAAGATGTTCGAGAGCATGCGTCTGCTACTCGGACGGGTGCGCGGTGGCCTGGCGCTGACCGTGGTCATCGTCTCGGTGCTCCTGGCCGCCACCACCGGTATCGTCGGCGCCTCCATCGCGGTGATGGGCCTGATCGCCCTGGCCCCGATGCTCAAGTACGGCTACAACAAGGGGCTTTCCGCCGGCGTCATCATGGCCAGCGGCTGCCTCGGCATCCTGATCCCGCCGAGCATCATGCTGATCCTGATGGCGAGCTACTCGCCGGTGTCGGTAGGCGCGCTGTTCGCCGGCGCCCTGGTACCTGGCCTGATGCTCGGCACCATGTACGCCCTGTACGTGTTGATCGTGTGTCTGATCAAGCCGAGTTATGGCCCGCCGGTGGACGCCGCCGAGCGCGCCGACACCAGCACCGGGGAACTGCTGATCATGCTCGGCAAGTACGTGCTGCCGCCGATGAGCCTGATTCTTGGTGTACTGGGTGCGCTGTTCACCGGTATCGCCACCGCGACCGAGGCATCGGCCATCGGCGTGACCATGGCCTTCGTGCTGTTTCTGATCTTCGGCGACCGCAAGCTGTCGACCTGCTACAACACCCTCATCGAGGCGAGCAAGACCACCACCATGGTGATGTTCGTGCTGGTCGGGGCCACCGCCTTCACCGGGGTGTTCTCCATCGGCGGCGGCATGGACGTGATCAGCGATCTGGTCCTGTCGATGCCCGGTGGCACCACCGGCGCCCTGATCCTGATGTTCCTGCTGGTGTTCGTGCTGGGCATGTTCCTCGACTGGACCGGCATCGTGCTGCTGAGCTTCCCGATCATGCTGCCGATCATCGAGACCATGGGCGTCGACATGCTGTGGTTCGTGGTCATGGTCGCGGTGGTCCTGCAGACCTCCTTCTTGACCCCGCCTTTTGGCTACGCGCTGTTCTACCTGAAGGGCGTGGCGCCACCGGAGGTCGAGACCCTGGACCTGTACAAGGCGGTGATACCGTTCTGCGGTTTGATCGTACTGGCCTGCCTGCTGATGTCCTACTTCCCGTGGCTGGTCACCGGGCTACCCTCGAAACTGCTCGGCTACGGCTAGGCGCCAGAGCTAGGCGATAGAACTCGCCGCCAGGTCTCGCCGCGACAACTGCGGTCGCGTCGAGACCTGGCCCTCAATCGCTGGACGCTTGGTTCGCTTAACCGGTGATCGTGGCCTGAGCCCTGTCTTGCACGGGGCTCAGGCCTTTTCGTATGTGTTTGATCCACTGCTGGCCACGGATGGTCTCCGGGCGAGCCTCAGAGCCACCGTCACCCTGGCCTTGACGATGCCCATGACCACGCCGGCCTGGCGCTTGGCGGTCCATCACGCGATGGGCTTGTCGTCGCTCATCCCTTCGTCCTGATGACAACGGCCCGGCATTACCCGGCCACCAGCACTCTTTCTGGCGCCTTGCAAAGAGTCCCGTGGCCGGAAAAATCGGCTCTCGCATACCGACGTCTCGGCATCAAGAAACGCATAAAACACCGCCTTTGATCCAAATCAATGACCGCCTGATAACTCGGCAGGCGACCCCGAATCGGCACACTCAACATTTGCTTCACCGCCGGACTGACAAGCATTCTTCCATAGCCACATATAATAAATAACGGGGCTTTCAGCGGCGCCAAAAAACAACAGACGACAAACCAACTCGCTATGCACTTAGCGCTACCCGCTGGAGCGTTGTCAGCGGGAACGCTGGCTTCAGGGGCGCCGGCTTCAGGAGCGCTGGCTTTAAAATAGCCACGTTCGACGACGAGACGCTCGACTCACGATGCCGTATTCGCGCTGCCCTTCTCTTTCCTTGCACAGCATTCAGAACAAGTCCTCCCATTCCGGCGAGTCTTGCCATTTTACTATCACCCCATCACACAGCGGGGATAACACTCAGATGACATGTGACATCAGTTCACTACGCCACCCGAAAGAAAAACTCTACTCAAGTATCTGCCTTGTCGTCGGCGCTCTACTCTGGGGCCTATTCGCGCTATATAGTTTATTTTTCATCGTTCTGGCGGGCACCGCAGGGTTCATTATCATGGCCGTGTACATTGGCGGCATATGGCTAATGTCCTACTTCGCCAAGTCCCTTATCACGGCACATATGCTCGGGCACTACGTCAAGATCGGCCCTCAGCAGTTTCCACATCTTCAGAAAATGGTCGAGGAAAGCGCAGGCGCCATCGGCCTTAACGAAGCGCCCCAGGCTTTTATCTACAACTCCGGCGGCATGATGAATGCCGTCGCCCTAAAGCTCGTCGGGCGCCGCCGCTACATCTGGTTAACCTCGGCGCTGATCGACGCCGACTCCGACGAGCAGGTGCGTTTCGTCATCGGCCATGAGATGGCCCATCATGCCGCGGGACACCTGGAAGGAGGAAAGCACTTCCTGCGACTGCCGGCACGCATGGTACCGTTTCTGGGCTCAGCCTATTCACGCGCCTGCGAATTGACCTGTGACCGAGCCGGCAGCCTACTGGCGCAAGACCTTTCGGCATCACGCTCGGCCCTGCAGATGCTGGCCTGCGGTAGCGCCAAGCTCAACGCGAGCATGAATCCCGACGCCTTCCAGGCCCAGGAACAGCTCGTCCCCCCCGTCGCCGGCTTCTTCATCAAGATATTCGCGACCCATCCACGAACCACTCGCCGCGTCCAGGCCTTGACTGAGTGGTATCGTGGCGAGACAACCGGCGTAGCGGTGCCGCTATCTGCCTCCCGCGCCTGATCGAGTCTGCCTGGTTCGGCGCCAGCGCGCGCCGGTTCAGTGGCCGGCGCGGTGGCGCCCCCTTCGCACAAGGCCTCGCCAGGTGACAAACAGGCCCCGCCAGGTGACAGACAGGCCCCTGCCGGATGACAGGGCCCTTGGCCGGATAGCGTGCCAAATTTGGTCGCGCGTTCCTCGAACGGCGTCCACCGTGGCCCCGCGGCATTCAACGTGGCGTCTGCCCCGGCTCATAACGAATCCGCATCAGGGCACAGTACACCACCGGCATCACCACCAGGGTCAGCAGCGTGGCCACCCCCAGGCCGAACACGATGACCACCGCCATGCTGGCGAAGAAGGCATCGCCCAACAGCGGCAGCATGCCGAGCATGGTGGTGATCGCGGCCATGGCCACCGGCCGTACCCGGCTCACCGCGGCCTGAACCACGGCCTCGAAGCGACTGTCCTGGGCGAGCTGCTGAACATTGATCTCCTCCATCAGCACGATGGCGTTCTTCAGTACCATGCCGATCAGACTCAGGGTGCCGAGCAGGGCCATGAAGGTGAATGGCGCGCCGAGCAACACCAGCCCCGAGATGATGCCGATCAGCATCAGCGGCACGATCGACCAGATCGCCAGCGACTGGCGCAGGTGACCGAACAGCAGCACGGTGATGATGAACATGCCAAGCAGGCCCATGGGCAGCGATGACAGCAGCGCGCTCTGGGCATCACTGGCCGTCTCGTACTCACCGCCCCAGGCGATGTGATAGCCCTCGGGTAGCTCGATGGCCTCGACCTTGGGCCGCAGCCGCGCCAACACGCTGGCGGCGGTCTCGCCCGACAGCGGCATCGGTTCGGCATAGACGGCCAGCATGCGCTGCCGATCACGGCGCTTGATCAGCGGGTCGCGCTGCTCGGTGCGGAGCTCGCCCAGCACGCTCGCCGCTGGCACATAGCGGCCCTGCTCCTCGCTCCAGACGTTGACGGCACCGATGTTATCGATGTCGTAGCGCTGGTTGGCCTGAGAGCGCATCACGATCGGAATCAGGTCGCTGCCCTCGCGATAGACGCCGACCTGCTCGCCGTCATTATTCAGGCGCAAGGCCTGATGCAGAGCGTCACGGGTGACACCGACACGACGCGCCTGCTCGTCGAGAAACTCCGGCACGATGACGCTTTCACGATTGCTCCAGGACAGCCGCACGCTGTCGGCCATGGGCTCGTCGTGGAAAATATCGCGTACCGTAGCGCCCAGCCGCCGCAGGGTCTCGGGATCCTCGCCGAAGAGGCGGGCCTCGATGCTGGCCTTGGCCGAGGGCCCCACCTGCAGCGCCTGGACCTTGTACTGGACCCGGGGAAAGTCCTGACGCAACACCCGGATCACCTCGGCCATGCGTGCCGAACGGCTGTCCTGATCAGCGGTTTCGACGATCATCTGGCCGAAGCTCGCGTAGCGGTCCTCGGGGGCGTAGGTCAGCGTAAAACGCTGGGCGCCACCACCGACCACGCTGGTCACGCGGTGAACCTGGTCCATCGCCAGCACCGCCTGTTCCAGGCGACCTACGGTGCGCTCGGTCTCGAGAATATCGGTGCCTTCCGGCAGCCACACGTCGACGAAGAACATGGGCGTCGTGGCGTCTGGGAAGAAGGCATTCTTGACCTGGCCGGCGATGGACAAGGTGCCCGCCAGCAAGGCCAGCGCCAGCACAATGGTCACGACGCGAAAGCGAATTGCCTGGCGCAGCAGCGCACCAAAAGCGCGATAGACGATGCCGCGATAGGGATCCATCGCTGCGCCATCCTCGCTCGAAGGGACCTCGCGGTAGAACAGGTCGAAGAAGAACGGAGTCAGCGTCAGGGCGGTGATCCAGCTCAGAAAGAGCGAATAGCACAGCACCCAGAACAGCGAACCGATGAACTCCCCGGTGGAATCCGGCGACAGGCCGATGGGGGCGAAGGCGGTGATGGCGATGGCCGTGGCGCCGAGCAACGGCAGGCGGTTCTGCCTGACCACATCGAGGGCCGCCTCGCGCTTGGTGCGACCACGCTGCAGTCCGATCATCATGCCTTCGGTGACCACGATGGCGTTGTCGACCAGCATGCCCAGGGCGATGATCAGCGCGCCGAGGGAAATCTTCTGCAGCTGGATGCCGTGGATCGACATCATGATGAAGGTGCCGAGAATCGTCAGTACCAGGACCAGTCCCATCAGCAGGCCGCTGCGTACGCCCATGAACAGCAGCAACACCACGATGACAATGCCGACTGCCTCGGCGAGATTGACCAGAAAGCCGTTGACCGCACTTTCGACCACCTCGGGCTGATGATAGACGCTCGTGAGCGTCATCCCGAGCGGCATGCGCGATGACAGCGCATCCAGGCGCTGCTCGACCCGCTCACCAACCTCCACCACGTTGACGCCGGAGCCGAACGAGATGCCGAGCGAGAGCGCCGGTCTGCCCCCCGCGTGATAGACCAGCTGCGGCGAGTCGGTCAGTTCGCGATGCACCTCGGCAATATCGCCCAGGCGCACCAGGCCGGCGTCGGGGCGCCCGATCACCAGCTTCTCCAGCGCCGCGACGCTGTCGAACTCCCCGGTCGGCTGCAGCGACAGTGACAGGCCATCGAGTTCGACGTGGCCGGCGTCGCCGATCACGTTCTGGGCGTTGAGTAGATTGGCGAGCTGACCCGGTGAGACATTCAGTGCACGCATGCGATCCCGGTCGAGGGCCACGATCACCTGTTCCTGACGAGTGCCGGCGATCGCCACCTTCTTGACCCCCTCGACCAGGCGTAACTCGCGCTGCAGCAGCTCGGCGTGATCCTTCAGGTCGCGCTGAGAATAGCCCTCCCCGCTCAGGGTGAAGAGCAGGCCAAAGACATCGCCGAAGTCGTCGTTGACGATCGACGAGCCGGCCCCCGGCGGCAGGCTCGACTGAGCGTCATTGATCTTGCGGCGCAAGCGGTCCCAGTACTGGTCGAGCTCAAACTCGCGTACGGTATTCTCGAGCTCGATGGTGATCTGCGACAGGCCATCGGCATTGACCGAGCTCACCCGCTTGAGATCCGGCACTTCCTGAATCGCCTTCTCCAGCGTCAGGGTCACCTCTTCTTCCACCTGCTCCGGCGTCGCCCCCGGATACGGCGTCGAGATGATCGCGTTGCGGATCGTGAACTCGGGAAACTCGAGCTGGCCGAGTCCGAAGAAGGACACCACCCCACCGATGGCCAACAGCAGCGTCACCATCCAACTGATGACCCGCTGGCGCAGGAAGAAATCGACCATGGTTAGAGCCCTTCTTCCTTGACCCAGGGGCGCACTCTGCGCTGCGCATTCATCAAATGGGCGCCGGCGGCAACCAGCCGATCCCCGGCCGTGAGCTCGCCGCTGACCAGCATGCCCTGGGTCGTCACGCGCCCGGCGGTGACGGGTACGGCCTCGAGCCGGCCGGTCGGCTCATCGTTTCGGATTCCATCGCTGGACACCTGCTCAGGCTCTGCCTCGGAGTTTTCCAAGGCGTCAGATTCGGGCACAAACCGCCATACCAGCGCCTGCTCGGGCGCGTCATCCTGGGTTACCACCGCCGCGACAGGCACCCGCCAGGGATGGCGCTCCTCACCGGTCAGGGCGCTCATGTCCAGTAGCACCGTGGCACTCATGCCGGACAACACCGTGACGTCTTCCGGCTCCGCCAGCGTCACGGTGACTTCGTAACTCAGCGATCCCTCGGAAGCGCTACTGTCATGTTCCTTGTAGCTGGCGGGGTAGCGGCGCTCATCGCCGGAGAAGGTAATCCATACCACCGTGGTTTCACCGGAACGCACCGCGTCCGCCCGCTCCTCGCTGATGCGTCGCATTTGCTGTTCGGGCAACTGAAAGGTGACATCGATACTACCCGGCTGCTGCAGAGCGGCGATGGTCTGCTGGGCGCCGACCACCTGGTAGTTGTCCACCGGGACGCTGGCGATGACGCCGTCGAACGGCGCCTTGAGCTCGGTGTAGCTGAGCTGGTCTCTGGCCTGGTCCAGGCGCGACTCGGCGGACAGGTATTCGGCACGGGCCTCATCGAAGCGCGAACGACTGATGGCGCCGCGCTCCAGAGAGATGCGCATGCGCTCATAGGTGGCCTCGGCCAGGTTGTAACTGGAGCGGGCGTTGGCCAACTGGCTGCGGGCATCGCGGGCATCGATACGGGCGATCAGATCCCCTGCCATGACGTCTTCCCCTGGCTGTACCGCCAATTCCTGCAGTTCACCACCGACCCGGAACGACAGATCGGAGCGCTCGGAGGCCTGCACCCGCCCAGGATAGTAGGCGAGTCCGCCTTCCCGGCCCCCGTCGAGGGTAACGAGCTTCACCGGAAAGACCTGTTGCTGGGTCAGCGGAGGCGGCTTGGCCTCACAGCCAGTCAGCGCCAGCACAGCCAGCAGCGCCAGCATGCCCGCGGCGAGTAAAGGGCGATTCATGATGACGACTCCGCAGAAGAAGGTTCGACGCGCACGGCCACCGCGTCCCAGGCCATGGAAAAGGCGGTGTCGATGTTATCGGCGGTGGGCTCGAAGGGACGACAGCTCTGACACTGGACCAGATGATAGATCGGCAAGAACAGGAAACTCTCGAGCAGGGCCAGGCCCACCGGCTTTATCACCCCGTTGCGCTGGCCATCGACGAGGGCATCGAGCAGCGGCGCCAGGCGCTCATCGTTACGCTGGCGCAGCGCATCGTTCATCCATGCCGAATAACTGAACATGTCGTGATAGCGGAACAACCGCGGCGACTCGATCGCGAGCTGAAACAAGGCCCGCCAGGTGCGCAACAAGCGCTGACGCAGGTCCAGCGACGGATCCAGGTGAGCAAGGGCAGTGTCGATCAGCTGATCACAGGCGTACAGGAAAGCCGCCTCGAGCAGGCCATCCTTGTCCTTGTGATAGATATAGAGCGTACCGGGGGAGACGCCGGCACCATGGGCGATCTTGGCCACCGAGGTGGCGGAGAATCCGTGTTCGGTCACATGCTCCAGGGTCGACTCGAGCAGGGCGAGGCGTTTGGTGTCGTCGCGATAGCGCATGGAGAGGCTCTCAGGGTCGGTCTCCGAAAGATAAATGAATGAATATTCATTTTCAATGTATCAAATGATCATGCTCCGCCGAAGCCCTGGCCTGGCGTGCCCCTCCCTGCGGGCCATGCGGGCCGTCGCCTGCAGCAGCAGACCCGACCTGTTATCATTCTGCCCTCCCCGGCCTCGGGCTCTGTGCGCGAGTCCCGCGTTCCTCTCCATCCTCAGGAGTGCCTCCGTGACCAGCAGCTCCCCTCGCTCACTGACGGACTCGCGCCCGCGCCGTCGTCTGCTCACCGGCTGGGGGTGGATGACCCTGGTCGTCGCCGCCGTGGTGGCGCTGCCGGTGCTGGTCATTCTCGGCCATATCGTCATGCCCGCAGGCGAGGTCTGGCGCCATCTGGCCGAAACGGTGCTCAGCCGCTACCTGCTCAACACCCTGTTTCTGACCCTCGCAGTGGGCATAGGCACCTTCCTCATCGGCACGGGCACGGCTTGGCTCGTGGTGATGTGCCGCTTCCCGGGAAAGCGCCTGTTCGAGTGGGCCATGCTGCTCCCCCTGGCGGTGCCGACCTATGTGATCGCCTACGCCTACACCGATTTTCTGCAGTACTCGGGCCCGGTGCAGGATGCCCTGCGCGCGACCTTCGGCTGGTCCCGAGGGGACTACTGGTTTCCCGATATCCGCTCGCTGCCGGGTGCCGCGACCCTGATCACCCTGGTGCTCTACCCCTACGTCTACCTGCTCGCCCGGGCGGCCTTC
>Ga0114954_1000162_pt1 | contig 25260 bp, 27 predicted proteins | sample Porto_4metaG_FD_87299 | JGI IMG/M metagenome (GOLD analysis project Ga0114954, IMG submission 87299) | Marine algal microbial communities from Porto, Portugal - Porto_4 metaG | ecosystem: Host-associated > Algae > Red algae > Unclassified | place: Portugal: Porto | collected 2015-02-02
GAACCCACTCAAGGTTATCCAGATCATTATAGAAAATATTATCCTGGACCATATGATAATGGCGGTGTTCATATTAACAGTAGTATCAATAATAAAGCAGCATATTTATTGTCGGAAGGTGGCTGGCATTACGGTGTGGAAGTAAATGGCGTTGGCCGCGAAGCTACAGAAAAAATTTACTATCGTGCTCTTACAAAATATTTAACGGCAAAATCTGATTTTAAAATGATGCGCCAAGCTGCACTTCAAGCCGCAGAAGATTTATATGGTAAAAATTCAAAAGAAGTACAAGCTGTAGCGAAGGCTTATGATGCAGTTGGTATAGAATAAGACCTGAAAAAGACCTGATATATAACGTCAGGTCTTTTTTACTGAGTATTCAAGAATGATTTTCGCTACGCCTTTATAGACCTATAAAATATTCATTAAATGAGAATGTAAACCTCATAACTCGATAAATATATTGTTCACGCTTTTCTTCTTCTGTTTAAGATAAGAAGAATACAATTTTGCAACAACAATGTCTTTTTCACGTTTCCTTGTACGCTAAGGGTCTATGTATATTAAAAAATTTCAACTTGAGCTACAGTATCTGTTGTAGCATTTGCACCTCCTGTCGTTACTTTTAGTGAAATACGATCACCTGCTAGAAATGTCACCGAAATATCATTATTTATATTGGAAGTTTGAGTACCAGTTAGTGAAACAGTAAGAGGTGTATCTACACCATTTTTTCGAATTGTCAAAGTGACCGTGTTTGTACCTCCAGGTCCAGTTAAGGCCTGAATTGCTAAAGATTTTATTACGGCTTTTTGGCCTAATCGTAGAAAGGCTTCTGTAGTTGAAACGGCAGCCGTCCCAGGTCGATAAAAACGAGTCGCACTATTTGGTAAACTACCAGGATCTGCCCAAACAAGGAATGTAGGTTGTGAAATTGTAGAAAAACCAAAATTGTTAGCATTTGAGTTTTGAAGATTTGTTGAACTTAAAACCAAAGTTCCGGCAGTTTGAGATATATCCGCAGTAGGACCTTGAATAGATGCTAAACGTAAACTTAATTGTGCTCCAGCCCGATTAACTTCTGCACCAATATATGATCCAGATCCACCTGAACTAGTAGTAATTAAATTAATGTCACGACAATGAAAGTTATGTGGATTCGTGTTAACTAATAATGTTCTTTTATTTCCAAGACCAATTGATCTAGTCGTTATTGTGGAAGCTCTTACTGTACTTATACTTTCATCAGGAGTTCCTGTTCCAAAAGAATGAATACCATAAACATTGGAAGTTCCGCTTGTTGATGCAGTTGAATTATCTACTGTTACAACTGCGTTTCGTAATCTAGCTGTTAATGATGTGGTACCCGGAAAAGCAACCCCTGTTAAATTGACATGATTAATTGAAGTTAATAGTACAGTAATATCTTCAACTCTTGTATTTTCACCCATTGTTAACACAGTTGTATTCGAGGTTACATTCTGTTGACGAATCGTTACAGTTAACAAGCTAATCCCTCTTAATGAATTTCCATTTGGAATGACTACTGTCTCATCGTAGATTCCAGGAAACACAAAAATCGTTATTCCAGTGGCACTTATTGCATTAATTGCTGTTATGGCGCCATTAATTGTTTTAAAAGGATTCCCTCCAATGAAAGCCGTTGAATCATTTCCTGATTTCATTACTACAGCTGTATTAGCTCTAGATATCAAAACTTCATGTATACTCATTTAATCTCACTCCTTTGCATTTCAAAATAATTTTTAGACCAAATGATATATACTTCCTTTTACTTTCAGTATGTGAAATAATTTCGGTAAATTTTAATTATTTTCCTTCATATCAAGAAATGGATTGATATGTGTTCAAATTAAGTTCAACTGTGTCATTTTCTTTTTGGAATGGTGGCCAATTAGTTGTGCATAAAAAAGAGACACATTTTGTGTCTCTTAGGATTCTTGAATAGTACGAATGAAATAGTAGAGTTTTTACAAAAAGTATATAGCATACCACATCATTAATAAAAAAATCCACCCAATTGTAAGTACTATGTACTTTAAAAATCCTACAAAAAAATGCATATGTACTCCTTTTAGGTATATTGTATGCTATTTGAAGAATATTTATTATGCCATACTGGTTTACATACGAATGGGTAAATTCACTTTCTAATTTGTTCCTCTATCTATCATAATTTCCATGAAATTCTTAATAAACTGTTTTTGATTTAATTTCAATCCAATTCTAGATCCCTCAGCTTTTGCACCTGGTCGAAAATCTGCGACAGTCTGTCCTCTTAAAGATTCTAAATCAACCTCTACCTTTCGGTACATGTATTGAAGAAAATCTGGATTGACAATTGCACTCATCGCAACAACATCATGTAAAGGAGCGCCTTTAATACTAGGGTTTAATTTTTTATAGGCACTGAAATAATAGTCATAAATTGGTTTAATTAATGATTTAAATGGAGTAGTAGTGTGTTCTGCAATAAATTCAACTTCATTTGGAAGTAAAATAGCTGAATTTGTTACGTTTAAAGGAATTATTGTTAAATTTTTAGATTGATTAATTACAAACTGGGTTGAAACTGGATCACCATATGCATTTGCTTCAGCTACAGGTGAGACGTTTCCTGGCTGAAGAAATACCCCGGACATTATGTATATTCCTTTTATGCTTTGCATTGTTTCTTTCCAAAGGTTTAAAGCGATTGCAAGAGAAGTGGATCTACCTACATCAACAATTGTTAATTCTTCCTTATATTTTTCAATAGTTGACAGAATTAGACTGAAATTATGAATAGGAATTGATGCTACACTTTCTGGTGGTTGGATAGGTCCAAGTCCTTCTGCACCATGTATTTCTGGATAATAAGCAGTGAAACCATCAAGAAATGGTAAAGAGGCACCACTTATAACAGGGATATCCGTTCTTCCAGCTAATTTTAATAAGTAAACAGCATTTCGAGTCGTTTGTTCTTTTGTAACATTTCCGTAACTTGTAACAATTCCAACAATCTCAATTTCAGGATGCAATAAACCGTATATAATTGCCAAAGAATCATCTATACCAGGGTCTCCAAATAATAATACTTTTTTCAAGGGGGATTCTCCCTTCTTACATAACTAAATCTTTAATAAGACAAGCTCTATATTATATATGTAAGAAGACCATATATTTATGATTTATATTTTTAAAATTGTTAAAGATGATTGTTGTCGGAATATTCCGTCTTCATTTAAATGTTTATATCAAAGTAATAGCATGTGATAATAGACATGTTTGTTTAGAAAAATCTAGTTTATGTAGAAATAAAATTGACTTTTTATTTCTTATTTCACTTGTGGGGTTTTTCCGGAATGCTGGCCGTAACCTTATAAAGAACCTTCGATTTGCGCTCTCTTCATATGCTATTTTAGAAAGGGATATTATGATGAAAAAAAGTAGTATAAATATAAGCATATCAATTTTAATACCTATTTTATTAATGATATGTCTTATTAATGTTAAATACAGAATCATATTAACTTCATTATTTGGAGCTTCGATTTTTTCAACAACATTTCTTTGTGTGATTGGATGTATCCTAGCTGTTTTATCATATATAGAAAATAAAAATATTTGGGCAAAAATCGGAATAATGTTAAACGTGTTAGTATTTTTTATTCCTTTTATTTGGATTTTCGGATGTGATAAGTAGTTTAGATTTATGGGTACAACTTTATCACCATCAAACCAAGAAAAGCGAATACCCCGAAACGAAAAAATGAACTGAATTCTCCGAGACAATTGTGGCGAGATAAAATTTTTGTTTTGGGGTACTTCAAAATCTAATCTTGAAGGGCATGGAGTGGTACCCCTATTTATATTATGCACTTCTTGTGTGTGGGTGGGTAAACGCAAACCACGTCACTCTTATATAATTTTATATGTATCACAAAAACTACGTTTATTTTTCACAAATTTCACACAAATTATTGATATTCTCATCTATAGTGATAGCTAATAGCTTTGAGAGAAGGGAACTGTATATGAAAAAGCTTTGTTCTCCTCTTCTGTTATTTTTAGTTTTTTGTTTTCCAGGAGTAAGTATTTATGCGGAGTCTACATTACAATCAAAAATTGACGCGGCTTCCCCTTATGAAACAATTACATTAGAGAGTAGAGTTTATAATGAAACAATCAAAATATTGAAACCGATTACAATACAAGGAGATAAAAATACTAAAATAATCTCTTGTGGTAAAGATCCTGTCATTACAATAAATAAGGAAAACATTATCCTCAAAGATTTGAAAATAGAACAATGTAATGATAATACAGATCAGCCAGCAATATTAGTATCGGGAGATAAACACTATATCAATGGATTGGAAATTAACACATCATACATGGGGATTAAGCTAGAAGATGCTAGGAATATAAAAGTTGAGAACAGTACAATCGTTGGACAAAAACGGGCTAATGGAATTGATTTATGGAAATCTAATCGTAATCTGATAGAGAATATCAAAATCCGAAATGTCCGTGATGGTATTTATTTAGAACAAAGCGACAATAATACAATAAGGGAAAATACAATCTGGCAGTCTCGTTATGGCATTCATCTTATGTATTCTGATAGAACTGTTGTTGAAAAAAATTTATCAAAAGAAAATACAACGGGTGCTATGATTATGGGAACAAAGGAAACATCTGTAGTAGGAAATCGCTTTATTGACAATAAAAGTAATGTTCATGCACAAGGTATATTACTTTATGATGCAATAAAAACAAACATTTTACAAAATGAGATTGCTAATAATAGAGTAGGTATTTATGTAGAAAAGGCAAAGCATAATACTATTATGAGTAATTCAATTTTTCATAATTTTATCGGATTACAATTTAAAGATACCCGTGAAAATGAATTTACTCAAAATGTAATGATAGGGAATGTTAATGAATCACAAGCTACACAAAGCAGAGAAAATAATATCTATAAAAATTATTGGGATGCTTCTTTAAAAGTAGATATAGACGGTTCAGGTATTAGTAACATTCCATATAAAGCAGATGCCTATTTTCTTTTGTTAACACAAGATATTCCAGAATATCAGTTGTTCTTTCAATCACCAGGGATGCGTATTTTACAAAGTTTCATAAAAATTCCAGATCAATCTTTATTGGTAGACAAAGAATCTAGAATGGAACCAAAAGGTATTACGCAAAAAGGTGAGGAGGTTGCGTTTCAGTATAACATTTTGATTGTAAGTGTAAGTTTGTTACTAATGGGAAGTATATTGTTCATTTTAGGGAGGAAAAATTGATGAGAGTTAAGTATATGTTATTTACTATTTGTTTATGTATGGTATTCGCCGTAGTAGGGTGCGGTAAGAAAGAAACTAAACCAGTTGCTATTAATGAAAAAAATGATAAGTGTGATGTGTGTAATATGGCAGTAATGGATAATCAATTTGCAACTGAGGTTATTTTAGAAAATGGAAAAGCTTTAAAGTTTGATGATATTGGTTGTATGTATAAGTGGATGGATGAACATAAAAATGAAAAAACACAAGAGAAATTTGTAAGAGATTACACTACAAAAGATTGGGTTGCAGTGGATAAAGCTACATATGTATATGATAAGTCAATTAAGACACCAATGGCTTATAATGTAATTTCTTTTAAAGAAAAGAAAGATGCGGACAGCTTTGTAGAAAAACATACTGGGAAAATCCTTTCTTCTAAAGAACTAGCAGAACATAAATGGGAAATGAATAAAGAGATGATGGGAAAAGAAAAGAAAGATCATGGTAGTGGACATTCTCACTAATAAGTGATTAATACTATGAAAAATTAGTGAGAAAAAGACAGCCAACTATGGTTGTCTTTTTCATTAGAGAGGTGAATAGCTATGTGGAATATATTACATTCAGAATGGCGTAGTGCAGTAAGGGGTAAACTTGCATACATGTTTTTGTTTCTTTGGATAACTATATTTTCTTTAATATTTGTTATGGAAAGAAATACCCCGGCTTTAGCAGGCTATACTAATGTAACGGGGACAATGGTAAATCTTATTTTATATATTGTACCTTTACTTATGTTAATTATAGGAGCATTCTCTATTGCAGGTGAGGTGGAAAATGGGAAATGGAGACTTTTATGTACGTATCCTTTAAAGAGTACCTCATATGTAATAGGTAAAACTATTGGCCAATTTATAGGGCAAACAGCTATTTTTTCAATAAGTTTTGGAGTAAGTATAATAATTGGTTTAGTAAACGGTAGTAATTTTGATATGTTTTGGGTGGTAGCAACGTATATCTTCTCTGTTTTATTAATTTTTTTATTTTTATTACTGGGAATAACAATCGGTTCTTTTTCTATAACAAGATGGCAAGCTTTAGCCATAAGTATCGTAGTTTGGTTCTTTCTTATTATGATGTGGCCAACGGCTTTAATTAGTGTTCTTAATTTTGTTCCATATTCAATGATTGCACCATTAATAAAAATATTATTGTTTTGCAACCCAGCAGAATTTCTTCGAATTATATTTGTAATTCAACTAGGTGGTGGAGCAATATTTGGGCAAGTATATGATCAGTTGGTCATAATTTTTCAAAGTAAAGCTGTTATTTGGATTCTACTAATATACTGCATTATCTACACAACTGTGTTCTTGTTTATGGCGGGGTGGCAAATGGAGAGGAGAAGAAAAAAATGACAGTATTAAACCTCAAAGAAGTTTGTAAAAGATATAAAAAGAAAATAGCATTATCTCCAATCTCACTTCAAAGTAAACAAGGAGAGTGTATCGTATTATGTGGTGGGAATGGAGCTGGGAAAAGTACGCTCCTTGATATAATCGCTGGAATTACAACACCGACAACTGGTACTGTTCAATTAGGGAATATAGAGTTACAGAAAGATAGAAAACAGTATTTGAGTGACATAGGTTATATGCCAGATGATTTTCATGCACAGCAAGATATGACAGTTCAAGAATTTTTATTCTTTTATGCTGCTTTTCGAAATATAGGAAAAGACAAAGTACAGGCAGTTATTGAATCAATAGGCTTAAATGAGAAAAAAAATGAACGATTACATAGACTATCTAAAGGGATGAGACAGAGGCTATTATTTGGGCAGGCGTATCTTGGTAACCCTAAAATTTTGATATTAGACGAACCAACAAACGGCCTGGATCCGTATTGGGTAGATGAGTTTTTAACTATATTAAAGACTTTAAAAAGAGATGGTACCATGATCATTTTCTCCACACATATGATGGATGTAGCTGCTGAAATTGGTGATCGGATACTCTTTATGAAGGAAGGAAAAGTCATAGAAGAAATAAAAAATGATGGGAATTTAGAAAATTTAACGATAACGTTATTACAAATGCATAGAAGATAAATTGTACATAAAACAGCTACTTTCATTACAGTAGCTGTTTTATGTACAACTTACCATTTGAAAACTAAGCAAATTATCTCCTGAAATTACAAAAATGCAAAAACAGGATTGTTAATCAATCCTTATTTTAAATGACTAATATAAGTTCTAATGAATGAAATAGTAAGATGTAATGCCTGAAGCTAATAATAGGTATTTTCATTTGTCTTATTTCAACATTCACGGCAAGTTTATGGGTTAATAATTAATCCACGGCAAAGTTATGCTTCTTTTAGCAGCAACTTTATGGGTAAAGTCACAATATAGTTTTAAAATACTGAAAACGGTCAAATGAGATGTGAGATATTGTACTTGTAAAAGAGGAGGGCATTCCTATGAAAGCAACAGGTATTTTACGAAAAGTAGATAATTTGGGACGAATTGTGATACCAAAAGAAACAAGCAAAACTTTACAAGTGGATACAAGAGATACGCTAGAAATTTTTGTAGAAGAAAATGTGATTATTCTATAAAAATATACATCTCATGGTACTTGTCCTATCAATAGAAGAAACTTATTCTAAATGGAAAAGTGGAGAAATAACAGCTATCATGTTTATGCAAATGTTGGAGCTAAAGAAAAACACGTTTTATAAAATAATTAAGGAATATGAGGAAGTAAAGCAGCATCTCTCCTATGAGAAATCCTACTTTTTCTCTGCTTGTAAGAATCTTAAAGTTTTTGCATCAGAATAGTATTATGTATATCGAAAAAAATAAAAGACAACTCCAATTAAGAGTTGTCTTTTTGTGTAATAAAATTCCAAAATATGAAGATATACAAACGAATATAATACGTTATGGTTGATATTATAACAAAAACGAATAGTATTGTGAATAAAAAGAATATTGTAATGATTTTCTGGGGTTTTAGTTAAAAATCTTCGGAAATGAACCTTTTATAAAGGTTTATTTTAAATATGATTATTATATTTCGAGGGGCTCCTTATAAATTTTAGCTATATATTTTACAAAATCAATGACGGGATAGTGTATGAGTGAACGATGCTGCGCAAAACGAACCCCTTCCTTTTCCATTTCCGAAATAATTTGCTCAATTTCCAACTCTTTTTGTTGTATTCTATTATAATTTTGATATACAATGTTTTTCCATTTATAAGAAGAACCGTGAAAATAACTCTCTCCTTTTACCATGTGACTAAATATAATCTCTATTTTTTCTCTACGTTGTTTTTCCTTCAAATGCGCTTCCGTTGACTGCATGTTTATCGCCTCTTCCCATTGTGTTGTATACTGTTTCACAAAATTCGGTCTAAATTATCATAGTCAATGTACATTGTTCTTGTTGGGAATTGTCGTTTAAGGCTATCTCATCAACTGTATTTGTTTTTCAAGCGCTTAATCTAATATATTGGATCTTGCGTTTAAATAATTTGATAGTGTGTATAAAATACTATTAATCTTTATTATAAAACGATTCTTTATAGGCATGCACCTTTTTATTCTCACCCAGATTTACAACATGACGAGTATCTTCATCCATGAATGTTTTCCTCAGTATCCCTTTTTATATGAAAGAATCATATAAAAACATAGCGCTCTTAAAGAATTTTGTTATGTTTGACTTAAAAAAAGGAAAGTAATATTTATTTGTAGAAAATTTTTAAGGACAAAAATAGGATGAATATCTATGGTAAGAAAAGGGGGCACTTATATGCTAACAAATGATTTAGATTTCCGATTAGAACCACGTTTAAAAGAAATGTATGAACAACATAAAATAAGAGCGCAGAAGATAGACTGGGGTTATCATGAGTTTTTACCATGGGATAAGGGAATGGACTTTAAAAGAGTTCCTTGGGATGAAAGTCAAGTTACTCTTCCTTCTGGTGTAATTACGGCTATTGAAACAGCTTTATTAACAGAAGTGAATTTACCATGGTTTACAACGTATTTATCTGCGACTTTTAAAGGCTCCCTTTCTGTTATTACAGACTTTATTCATACTTGGACCTCAGAAGAGGATCAACATTCGAATCTATTGGAGACATATTTGCTACTCACTCGAAGTGTGAATCCTAAACGAATACATGAATTAAGAAAATCAGTCGTTGAGGGTGGATTTGAGCCTGATTTTCATACACCTATCGAAGCCATGACGTATACGACGCTACAAGAACTTGCAACGATGGTGTTTTACAATAATGTAGCTAAGGTTGCAAGTAAGCATGATCCAGATCTTGCTACATTATTACGCCGTCTCGCCAAAGATGAGACTCTTCATTATGCGTTTTATCGAGACGTAATTCGAACACATTTGGAATTAGAACCTAATTATTGCTACCATATTGCCAATGTGATTAAGAATTTTAAAATGCCAGGTGCCGTCATGCCTGATTTTGAAAATAGAATGGCTGTGATTGCAAAAGAAGCAAACTATGGACCACTACAATATTTTGATCAAGTACTTGATGTAGTGGTTGAGTATTGGGGGTTAAAAGACTTACGACCAATTGCCCCTCTAGCAGAAAAAGCAAGAATTGAGATTTTGGAGTACCATATAAGATTGAAAAAAATACGGGATCGATTTGGCCGGTTTCAAGGGAAAACTGATCTACGTTAATGAGTATGGATTTCAGAATATAAGCGGGGAAATTCCCTTACCTTTATGGGAAATCTGACACAATCCCTATTGTTTTGGGGTGTTTTTTACTTAATTTAATTTTCGTTAAAAAAGTTATTGACGATAAAAATGATTTTATGATATTATAAAATATTTGATAAAAAATAACATGTGTGTTAAGCTTGAGAAGGTTACCACATATGGAGGTGGATTATATGTTTCAAATTGGCGATAACATTGTTTATCCAATGCACGGAGCAGGTATAATTGAAGCCATAGAAGAAAAAGAGTTCTCAGGGAAAAAGCAATTGTATTATGTAATAAAAATGTCAATTAGTAATATGCAAGTCATGATTCCTACGGGTAAAATATTGAGTTCGAATATACGCCCAGTTATTGATATACTTGCATTAACGCACATTATACAAATTTTTCAGCATGGAGAATCAGATGAATTACTGCCGTGGAAACAAAGGCATAAAGTAAACACGGATAAAATAAAAACGGGTGAAATACAAGAAGGTGCTGAAGTTATACGTGATTTAATCCGTATGAAGAAGGAAAAAGCACTGAATACAAGCGAAAAAAAATTGTTGGATGATGCATATAAATTTTTGGTCAGTGAGCTAGAATTAATTAAAGGAATCACTGAAAAACAAATAAAAAGTTTCTGTTAAGATTTATTATAAATAATGTATGACATCCCCCCAGAAATATCCTGAATTTTCTGGTTATATGATGGTTATTAAAAGTAAATTATTTCAAAGACATTCAACTTCTTCAACTCACTTTTAGAGTAGGAACCTCTTTTGTTATCACTTCAATCTAATCCATTTTTATTTTTAAATTTCTTTTACGAACGTTCGAAGTTTCATTAAATAACTCGATTAAATAGTCACTTGATTTTTGCAATCCTGATTCACACTGGCACGGACAAGGAGCCGTAAGGATGAAAGAGAGGTAGGGCTTTCATTGTTTTAGGTAATATACTATCTAAGTCATTATTTCTAGAAGAAAAAACAATCAATCTCACCGCTATCTTTAAGAGTTGCTTACATCTACTGAGACAGTGAATAGTAATTGTTTATCTTCTTTACGTAAAATTGATAAACAGACTGGTAACACCATATGGTCAACTACAAAAAAATGGTTTCCAGACCAGGAAACCATTTTAAATTTTATTTACATACAAAAAGTAAATTAAGCAGTAAGAAGGAGTGCACACATGAAAAAAATGTCAACAAAAGAATTAAGTAATGAATTAAAGAAGCAAGAAGGGATTATTTCTATTACAGTTGAGCCTTATGAAAAAATCGAAGTTGGTGGAATTCGTGTAGATGGACCAGCTGTTATTCTAATTAATCAAGAATAGCTAAAAATAGTTGTATGCAAGAAGAAAAGGATCAGCCTTTAAGAGAAGGGAGGATCCTTTTTGTTTGCTGCAACTTTTATTTGATGTGTTGGGGTTAAAAGGAAGGAGAGGGTCGGGATTATCATGGTGGAAAGCTTAATATTGGTAGGATTTCTTTTTACGTTATATAAATTAGTCGATAAAAAAACAAACTAATTTATATAACGATATATTGTTTCCTTTTTTAGGGCGAGATTTATTTGATAGTGAAATGGATAATGTAAAGGAGGAATTTAGATGGATGCAAGGAAAGAACGCATAAAATACGAAAAGATATCAAAGAATTATGAACGTATTTATTCGGTTTCGTTTATCCTATTAATTATACTTGTTTGTAGTAGTGTGATTATCATAGGAGCTACAGGAGGAAAATATGGAGTGTTTTTATTATTAGCAATTTTACTTAATGCACGTATTACGAAAGAATCTCAAAAAAAGTATGAGCACTATTCTAATAAAGGCCGTATTTAAAATCATACATATCCTAAAAGGAACAACCTAGATGTACATTCAAAATATCACTTTATCATCACCTATTAACTAGTAAAAGTAACTTTATATAAATAATTTTTAGCAATTTAGAAATAGAAACCGTATTTTATTAAAATGTTATTTCCGTTCCTATAATGAAGTATCCTTCTATTTATATCATATATTAGGAGAAAGAATGCAAATTAGAAAGGAGTCTTATAGAATGAGTTATTCGGAAGGAAATGACTTGAGTGAACAACATATGGTAAGTACAACTAATCCCTACGTATATCAGACATTACAATCAGTAATTGGTAAATATGTGGTTATTGAAACTGTAAGAGGTAATGTAAGAGGAAAGTTAAAAGATGATAAACCAGATCATTTGCTCATTGAAGATACGGTACCGTATATTGTACGAATTCAACAAATTGTATGGATTATGCCAAAACAATGACTAAATTACATCTAATTTGATGTATAACAAATTGGTTTCATAGACGTCCAAATAAAAACACAGGGTTTTATCTCTGTGTTTCTTCAAATTTTCTTTTTTGAATATATGCTTGAGCATGAATAATTTCTTTCTGAAGTTCTTTTAATTCTTCCGTAGATCCTAATTCAATCCTCATGTACGTAGTAACTAGACTAATCATCATATCCATCTTCTCTACTATATTTTTAAAAAGTAGGGTTCCCTAACGTGGGCAGATTGTTTCAACAGATAAATTTACTGTCGATGGTCATAGTAGAAAGCAAGTGGTCTACAAACAAATAATCTCCTAAATTATTAAAAATTTTTAGTTCCAGTTACAGAATTCTTATTATATAAGGATTCTTTTTTGTATCAAAAGTATACAAAGTAAAAAGATAAGATCGGCGAACACGATCTTATCTTAAGCACAAGGAGTAAACAAAAAGCATAACCATTATATTTTTATTTTGCTTAGATTTTTGCTGATTCTTAATATTAAAACCATAATCAACAATAGTATATATATTGAGAAAGTAATTACAAATTTTGTTGTAAATGTTAAAAAAATGAAAGTAAACTATCACTTTCCTCTAAATATTGACTTAATAGAATTTTTTTATCGAATTTTTTTAATGTCTTGAACAATTTCTTCATAAGGAGTATTTTCGACACCTGAATATTTTTTTAGAACTTTTCCATTTTTGTCAATCAGATAAAAACTTGTACCATGTATAACTTGTGTATCATTTTCTGGTTTAGTTACAAGTGATTGGAAGTTTTCTTTAGCAAACTTTTCAATATCTGCTCTTTTATATCCCGTGAGGAAATGAGTCCTATTTCCATCCATTTCATAGACCTTCATAAATTCTGTAATTTTTTCTGGTGTGTCTACTTCAGGATCCACACTAAATGATACAAATTCTACATCTTTAATCCCGTCCGTATTCAACATTCTCTGGAGTTTTGCCATATTTGCTGTCATAGGTGGACAAACTGTTTGGCAACTTGTAAAGAAGAAATCAGCTACCCAAATTTTATCATGTAGCTCAGCTGATCCAAATTGCTTCCCATTTTGATCTGTAAATGAGAACTTTTGCACATCCCAATTTAGTGAATTGTTGAGTTCTGCATCTTTGCATGCTCCTAAAGCTATAACTGTGAATATAAGTATAAGTGATCTAATGAAATTCATTTTTTTCATATGTATTTATCTCCTTTCAATTTCTATAGATTTTACGGAATGGTTATATGAACTACCCAATACTCGGTAGTATTTACTTTGGTTAATTTTTATTTTTAATAGCCGCCGAATTAATCTTAACAAAACCGAATGAATCCCCTTGTTTCAGGGTATTTATACTACTACTATGCGTACAGCTTCCTCTTTGATGTTTATAGTTCACAAGACTGCTTATAATTAAGATTGTTAGGTATGTTATTAGTAAATACATTGCTTCTTTATTTTACGCATTATAATAAAAGGTTAAAGGTAAATTAAAACAAGAAGATATTATCTAGTACTTTGCTATACAAAGCGAGATATCTGATAAGAAGTATGATATGTAAGGAAAAATAGATGGTTCATTCAAGGATTTATTTACAATAATAGCAATAAATTCATCTCGGTATGATCCTTGAATTAATATCCTTCATAAGAATGAGAAAACACCATATATTTGGATAACGTGTTAAAAATAGAGTTAACTATAGTATAAATTAAAGATTAAATTATACATATTGAGAAAATATTTTAGAGATTGAATATTAAGATTTCCCCTATTAAAATTAAATTTGAAATGAAAGGATAATCTGTAAGCATGGCCTTTATGTAGAAAAGAGATAGGACTATTTCTATCTCTTTTTGTTATGCTGGCAGTTTATATATCTGTAATTAATTCTTTAGACACATATAAAGGAATTTAGATTATACCTGATATATTCCTTTTATTAAGTTAACTAAGTTAATTGATTCTAGAATTTTATAACATTAGGAGGATAGCAAATGAAAAATTATCAACTTACACAGATTTTAAGAGAAAAAAGAAATATAGACAAAAATTATTATGAATTTTTGCATGAAACAGATCTAAGTATGGGAATTTATGAATTGAAAGCAGGATCTTTAGATATGCAACAACCACATACAGAAGATGAAGTATATTATATTATCAATGGCAGAGCACAACTTGAAGTAGAGAGTGAAAATATTTTTGTGGAACCTGGTTCTATTATTTATGTAAAGGCTAACATGAAACATAGATTTCATACTATTGAAGAAGATCTCGCGGTACTAGTTTTCTTTGCACCTGCTGAATACTCTTGCGAAAAAGATTTTTAATTACAACGATAATTGCATAATAAGAAAGGTAAAAATAAATATCTTTTTATCAAGTTTGTTTAAATTAGACAACAACTAATTATAGGCAAGTATGTAATTCCATTAAAGAAAAATAAATTTTTTCAATAAATAATAATCAATAGAAAAAAACATAAATGTTAAAAATAGTAAATTAATGTTTAAAAAAGGTAAACTTTACGGCGTTTTAATGAATTCTTGTTTGTTTTTCTTAAGTAAAAATATCTAGTTGTATGACTTTTGATTTGGGAATTTTTAGTATTTTTTTACATAAAAATATATTTACGGTAAAATATTTCTAAATATTTCTAATCTATTGAACAATTAAAAGTTTTAGTATACGATTACAACGTGATATCAAGATATACAGAGAAGAAAAGGAGATTACATATGAAAAATAAAAAAATTGGAATCATCATGAGAAAAGGTTATAGCATTCATGGTGATCATATTGAAACTGCAGGAAGAATATCTGATGAACTTTACTTGTTTACGAGTGTACCAAGTAAAACAATTGATGCGCGCTTTAAAGAAGTAATTGTACTTGAAGAGGCTTCTGAAATAGATGCTGAAAATTATATTTTTGCAAAAGGAAAAGATATAGGAATTAGCTTTTTTGTCACTTGGCAAGAAACTGATATTGTCTTAACTGCTAAAATTAATGAACGCTTTGGGAATAAAGCGTTATCTGTTGAAGCTGCTACGACATCTCGAGATAAATCAAAGCAGAGAGAATTTATGTTAAAGAATTCTATTGCTAGTCCTAAATTTGCAAAAGTTAATTCTATAGAGGATGCAGAGAAAGAAATAGAAAATATCCCTTTCCCTGTAATCATTAAGCCTACTATGGCTGCTAGCAGTGAATCTGTATATTTAGTTAACAACTTAGAAGAATTGAATAATTCATTACAAAAAATTATTAATCTTTCTAAAACAAATAAAGGATTCTACTTTAACCAAACACAACAATGTGTGGCATTAGTAGAAGAATTTCTGACTGGTGAAGAAATTACAGTTGATGGAGTCGTTTTAAATGGAGAATTTTACCTTGGTGGAATTCACAATAAAAATAAAATGATGGGTCCATATTTCGAGGAAGATGAATACACTTTACCGTATGTTGGTGTAGATGAAGAAATAGTTGTTAATATTGCTAAAGAAATATGTGGAAAATTAGCTATTGAAAACAGTTTATTTAATGTAGAACTACGCCGAGATACGCAAGGGAATTTTAAAGTTGTAGAATTTAGTACTAGAATCAGTGGCGGGCATGTTTATCGTAATATACGTGATGTACATGGAATTGATTTAGTAGCCGTTAATATTCTTGGTTTATTAGATTGTAAAGGGGAGATTATGGAATTCTTCTTAACTAGATCTACAACACCAAAATCTTGTACTTGTATTAAATTTGTATATAGATCTGGAATTATAAAGAAAAATGAATTGGGAATTGTTGCTGAACAGCCAGAGTATAAGGCTTACTATCCTGTAGCAAAAGTAGGAGCTGAAGTATATCATGCTCCAAAAGGATTTGATATAACGGGCTTACTTTCATTAAGAGCACCATATAATGATAAATCTGATGTAGAAAAATTACGCCAAAGAGCTAGAGTATTAGATAATCAATTAGATATAGAATTAGAAATTCCAGTTCATGCATAAAAACTTAAGTAAATCTGGTTGTTATATTCCTTGTTTTAAATGAGGAATATAACCGCTAGATTTATCGATAAATGATTTAATAGTATCAATTTAAAACCGATTAATCCTATATGTATTCTCATAGAAATGGAGTGGAAAATATTATGAATAAAAAAGTATCTATTTTGGGAGCACCTACTTACTTCGGAGCTAGTATAGGAGGGGTTGACCTTGGACCATATGTTGTAAGATATGGCGGTATGTCGAAACAATTAACTGAAATCGGAATTGATTTTGTTGATCTAGGAGACATTTCTCTTCCTTCAACCAATAATGAAAATTATGGAATTGTCAAACAAGAGTTTTCAAATGAAGTAATTGATATATGTAAAAATATTGCTTCGACAGTTGAGAACGAATTGGAAAAAGGGCATTTCCCATTAGTTTTAGGAGGAGATCATAGTATTGCAATTGGTACTGTTACTGGAATTCTTAGAAAAATACCACGATTGGGAGTAATCTGGTTTGATGCTCATGGGGATGCAAATACATTTGAAACATCGATTTCTGGTAATATTCATGGGATGTCTTTAGCAATTCTCTTAGGATACGGTAACGAAAAATTTAAAGATTTTCTAGAGAAAGAAACTAAAATTGATCCAAAGAATATCGTACAAATAGGAATTCGTGATTTAGACCCGGGGGAAGAAGAGTTTCTCAAAAATTTAGGAGTAACAATTTTTACAGCAGAAGATGTGAGAAAACAAGGAATAAAAAGTATTATGGAAAAGGCAATTAAGATTCTCAATAATAATACAGATGCAGTTCATCTAACATTTGATTTAGATGCATTAGATCCTGAATTTGCTCCTGGAGGAGGATTGGCAGTTCCACATGGTTTAAGTTTAGATGATACAAAAGAGGCAATTGATATGCTAAGAAATAATACAAACTTAGTAGCTGCAGAGTTCACGGAAATAAACCCTATATTAGACAAGGATAATATTACTGTCAACACAACAATTGAACTTATCACTGAACTTTTAAGTAAGAAAGTTACTATGTCTAAATAAAACTTTTTCTGGAATTATTTTTAAAAATATAAAAAAAATATAAAAAAACTATAAAAATAAAATTATATACGAGAATTTAAAAAAAACGAAAAGGACGAGTCAAATGAATAATAAAATCTATGACGTTATTGGAATTGGATTTGGGCCAGCGAACCTAGCTTTAGCAACTGCTATTGAAGAAGAAAATAATTCAATGGAAAGAATTTTTCTAGAAGAAAAAACGCACTATCAATGGCATCCGGGGATGCTTTTAGATAATACAAATATTCAAATTTCATTTTTGAAAGACCTTGTAACTCTAAAAAATCCTAAAAGTAAATTCTCCTTCTTAAATTATCTACATGAAAATGAAAGACTAAGCGATTTTATTAATCTCTCAGAGTTTTATCCGTCACGACTTGAATACAATGATTATATGTCTTGGGTTGCTTCTCAATTAGAAGATCACGTTTATTATAGTCGAACAGTAATTTCAGTAGACCCTATTGTGTCTGAAGATTCTGTCGAATTGTTAGAAGTTATTGTGCAAAATACAAAAACTAATCAATTAGAGAGCTATATTACTAAAAATATTGTTTTGGCTACGGGTGGAACACCAAGAACGCCAATAAATATTGAAATGAATAATAGTAGAGTATTTCATTCAAGTCAATTTAAAAACAAAATTAATAACTTTGAACAGAATGATGCTCATAAGTTTTTAGTTGTAGGATCGGGACAAAGTTCAGCTGAATTATTTTTCCATCTAATCAATAATTATCCGAAATCAGATATTACGGCAACGATGAGACCTTTCTCATATAAAGCTGTAAATGAAAGTAAGCTTGTTAATCGTATATTTGACGCTAATATGATTGACTTTATTTATTCTTTACCAGAAAAAAATCGAGATGCTTTATTAAAACACCACAGTGATACTAATTATGCAGCTGCGGATGGAAGTTTAATAAGCCAAATTAATAAAGCTTTATATAACCAAAAATTTCATGGAGAAGATCGTTTTAGAATAAAGCCATTTTTAGAATTAACGGAGATAAAAACACTGTCTGATAAAGTGGTTGTTTATTACAAAGACATAGTTAAACATACAGAAGTTGTTATTGAAGCTGATGCTGTAATTCTTGCTACTGGGTACGAAAGTAAAAAGAACCATCCTTTATTAAAAAATCTTAACTCGTACATTTCAGATAATATTGAAGTTTCCCGAAATTATCGTTTAGAAACAACGGATAAATTTAAACCAGGTATTTATTTGCAAGGTGTAAATGAAAGCACTCATGGACTGAGTGACACTTTATTATCTAATTTATCTATTCGATCAAATGAAATTTTAAAAACTGTACAAGAAAATAATTCATTAACAGAAGAAAAAACTAAAAACGTGGTTTCATAATATAGGGGGTCCAAAGATGCATATTGAAAAGATAAATCCACAGATTTTCACAAATGAATATGATATTATGTGTCAACGATTATTTCCGCATTCTAATAAATTGTATGATTCACCATTTGGTGCAATGTGGGGAATCATAGAACCTGGAGAAATTTCTAAAATTCATGGACATCATGAAGTTGAAACTTTTATTATCTTTAAGGGTGAAGGAATAGTTAAAGTGGGTAAAAAAGAAGAACCTGTTACGCAAGGGGACGCCATCTTCATTCCACCATTTGAAGAACATAGTTTGAAAAATACATCAGATGAAAATTTGATATTCTTCACCATATGGTGGGAAAATGCTTTTAGTAAAAAAAATAGCAAGAAGTTAGATTCAGGTAAAAAGAAATATTTAATAACGGCCACACCACCAACGCCTAATGGTGATTTACATGTGGGGCACCTATCTGGTCCATATACAGGAGCTGACATTTTAACTAGATATTTAAAACTTAAAGGAAATGAAGTCTTTTATATGAGTGGGGCGGATGATCATCAAAGCTATGTACCGTTTAAGGCGGGACAATTAGAAAAATCTCCTAGAGAAACGGCAGATCATTTTGCTAATGAAATTGAAAAAACATTAAGACTAGCAGAAATTAATCCGGATATTTTTGTAAAACCTCATTTTTCAACATTCCATATTGAGTTTGTCAAAGAGTTTTTTGAAAAACTTTGGAATGAAGGTAAATTAGTAGAAAAAGAAGTCGACATTCTATTCTGTAAGCAATGCGATAAGCACCTTTATGAAGCTTATGTGAGAGGTAATTGTCCACATTGTGATGAATTATCAGATGGCAACGCTTGTGAAAAATGTGGTAGACCTAATTTGTGTATAGATTTATTAAACCCAACTTGTAAATGTTGTGGCAGCGAACCAGAGAAATCTAAAATTAAACAACTATTTTTCCCATTAAGTAATTATAAAACACAATTAAAACAGTACTACAAAGAATTAAAAATAGGACCACATCTAACGGCATTATGTGAGAGAATGCTAGATGAGGATTTGCCTGATATTCCTATTTCGCATGTATCTGATTGGGGAATTCCAGTTCCGGTAGAAGGATATGAAAATCAAACTATATATGTATGGTTTGAAATGGCACCTGGATATTTATCTGCAACAAACGAATTAATTCAGGATAAAAACCTTTCGTATACGTTAAGAGATTTTTGGAATAATCAAGATACAACTATCATTAATTTCTTTGGATATGATAATGGTTATTTCCATTCAGTGCTTTTCCCGGCTATTTGGCTAGCATATAGTGAAGATATAACTCTTCCTAAAACAATGATAACAAATGAATTTTATCAACTAGAGGGTCTTAAGTTTTCAACAAGCAGGGGACATGCTGTATGGGGCAAAGAATTATTAGAAAATGCTTCACATGATGTTGTAAGGTATTATTTATCTTATAGTAGACCGGAAACAGTTGAAACAAACTTCACTATGGAAGAATTTAATCATATTGTAGATACGAACTTAAACCAAGAATGGGAATCATGGTTACATGATTTAAAATGCAAGTTAGAAGCAGAGTTTCCAAATGGTGCTCCAGAATTAGAGACACTATCAGGTAACTATTTAATGTATTATCAACATGTAAATCGAATTATGAATGAAATTATGAATGCATATGAACCAAATACATTTTCACCGCAAAAGGTAGTTAGATTATTAAATGAATTAGTCAGAATTGCTAAAAAATTCTCGGCAGGAGAAGAATTTTTAACGGTATTAAAGAATAATCAACAAAGAAGAAATACTGCTATTGCACTAGAATTATATACTGCAAAAATTTTAGCATTATTTTCTAGCCCAATTATGCCTACATTTGGTAAAATGCTATGGGGGGATTTGGGATTTAATGTTGACATGCAGTTGGATGAGGAAGTAAGCTTTTTGCCTGCTGGACAGAAAGTGGATCTTCAAGAGAATTATTTTTCAAAAACAAACGACAGTTTTTATCTTCAGAATATTTGATAATATGAGGAGGTAGTACTTACCTCCTCATATTTCCTAATAAAAAAAATATAGGGAGCTCAAATTATGAAAGAGAAAATAAAAATTGGAGTAGTAGGCCCTTTTTCAGGTCCTAGGTCTGTATACGGACAAATGTTAATTGAGGGTGTAAATCGTGCGAAGCTAAATTATGCTGATAACATCGAATGGGTTTATCAAGATGATAAAGGAGATCCAAATACCATCAAAGATATTTCTAAAAAAATGATTGAATCAGGGGTTGTTGCTGTAATTGGACACTTTAATAGTGCATGTGCTTTAAAAGCAATACCGTTTTATTCCAAAGCGAAAATTCCATTCTTAGTTCCTGCATCAACTAATTTAGAAGTTACGCTTAATAGCGAGGAATTAGTATTTAGGTTTTGTTCTAATGATTTGGTACAAGCTGAAACTGTTATTAATTTTTTGAAAACTAAAGATATTCAAACGATTACGGCAGTTTCCGATGAAACATTTTACGGGAAAAGCCTAGCAGATTTACTGTATCAAAGTGCAAATTCTTTATTTAAAGAAGTTACTAGAATTGAAGATTTTAATAGTGAAAATAATAAGCATAGCGATGCAATATTCTTTGCTGGGACACACTTTAACTCCGCAACTTATCTAAGGGAACTAAGGATGAGAGGGTATAAAGGAATTTTTATAGCTTCAGATGATTCTTATGTAGATGAATTTATAGAATTAGCCCAAGATTATTCTAACGATGCTTTTACCATAAAAGCAAAAGAGGATTATGTAGAAACATCATTTCTTGCAGCTTCGTATCTATTAGAATGTATTGAATCTAATGTAGAAAACTTAATTAATGAATTAGCAACAGGTAATTCTACAATTAAATTTTCAAGCAATGGAGATCGTTTAGGAGCTTCATGGATAATTGCACAAGTTATTGATAAATCTTTTGTTGAGGTGAATTATCATAAAACATTCAGCTGATGTAGTTATTATTGGCGGCGGCATTATTGGTGCAGCTATACAATATTATTTAACCAAGCAAAATATTACAAATACAATTTTATTAGAGAAAAATTCCTTTAGTAGTGGATCAACAGGCCAATCCGGAGGTTTTATAAGGGTCTATCATAATGATCCTTATCTAACTGAAATAGCAAAAGAAGGAATAAATGATTTTTTTAGTATTAGTGAAGAGGTTAAATTTAAGCAGACAGGAATGTTATATGTTGAAAATGAAACACAACATATAAAAATGGAAAAGCAAATTGGAGAACTTGAAAAATCTGGGCATAAAATTAATATCCTTTCACCTGAAGTATTAAAGAAAGAATTTAAATTTATAAATTTCCCTAAAAACAGCTGTGTGGCTTACGAGGAACAAGCAGGGTACATTAGCCCATCGTTAGCCACGAATACATGGATTGAAACATCTAGAACTAAAGGTGCATTAGCTTGTGAAGGAATCGAAGTGAAAGAAATTCTAATGGATAATAACTGTGTTGTAGGTGTTAAAACCTCCTATGGGACTATACATTGTAAACATGTTGTTGTTGCAGCTGGAGCCTGGAGTGGAAATATATTAGATACTATAGGCATTAAAATTCCAGTAAGAAGTAAAATTATTCAAATTCATTTCTTTGATGGAATAGGACAAAAAGACCATCCAATTTTTATAGATGATAGTACTGGATTATATGGCAGACCTGATAATCTAGGTACTTCTCTAGTAGGATATCCAGTAGATAAGTATGATATTGATCCGGACAAAAAAATGTCAATTGACCCAAATGACTTTGAAGAAATGCTTCAAAATTCAAAAAATAGATTGCCATATCTAAATAAAAAATCATTTATAGGTGGAAGAAGAAGCTTTGATGCATATACATCAGATAATCGAGGAATGATAGAACAATTTCCACAAGCACAAGGCTTAATTGTTGCAACTGGCTGGAGTGGTGGTGGAGTAAAGCTGGCTCCTGGTATTGGTAAGAGAATAGCGAAAATGATTACTGGAGTATAAGGGGAGAAAAGACTATGAACAATCTCGAGAATATTGAAATTTTTGAAGCGACCTATGATGATAGAGAGACTGTTATCAATTTAATTAGAATGTATATGGAATTCTATGAAAAACCTGTGCATGAAAAAAGTTCTTTAGATACATTAGTAAATACGATAATAAAAAATAAAGATTTGGGATTATTCTACGTTTGTACGGTTAATAAAGAGCCAGTAGGATTTGCTACTTTATATACCACTTTCAGTACGTTAAGTATGGGAAGAGCAATGATTTTAAATGATTTATTTGTTATCCCTGATTATAGAAAATTGGGTGTTGGGGATATGTTATTTAATACTTGTAAAAAGTACGTCCAAGACAATAATTATGCATATATGGAATGGGTTACCGCAAAAGATAATGTAGTTGCCCAAAATTTCTATAAAAAACAAAAAGCAAATAAGAGTGATTGGATTGTTTACAGTATTTAAATAGCAATCTAATAGTATTTAGGGCGGATATAACAGAATATTTTCAATGTGCAATTTTGTTATGTATTTTCCAAATCCCTTTCTTTAAACAAGTTAAAACAAATTTAAGGTCAAACAACCGATATAAGAAAGAAGGAATGTATAATGCCAATTCAATTTATATTTATAGTACTATTGGCGCTGACTCTTTGTGGGGAAGGTATGTTAACAGTAACTCTAACCTGGACAATTTTGGATAAAGGGGGATCAGTTACTCATTTAGGAATTATATTAACATTAATGAGTTTGTTACCATTCTTTATGCAAAAATATTCGAAAAGTCTTAAGATGTGGTTAACAAAAAGTCCATTGTTAATTTTCTCTGGTGTCCGTTGCATCGGTATTATTCTGATTATAATAAGTCTTTTAAATAGTGAGCATATTAATGTTTTTACTTTATATATTTTTGCAGGTGTTTTTTCTATTATTTTATTTTTATCTACGCAAAGCTTGGAAACTTATATGTCTCAAATGGTATTATCAGGAGAAATTCCAGCAGGAAAGGCTTCAAATATGTTACAAACTGCAATACAAATTGGAGCATTTGGTGGGAACGCAATAGCAGGATTTATGATGAATGTAGGTGGATTTAATAATGTACTTTATGGTTTAGCATTCTCTTTAGGTATTGGGGTATTTTTACCTCTTCTAATGCCTCTATTAAAAAGTAAAGATGTTCAGCAAAATAAAAAACCTGTATCAAATCATATTGAAAAAATAAATCCAATAGATAATTCAAAAATATTATGGATTACAATTACTGGTATTGCTGTTTTAACAATACAACTTGCATCATTTAATTTTTTAGTACCAATTTTATTTCACGATGTATATCGTTGGGATCCTATGCAGTATGGATTTGTTAGTGCTGCAGCAGGTTTAGGGGCTTTATTAGCTACACTTGTTGGGAAATTTGAAAAATTTATTCCAAGGTCAATTTTTCTATTAATTGCTGTTTTTGATATTACTTTAGGATTAGTACATTCCTGGTATTTAGCAATTGCCGTTTCATTTATGCTTGGTTTTGTTTTTAATCGTTCACGTATCAATCAAAGAACTGTCATGTTTGACTTTATTAAAACAAAAGAAGAAACGGTTATTTGGTCAAGTCGATCTACACTAGCATTCCAGTTTACCAAAGCCGCTTTACCTTTATCATTAGCATTACCTATTCAATGGATTGGGATTATGAATGCAGGTCATCTGTTTGGAGTGATAGGTACGGTTGTTGCTGCTACTATGATGGTAATTTATCTTAACGAACTAAATCATAGAAAAAAAATAGAAGTTTTACAACAAGAAGTTGCTCCAAAATCGTTTTAATTGTAGCGTATTAAATGAAAAGAATAGCTAATGAAGTAAATTTTATAACGTCGAAACAACTTATAAATAACTATGTAGAAATGAGTACTGTATTATACAGTACTCATTTCTTTTATTTCGCCTTTAATTATAATTAAAATAGTCAATATCATTTACTAATTCCAATTCAAATAAGCAATTAAATTTCAACTACTCTATTAATAGATTTCTCAAATGAAACAATATCAACATTAATTCCTTATATAGATATGAGAGTATTAGATCCATTTTACTATGCATTTTGTGTAGTAATGTATTTATATTATGTTTTAGAGTGGTGACTTAAACTTAATTTATACCGTCAAAAAACGGTTCTGGTGCAAATACTTAGGAAAGATATAAAGAGGTAAAAAGTTTCCTAGTGGAATCTAGTCTTAAGCAGCAATTCCAAATAGTTGATGGATGAACTTCACTTGATTTTGGACAGACTTGTCCAGTAAAACAAGTTGCCCTTTTTTTACCATATGCATAGCTTCTATTCCAGAAATAA
>Ga0114954_1000163_pt1 | contig 25163 bp, 21 predicted proteins | sample Porto_4metaG_FD_87299 | JGI IMG/M metagenome (GOLD analysis project Ga0114954, IMG submission 87299) | Marine algal microbial communities from Porto, Portugal - Porto_4 metaG | ecosystem: Host-associated > Algae > Red algae > Unclassified | place: Portugal: Porto | collected 2015-02-02
TAATAAAAAAGAGGAGCGTATTTCCTATGATCGGTATTTTAAAAAAGGTATTTGATGTAAATCAACGCCAAATTAAACGTATGCAGAAGACAGTTGAGCAAATTGATGCATTAGAATCATCTATTAAGCCACTAACAGATGAACAATTAAAAGGAAAGACGCTTGAGTTTAAAGAACGTCTAACAAAAGGTGAGACAGTAGATGATCTACTTCCTGAAGCTTTTGCGGTTGTTCGCGAAGCTGCGACTCGTGTTCTTGGAATGCGTCCGTATGGCGTGCAGTTAATGGGTGGTATTGCTTTACATGAAGGGAATATCTCTGAGATGAAAACGGGTGAAGGTAAAACGTTAACATCTACATTACCTGTATATTTAAATGCTTTAACAGGAAAAGGTGTTCACGTTGTTACAGTCAATGAATACTTAGCACAACGTGATGCGAGCGAAATGGGACAACTTCATGAGTTCCTTGGCTTAACAGTAGGAATTAACTTAAATAGTATGTCACGCGAAGAGAAGCAAGAGGCTTATGCTGCTGATATTACGTATAGCACAAATAATGAGCTTGGATTCGATTACTTACGTGACAATATGGTTTTATATAGAGAGCAGTGCGTTCAGCGTCCACTTCATTTTGCTATTATCGATGAAGTCGATTCTATTTTAGTCGATGAAGCACGTACGCCGCTTATTATTTCGGGACAAGCTCAAAAATCAACAGAGCTATACATGTTTGCAAATGCATTCGTTCGTACATTAGAAAATGAAAAAGAGTATTCATTCGATGTGAAAACGAAAAATGTAATGTTAACTGAAGATGGTATTACGAAAGCAGAGAAAGCTTTCCATATTGAAAACTTATTTGATTTAAAACATGTTGCACTTCTTCATCATATTAATCAGGCACTTCGTGCGCATGTTGTTATGCACCGTGATACAGACTATGTTGTACAAGAAGGTGAAATCGTAATTGTAGACCAATTCACTGGTCGTCTTATGAAAGGGCGTCGTTATAGCGAAGGTTTACACCAAGCGATTGAAGCAAAAGAAGGCGTAGAAATTCAAAATGAAAGCATGACGCTTGCGACAATTACGTTCCAGAACTACTTCCGTATGTACGAAAAGTTATCTGGTATGACTGGTACAGCGAAAACGGAAGAAGAAGAATTCCGTAATATTTATAATATGAATGTTATCGTAATTCCAACGAACAAAGATATTATTCGTGATGACCGTGCTGATTTAATCTTCAAATCAATGGAAGGTAAATTCAATGCAGTTGTTGAGGATATTGTAAATCGTCATAAACAAGGACAACCTGTACTTGTTGGTACAGTTGCAATTGAAACGTCAGAGCTTATTTCAAAAATGTTAACACGTAAAGGTGTACGCCATAATATTTTAAACGCGAAAAACCATGCGCGTGAAGCAGATATCATTGCAGAAGCTGGTATTAAAGGTGCTGTAACAATTGCGACGAATATGGCTGGTCGTGGTACGGATATTAAATTAGGCGATGATATTAAAAATATCGGTCTAGCGGTTATCGGTACAGAGCGTCACGAAAGCCGTCGTATTGATAATCAGTTACGTGGTCGTGCTGGTCGTCAAGGGGACCCTGGTGTAACGCAGTTCTATTTATCAATGGAAGATGAACTAATGCGCCGCTTCGGCTCTGACAATATGAAAGCGATGATGGATCGTCTTGGTATGGATGATTCACAGCCGATTGAAAGTAAAATGGTTTCTCGTGCAGTAGAATCTGCGCAAAAACGTGTAGAAGGAAATAACTATGATGCACGTAAGCAGTTATTACAATACGATGATGTGCTTCGTCAGCAACGTGAAGTTATTTACAAACAGCGTCAAGAAGTAATGGATTCTGAGAACTTACGTAGTATTATTGAAGGTATGATGAAATCTACAGTAGAACGTGCTGTTGCGCTTCATACACAAGAGGAAATTGAAGAAGATTGGAATATTAAAGGTCTTGTTGACTACTTAAATACAAACCTTCTGCAAGAAGGCGATATAAAAGAAGAAGAATTACGTCGTCTTGCTCCAGAAGAAATGAGCGAGCCGATTATCGCGAAATTAATAGAGCGTTACAACGACAAAGAAAAGCTTATGCCAGAAGAGCAAATGCGTGAGTTCGAAAAAGTTGTTGTATTCCGTGTAGTAGATACGAAATGGACAGAGCATATTGATGCGATGGACCACCTTCGTGAAGGTATTCATTTACGTGCTTACGGTCAAATCGATCCACTTCGTGAGTATCAAATGGAAGGATTCGCAATGTTCGAGTCAATGATTGCTTCTATTGAAGAGGAAATCTCTCGTTACATTATGAAAGCTGAAATTGAACAAAACTTAGAGCGTCAAGAAGTTGTTCAAGGTGAAGCTGTTCATCCATCTAGCGATGGCGAAGAAGCGAAGAAAAAGCCTGTTGTAAAAGGTGATCAAGTGGGCCGTAACGATTTATGCAAATGTGGTAGTGGCAAGAAATATAAAAACTGCTGTGGCATTGTAAGCTAATAAAAACTGCGGCTGTTGAATTCAGCTTGTTTTGCAAATTATAATAAAAAGGATTAAACTCTCTCCCTAATAAGTGGAGAGAGTTTCCCTTGTTTTCATACGAAAGTAATAGCAATTACATAGAGGTGAAGGAAATGGAATTAGTAGAAATTAGACAGGAATTAGAGAAAATGGCTAAGAGATTAGCGGCTTTTAGGGGGTCTCTTTGACCTCCCTACTAAGGAGAAACAAATTGCAGAATTAGAAGAAAAAATGATGGGCGCAGGATTTTGGGATGACCAACAAGGCGCTCAAACTGTAATTAACGAAGCAAATGCGTTAAAAGATATGGTTGGAAAGTTCCGTCAGTTAGACGAGACGTTCGAAAACTTAGAAGTAACGCATGAACTCTTAAAAGAAGAATATGATGAAGATTTACATGAGGAATTAGAATCGGAAGTAAAAGGCTTAATTCAAGAAATGAATGAGTATGAGCTTCAATTACTATTAAGTGATCCTTATGATAAAAATAATGCGATTTTAGAATTACACCCAGGTGCAGGTGGAACAGAGTCACAAGACTGGGGTTCTATGTTATTACGTATGTATACACGCTGGGCTGAAAAACGTGGATTTAAAGTAGAAACAGTTGACTACTTACCAGGTGATGAAGCTGGTATTAAGAGTGTTACTTTATTAATTAAAGGTCATAACGCTTACGGTTATTTAAAAGCAGAGAAAGGTGTACATCGTCTTGTACGTATTTCACCGTTCGATTCTTCAGGTCGTCGTCATACATCGTTCGTATCTTGTGAAGTTGTACCTGAATTCAATGATGAAGTTGAAATTGAAGTGCGTACAGAAGATTTGAAAATAGATACGTATCGTGCAAGTGGTGCAGGTGGACAGCACGTTAATACGACAGATTCAGCAGTTCGTATTACACATACACCGACAAATACGGTTGTAACGTGTCAGTCGGAGCGTTCTCAAATTAAAAACCGTGAGCATGCGATGAAAATGTTAAAAGCAAAATTATATCAAAAGAAATTAGAAGAGCAACAAGCACAATTAGATGAAATCCGCGGGGAACAAAAAGAAATTGGATGGGGCAGCCAAATTCGTTCTTACGTATTCCACCCGTATTCTCTTGTAAAAGACCATCGTACAAATACAGAAGTTGGTAACGTACAAGCAGTTATGGATGGAGAAATTGATCCATTTATTGATGCTTACTTACGTTCTCGCATCTAATAACCAGTGGGGGAATCCCCACTGATTATTAGCTTTAACAAATCTGACTTTTACGGGCAGCCCGACCCTCACCTAACTTCTTTGCTTTTGTTGAATTTTGAGGTAGGGGTCTTACTACCCAGTAAATAGTGGGATAAGAGAAAAAGCCAACAAAATTGTTGGCCCATGCTGAGAAAATAGAGGATATACAACGTTTTATTTATATGGATGAAGTACAGGGGAAGAGAAGTTGGAAACGACAACTTCTCTTTTTGATGGGGTTATATGCAGAATACAATGTTGTATATTGTTTTGTAAAAAGTAGAGAATAGTAAAACAGAGCGGCAATAGAGTAAGATTTTATAAAGAACTTTTTTGATTTGCCTTTTAAAAAGATTCTTTATAGAAGTTTTTACGTTGTTCACAGAATTGAAACAAATTATGGAAGCTTTATTTTATCAGGGTTCTCACTGTATTTTTCAAGAATATGAAATATACCTTAGTTTTTCTATATAAAGATAATGCTTATAATAAAAATGAGTGTGTTAGGAATGAAAAGAATATCAACAATGGGGAGCGATAGAATTGAAAAAGAAATTGTTGGCTATTGCACTAGGTACATCAGTCGTTTTTGCTTTAGGAGCATGTGGAAATAAAGAAGAGAGTAAGCCTTCGAAACAATCTGCAAGCACAGATAGCCCAGAGCAAATTTATCAAAAAAGTTGTATAGGCTGCCATGCGAAAGATTTATCAGGAGCAACTGGACCGGATTTACGAAAAGTAGGGCAGAAATATGATGCAGCAGAGATTGAAAAGATTATTGAAAAAGGTCGCGGTTCAATGTCACCGGGAATTATTCAAGGTGAAGATGCGAAAAAAGTAGCTGAGTGGTTAGCTGAACATAAATAAAAAGAGAAAAATGGGCGAGTTGATTATATAATCTTATCTAAAAATGACTTTGGATAAGAGTTATAACAACTCGTCTCCTTTTTCTGGGATGTAACATAACTGTAACAAAAATGTATCCGAACTGGAAACCGTTTGATGTTACAATGAGGTTTGTAGAATTTTGCTGAAATATATTACATAGAGTAGCGGTGCGAATAAAAAGCATGTAAGTAAGCTGCCTTCAACAAGAATGGTTAAATGAAAATAAAGGATTCCTTTTTATTTTCACATGTACAGAAAAGTATTTCGAAAAAAAAATCATTAAGCATTGGGTGATAAATAATGATAAAAATGACGAATGTTTATAAGGAGTACCCGAATGGTATGAAAGCCGTTGCTGGTCTCACAGTTAACATTAAACAAGGTGAATTCGTATACGTAGTTGGACCGAGTGGAGCCGGAAAATCTACATTTATTAAAATGATGTATCGTGAAGAAAAGCCAACTACAGGATCTATTAATGTAAATGGACTTACTATCGAATCATTGGCAGAAAGAGATGTTCCATATTTCCGTCGTCAATTAGGCGTGATTTTCCAAGATTTTAAATTATTACCTAAATTAACGGTATATGAGAATGTTGCGTTTGCTTTAGAAGTAATTGAAGAAGAACCAGATGCGATTCGTGAGCGTGTTACTGAAGTGTTAGGACTAGTAGGTCTAGACGATCGTGCAGACGCACTTCCAAGTGAACTTTCAGGTGGAGAGCAGCAACGTGTGGCTATTGCAAGAGCGATTGTTAATAGACCAAAGGTTGTAATTGCCGATGAGCCAACTGGTAATTTAGATATTGAAACAGCTCTTGATATTATGAAGATCTTTACACGCATTAATGAGCGTGGTACAACGATTGTTATGGCGACGCATAATGCAGATATCGTAAATACAATCCGTCATCGTGTAATCGCGATTGAAGGCGGAAAAATTGTTCGAGACGAGATTGAGGGAGGATACGGATATGAAGGCTAAAACCCTTAGTCGACATTTGCGAGAAGGTGTAAAAAATCTATCCCGTAACGGATGGATGACATTTGCTTCTGTAAGTGCAGTAACAGTTACATTATTACTTGTAGGTGTCTTTTTAACAGCGATTATGAATATGAACCATTTTGCTACAAAAGTAGAGCAAGATGTAGAAATTCGTGTACACATTGATCCAGCAGCAAAAGAAGCTGATCAAAAGAAATTAGAAGAAGATATGAGTAAGGTCGCGAAAGTAGATTCTATTAAATACTCTTCTAAAGAAGAAGAATTGAAACGTTTAATTAAAAGTTTAGGCGATAGTGGAAAAACGTTCGAGTTATTTGAGCAAGATAACCCACTGAAAAACGTATTTATTGTAAAAGCGAAAGAGCCAACTGATACAGCACAAATTGCGAAAAAGATTGAAAAAATGCAGTTTGTAAGTAACGTTCAATACGGTAAAGGTCAAGTTGAAAAATTATTTGATACTGTAAAAACAGGACGTAATATCGGGATTGCATTAATTGCAGGTCTTTTATTCACAGCGATGTTCTTAATCTCTAATACAATTAAAATTACAATTTATGCTCGTAGTACTGAGATTGAAATTATGAAACTTGTAGGTGCAACAAACTGGTTTATTCGTTGGCCGTTCTTGCTAGAAGGATTATTCCTAGGAGTATTAGGATCAATTATTCCAATTGGTCTAATTCTAGTTACGTATAATTCACTGCAAAGTGTGTTTAATGAAAAACTTGGCGGAACAATTTTCGAGCTTTTACCATACAGCCCATTCGTATTCCAATTAGCTGGTTTATTAGTGTTAATCGGTGCGTTAATCGGTATGTGGGGAAGTGTAATGTCAATTCGTCGCTTCTTAAAAGTATAAAAAGTTGCAAACATAATTCGTACAAGCTTATCATATAGTAGAAATAGGTAAAGGCATCACACGCTGTGTGATGCCTTTTGCTACACCACCTGTGTGTTTTGGAAAGGGGAATTCCGCATTGAAACGTAGAGTTGCAATTATTGGAATGGTTGTTGCATTTTTAATTGGTGCTGGCGGAATGTTTGCAGGAATGTCTGTATTTGGGGTTAACCCAGCAGAAGTAACGCAAACAATTTCGAGTGGGAACGCTAGCACGACGCAAGGGAATTTGGCAAAAATTAATGAGGCATATGGACTAATTGATTCACGTTATGTGGAAGACGTGAAAGATGACAAGTTAGTTGAAGGTGCAATACAAGGCATGTTGTCTACGCTGAAGGACCCTTATTCCACGTATATGGATAAAGAAACAGCCAAACAGTTTAGTGAATCACTTGATCCTGAGTTAGAGGGGATTGGGGCTGAGGTGAACAAAACAGACGGTAAGCTTATTATCGTATCGCCAATTAAAGGTTCACCAGCAGAAAAGATTGGAATTAAGCCGAATGACCAAATTTTATCTGTAGATGGAAACAGTGTAAAAGACTTATCGCGTGAAGAAGCTGTATTAAAAATTCGTGGTAAAAAGGGAACGACTGTCGCGATTGAAATTAAACGTGCAGGAGTAACTGATCCGATTGTATTCAAAATTAAGCGTGAAAAAATCCCAATCTTCACGGTAGTTAGTACTGTGAAACAAGAGAATGGAAAAGATATCGGTTATATGCAAATTACTTCTTTTGCTGAAAATACAGCGAAAGAATTTAAGGATCAGTTAAAAGAGTTAGAGAAGAAAAACATAAAAGGTTTAGTTATTGACGTTCGTGGTAATCCTGGTGGCTATTTAAATAGTGTAGAAGATATACTAGGAGAAATTATGACGAACAAAAAGCCGATGCTACAAGTAGAGCAGCGAAATGGTGAGAAAAAGCAAATCTCTACAGAGCTGAAAGAGAGGAAGCCATATCCAATTTCAGTATTGATTGATAAAGGAAGTGCTTCTGCTTCGGAAATTTTAGCTGGCGCATTGAAAGAAGGAGAAGGTTACGATCTAATTGGTGAAACAACATTTGGTAAAGGAACTGTTCAGCAAGCCGTTCCGTTTAAAGATGGCAGTAACATTAAATTAACGATGTTCAAATGGTTAACTCCAGATGGAAACTGGATTCATAAAAAGGGAATCAAGCCAACTGTAGAAGTGAAACAACCAGATTACTACCATGCGACGCCAATTCAAATTGAAAAAACACTTTCATACAATTCAAATGATGTGCAAGTGAAGCATGCGCAAGAGATGCTGAAAAGCTTAGGTTATGTACCGGGGCGTGAAGATGGCTACTTTAGTAAAGAGACAGAATCAGCACTGAAAGCATTCCAAAATGCGAATGAGATGGAAGCGACAGGACAGCTTGATAAAAAGACAGCCGAGGCAATTCAAACTAAAATCATTGAAAAAATCCGTTCTGGAGAAAATGATCTACAATTACAGGCAGCATTAAAATTAATAGCGAAATAAGAAGAAATACAGGCATTTTATTGCCTGTATTTTTTTGTGTTAAACAAACGTTTGTCCAGTTATGATAATATAAAAAGAAAGAATGATATAAATGGTGGTGAATGAGTTCGTGGAGGCATGGATTTTTGAAATAATGCGGGCAGTTGGACGTTTTTTCTTGCACCCTGCTGTCTATGTATTTTTAATAAGTAGTATCTTCGTTGGATATTTACGTATATTACGAGAACGAAAAGATTTTTCTTTTAAAGTTTATGATATTTGGTTTGAATTGCGAACATCTCTATTTGCAGGGCTTGGATATGGATTAATCGTATCTATTGTTACGATTGGGCTTGGACTTGTTGTTTCCAAGGCGAGCTTATGGGCCATTTTATTTTGGACATTATTATTTGGATTAACTGCTATGTATCGATATTTATCGGCAGCTTATACGTTCAGTATCGCAATTGTATGTGTTTTATTATCTTCTAAGCTGCCAGTTTCCTTCTTACAGCTTGGAGAAGGTGAAGAGGGTACGATTGTATCTCTTGCTATTTTACTAGGCATCATGCTTGTTGTGGAGGGCTTATTGATTTCTAAAAACGCGGTAAGATATTCTACACCGAGGATTAGGAAGGGGAAACGTGGGCTCAAGATTGGTTTACACGAATCGAAGCGTTTATGGATCGTGCCGATTTTTATTCTTGTACCAGGTGATGCGGTAACCCAGTTTATTTCATGGTGGCCTGTCGTTTCAATAGGGGCAAATACATATTCTTTATTCCTCGTTCCATTTTTAATTGGATTTATGCGAAAGATTAGAAGTTATGAGCCGACGGAAGCTTTACTCTTTACAGGAAGACGTGTTTATGGATTAGCTGGTCTTGTACTTGTTTTAGGGGTCGCGAGTTATTGGTGGCACGTACTTGCTATTATTGCAATGGGAGTCGCAATGCTTGGACGTTTTACGATTTCGATGCAAGAAAAAATTGTAGATGAGACAAGACCAGCATATTTCGCTGCACGCAATGATGGACTTGTTGTGTTAGATACAATTCCAAATACAATTGGGGCCGAGCTGAATTTACTGCCTGGAGAAATAATTACGAAAGTAAATGGAGTCGTTCCAAGGAGTGCCGAAGAATTTTATGATGCACTTCAAACCAAAACAACAGGAGCTTTTTGTAAATTAGAAGTGGTAGATACAAATGGTGAGCTTCGTCTTGCTCAAACAGCATTATATGCTGGAGGACATCATGAGTTAGGCGTTGTATTTGTTCAGCAAGAGCACGAGTGGGATTCGGAAGCGATGTAATAAAAATGAGGGTGTTACCACTAGGTGACACCCTTTTTGTTTGATTGGGAGCAGCAGTACATGAAATTTATATCGGCGATTATTAAAATATATCGACTTTCTGGAAAAAAACAACAAATATCGCAAACCTTATTTGCAGTTTCGTAGTCGAATAACTTGAATAATTATTTGATAATGGTTATCATTTAGGGAGTCTTTTAATTTGGAAAAGGGAGGAAATATATGCTACGTAAATTTTTTTCTTACTATAAACCGTATAAAGGTTTATTTATACTCGATTTTTCTTGCGCGGTTATCGCAGGATTACTGGAACTTGGTTTCCCGCTTATCGTAAATCAATTTATTGATAAGTTATTACCAGGACAAAACTGGACGCTTATTTTATGGGCTTGTTTTGGTTTACTTGCAGTTTATATGTTAAATGCAGGTTTACAATATGTTGTTACCTACTGGGGGCATATGCTAGGAGTTAACATTGAAACAGATATGAGGCAGAAATTATTTGATCATATTCAAAAGCTATCATTCAGATTTTTTGATAATAATAAAACAGGTCATCTAATTTCACGTCTTACGAACGATTTAATGGAAATTGGAGAAATTGCTCACCACGGGCCAGAAGATTTATTCATCGCCGTAATGACTTTAGTTGGGGCATTTTCATTTATGATGATGATTAACTGGAAGTTAGCACTTCTAACATTCTTTGTAATTCCATTCCTATTATGGTTGGCGCTTTACTTCAATAAAAAAATGACGGGTACGTTTAGACGTTTATTCTCAGATGTTGCTGATTTTAATGCATGTATCGAAAATAACGTCGGTGGTATTCGCGTTGTACAAGCATTCGGAAATGAAAAGTTTGAGAAAGACCAATTCGCTGTGAACAACGCTCGTTTCCGTACAACGAAATTAATGGCGTATAAAATTATGGCGCTAAACTCATCCATTAGTTATATGCTCATGCGTCTCGTAACGCTCTTCGTATTAATATGTGGCACATGGTTTGTTCTGCAAGGTGAGTTAACGTATGGTGGATTTATCGGATTCGTCTTATTAACGAATATTTTCTTCCGACCAATTGAGAAAATTAATGCAGTTATTGAAAGTTATCCGAAAGGAATCGCAGGTTTTAAAAGGTATGTAGAACTTCTTGAAACAGAGCCTGATATTGTGGATTCTAAAGATGCGATAGAAGTAAAGCATGTACACGGTGATATTCACTATAACAACATTACGTTCGGATATGAAAATAAAGAACCGATTTTAAATGATATTAGCTTGAAAATACACGCAGGTGAAACAGTTGCGTTCGTTGGGCCATCAGGGGCAGGGAAAACAACGTTATGTAGTTTATTACCACGCTTTTATGAGCAGGAATCTGGGTCAATCCAAATTGATGGCATTGATACGAAAGAGATGACTTTATCGTCACTTCGTAAACAAATTGGAATTGTACAGCAAGATGTATTCTTATTCTCAGGAACGATTCGCGAAAATATCGCTTATGGAAATTTACAGGCTTCAGAGGCTGCAATTTGGCAGGCGGTAAAACGTGCCCAGTTGGAGGATTTAATTTACTCGCAACCAGACGGTTTAGATACAGTTATCGGTGAGCGTGGTGTGAAACTTTCCGGGGGACAGAAGCAGCGTCTAGCAATTGCTCGTATGTTCTTGAAAAACCCGCCAATTTTAATATTAGATGAAGCGACTTCTGCATTAGATACAGAGACGGAACTTGCTATTCAAAAATCACTTGCAGAACTAGCTGTCGGTCGTACAACATTAGTTATTGCTCACAGGCTTGCAACTATTAAAAATGCGGATCGTATCGTCGTTGTAAATAAAGATGGTATTGCAGAACAAGGTTCGCATGAGGAATTAATTGAGCGAGGCGGAGGGTATAGCCGATTATACGAAGCACAGTTTAGTTCGTAAATATAATTTCTGCTGAATTCGTGCACCATAAGTAAGTGGAAATCTTATATGGGAGGCTATAAAGCATGATTGTAACAACAACATCTACAATTCAAGGGAAAGAAATTATTGAGTATATTGATATCGTGAATGGAGAAGCGATTATGGGTGCGAATATTGTTCGTGACCTTTTCGCATCTGTCCGTGACGTTGTCGGCGGCCGTGCAGGCGCTTATGAAAGCAAACTAAAAGAAGCGCGCGACATCGCAATGGAAGAGATGAAAACATTCGCAAGGCAAAAAAATGCGAATGCCATCGTTGGTATTGACGTGGATTACGAAGTAGTTCGCGAAGGAATGCTAATGGTTGCGGTGAGTGGGACTGCTGTCCGTATATAAAGTGAAACTTTAATCAGTGGGGGCATCCCGGCTAGTTATTAGCCATCACAAACTGGGCATTTAATGCCCACAAGTAGCAAGATAAAGTGAAAAGCCGTGCTGGTGCACGGCTTTTTGTTATTGTGATGTCTAATATTATCTTTATGTCGAAGCCGCGATATTTCTTGGGAAATGTGGAAGGCCCCGTCGATATATAGGGAAGACATTAGAGCGCTTCTTTACACCGCTGAATTTGAACTAATAATTTTTCATATTCTTGTTCAAGAAATGTGATGTCATCCTGATGATTGGGTATAGAAATCCGGCTGATGACTTCTGTTAATTTCGTTTGTAATCGCAATAATTCTTGTTCAGTAACGTTTACGGAAGCTTGAGTGGTTCTTTTAATGTATTGCTCGTAATTGCCATAGAATATTCTTGGTTCGCTCTCATCTACTTGTAGAATATGGTCTGCAACAGAACGAATAAAGGCACGGTCATGGCTAATGAAGAGTATAGTGCCAGGATACTCTTGTAACATGTTTTCTAATTCTTCCTGTGTTGTTAAATCTAAATAGTTCGTCGGTTCATCGAGCAGGAGCATATTATAGTTTCCTAAAAATACTTTTGCGAGTGCAACCTTCATTCGTTCACCCCCGCTTAGAACGTGCACAGGTTTATGAACATCTTCACGACGGAATAGAAGCCGGGCAAGTATTGTGCGAACGAATGCTTCTGTATAGTTGGTTTCTTCTAGAACGTTCTCTAAAATGGTTTTATCTGTTTTTAAAATGGATAGTGCTTGTTCAAAGTATCCAATTTTACAACTTTTTGAAAGCTGAATGCCACGCTCGTTTGTGAGAAGCATATTGAACAAAGTTGTTTTGCCACTTCCGTTTGCTCCTAAAATAGCTAATTTTGCACCAGGGGCAATAGTTCCATTCATATTTTTAAATAGTGTGCGGTCGCCTATTTTCTTTGTTGCTTTATTGAACTGTACTGCCACTTTACTATGAATGGGTGTATGGTATTGCACGTCAAACTGAGCCTGAGAAAGATCTTTTGGCTTTTCTTTCTTTTCTAGTTTTTCGAGACGTGTTTCTAATGCTTTGGCTGCTTTGCTAACCTGTTCTTGCCCATGAGCCCCGCTTAACTTATAAAGTTTAGATTCAGATGAACTGAACCGAGTTGGGATTTTTGTCATGCTAGAAGCACGTTGTTTTTTTTGTGAAATTGATTGCTCTAAACGATTTTTTTCTTGTATATATTGCTCATACTCTGCTTGCTTTTGTATTCGTTCACGTTCTTTTTGCTTTCGATAGTTGGAATAGTTTCCTTTATACTCTTGAATCATGCCGTCTTCAATTTCAATGATTTTTGTGCATATATTATCTAAAAAATCACGATCGTGCGATATTAAAACAAGTGCCCCTTTATAAGATAAAAGTGCTTTTTCTAATTGCTCTGTACCAGCCATATCTAAGTGGCTCGTTGGTTCATCAGCGAATAAAATGCCTGCATCTTGTTCGAGAGCATGGGCAATCTTTAGGCGCATTCGTTCGCCGCCGCTCATTGAATTTGCGACGTTTGAAATACTCCATTTTCCTTTTGCAAGAGAAGAAGCGGTTTCCAGTATTGTATCGCTAAGCTGTGGAATGATGGCGATAGAACTATGATGAGTTACTGTCCCTTTGTCAGCTTCTATTTCTTTACTTAATATTTGCAACAACGTAGATTTTCCAGCTCCGTTGACTCCAACGATTCCTATGCGATCGTGTGCGTGAATTTCTAGTGATGGTAACGTAAATATGGTACGGTCACCAAAGCTCTTTTCAATATTACGTGCGAATAAAATAGTCATAAAAAAACCTCCCTAGTTTCACTAGAGAGGATAAACGTCGCCCTTCAATGTAAAAATCGTACATAAATAAACGATTTTTCACATGATCGTCTCGAAAGAAAGTATCGACAAATGGACAGACTAATCCCCTGCTAGTTTTCATCATTTTTGTTCACTATTTGTGATGGATGAAATAAATAAGAGAATTAGAACTTCATTGGTCAAAGTACCTTCCTTTCATAATATTATTTTTATTGTATGCGCATACAAATGGGTTTGTCAAACTTATTTCTGTTGGCTATTTTTAAATTTGCTATTATACAGTTGTGCCTTTGTAAGTGCTTCAGCATCATTTTTGATTTCATCCAATCCATTCCCATCCCCGATAATATACCCTTCAAATGATGAACCAACAAAATCAAAGATATACTGGAATTGAGAAATAAGTGGCAATGCTTTCAGTTTCGGATTGTCTCCGCCAACGATGACGACGTACATTTTTTTACCTTTCATTTTCTCTTTGAAATGAAGAGAGGTATCACGTAAGCTTTGTGACCAGCGATCAACGAAGTTTTTCATATGGCCGCTCATTCCGTACCAGTATAGTGGTGTAGCAAAGATAATCGTGTCGTGCTCTAGCATGCGTTTGGTTAATTGCTCGTAGTCATCATTTACAGGTTGAAATCCTTCAGTATCATGGCGTTGGTCTGTAATAGGGTAAATGGTATGGTCACGTAAATAAATTTGTTCTGCTTTCATTCCATCAATCATCATATATGTTAAGGCTTCCGTATTCCCATTTTGTCTTGAACTGCCGTGTATAACAAACATGCAATCATCCCTTTTCTTTTTCTTGTTTTAGGAGTGAAACGTGTTTTTGTAAATTCGTTTGAATGTTGGAAAGTAATGAGATTTGCCTTGTTACTTCATTGAGCTTATCTTCGTAAAGTGCAAGGATACTGCTGCATGGATTTTCGTATAGATGTGGTTCGATTTCGAGGCAGCGCAGCATTCTTGCGGTTTCTTCTAAATTTAAGCCGAGCTGTAAGTACATTTGGATAAGCTCTACTTTTTCAATGGCACTTTTATCGAAATCACGATAGCCGTTTGTGAGGCGATTTGAAGGGAGCAATCCCTTTTCTTCATAATGTCTTAGTGATCTTTCGCTAACGCCAGTTTCTTTTGATAACTCTCCAATTCGCACTGCATTTCACTCCTTTTACATGTATTGTAAACCTTCACACTAATGTGAAGGTCAACTCTGTTTTTTCGCAAAAGAATCTACATGATTTAAAAACACTTGAATGGCTTTAGATGGAATGAAATATTTGCCACGCACGATGGAGAATGGACGAATTAGTTTTTCAGTTGGAACTTCGACGTGGAATAGTTCTTGGGCTAGTAGTTCTTTCCGCACGGTCCAATCAGAAAGTATAGCGATGCCAAGCCCGGCAGCGACGGCTTCCTTTACACTTTGAATGCTACTAAATGTAAAGAATCGTTTCATTTTTAAATGATGTTGATGAATAAAACGATCGCTATAGGCACGTGTCCCAGAGCCACTTTCTCTTAATACCCATACTTGGTCTTGGAGAGTAGCTTCGTTTATATCCTTGATGTGAAGTAATGGGTGATTTGGAGGGACGACGAGCTTCATTTCATCTTGCATAAACGCTTCAACTTCTACGTCAGCATATACGACTTGCCCCTCTACTAAGCCGATATCAATTTGATTAGAGCGAAGGCTTTGCAAAACTTCTTCTGTATTAGAGATAAGGGTATGAACTTCGACGTGCGGATTTTCATTGGCATAGTTAGCGAGTATTTTGGGAAGTAAGTATTCGCCAATTGTAAAACTAGCACCGATGCGAAGTGTTCCTGTTACAACGTTATGTAATTCGTTAATTTCCTGTTTTGCATCATCATAAAGAGAGAGCATTTGCTTTGCATGTATGTATAATATGTTTCCAGCTTCCGTAACTTGTACATGCTTTGGGGAGCGCTGAATGAGTGTAGTTCCAAATTCATTTTCCAGGTTGCGAATGTGCATGCTTACACCGGGTTGTGAAAGGTTTAAAAGTTCTGCTGCACGAGAGAAATGTTTCTGTTCAACGACAGTCACAAAGATTTTCAAAATGTCGACGTTCATTTGTTAGGCCCCTTTATTTTTGTTTTTATTCTATCATAAGTATTTCTGATGATAGAGATTGAATATTGATATTAAACTTATTATAAAAACTCTCTTATAATGTAAGTAGAAAGAACATGCATGTTCCAATACGATTATTGGGGTGGTACAAGGTGGAACAAACACTTGTTATACAAAAGAAAAAGGGCTTTGGATTTTCGCAAGGTATTGGGATTACATTATTAATCGCCATTGCTGCGAAATATTTAGCGGAGCTTCCATTTTTAAATATTATGGGACAATTAGTAATTGCTATTCTAATTGGGATGATTTGGCGCGCAGCGATTGGAGTCCCTCCAGAAGCGATAGCGGGAACGAACTTTGCGAGTAAGAAGTTGCTTCGCTTTGGGATTATCTTACTTGGAATGCGATTAAATCTGGTTGATATTGCGAAGGCTGGGCCGAAAGTATTGGTCATCGCAGCGGTAGTTATTACATTCACCATTTTCGTTGTATATGGATTGACAAAAGTATTTAAAGTAGAAAAGAAACTTGGGATTTTAACGGCGTGTGGAACGGCGATTTGTGGTGCGGCAGCGGTCGTGGCAATTGCACCACAAGTGAAAGCAAAGGACGATGAAACGGCGGTTGGTGCCGCAATTATTGCTATTTTAGGCACGATATTTACGCTTATTTATACATTATTATATCCAGTGCTTGGCTTATCTCCGTACGGTTACGGTGTATTCTCGGGAGCGACGCTGCATGAAATTGCTCACGTAATTGCGGCTGCGGCACCAGGCGGTAGCACGGCTGTCGACATCGCAGTTATCGTGAAATTAACGCGCGTTGCGATGCTTGTACCAGTAGCGATTTTAATTGGGTTATGGTTTGGTAAGAGCGAGGGAAGCGAAGAAAAGAAATCGTGGAAGGAGCTTCCGATTCCTTGGTTTATATTCGGATTTTTAGCGATGAGTGCGGTGCATTCACTCGGGATTATCCCCGAAGTTGTTGCCGGCTATATTGTAATAATTGCGTACATGCTTATCGCAATGGCGATGGCAGGTCTCGGTTTAAATGTAGAGTTTAAAACGTTCCGTAAGTTAGGAAGCAAAGCATTCGTGGCGGGGCTGATTGGCTCGGTTTGTCTTTCTATTCTTGGATATGTTCTTGTATGGGTATTAGGATTTATGTAGTAGAGGAGAAAGCTGTTCCAAAAGATATTTTGGGACAGCTTTTTCTTATGATTATAGCGCTATGGATTTCAGTATTTGTTAGTAAGTCGATATATTGGGAGAATCGCCGATATAAATGGAGTTGCGCTGATATATTTAGAAAATCGCCGATATAAACTTAACTACTATCGTACTTTGTTAGAGAAGGTGTTCAGTGGAATGTTTTTCTAAAATTTGTAAAATAATCTTTACTTGTAATTGGAAAATATTTATAATTCAAGTAAAGATATCTTTACTTTTGAAGGTGGATCCTATGGGTGTGAAAAATAAAATTAAAGAATTAAGAAAGCAAAATCATATAACACAAGTTGAAATGGCAAAGGTGATGCAGGTAACGCGTCAGACGATTATAGCGATTGAAAATCACCATTACAATCCGAGTCTAGAGTTATCCCTAAAAATCGCCAAATATTTTGGGATGAAGGTGGAGGAAATCTTTACGCTGGAGTAAGGGGAGAGGAAATACATGATAAGTTTGAGAGATTTCAATTAGATTAAACGTTTAAATATATAAGGACTGGTTTTGGGGTATTAATTAGTATGTTATCAATGAGCGTATTAACAAAGACTAGCAAATAGATATATAAAGGGGAAGCGGAATGGGATTACCGGTGTTATGTGTCGCTACAGCTATTTTTGCACTTCTTTGGGGAATGCAAAATTTCTCTCGTAATCCAGTGCCAAGTATTTGTATTATGATTGGTACTGTTGGTTTATCGTATTATTTATTAGTTTCAACTCATTACCATAAAACAGCAACAAGTGTTGTTGTTGTTGTTGGAGCGCTTATTTTATTTTGTGGGCGCGCTGTACAAAAAGGATTATTTCCGTAAAAGCTGTTTATACAATGAGTATAAACAGCTTTTTGTATTTTTTTACAAAAGTCTTGAAAGTTACGTAACGTCATCTTTTATAATGAAGGGGAAGAGGTGATGGCAGTGATTTCAATACAAGAATTGACGAGAGAGACAGGGGTAACAGTACGTACATTACGTTATTATGATCAAATAGATTTATTAAAGCCGAGCGGGAAAACAGAAGGCGGGCATCGTTTATATAGTGAAGCTGACGTAATACGTCTCCAACAAATTTTATTTTTAAAAGAAATGGGATTTTCACTAAAAGAGTCTGCGAATATGTTAGTAAAAGGTGAGCTTAACTTAAAGGATTCGCTTGAAAAACAACTTCGGTTTGTACAGGAAGAACAAAAGAAATTCAATCGAATGGAGCGCGTTTTACAAGCAGTTGTTTATTCGGTGGATGTGGAGGGAGAGCTCGATTGGAAAGTTATGTTTGAACTGATCCAGCTTTCGAAACAGTCTTCTCGTATACGTGAAATATTTCAAAATGAAGTATTTTCAAAGGAAGAACAAAAGTTGCTTCATAATTTGCCAAATATGAGTGAGGAAGATCCCAATGTGTTAGAGTGGGTAGATTTATTAAAGCAATTACGCACTTTTATGAAAGACGGTAAAGAAACTGCAAGTGATGAGGTGCAAGGGGCAATGAAGAGATTAATGCAGAAGTGTTTAGAAATGGCCAATGGTGATGAAGCGTTTTTAGATAAGTTATGGGAAGTTAGAAAATCGAAGGAAGATTCACAGAAAATGAGCATGTATCCAATCGAAGAAGAATTTTTATTATATATGGATGAAGCTTTTCGTATATATGATGAAAAGGAGAAGGATAAATGAGTATACTCGCAGAATATCGTTGGTACTTTTTAATTGGGGCAGAGATTGTATTTTGGTTATCGGCTATCGGTTTCTTTTTACTTCGTTACGGATTCCGTTTGAAGAAGGCAAGCTTTATTATGGGGATTGTACTACTCGTAAATGAAGTGTTCATTTTAACCTTAGGGGTAGTGGACTATTATCAAACAGGAAAGTTTTCTAACTTTCAGATTATTACCGTGATCATTTTATTGTATGCGGTCTTCTACGGGAAAAAGGATTTGAAGAAGCTTGATATATTTGTGCAAAAGTTAGCTGCGAAATGGCGGAATGAACCAGCGCCTGTTATTGAAGAACATATAGAATTAACAGGTATGGCCTATGCAAAGCAGGAAATAAAAAATTGGGTATTACATCTTGTTTTATTCGTTGTTGTGCATACTTTCTTTTTCTTCGCGTATGGGCTTATTCCATTTGAACAATGGGGCAATTGGTTAGAGTCAGGAATCGTTTTAAATAAAACTGCGAGTCGAGTGAGCCAAGTGTGGGCAATTATATTTTTAGTTGATACAGCAATTTCATTTTCATATGTTATTTTTCCGAAGAAGGAGGAAGGGAAAGAAAAGCTACTTTCATAGAGGAAGGTAGCTTTTTCTGGTATACCAATAGTTTGTATAGGAGAGGATGACAGTAGGAAAAGAGCTAGTTTTATATGTCTCTTTAAAATGAGGTTTTAATGAGGGAGTTAGTGTAAATCCTTCCTTTTTCCATATATATTGTCGAAAATTTTACCGAATGTCCGTTCGTTTTTTTAGGTTTTTTATGGGCATTCGTGGTAAAATAATAATACAGATTTTTATGAGGAGGTCGGATTTTACTTGGAACATCAATTTGAAATTATCTCAGCGTATTCCCCGCAAGGTGATCAGCCGGTAGCTATAGAGAAGCTTGTAGAGGGACTTGATAGTGGAAAGAAAAAGCAAGTGTTGCTTGGAGCGACAGGGACGGGTAAGACATTTACGATTTCAAATGTCATTAAAGAAGTACAGAAGCCAACACTTGTGATGGCTCATAATAAAACGTTAGCAGGACAATTATATAGTGAGCTGAAAGATTTTTTTCCGAATAATGCAGTTGAATATTTTGTTAGTTATTACGATTATTATCAGCCAGAAGCGTATGTACCGCAAACGGATACTTTTATAGAAAAGGATGCGCAAATTAATGATGAAATCGATAAATTGCGTCACTCAGCAACGTCTGCATTATTTGAACGGGACGATGTAATTATCGTTGCGAGTGTTTCGTGTATATATGGTTTAGGTTCTCCGGAAGAATACCGCGAGTTAGTTGTTTCACTTCGAGTTGGTATGGAAAAGGACCGCAATCAATTGCTTCGTGAACTTGTTGATGTACAGTACGGACGTAATGATATTGATTTCAAGCGTGGGACATTCCGTGTGCGCGGAGATGTAGTTGAAATCTTCCCGGCATCACTTGACGAGCATTGTATTCGAATTGAATTTTTCGGTGATGAAATCGATCGTATTCGTGAAGTAAATGCGTTAACAGGTGAAGTATTAGCAGAACGTGATCATGTAGCAATCTTCCCAGCATCTCACTTCGTTACACGTGAAGAAAAAATGAAGGTTGCTATTGAAAATATAGAAAAAGAATTAGAAGAGCGTTTAAAAGAATTAAATGATAATGGTAAGTTGTTAGAAGCGCAGCGTATAGAGCAACGTACACGTTATGATTTAGAAATGATGCGCGAGATGGGCTTTTGTTCAGGGATTGAAAACTATTCCCGTCATTTAACACTTCGTCCAGCGGGTGCAACGCCGTATACGTTATTAGACTATTTTCCGAAGGAATTCTTAATTGTTATGGATGAGTCGCACGTATCAGTGCCGCAAGTAAGAGCAATGTATAACGGGGACCAAGCACGTAAGCAAGTACTTGTGGATCATGGATTCCGTCTGCCATCAGCTTTAGATAATAGACCGCTCACGTTCGATGAGTTTGAAGAGAAAACGAATCAAGTTATTTACGTTTCGGCAACGCCAGGACCATACGAATTAGAGCAGTCACCGGAGGTAATAGAACAAATTATTCGTCCAACAGGGCTTTTAGATCCACCAATTGATATACGACCAATTGAAGGTCAAATTGACGATTTATTAGGAGAAATTCAAGATCGCATTGCAAAAAATGAACGTGTATTAATTACGACTTTAACGAAAAAAATGTCAGAGGATTTAACGGATTACTTAAAAGATGTAGGAATTAAAGTGAACTATCTTCACTCTGAAATTAAAACGTTAGAACGTATTGAAATTATCCGTGACCTTCGCCTTGGTAAGTTTGATGTACTTGTCGGTATTAACTTATTACGAGAAGGATTAGATATTCCAGAAGTATCACTTGTAGCTATTTTAGATGCAGATAAGGAAGGATTCTTGCGTTCAGAACGTTCGTTAATTCAAACGATTGGTCGTGCGGCGCGTAATGAAAACGGCCGCGTTATTATGTACGCAGATCGCATAACGAGATCGATGGGAATTGCAATTGAAGAAACGCAGCGTCGTCGTACTATACAAGAAGCTTACAATGAAGAGCATGGTATCACGCCGAAAACGATTCAAAAAGGCGTTCGTGATGTAATCCGTGCAACGACAGCGGCCGAAGAACCGGAAACATATGAAGCAACTCCTGCTAAGAAGATGACGAAGAAAGAACGTGAGAAAACAATCGCTAAGATCGAAGCAGAGATGAAAGAAGCAGCAAAAGCGTTAGACTTCGAGCGTGCAGCTGAATTAAGAGATTTACTATTAGAATTAAAAGCGGAAGGGTGAAAAGAGTGAGCATGAGCAAGGATTTTATCGTTGTAAAAGGTGCTAGAGCACATAACTTAAAAAATATTGATGTAACCATTCCGAGAAATCAGCTTGTTGTTGTAACGGGATTGTCTGGTTCAGGGAAATCATCATTAGCGTTTGATACAATTTATGCAGAAGGGCAGCGCAGATATGTAGAATCGTTATCTGCGTATGCACGCCAATTTTTAGGACAAATGGATAAACCGGATGTCGATACGATTGAAGGGTTGTCACCAGCGATTTCGATTGATCAAAAAACAACGAGTCGTAATCCACGTTCAACTGTCGGGACAGTGACGGAGATTTATGATTATTTACGTTTATTATTCGCACGAATTGGTACGCCGATTTGTCCAAATCACGGAATTGAAATTACATCACAAACAGTGGAACAGATGGTAGACCGTGTTCTTGAATATCCTGAACGTACGAAATTACAAGTGTTAGCTCCTATCGTGTCTGGACGTAAAGGTGCACATGTGAAAGTACTTGAAGATATTAAGAAGCAAGGGTATGTTCGTGTACGTGTTGATGGTGAAATGCTAGATGTGTCAGAAGAGATTACGTTAGATAAAAATAAAAAGCATTCTATTGAAGTTGTAATTGACCGTATTGTTGTAAAGGAAGGAATTGCGAGTCGTCTTGCGGATTCTCTTGAAAGTGCATTAAAGCTTGGCGGGGGACGAGTGTTAATCGATGTTATGGGAGAAGAGGAACTTCTATTTAGTGAACATCATGCATGTCCGCATTGTGGTTTTTCAATTGGTGAATTAGAGCCACGTATGTTCTCATTCAACAGTCCGTTCGGTGCATGTCCTTCTTGTGATGGACTTGGCTCAAAGTTAGAGGTAGATTTAGAGCTTGTCATTCCGAACTGGGATTTAACATTAAATGAACATGCGATTGCTCCTTGGGAACCGACAAGTTCACAATATTACCCACAACTTTTACAATCTGTGTGTAATCATTACGGCGTTGACATGGATATGTCTGTGAAAGATATACCGAAAGATTTATTTGATAAAGTGTTGTACGGGAGCGGTGAAGAGAAAGTTTATTTCCGCTATGTAAATGAATTTGGTCAAGTAAAGGAAAATGAGATTTTATTTGAAGGTGTTATTCCGAATATAGAGCGTCGTTATCGTGAGACGAGTTCTGATTATGTTCGTGAACAAATGGAGAAATATATGGCGGAGCAAGCTTGTCCGAAGTGTAAAGGCGGACGCTTAAAGCCTGAGAGTTTAGCTGTTTTCGTTGGTGATAAAACGATTGCTGACGTAACGAAATATTCTGTTCAAGAAGTACAGGAATTCTTCTCAAATGTTGAGTTAACGGAGAAACAACAAAAAATTGCTCATTTAATTTTAAGAGAAATTCAAGAACGTGTAGGTTTCTTAGTAAACGTTGGCTTAGATTATTTAACGTTAAGTCGTGCGGCTGGTACTTTATCAGGTGGTGAGGCACAACGTATTCGCCTAGCAACACAAATTGGTTCTCGACTCACTGGCGTACTTTACATCCTTGATGAGCCTTCTATCGGTTTACATCAGCGCGATAATGATCGTCTTATTCGTACATTGCAGGAAATGCGTGACTTAGGAAATACGTTAATTGTTGTTGAGCATGATGAAGATACGATGATGGCTGCTGATTATTTACTTGATATCGGACCTGGTGCAGGTATTCATGGTGGTCAAGTTGTATCAGCAGGTACACCAGCTGAAGTTATGCAAGATGAGAATTCGTTAACAGGAAAATATTTAAGCGGTAAAGAGTTTATTCCAGTTCCACTTGAAAGACGTAAAGGTGACGGACGTAAAGTGGAGATTGTCGGTGCAAAAGAGAATAACTTAAAGAATGCGAAGATGTCATTCCCACTTGGTACGTTTGTAGCGGTAACGGGTGTATCTGGATCAGGTAAAAGTACGATGATTAATGAAGTATTATATAAATCGTTAGCGCAAAAGTTATATAAAGCGAAAGCGAAGCCAGGTGCTCATAAAGAGATTAAAGGTCTTGAGCATTTAGATAAAGTAATTGATATTGATCAATCGCCAATCGGTCGTACACCACGTTCTAACCCAGCGACGTATACAGGTGTATTCGATGATATTCGTGATGTGTTTGCTCAAACGAATGAAGCGAAAGTGCGCGGATATCAAAAAGGACGTTTTAGCTTTAATGTGAAAGGCGGACGTTGTGAAGCGTGCCGTGGTGATGGAATTATTAAAATCGAAATGCACTTCTTACCAGACGTATACGTGCCGTGTGAAGTTTGTCATGGTAAACGTTACAACCGTGAAACGTTAGAAGTGAAATATAAAGATAAGAACATTTCTGAAGTATTAGGAATGACAATTGAAGATGGGGTAGAGTTCTTCGCTAATATCCCAAAAATTAAGCGTAAACTTCAAACGCTTGTAGACGTTGGGCTAGGTTATATGAAATTAGGACAGCCGGCAACGACGTTATCAGGTGGTGAAGCACAGCGCGTGAAATTAGCCTCTGAATTACACCGTCGTTCTACAGGGCGTACGTTATACATTTTAGACGAACCAACGACGGGTTTACATGCACATGATATTGCACGTCTTCTAGAAGTGTTGCAACGTCTTGTAGAGAGTGGTGAGACGGTACTTGTAATTGAACATAATTTAGATGTAATTAAAACAGCTGATTATATCGTTGACCTTGGACCAGAGGGCGGGGACAAAGGTGGACAAATCGTCGCTTCTGGAACGCCAGAGCAAGTAGTAAAAGAAGAACGCTCGTATACAGGTAAGTATTTAAAAGAGATTTTAAATCGTGATAAAGCAAGAATGAAAGAGAAAATAAAAGAAGTAGAGCTATCGCAATAAGTTTATTACGAAAAACCGAGTGGAAATGACACTCGGTTTTTCGTTCATAGGGGGAGAAAATGGAGTTTATAGATATTTTAAGAAAGAAAAATATGAAGGTAAGAGAGTTTCAAAATTGGGGTGTTTATTTTCGCAAGCGCTGGGAGGAGCATTTTGCAAACCATTTAAGTGATGAAGAAAAAGAAGACATTTTCCTTTATGGAGATAAGTATGGCTGTGGGTATCTTGGCACATATTTAGTTATGAGAAGAAGAAGTGTTTAGAGGGGAAAGAAGCGGAGAACGCGTTTCATAATGAAGTGAAAAAGGAGTGCTGTATCTTCTATCAACACTGTAATGATGTACTACTAATAAAAGATGCGAGTTTATTAAGTATGGATGATATATTACGTGAAACAGATGATATGTATAAAGGTGATATATATATTGTAGATAAAGATTTCACTTGGACTTTTGTAAAAACTCATGAACATAGATGGTGTGGTCCTTATTTTACTAGGAGATGTTAGTAGGTATACAAGCATGAAGGGGAGAATAAGTTGATATACGTGTTTGTATGATACTTGCGTTTATTGTCTATTAGCGTATGATGAAATATATATGTCAAAAGGATGTGTAAGAAAATGAGATGGATTGTATCACTTCTTGTAAATAGCGTTGTGTTAATCGCTGTATCGGGACTTTTAAAAGGGATTGCACCAGACGCGTTTTACGTAGCAAATATACAAACTGCAATTATTGCGAGTATTATATTGGCGGTTTTAAATGTGTTTGTAAAACCATTTTTAATTTTAATTACGCTACCAATTACTGTTGTAACGTTCGGGTTCTTCTTAATTGTTATTAATGCGATTACGTTAAA
>Ga0114954_1000167_pt1 | contig 24768 bp, 6 predicted proteins | sample Porto_4metaG_FD_87299 | JGI IMG/M metagenome (GOLD analysis project Ga0114954, IMG submission 87299) | Marine algal microbial communities from Porto, Portugal - Porto_4 metaG | ecosystem: Host-associated > Algae > Red algae > Unclassified | place: Portugal: Porto | collected 2015-02-02
ATCCGAGGGCAGGGCCACGTACTCGGCGAAGCCGCCGTCGGCACCGTGGCCATAGTAGTCCGGGGTCAGGTTGATGTCGGGCCGCGAGTCGGCGTAGAGGTTGAAGTCGAGCAGGCCGCGCTCACCGAGTCGACCGACGTCGACGTTGTCACCCACCGCGACCACGCGCCCGACGATGTCGGCACCCTGGATACGAGGGAAGGTCAGGGTTGGCGATCCGCCCATGGCGAAGGATGCGACCTCCTCCTTGTCCTTGGTCGGATAAAGCCCCTCGCGCGCCTTGCGATCGGTGTTGTTCTTGGCTGTGGCCGTGACTCGAACCAACACCTGGCCAGGGCCTGGCGAGGGCAGGGTGACATCGTCGCGATAGACGAGCCGGTCGACGCCGCCGTGTCCTGTCAGCAGCATCGCGGACATGGTCGCGGGAAGGGTGAACTCTGAGACTGAAGCGTGGGCCATGACAAGCATCTCGATTGCGAGTGTGAGGCACACCTTACGCCGCGAAGCGGCGAGCTTAAAGCGTCGCGCCGGCGCTCTTCTTCGTGCTGGCGGCCGGTGGCCCGAAGGGCGCAGTGGCGCCGTCGACGGGAAAAGGGGAAAGTCGGGAGAGATTGGAAGGGTGACACCACCAGCGTCCGCGGCTGGACGTGCCGCGGGTGCCGTTCATCGCGTTCCGATCTCGGCACTGCGTGATGGCGGTCGCCGCCACCGGACCGGCGGCTGTCGTCAATCACGTACAGCCGATTGCGATGTATTCAGACACCAGAAGACGCGCATCGCCACAAATGACGCCGACGGCGCGAGCCCGTTGTCGACGAGAGGTCATTGTCGACGAGCTCCAGGGCCTTCGATGACCGCTGGGCTCGCCGACGATGGCTATTCCTCCCTCATCGCCCGAGCCAACATGTCCGCCATGGGTTTGCCGATGTAACTGGCGAAGCTGCGCTCGCCGGTGCGAATCATCACTTCCGCGGGCATGCCCGCGAGCAGACGCATGCTGTCGGTCATGTTGTCTTCCCCCGCCTCGGTGACGCGGATGCGTACCTTGTAGTAGCGGGCGCGTGTCGCCTCGTCCTCGAAGCTGTCGGCGCTGACGTGAACGACTTCGCCATCGATGACGTTGGAGAGGCGCTGGTTGAAGGCGCTGAAGCGGATCTCAGACGGCTGGCCGAGATAGAGATGATCGATGTCGTGATCCGGCACCCGGGCCTCGACGATAAAACCCTCACCGGCGGGCACGATATCAAGCAGCGGGTCGCCGCCGCGAATCACCGCACCCAGGGTGTGGACCATGAGTCCGACCACCGTTCCCGCCACCGGTGCGGTCACCTCGGTACGCTTGAGCTTGTCGTTGAGCGCAACGAGACGCTCCTCGGCGTCGGTGACTTCGGTCTGTATCTGGCGCAGCGACTCGCCGACCTGCTGCTGGAATTCCTGCAGGCGAATCTGTTTTTGCAGCTCGTTCTCGCTGATTTGCGAGCGCAGCCGCGCGACCTCGGCGACCTGGCCGGCATTGTCACTTTGGTACTCGAGGCTCTCACGCTCCATCTCTCGCATGCGCTGGCTGTTGATCAGGCCATCGCGAAACAGCTTGCGGTGGTTGGCGACGTCGCCGTTGAGCGAGTCGATCCGCCGCTGGGTGATGGCCTGGGTGTTCTCGAGGCCGGCGATCTGCTCATTCATCTGCACGATCTGCTCATCGAGAGCCGCCATGGCACCGCTCAACGATTGGCGACGGACCTCGAACAGGCGGCGCTGAACCTCCAGGACCTCCTGCACCCGCGGGTTGGTCGAACGGACCAGGGCGTCAGGGAAATCCAGCGTCGGGGCATCGCTATACTCGGCCAGCAAGCGTATCTCACTGGCCCGGGCGATCAGGTACTCGGCTTCGACGATCTTCTGCTGCGAGCGTGCCTGGGTGTCATCGAGAACGATGAGCACGTCGCCGGCGTCGACGTGATCGCCGTCTTCGACCCGAATCGCCTCGACGATGCCGCCTTCGAAGTGTTGCACCGTCTTGGTGAAACTCTCCACCGATACCGACCCCGGGGCGACCACGGAGACGGCCAGGTTGGCCATCACCGACCAACTACCGAAACCACCGATGGCGACAAGCAGCACGGCGAGGCCGAAGCGGCGATAGTGGGTGTCATGCAACGGTAGCTCGTTCGCGGGGCCGGCATTGCCCGGTTGGGTAGCGCTCATGACGGGGTCTCCTCGCCGCCCTCATGGCGGCCTCTGGCACTCGGTCTTAGCGTGGTGACACGTTGGCTGCCTGGCGTTGGGCCCGCGCGCCCACCCCCGGCGACGGCTCGTGCGACGGGCGGCACGCGCGTCGGCGGGGCTAGCGATGCGATCTGGCCGTCGTTGAGCACCAGGATGCGGTCGACGTGCTGCAACAGGCGTTGGCGGTGGGTGATGATCAATGCCGTGGTGCCCTCCTGGCGCAGCCGAACCAGACATTCGGCGAGGGCCTGTTCACCGCCTTCGTCCAGATTGGCATCCGGCTCATCGAGTACCACCAGCACCGGCTGGCCGTAGAGTGCTCGGGCCAGGCCGATGCGCTGGCGTTGGCCCGCGGACAGCGCCGCGCCGCCATGGGACAGCCAGGTGTCGTAGCCCTGGGGCAGGCGCAGGACCATTTCGTGAACGCCGGCACGCTGTGCTGCCTGTACCACGAGCTGGGCGTCGACTTCCTGGAAGCGGGCAATGTTCTCGGCAATGGAGCCGTCGAACAGCTCGATGTCCTGGGGCAGGTAGCCGAGATGCGGTCCCAGAGCGGTGCGCTCCCATTGACCGATGTCGGCGCCGTCGAGACGCACGCTGCCAAGCTGCACCGGCCATAGTCCGAGCACCACCCGCGCCAGGGTCGACTTGCCCGCCGCACTAGGGCCTACCACGGCGATATGCTCGCCCTTCGCGACGCTCAGATTGATGTCCTTCAGGGTCGCCAGACGCTCGCCCGGCGGGGCGGCGTTGACCGCCTCGAGGCTCAATCTGCCCTTGGGCTTGGGCAGCGGCATGCTCGGGGCATCGGCGGGCACCGCGTCGAGCAGCTCTTCCAACCGCGCCCGCGCGGTCCTAGCGCCGCTGAAGCCTTTCCAGCCATTGATCATTTGATCGATAGGGGCGAGGGCGCGGCCCATCAGAATCGAGCCGGCGATCATCATGCCGGGCGTCAGGTCACCGGCGAGCACCAGATAGGCCCCAAGGCCAAGGATCAGCGACTGAAACATCAGGCGCAGCACCTTGGAGGTGTTGGTCAACAGGCCGGCGCGATCGCTGGCCTTTGATTGCAACACCAGGTACTCGCGGTGGCGCGCCGCCCAGCGGCCCTGGATGCCGGGCAGCATGCCCATGGCATGCAAGACCTCGGCGTTGCGCAGGTTGCTGTTGGCCAGGTCCTGGGACATGACGTGTTGGCCGTTGGCATCGGCCAGCAGCTTCTTGGTGGTCTTCTCGTTGATCAGCGCAATGGTGGCCAGGATCAAGCCTGCGCCGAGGGCGAACAAGCCGAACCATGGGTGAAACAGGGCCAGCACGCCGATATAGACGGGCACCCAGGGCGCATCGAAGAAGGCGAACAGGCCGTTGCCAGAGAGAAACTGGCGGAGCGTCGTGAGGTCGTTCAGCGGCTGCGCCGAGGGCTTGCCAGGGGTCACCAGTGAACGCTTGAACATGGCGCTGTAGAGCCGCGGGCTGATCAGCACATCGAGACGATTGCCGACCCGCACCAGGATCCGTGAGCGGACCAGCTCGAGGGCGCCCATCACCACAAACAGAAACACCACCACCAGGGTCAGCATCAACAGCGTTTCCTGGCTACGCGTGGTGATCACGCGGTCGTAGACCTGCAGCATGTAGAGCGGCGGTACTAGCATCAACAGGTTGATGAATAGGCTGAAGAGGCCGACGTAGACGAAGCTGCGTCGACAGTAGTCGAGGACCTTTCTCAGGTCGTTACCTTCCCCGGAAGTGGCCATGGTGGTGTCCCGTTGTATCGCGCTGCCGTTGTTATTGTGTTGCCGAGATCCCGACATCGCTCGCCGGGCCTGGGCCGTGCTGTATCTGAAGGTCCGACGCCGGGCGACGATCTTTGCTTGTTTCCTCGCACAGGCTAGCGGTCGTTCCAGAGTAAAGCGTCGCCATAAATATTACGTTTTCACGTAGTCGATCTATTTATCTATACCATGCAGAGGTTACCGATCAAGTGTCGGTTTGCAAGAAAATAATCGTCTCTTTCGTCAGATTTTCTTTGGTTTTCTAGGGTGGATTTTTCCGCATTTAGTTGACTCATGACGTCCGAAGTTTTATGAGGTTTCTGTTCGTAACATAAAGTCTGAGACTTTTAATGATGAGTGCGAGTTATGCTTTTTGTTCGCAGTGTGGGTTTTCTAATCTTTTGGTAGTTTAGAGAAATCATGTAACGGTTTACATTAATAACTAATTTCTTTAAATAGTTGAAAATAAACGATAAAAAATGTTAATTAGAATTTGTTTATTGTATTTTTTGCAATGCAGTAGTTAGCGCTGTCAAAAATCTCTTGCCCTATAAAAAACCCTGTCTAGACTCGAAATTTATCGGCCCGAAGACCGTGCCCAGGTTGTGGGTGGTCGTATCGGGAGATGGTGGTGACGATAAAAATCTGTTCCTGGTGCCGAGGACGCGGCGTCATAAAATCTCAAAACGACGTAAGGGATGCGTCTCGATAACATCATTGCGGGGTGGGGAAATGTATTTCATGTCATTCGTGTCCAATCGTCTGGGTTCCCATGCAGGGCGTATCAATAATGGCGATACGCTGGAAGGAAATATCTTTCAGAATCACGGCATCAGTGTCACGCCCTTGCCTTCCCCCTGGGAAGACTCCATCAAGGCAATGCGAATGACTCTTGAGGATGCACGCGGTGAGGTGTCGGTGTTCGAGCGCTTCGAGCGGCCCTTTGTCTTCGATCACCTGCCAGCACCGAAGCCTGGCAAACTCAAGATGCTGCTCGAGGCGCTGGATGAGCGAGGGGCGGTGCTGCCAGGGTCCGAGCAGGGCCTTGGGGTCGACGTGAGCGCGCCGACCGAAGACGATGGCGCAGAGCCGGAACCACACGCCGCCCCGAGCAACGATGTGCCGAGTGAGGTGGTGGTCCAGGATGCTCCGTCGGCGCCTGCTTCCAGCAGCGACCCGGCAGCGGCAGCCCCAGTCGCCCTTGCGGCGGCGGCACCCGCACCTTTTGTGGCCGCGGCGGCCATCGCGGCGGATACCTTCACCACCATCCGTATCGAAGCCGAAGATCTCACCGACGATGACGACGATGGCGCCTTTGCCTCGCTGAGCGGAGCCAACCTCGCCGTGGTAGCCGGGGATGACAATGCGCCGAATACCGCCAATGCCTCGGGTACGGCCTATGTCGATTATGGCGACCCGACCGGTGAGACGCTGACCTTTACCTTCAACGTCGACGCCGCCGGCGAGTACGAGCTTGCCCTCGGCTATGCCCTGAGCCAGAACAACGATGGCTCGGATCGTAACCGTCCGCTGCGCCTGGACGTCAATGGCGAGCTTGAGGATCGCATGTTCGATCTGCCGAGCACGACCCTGACCGGCGATGGGGCCGACTTCAGCGACTTCGGTGAGCGCACCATTCGCGTTCAGCTCCAGGCCGGCCAGAATACCGTGTCCTTCACCTCCAACGGCGCCAGCGGTCCCAACGTCGACTACCTGGAAGTGCGTGCCCCGGACCCGGATGTCTACGTCATTCAGGGCGAGGATCTGGATATCGGGCCGACGTCCGACATCGACGATACGGGGACCAATCGCGTGGTATCGATCGACAACATCGCGACGCTGGGGGCCAACAATAACGAGACCTTCCGGGTTGGTGCCGAAGGGTCGAGCTATCTCGACTGGGCCGCTGGCAATGCCGATGCCTACGCTGACTTCACCCTGGACGTTGCCACCGCCGGGACCTATAGCGTCACCGTGACCTATGCCACGAGCTCCGGTCGACCGCTGGACCTGTTCGTGGTCGATGGCGGCACGCCAAGCCAGATTGGCAGGTTCGTGTTCGCTGGGGTGACGGAGCCGAACTATTACCCCGATGACATAAGCGATGTTCCCCAGGGCAATCAGCCGCCGATGCCGACTTCCGGCAATCCGACGCGCCAGACCTCGTGGGAAGGCTGGTCGACCGAGACCCTGGAAATCACCCTTGGCGCGGGCAGCACTACCCTGCGCCTGGGCGGCGAGACCAATGGCCCCAACATCGACAAGATCGAGGTGGCGCTGCTTGTCGCCGACCCGGTCGATCCCACCGGGCCGGTCATCGATCCCATCGTCGTCCAGGCTGAAGATGCCGAGCTGGGAGTCACCAACGCCCCCGGCACCCTGGTGCGCGATGCCGCGAATCCCGAGGATGGTGCGGGTTTTCAGGGCCTGCGTCCTGACTATTCTGGCACGGGGTACGTCGATTTTGGTAGCCAGGCAGGCGACAGCCTGACCTTCACGGTCAGCGTGGCCGAGGCCGGTAGCTACGACTTGAACTTTCGCTACGCCAGCAACGGTCCCCGGCCGATGGATCTGATGATCAACGGCGTCGCCCTGGCGCAGCAGGCGTTCGCCTCAACGGATCCCAACGCCAATGGAGTCGACCCGGAAGGCTTCGATGTGTGGGCCTATCAAAGCCTGACGACCGATCTTGCCGTCGGTGACAACAGCATTACCCTGAGCATTCCCGGAATCAGCGGGCCGAACGTCGACCGGCTGGAAGTGACCACCGCGGGGACCGGGCCGGTGGGGGATGTCGACGCAGACGCCGATGCCGCTGCGCTTGTCTTCAGCGCTGATGCGACCCTCATCAACGGCGCGAGCGCCGGGGAGGCCGGATTCAGCGTGACCGGCCTCGATGATGACATCGTCTTCGTTGGCGTGTCCTTCGATGGCGGCGTCAGTGTCGATGAAGTCACCCCGAACCCCGATGGCAGCTTCACCCTGGATCTGTCCGGGCTCGATGATGGTGATGTCGCCGCCACGCTGATCGCCATGGACGCCTTCGGTAATCGGGCCGAGCAGTCTCTTACCCTGACCCTTGATACCACCGCCGATGAGAGCGCCGACCTGGCCCTCGATGGCCCCGATGATGAGATCGAGGCCGCCGACAGCGCCAGCGTGGTCTTCGGCGTGGCGGGCATCGATGACGGATCGACCCTGGAAATCAGCTTCGATGGTGGGGTGACGCGACAGCCCGCCACCAGCGATGGCGACACCCTGAGCGTCGACCTTTCGGGGCAGGCCCCGGGGGACGTCACGGTAACGCTGATAGCCACCGACGCTGCCGGTAACGAAGCCAGCGTCGCCGACACGGTGAACCTGGGCGCCGCCGGTTCGGCGAGCATGGATGTCACCTTCGCTGACGCCACCATCACGTCCTACAACGCGACCCAGGACAATCCGGCCAGCGGCACCGGCGCCGCGGTCGAAGATGGTGGCGCCACGCTGTCGTTGACCGACAACGTGTGGAAGCGAGCGGCGCTGCCGAATGACTACACCATCACCGGCGAAAGCGTGCTGTCGTTTGACGTGGCGATTTCCGGCTCGCCGGTGCCGGAAATCGTAGCCATCGGCTTCGATGCCGACGCCAATCCGTTCAACGGCGGTGCGAGCGTCTATCAGCTCGGCGGTACCCAGACCCAGGGCGGCTTCGTCGACCTGCGCGGTCAGGGCGTCGACAATGGCGATGGGACCTTCCGCTTCACCATCGACTTGTCCGCACATGCCGGTACCACCATCGACTCCCTGGTCTTCGTCAACGATGACGACGTTGGTGCCAAGGGCAGTGCGAGCTTCAGTGCTGTGAGCCTGTCGCAAGCCGATGTGGACGATAGCAACAGTGCACCGCGCGTGGTCGGCGGAGGCATCGCCGACCTGAGCCTCGATGAAGGCGCGAACCTCGAGGTCGACCTGCCGTTCGTCGACGACGATGGTGACGCCTTGAGCTTCAGCTTCGTGGTGACCGACGGTGATGACCAGCCCGTTACCGTAGATGGGCTGAGCGTCAACGACCGGGTACTGTCAGGCAGCCTCGACGGGCTAGCGCCGGGTGACTACACCATCACGGTCACCGCCGACGATGGCACCACCAGCAGCGCGACCGACTTCGTGCTGAGCGTCGAGAATGTCAACGACGCGCCGGTCGCCGAGCCCGCCGCCCTGGAACCTTACTTCGGCGAAGTGGGCGAGGACTTCATTCAGATCCCACTGTCGGACTTCGCTTCGCTATTTTCCGATGCCGATGGCGATAGCCTGACACTGACCGCAGAGGACCTGCCCGCGGGGCTCGAGGTGGTCGGCGGCATCATTCAAGGCACGCCGAGCCAGGGCGGTACCTTCGACGTGGTCGTTCGTGCCACCGACCCCGGCGGTCTGTCCGCGACCCAGTCGCTGAGTTTCATCATCGAAGGCACCCAGGTGGGCGATAGCATCACCATCGAGGCCGAAGACTTCACCGATCTCGACGCCGATAACTTGATCGTGACCGGCAATGCGGCCGCGTCCAACGAACAGCTGATTCGTCTGACCAGCAACGCGCCGGCGACGATTGGCACTGAGCTGTCGGGTAGTGGCATAGAGCCCGGCTGGTACGTCGCCCGGCTCTACGTCTTCGATGAGAACGACGGCGAAGGTGGGCTGACGCTGACCATCGGCGGCACCGTGCTCGAGGCTCGCAATACGGCGAGCGACAGTCTGACCTCCGACGTGGTAATGAACGACGACTTCGGCACCATCGTCGGCAGCGGCGCTCGTGGCAACGCAGGGCAAAGCGGTAACCGCAAGGAAATCGTCTTCGAAACGCCCTTCGAGGTGACCGCCGGTGATCTGGCGAGCCTCGAACTGCGCGGCGCCGGTGGCGAACTGATGCGCATCGACTCCCTGGTGTTCGAGCGCATCGACGAGCCGGTCAACGCCGCCCCGACCCTGGATGGCCTCGGCGCCGCGATCAGCGTCGACGAGAACAGTGCCGCGGTGGCGAGCCTGGTGCTCGATGATGCCGACGGCGACAGCCTGACGGTGACCCTGTCCGGCGCCGACGCGGCGCTGTTCACCTACGACGAGGCGAGCGGCGGTCTGGCCTTCGTCAATCCGCCGGATGCCGAATTCGCCGCCGATAGCGATGAAGATGGCGTCTACGAGCTGACCGTGACGGTGTCGGACGGCGAGGACAGCGTGTCACAGGACACCCTGATCAGCGTGACCGATCTCAACGAGAGCATCGCCATCGGCCAGACCGACTTCGCGGTGGACGAAAACCTGACCGAGATCGGGGCGATCCCGCTGGTCGATGAAGATGGCGCGAGCACCGGTATCCAGGCTCCCGTGTTTGCCATTACCGGCGGCGTCGACTCGCCACTCTTTACCATCGATGCGACCAGCGGCGTTCTGAGCTTCACCAGCCCGCGTGACTTCGAGCTGGCGGTGGACGACGACGAAGACGGTGTCTACGAGGTCGAGGTCACGGTCACCGACGGTGATCTGTCCGATACCCAGACGCTTTCGGTGACCGTGAATGACGTCGACGAGGCGCCGTTCTCGCCGATCAGCTTGCAGGCCGAAGATGGCGTCGTCACGAGCTTCGATATCGATGCCAACGACGCCGACACCCAGGTCCGTGATGCCGACAACCCGGAGACCGGGGCCGGCTTCCAGGGATTGCGCCCGGACTTCTCCGGCACCGGCTACGTGGACTTTGGCGATACCGCCGGCGACAACATCACCTGGCAGGTCGAGGTGTCCCAGGCGGGTGAATACGACATCAGCGTGCGCTATGCCAGCAACACCGCTCGCCCGCTGGATCTTTCGATCAACGGTGGCACCCCGGTGGGCATGGCCTTCGTCGGCACCGATCCGGATGGCGGTGGACCGGAAGAGGGCTTCGACAACTGGGCGTTCGAAACCGTCACGGTGACGCTACAGGCCGGCAGCAACGACATCGTGCTGGCGATTCCAGATGGCGCGACGACCGGTCCCAACATCGACCGCATCGAGATCACCGAGGGCGGCAGCGGCCCGATCACGGTGGACGTGAGCGCCGACGAGGACGGCGATCTCGCCATCGTCGCGGCCGATGACACCCTCGACGACAGCCAGTTGGCGGCGGCGGTGTTCAACGTCGCTGGCGTCGATGACGACGTCACGACCATCGAGGTGTCCTTCGACGGTGGTGTGACCCGCACCGCGGTGACACCGGATACCGATGGCAACATCAGCCTGGACCTGAGTGGTCAGCTCGACGATCAGAGTGGTGATCTTACCGTCACCCTGATCGTCACCGACGCCAGCGGCAACGAGGCCACCGCAACCGAGGTGGTCGGTTTTGATGGCGGTGGCACGCCGGCCTTCGACTTCACCATCGAGGGCGAGGCGCTGACCATCGTCGACGCCGATAACGACACCCAGGTGCGCGATGCCGATAACCTCGAGACCAACTCCGCGGCCGGTGCCGATGGCCTCTGGGACGGTTTCTCCGGGACCGGCTATCTGGACATGGGCAGCGATATTGGCGATGCGGGCGCCTTCGATGTGGTCGTCGACGAGGCCGGCACCTACACCCTGACGGTGCGCTATGCCAACGCCGGCAGCAACGGCGCGGACCGTCCGATGGACATTCTGGTCGGCGGCGCGTCTCAGGGCAGCCTGGCCTTCGGCTCGACCGGTACCGGCGCCACGGACTGGGAGAACTGGACCGAAACGACCATTGAGGTCGAACTCGAGGCCGGCAGCAATACCATTCGCCTGGAGAACCTGACCGCGGCCGGTCCCAACATCGACCGCATCACGGTGACCCGTGAAGGCGTGGCGCCGCCAGACGTAGTCGAGCCAGGCGATCGCTTCTCGGTCAAGATCAACTTCCAGCCCGAGGGGGTGGCGGTGCCGGACGGCTACATCGCCGATCACGGCAAGGGCTTTGGCACCCAGTCGGTGACCATCGACGGCCAGACCTACCAGTACGGCTGGGTCACCGAAGAATCGATCTACGACAGCGAGCCCGGCACCACACCGCTGGATATCTCGAGCCTGACCAGCGTGGCGGTCAACGATCGCACCGATGACATCGCCGGTCTCGACGTGCGTCAGGGCACCTACGCCCACTTCGATCAGCCGGGAAGCGCCTACGTGCGTGCCGGTTGGGAGATCGAACTGGCGGACGGCTACTACGAGGTCACCGTCTCCATCGGCGATACCTCCGGGCCCTACGACAGCGTCAATATGCTCAACGCCGAAGGGGAGCTGATCAACGATCCCTTCACGCCGTTCCGGCCCGATGACTTTCCGGCAGATGCTAATCCGTCCAATGATACCGACGGCTTCCGCTCGGATCTGGTGACCCGCATCGTGCAGGTGACCGACGGGCGCCTGACGCTTGATTCGCTCGGCGTCGGTAACGAAAACACCGAGATTCAGTACATCGAGATCCAGGCGCTGCCCGACCTGACGCCAGGAGACGGTCGCGATGCCGCCGAGGACTACGCCTTCTTCACCGACGCGCGTGCCATCGCCGGCGTCGGTACCGAGGAAATCGAGGTCGATCTTGATCCCGACGACGGCAGTCTGCCGAGCGGCGTCGACCCGACGTCCGATATCTTTGTCGGCATCTCGGTAGTGGATGGCCGCGGCGGGGCGCTGCTTGAGAGCCTCGGCGACGGGTCGATCCGCTTGATCGAGACGCTCACCGGTGAGGAGGTCAGCTTCAACGCCAACACCACCGGCGGCTTCGACTCGCTGACCATCTCGCCGAGCCAGACGCTCAAGGAGTTCACCAGCTATACGCTGATCATCGACGGCTTCCAGGATCGCGGTCCCAACGACGATGCCGATGCCCCGACGCGGGAATTCCAGAAGTACACCAACACCTTCGTCACCGGTGAGGCGCCGGAAATCGTCGCCCGCGACGTGGCCTTCAATGACGTGGTCGAGCTCAACGGCGCAGCCGATGGTGCCTTTGGCTTCACCTCGCTGGAGATCACCTCCGACGGTTCGACGATGTACATCGCGACCATCGGCGGTCAGATCCTGCGCTATGACATCGATCCGAACGACGGCTCGCTCGGCAACCGGCAAGAGCTATCGTTGCCGGGAGATTACTTCTTCCAGCCAGGAGCGGATGGCAATAACGATCGGCGTGGCATCATCGGATTGGTGGTCGATCCCACCGACCCGGATGTGCTGTGGATCACCGACAACTATCCGATTCCGCTGTCGGGTCGTGATAACGGCGTACCCGATTTCAGCGGACGCATCACCAAGATCACCCTGGATGGCGGCAGCGACTTCTCCGGCACCGCCGAGCCCTACATCACCGGCCTGCCGCGTTCCAACGGCGACCACGTGACCAATAGCCTCGAGTTCCGCGAAAACCCGGACTATGACGCCGCCACCAACCCCGATGTGCCGACCCATCTGCTGTATCTGATCCAGGGCTCGAACTCGGCCATGGGTGAGCCCGACAGCGCCTGGGGCAACCGCCCCGAACGCCTGCTGAACGCGGCGGTGATGGAGATCGACCCGACCCGTGACGCGCCGGCCGGCGGCTTCGATGTCTCGACCGAACCGCTTCCCGATAATGGTCAGAACACCCGCTTCGATGACCCGGATGGCCATCCCAAGGACGACCCCATCCCCATGGGCAACGGCGAGTTCCTGGTGTTCGACGACCGCGGCGTGGCCACCGTGCAGGATGCCGATGGTACGGTACTGCAGACCTACTACGACCCCTACGCCGATGATGCGGTGCTGAAAATCTTCGCCACCGGGGCGCGTAACGCCTACGACCTGGTGTGGCACTCCAACGGCTTTCTGTACGTGCCGACCAATGGGTCGGCGGCGGGGGGCAACGTGCCGGATGATCCGTCGACCACAGAAGATGAGCGTTATACCAACGTCGAGAAGCAGGACGACTACCTGTTCAAGATCGTCGAGGGCGGCTACTACGGCCACCCCAACCCGCTGCGCGACGAGTACATCCTGAACGGGGGTAACCCGACCGGCGGCACCGATCCGAATCAGGTCAACAAGTATCCGTCGGGGACGAACCCGGAGGGCACCTACGACATCTCCGGCGTTTATTCGCTGGGCGAGAACCGTTCGCCCAATGGGGCGGTGGAATACACCAGTGATGTGTTCGGCGGCAACCTGCAGGGCAACGTGCTGTTCACTGAGTATTCCGGCGGTGACGATGTTCGCTCCATCACCCTGGATGCCAACGGCAATGTGATCGGCGATGAGGTGCTGCGTGACCCCGACGGCAATGTCATCAGCTACGTCGATCCGCTGGATATCATCGAGAACCCGGTCACCGGCCAGCTGTACTTGCTGACCCTGAACCGCGGCAACGGCCAGAGCCAGATCATTCGTCTCGACCCGGCCCCGGGTGGGGTGGTGGATCCGGGTGACCCCGATCCCGATCCCGATCCCGACGATGGCTTGATTTCGCTGCTGGCCATTCAGGCCGAAGACGTGACGCCTGGTGATGGCACGGCGGTGTCGATCGCCACCGGGGCCGGCGCCGAGATCCAGATCCGCGATGAGAACAATCTGGAAACCAATTCGAACCTGGACACCGGGTTGCGTCCCGGTGCCTTCGGTCTCGACGGCAATACCGACGACGACGACGGGGTCCTCGGTGGCTACGCCGACTTCGGCTCCACCAACGTCGATTTCCTCACCTTCACGTTCGACCTGAGCGCGGACCAGGCCGGCGACTCCGTCTTGCGGCTGCGCTACGCCAACGGCGGTAGTGCCGATCGCCCCTTGGAGGTCTTCGTCAACAACGCAAGTGTCGGCGTGTTCGACTTCAGTCCGCCCCCAGGGCTGACCGGCGATGCGGCCTGGGCCGAGTGGCTGACGGAAGACGTCGCGGCGACCCTGGTCAGCGGCCAGAACACGGTGCGCCTGCAGTCCACCGCCAATACCGGCCCCAATATCGATCAACTGGAGATCCTGCAGGAGGCCCCGGACACCACGCCGGGGGTGGCCGAGTACGAAGCCGAAGGCGCAGCACTCGACGGCCCGGTCGTCGTGCTGGCCAGTGACGACGATCGCAACGCCTCCGGTGATGGCTTCGTCGACTTCGATGGCGCGGGCGACCAGACCATCACCTGGACGATCGATGTCGGCGAGGAGGGCAGCTATGACATCGGCTTCCGTTACGCGCTGGACGCTACCAAGGCCGACCGACCGCTGGGCCTGACCATCAACGGCGTCGACCTCGGTCAGCTGAACTTCGAAGGCCAGAGCAACGCTGACGAGAGCGACTGGTTTTTCCAGAATGCCCTGGTCACGCTGCAGTCGGGGAGCAACACCATCACCCTGACCGCCCCAGGCGCCGTGGGCCCGAACATCGACCTGCTGCAGGTGCCGGATTCGCCGTCCGATAGCTTCGTGCCGGTCTATGCCGATGTCTCGGACGGTTCGCGCATCGAGCTCGAGAGCGGCGACAGCGCTCGCACCATCAACGAGCTGACCGCTGACTTCTACTTCAGCGTCGATAGCACCGGCCTCTATCGTCTGGACCTGGCGGCGAATGCCGGTGCCGATGATGGCCAGGGCCTGGCCCTGACCCTCAACGGGCAGCCGGTAGAAATGCTGGCCTATCCGGGCGAGGGGGATGCCGGAGAAGAGGGCACCTACGTCGAGCTCGAGGCGGGGGTGGAGTACAACCTGCGGGCGGTCTCCAGCGCCGATGGCGCCGATGATCTGGACTACCTGGACGTGACGCCGGTGGTGGGCAACGACAATGCCGACATCGCAGTACAAAGCGGTGATGCCGCCTACTACTCGGACCGGTTGCACTTCAGCTACCTGGAGAACAACAGCGCCTCGAACGACGATCGTGCCTTCAAGGAGAGCGCCACGGTCACCATCTCCAACACCGGAAGCGAGCTGCTGGAGATCCTCGATGCCGACATCGAAGGGCCTTTCGCGCTGGCCGATCCGGGGGCCTTCGACGGCCTGACGCTGGCCGCGGGGCAGTCCATCGAGGTCACTGTGCTGTTCGATCGGGCGAGTTACGTGGCACCGACCAACGACGCCGGTGACGGGGTATTCGAGGGGCGCATTCGCCTGACGACGAACGATGCCGACTCACCCATCGCCGAGATCCACATGGCCGGGTTCTGGCAGCAGCGCGATGAAGGCGGCTGGGAGCCCAACGTCAACGAGGTGTGGGAAGTGTTCGGCTTCGGCAACCGCATCGATGGGTTGCCCACCGTAGGCGGTGGGGAAAACTCGGTGCTCGACGACTTTGACCTCTATCGCCCGGTGAATGACGACGAGGTGTTGTCGCGCTACTGGTCCCTGGCCGATGGCGTCGGCGAGGCCAAGATCACTCAGCTGGCGGCCTATCACGGCAACGGCGGGGCGACCCTTGGCATCCATAACCCCGGCAACAAGGGTCAGGACATCATTTTCTCGAACCACGCCGGTGACAACAACCAGACCATCCTGCCGGTGAAGGGCAACGGGGACTTCGCCACCATGACGTTCGGTCTCGGCGACATTCCCGGGGGCTGGAATGGCACCGGCGTGTTCGGCATCGAGATGGCCAACCTGTCCACCGATCCGTCGTTGAACCCGACCGGGGGCGGTACACCACCGGACGATGCCGATGGCATCGAACGTGGCTATACGGTGCGCATGTTCCGGGCCCTCGATGCCGACGGCAACGTGATCCCGAATACCTATCTCGGGATCATGGACTACACCGGCATCAACTATGACTACAACGACAACATGTTCGTCATCGAGGGCGTGACGCCGGTGTCCGGTGGTGAGCTGACGGTGATCAACAACGACGGCGTTCCGTCCAATGATCGCCTGGTGATGTCACGCATCGAAAACCCGGCCAATGCCGCCCAGGAGGTCCACGACGAGGTCACCATCACGTTGCGCAACGACGGCTTTGAGAGTCTCGATATCGCGAGCGTCGAGGTCAGCGACGCGACGTTGTTCGAGCTGACGGAGACCTTCGCAGCGGTGACCCTGGCACCCGGAGAATCGATCGATGTGACCGTGCGCTTCATCGCCGACGACCCCAACGATGGCAGCCTGTATGAGGCCAGCCTGATCATCAACTCAAGCGATGCCGACGAGGGCGAGAAGGTCATCGAGCTTGCTGGTCTGGCCCAGAACCAGTCCGAAAGTGGTCAGGAGCCGGGGGTACAGGAGATCATCGACGCCTTCGGCTACTCGACCAATGTGGCCGAGGGGCAGATGAACCAGGGAGGCCTGGTGGAAGCCAATGGCGACGAGATCCTGTCGCCGTACTTCCAGCGTGCCGATGGTAGCTCGCCGATCAAGATCACCCAGCTGGCGGCCTATCACACTCAGGGTGACGTGGCACGACTGTTCGTCCACGACGTCGATAGCCGTGACATCGACGAGATCCTGGCCCACGACGAGGACGACGGTCAGACGCTGCTGCCACGCACGCTCAACGACGGCGACCTGCTGACCACCACGACCCTGGATCGCGATGCGCCCTTTGGTTTCTTCGCCGAGATATCCGGTCGCCAGGGGTATATCTCCTGGTCCGACCCGGATGCCAACCTCTACGAGGACACCATCGATGCCATCGGTAATCCCGGCAACAACCTCAATTGGGACGAGAACGACGGACATCTGATCCGCGTCTATGTGGCCAAGGATGCCGCCGGCAACGTGATCCCGGACACCTACATCGTGATCCAGGACTACGCCGGGGTGAACTATGACTACAACGACAACATCTTCCTGGTGGAGAACGTCGAAACCTACGACCCCAACGGGGCGGAAGACGCCGACGGCAACGGGCGTGTAGACCTGTACGACGATGATGACAACGATGGGATACCCAACTTCATCGACAACCCCGATCCGGTGGGTCAGACCGCCTTCAATGCCAGCGAAACGGCCTGGGCAGTGGGCAACGATGGATTGACGCTAGAGGCCAAGCTGTACGACAACGGTGGTCAGGGAGTGGCGTACAACGACACCACCGCGGGGCATTCCGGGGCGGCCTTCCGCTCCAACGAGTCGGTGGACATCTCCAATGGCACCGAGGCGATTGGCTATGTCGCCGATGGCGAGTGGGTCGAGTACACCCTGAACGTCGAGGCGGCCGGAACCTACACCCTGAGCTTCTCGACCTCCGCGGTCAGCGGCGGCAAGAGCATCACCGCGGCCTTCGAGCAGGGGGGAGGGTTCTACACCGATGCCCAGATACAGAACCTGCCGAACACCGGCAGCTTCACCAGCTTCCAGACCGTGGGGCCGCTGACCTTCGACCTGGCGGAAGGGGAGCAAGTGCTGCGGCTGACCTTCAATGGCGGGCAGCTGGATCTGGCGTCGTTCAGTCTGGCGCCGGTCAATCAAGCACCGGTGGTCGCCGATGGCATCGATGACATGAGCCTGGTCGAGGGGCAGCCGATCGACCTGGCGCTTGACGGAGTCTTCAGCGACGCCGATGGCGATAGCCTGACCTATACCGCCAGCGGTCTGCCGGCGGGGATCAGTCTGTCGAGTGATGGGGTCTTCTCGGGCACTACCGGCGAAACCGGCTTGTTCGATGTCAGCGTGACGGCGTCCGATGGTCAGGCAAGCGTTCAGTCGAGCTTCACGCTGAACGTGACCGATGCGCCGTCGGGCACCGACCAGCAGGCCTTCACCGCCGATGGCGAAGCCTGGCAGGTGGGCAGTGACTTCAGCCTCGACGCGGTGAACTACGACGAGGGCGGGCAGGACGTCGCCTACAATGACGCCGATGCCGACCAGATTGGTTCGCCGGTGCGCCCCGGTGACGGCGTGGATATCGTCGGCGACGGTGATGCCATCGGCTGGGTGGACGAAGGGGAGTGGGTGGAGTACACCCTCAACGTCCAGCAGTCCGGGGTCTATGACCTGTCGTTCCTGTCGGCGCTAGGCGACGCTAGCGGCCCTCAGCGCTCGATCACCGCGACCTTCACTCAGGGCGATGGTGCGGCCTACGCCTCGACCGGCCCGGTGGCGATATCGCCGACCGGCGGTTGGACCGACTTCCAACCCACCGATGCGACTCAGGTGGCGCTGGAGGCCGGCGAGCAGGTGTTGCGCATCACCTTCAACGGAGGCTCTCAGGATCTGGCGTCCTTCACCCTGGCGCGTGATGGGCAGCAGGCCTTCAATGCCGGTGGCGTGCCCTGGCAGGTGGATGCCGACGACGGCTTGAGTCTCGATGCGGTGAACTTCGATGAAGGCGAGCAGGGCGAGGCGTACAACGAGCTCTCGGGTGCCCAGTTCGGCTCCGACTTCCGTGACACCCCGGTAGATATCGTTGGCCAGGGAGACGCGGTGGGCTGGGTCCAGAATGGCGAGTGGCTCGAGTACACCATCAACGTCGAACAGGCCGGTAGTCACACCCTGTCGTTCGTGACCTCGAATCCTAACAACGGGCGCAGCATCACCGCGGCGGTCGAGCAAGACGGGGTCTTCTACGACCAGGCCAGTGGCTCGGTGCCGAACTCCGGCGCCTGGGGTGTCTACGTCGACGGACCCTCGTTGACTCTGGATCTTGAGGAAGGCGTGCAGGTGCTTCGCGTCACCTTCAACGGCGGCTCCCAAGATCTGGCGTCTTTCGAGATCACCCGTGATCCAGATGTGGCCGCGGCCAGCGCGCCGAGCATGGCGGCCATGATGGCCATGGCCGACGACGCCGATGGGACCCCGCCGCCCGCCAACGACGATGCTCCGATGAGCGACGACGTCGCCCTCCAGGGGGTCCAGGACGACGACCAGGGAGGCCTGCTCTAACCGAAAGGAAAAACACAGGAAAGAACAGCGTTTGCAGGTGGGTCGGAGAGCGCAGTACCCAAGCCACAGCGTCTCTCTCGGCTCACTTCAAACGCCACACGCCAAACGAATGGAAGGGTGAATCCTGCAGCGTCCCGTGCCGGCAGGAAGCTGGCTCTGCGTGCACCGCTCTTGGTGCGCGCAGTTTTTTTTCGCCATGCCTCAATGCCCAGCACAGCTCGCTCCAGCGACTCAGGGCTTCTCAGTACATTCCAGCGCCTCAGCGCCCAGCGCTCTCCAGTACATTCGAGCACTCTCCAGTACATTCCAGCGCCTTCCATCACTCTCCAGCGCCTCGGTGCCCCGCAAGCCCGTCAGGGTCCAGTTGTTGGCAGCGGCTCAACTTCGGTGGTTATTCCTCCCGCATCGCTCGCGCCAGCATGTCGCTCATCGGCTTGATCACGTAGCTCGCGAAGCTGCGCTCGCCGGTTCTCAGCATCACTTCTGCGGGCATGCCCGCCAGCAGCTGCATGCCATCTGTCATGTTGTCCTGGCCTTCGTCAGTGACCTGAATACGCACCTTGTAGTAGCGGGCGCGGGTTGCTTCATCCTCGAAACTGTCGGCGCTGACCCAGGTTACACGACCCTGGATGACGTTGGACAAGCGCTGGTTGAAGGCGCTGAAACGAATCTCGGCGGGCTGACCCAGGTACAGATGATCGATGTCGATATTGGGCACCCGAGCCTCGACCATGAAGCCTTCGTCCTTAGGCACGATGTCGAGCAACGCATCGCCACCGCGGATTACCGCGCCGAGCGTATGGACCTTCAGCCCGACCACGGTGCCGGCGACTGGCGCGATGACGCGGGTCCGGCTCAGGGTATCCGACAGCGCGACCAGCCGTTCCTCGGCATCGGCGACCTCGGCTTGGACCTGGCGCAATTCTTGGCCGACGTTCTGTTGAAATTCCTGGGTGCGAATCTGCTTTTGCAGCGCGTTCTCGCTGATCTGCGAGTGCAGACGCGCGACCTCTGCGGCGTGCTGGGCGTTTTCGCTCTGGTACTCGAGGCTTTCACGTTCGAGTTCCCGCAGGCGTTGGCTGCTGATCATGCCGTCGCGAAACAGCTTGCGGTGGTTGGCCACTTCGCCCTCCAGCGAATCGATGCGTCGCTGATTGATGGCTTGGGTGGTGTCTAGCCCGGTGATCTGTTCGCGCATCTGCTGGCTCTGCTCGTCGAGGGCGGAGAGGGTTCCCGCCAGCGACTGTCGGCGCGCACCGAACAGCCGTTGCTGTACGTCGAGGACCTCCTGGACGCGGGAGTTCGACGACTCGGTCAACGCAGCGGGGAAGCTCAGTTGTTCGCCGCCACTCTGTTCCGCCAGCAGACGCACCTCGCTTGCGCGGGCGATCAGGTAGGCGGTCTCGGCGATCTGCTGCTGGGCCCGGGCCTGGGTGTCGTCGAGCACCAGCAGCACATCGCCGGCACTGACGTGATCGCCGTCCGCGACGACGATCGACTCGATGATTCCACCCTCGAGGTGCTGGATCGTCTTGGTGTGGCCCTCGACCGACACCGACCCCGGCGCCACCACCGAGACGGCCAGATTGGCGAGGACCGACCAGCTGCCGAAGCCGCCGAAGGCCACCAGCACGATGGCGATGCCCCAGCGCCGAAACGGGCTGGCATCGATGGGCGCGGAGGGCATCGACACCAGCGCGTTGAGTGCTGGCGCAAGGGCGTCTGGCTGAGACTCTGACGGTGCGGGAATGGCATTCATGGCGGGGGCTCGCTGTGGCTGGCGGAGGAGGGGCCCGAGGCGCCCGGCCGGAGACGCATGACCCGGGTGCCGGACTCCGCGGCCGAGGCAACGATACGGGTGGCAGAGTGGGGCCGCTGCGGCGGCGCCAGGGAGGCGATACGTCCCTCTTTCAGCAGCAGGACGCGATCGACTCGGCTAAGCAGCCCCGGGCGGTGACTGACCACGATCACCGTGGTCCCTGTCGGGCGCAAACGGTCCAGTGCCATGGCCAGGGCCTGTTCGCCGGCCTGGTCGAGGCTCGCGTCCGGTTCATCCAGCACGAGAAGCACGGGATCGCCATACAGGGCTCGCGCCAAGCCGATACGCTGGCGTTGCCCCGCCGACAGCCCGATGCCGCCGTGGCCAATGGCGCTGTCGTAGCCTGCGGCTAGGCGCAGGACCATGTCATGCACCCCGGCAATTTTTGCCGCTTTGACTACCGCAATCGGATCGACCTGGCCGAAGCGGGCGATGTTCTCGGCGATGGTGCCGTCGAACAGCTCGACATCCTGGGGCAGGTAGCCGATAAAAGGCCCCAGCAGCGCACGGTCCCATTGGGTGATGTCGGCGCCGTCCAGGCGCACGCAGCCGGCTTGGGCCGGCCAGACACCGAGAGCCACTCGTGCCAAGGTGGACTTGCCCGCGGCGCTGGGCCCGATCACCGCTATCTGCTCGCCTGGCTTAATCGTCAGGGTGATGTCGTGCAGTGTCGCCTGCTCGGCGCCGGGTGGCGCGGCACTGACGCCTTCCAGCGACAAGGCGCCACTCGGTGTCGGTAACGGCATCGGCGCGGCGTCGTCGGGAGCGTCACTCAACAGGAGCTCCAGCCGAGCACGAGCATGGCGGGCACTGGTGAAGCTCTTCCAGCCGTTGATCATCTGATCGATGGGCGCTAGCGCCCGGCCCATCAGGATCGAACCGGCGATCATCATGCCGGGGGTCAGCTCGTTGACCAGCACCAGGTAGGCACCGAGGCCGAGAATCAGCGACTGGAACAACAGTCGCAGCATCTTCGACGCGTTGGTCACCAGTCCGGAATGGTCGCTGGCACGGGATTGCAGCGACAGGTAATCGCGATGGCTTTGCGACCAACGCCCGAAGACAGCAGGCATCATGCCCATGGCATGCAGCACTTCGGCGTTGCGCAGGTTGCCGTTGACCAGGTTCTGCGATTGCAGGTGGCGACCTCCCGCCTCGGCCAGCAGGGGCCGCGTCAGCCGTTCGTTGATGGCGGCCAGGGCGATCAGGATGGCCCCCGCCGACAGGGCGAAGAGACCGAACCAGGGGTGAAACAAGGCCAGGGCCGCCAGATAGAGGGGAATCCAAGGGGCGTCGAAGAAGGCAAACAAGGCGTTGCCGGAGATGAACTGACGCAGGGTCGCCAGGTCCTCCAGAGGCTGAGCGCTAGCAGCGCCAGGAGACGCCAGGGTGCGGTGGTAGGTGGCGTCGTGGACGCTGTGGTGGAGCAAGGCATCGAGGCGGTTGCCCTGGCGTACCAGGATCCGGGAGCGAACCCATTCGAGTCCGCCCATGGCGAGAAACAGGAACACCACCACCAGGGTCAGCATCAGCAGGGTTTCCTGGCTGCGCGAGGCGATCACCCTGTCGTAGACCTGCAGCATGTAGAGCGGCGGCACCAGCATCAGCAGATTGATGAACAGGCTGAACAGGCCGACATCGATGAATCCGCGTCGGCACGAGCCGAGTGCTTCGCGCATCAGGCTGTTGGCATCGCCTTCCTTGGTGTTTGTCGCGACAGGTTTCACGACGGGCACCCTGACACGGACCGCGTGGCGTCGGCGTCCGAGGGCACTTCGTCGGTCAAGGCTGGTTCAGCGGTATAGATCGATGTCATGGCGAAACTCTTTTTTGCACAGGAAGTGGGTGACTTCGTTATTGCATGTTCTCCGTTGCCACTTTTCGTTCGTGATGTCTCTGTTGGTTGATATGTAACGAAGATGCGAGGCAAGCGCTGGATTTCGATAGCGTTAATGTTGTGTTTTTCACATTTTGTTCCGCGCCTTATATCGTTCTTTGCTTTTCTTCCGGATTCGTTTGATAACGCCGTTCTCGGCTGTCGTTGCCATTTTATGGGTATTTTTAGGAATTTGACCTGTACAGAAGAACTAGGGGTTGTTGTTGAATGTTTATTAGGGAATCTGCGTTTCCTGGTGGGTTTCTGTCCTGAAAATGACTGTTTTAACCAATCTTTTTAATACTTATTGTTGAGTGTTGTGAAAAATATCATGAAGTTGAGCGAAAAGGGGTAATGCTTGCGCGTGATATGGTTGCTGCGTGATTTGAATGTGAGAAGGACGTAAGAGTTTTGCTCTATGTTTATCAACGATTCCCTTGTTGGATGGCGGTAGTTGGTTTGGGGGTATTTTTCATATGCGATGCTGTCGCCAGCGAATTTATGCTTGTCGTAAATCGCGAGCATGGTGCATGTGGGAATGAGTCACTGGACGTCGGGCGAAAAAATCGCGATCCAATGTTCACGGCCAGGCTCGCCACTCCATGAGTTGAGGCATCGCTTCTAGTGAGGCACAGCATTCATTGGCGGGCAGCCTCCCAGGCCGTGACTCTTGGCGTCATTTCCTGACTTAACTTCGTACATCGTTCACACTTCTTGGGGGGGAATCATGGATTCCAACACGTCTTCTGCGTCGTCCGAAAATTCCGGCCTGGCCAGCACCACCTCGAACGGCGCCATCGCGGACACTGCGCCGGGTGGCGCTGTCGCCCGGGTCATCTCACGTCAGGTTACGGCAGATCCAGCAAGCTTCAGCGGCGTAAGCGTGGAGGCCGAGGAAGGGGACCTGATCGTTGTCGATCAAGACGCCAATACCAATGACACCACGGTAAGGGATGCCGATCATCCGGAACCCGATACCTCATTGACGGGGGGCCTCAGGGCCGATTTTTCCGGGTCAGGGTACCTCGATTTTGGCGATACCTTTGGTGACAGGGTCAGTGTCCAGCTGACGGTGCCCGAAGCCGGTGATTACGACCTCAACCTGCGGTATGCCAGTCGCGGCAACACCAGCCTGGCGCTATCGCTGAATGGCGAGCCCGGTGAGCGTATCGTCCTGACCGGGACCGACACGGCGGCCGGTGGCGGTACCGATGGCCATGATAACTGGGGTTTTTTCACCCAGACGGTGGCACTGGTCAGCGGCGAGAATACGGTCAAGCTTACGCTGTTGCGTGGCATCACCGATGGACCGCTGGTCGATCGTCTCGAGGTTACCCCGGCCGGCACGGGCCCAATGGCCGTTGGTGAAACCGGCAACGCCGAATACCTCCTCCAGGCCGAGGATGCGACCATTGCCGACGTCGGCAGCCGTGAGGTCACCAAGGTCCGCGATCAGGCGGTGTTGGGTACCGGCGCGCGCCCCGGTGCCGAAGGTGGCGCCTACGTCGACATGGGGGGCGACGTCGGCGATAGTCTGACGTTCGATGTGGCGGTGACCGAAGCCGGTAGCTATACGCTCACGGTGCGTTACGCCAACGGGGCCCTTCAAGCGCGCCCGATGAACCTTAGCGTCAATGGCGACAGCACGACGCAAGTGGCGTTTGCGCCGGCGCCGGATGATACCACCGGTTCTCGCTGGGAGGCCTGGCAGGAGGTCATCCTGACCGTGGATCTGGTGGCAGGTGACAATACGCTGGCGTTTGCCATTCCCAGCGCCGCCGAGGGCGGTGTAGCGAACGGTCCCAATATCGATCAGATACTGCTGGTTCAGGCCGATGATCCTGACACCGGCACAGACCCCGATACAGGCACAGACCCCGATACAGGCACCGACCCTGACACGGGCACCGATCCTGATACGGGCACTGATCCTGATACGGGCACCGACCCTGACACGGGCACTGATCCTGATACGGGCACCGACCCTGACACGGGAACTGATCCCGGTGGACTCAAGTTCCAGGCCGAGGATGCGACCATTGTCGATGTCGGCAGCCGCGAAGTGACCAAGGTCCGCGATCAGGCGGTGGTGGGCACCGGCGCGCGCCCCGGTGCCGAAGGTGGGGCCTACGGCGACATGGGGGCCGACGTCGGCGATAGCCTGACGTTCGATGTGGCGGTGACCGAAGCTGGCAGCTATACGCTGACGGTGCGTTACGCCAACGGGGCCCTTCAAGCGCGCCCGATGAACCCCAACGTCAATG